>Ga0099828_10000460_pt1 | contig 24751 bp, 17 predicted proteins | sample CZO8metaG_2_FD_79338 | JGI IMG/M metagenome (GOLD analysis project Ga0099828, IMG submission 79338) | Vadose zone soil microbial communities from the Eel River Critical Zone Observatory, Northern California, USA - CZOApr15con2H1.8 metaG | ecosystem: Environmental > Terrestrial > Soil > Vadose... | reverse complement strand
TTGCCAAAGCGCGGGAAATCTTCGAGCGTGAAAAAAATCTCGTCTGGCCCTGGCTCATTGATCTGTACCAGGGCTTATTGCTTTTCCACGAAGGACGGCACTTTGAAGCACGGCGGCTCTGCAATGCGGCCGCAGGTTTTTTCGATCATTCCGCGCTCGCCGGAAAGGCAGTGCTTGCCCACTTGCTGCTCGCGCGCATCGCTCTGCAAGTCGGAGATTTCGCGGAAGCACAAAGAGAAACAGAGAAATCTTTTGCGCGGCTGAAAGGCCTTCAGACACCCGTGCTCGCCTATCAGGCTCACCTGCTGGAAGGACAGATCGCACAAGCTCGCAACGACCCCCCTGCGGCGCGCCGGGCGTACCTCGAGGCACGGCAGGCCCTGGAGGCGCTGCGCAGCAGATTGCAAGGCGAAGAGCTGAAAATCTCCTTTATCAAAAACAGAATGCAGGTCTACGAAGCGCTCGTGGATTTGTACGTATCCGAAGCTGGAACGGATGCCTCTGCCGAAAAAGCGCTGGCCTGCATTGAAGCCGCCAAATCTCGCAGCATGATCGAAATGATCTTTCAGAGCGGGCAGAGTCTTCCCCTGGGAGAGGCGGGCCAGAGTGATCTCGTCCGCAAAATCAGGGACCTGCGCGAGGAACTCAACTGGTATTACCACCGTATCGAGCTCGAACAACTCCGCCCCGAGGAAAAAGTTCACCAAAGGCTCCACAATTTACAGGAGAAAGCGCATTCTCACGAGAAAGAGCTGTTGAAAACGCTGCGTGAGCTTCCGGCGCAGGAGAGGGAAAATGCCACTCTGGAAGCACCGGCGGATTTCTCGCTGAAGAAACTGCAGGCGAGTCTCCCGGGAGATGCAACTCTCATCGAATACTTCTCAGCGGGGGACCGCATCATTGCCGTTGTCATTGCGCGCAAAGAAATCAAAATTCTTCCGTTGACGGTTCTTTCCCGCGTTGCGCATTTCTTGCAATTGCTCCGCTTTCAGCTCTCCAAGTTTCGCATGGGAATGGAATACGCCCGGCGGTTTGAGGAGCCGCTCCTGCGCGCCACGCAGAGTCACCTCGAATCGCTCTACGCCGAACTCATCGCTCCGCTTCGTCCCTTATTAAAAGGGAAGCACCTTATTGTTGTGCCCCACGGTCCGCTCCATTTCTTGCCTTTCCATGCTTTGCGAAATGGCCAAGAGTACCTCTGCGACGCTTTCACCATTTCCTATGCTCCCAGCGCCACGGTCTTCTCCTTGTGTCAGCAGAAATCCTCAAGCGCGAACACCGGAGCGCTCGTTCTGGGAATCGCCGACGAGCGCGCGCCCCAAATCTTGAATGAGGTGAAATCCGTCGCCGCCCTCCTTCCCAATTCTTCGCTTCACCTCGCGGATGGCGCCACTTCCTCCTTGCTCCGCGAAAAAGGCCCGCAGTGCAGTGTGCTTCACATTGCCACGCACGGAATCTACCGCCAGGACAACCCGATGTTCTCAGGCATCCGCCTGGGCGACGGTTACTTGAATCTGTACGATCTCTACCAAATGAGATTGAACGCAAATTTGGTTACGTTGAGCGGTTGCGCCACAGGCATGAATTTCGTCGCTGCTGGAGACGAGTTACTCGGGCTTCAGCGTGGTCTCTTTTGCGCTGGCGCCACCACGCTGCTTTTGTCGTTGTGGGACGTGCATGATCAAAGCACGGCAAAATTCATGCAGCATTTCTATCGGGAATTCATTCGCACCGGCCAAATGGCCAGTGCGCTCCAACACGCCATGCAAGAACTCCGGCAGCAAAATCCTCATCCGTACTTCTGGGCCCCCTTCGTCCTTGTTGGCAAAGTCTCTGATTCTGCAAGGCTTAGCTAGATATTCAGCTCCTTATATTTTTTCTCTCGCCACATCCCCTTATGCACGACTGCTGATTCTCCGTCCTGGGCACTGGGGAGGGCCGAGGATGCTGAAAGGATTTTGGGGGGAGAGATGGAACATTTTACGACAGAGAAATGGATCGATTTTGTGAACCAGGTCGTGGCCACCAGCGAGAAACTGTTGATGGAGAAACACCTGGAACAAGGCTGCAAACGCTGCATGCAAACGGTCTCAATGTGGCAAAAAGTTCGTCAATCCGCCGCCGCCGAAGGGAACTACCAGCCTCCGGAGAATAGCGTTCGGCTTGCGAAGGCGGCCTTCGCAGGCGCCGGTTTGAAAGATCAAAGAAAGGGAGCGGGCAGCCGGATCAAGGTCCTCTTCGACAGTTTTTTGCAGCCCGTTTTCGAAGGGGCCCGCTCCGCTGGCACCACCACAAGGCAAATGCTCTATCGCGCGGATCCTTTTCAGATCGATGTCCACCTGGAAGCAAAGCCTGGCAGCAACCGCATCCTGGTGACAGGCCAGCTCCTGGATTTGAGCAATCCCGACATCATTGCGCGGGACACTCGCGTACTTCTTTCCAATATGCGAGGGCAACTGGTCCATACAGTTGCCAATCAATTCGGTGAATTTAGCGGAGAGATTGATAACAGCGGCGACCTGCAATTGACGTTTGCAAGCCCCGGCGGCACGCCCATTGTGATTTCGCTCCGGGAAGCGCTTGGTCATCTGCCCGAGGAAACAGCATGAAAAGCAATCCATTCATGCAATTACCGCGCACGGCGGCTTTGGTACGGAAGTACCAAGCCCGCTGGGAATTTTGTTTAGACAGGAAGCACATTCGTACTATTGGCTGGGAAAGACTGCCCCGCGAAACTAAAACGGCATTCAACCGCGCCAATAGACTGAGGAATTCATCGGTAGGAGAACCCTTAAAGGGTCAAAACTATGAAACGCATCACCCTAATTGTCGCGATGCTCGTTCTCACGCTCGGCGCTGCAAAGCCGGCGGCGGCGCAAGGCCGCTATATAGTCCGAACCACGGGCGGTTTGTCCTCAGTCCTCAATCTTTGTAATCTCCTCAAGTGCCAAGTCCAAGGCGGACTGGACGGCCCAGTTGGCCAGACCTTTCTGGTGACGTCGACCAACAACTTGCTCGACAACCTTGTGAACGGCGTGCTGACACTCGCGGAATCTCTACTAGGGATCGTTAGCGTCGAGGTGGACAAACTCCTGCCGATACCACTTCCGCCTCTTGCCAGCATCCCCTCCGGGCTCTACGATACCGCTCCGGTGAATTATTACGGCGCCGTCGCCTGGCACGGTTACGTGGTTCAGCCAGCAGCACAGATTATCCGGCTTCAAGATGCACAGAACGGTTTTCGAATTGGCGGTTCCGGTATCGTCGCCGTTATCGATACTGGCGTGGACGTCAACCATCCCGTCCTCTCAGCCGTGTTGATTCCCGGCTATGACTTCACGCGGAAACAACCCGGTGCTTCGGAATGGCTCGATGTGTCAGGTCTGCAAAACGGTCCCACAAACACTGGCGCACAGCAGCCCGGCTACGTGCAGCAGTCCACCGCTGCCGTTCTGGATCAGTCCACGGCCGCGGTCCTCGACGACAAGAACTACACAGCTTTCGGGCACGGCACGATGACCTCCGGGCTGATTCATCTCGTCGCGCCGAGGGCCAATATACTCCCGCTGAAAGCATTTTCATCGGATGGTACCGGCAATCTTTCAAATATCATCGCGGCTCTCTATTATGCCGTTCAGCATCAAGCGAATGTCGTGAACATGAGCTTCGACGTCCCCGCTTTTTCGCCTGCACTGAATCAGGCAGCGGCCTATGCCAACAAAGCGGGCGTCGTTCTTGTGGCGGCTGCGGGAAATGGAAGCACCAGCGCTCCAGTTTATCCCGCTGCACTGAACAGCTATGTCGTTGGCATCGCCTCGACAACAAACTGGGACAGCCGGTCCTCTTTCTCCAACTACGGTTCACGGGACGTCTGGATCGGGGCACCCGGCGAAAACATCGTCAGCACTTTCCCGGGAGGCACCTACGCCAGCGCATCCGGCACCTCGTTCAGCTCGCCTATTGTTGCTGGCACGGTATCTCTGATACTCAGTGCAAAGCAGCAGACCGTCAATCAATCGCAAGCTGCCAGCGCCCTATCTCATGGGCGGACTCTCACACCTGATCTCAATCGCGGACGCCTCGACGTGTACCAGGCGGTTTCGGCTTGGGTGAACGGCTCCGGCTCAACTTCAGGTTCCGGCTCCTGTTCCTTGCTCTGCTGGTAGCTGCAATGTCGAACCACCAGATTCCAGCGCTCACGGAGGCTTCCCTGTCCTTGGGGGCGCTGGATCCTCTCCGGATTAAGCGACTCGAAGAGCAGGCTTCCGCCCTCCGCAATTCCGTCATTTGCGCCTTCAACCAGCTCCTCGATCTGAAAGACCTCAACACCGGCGTGCATAGCACGCGGCTTGCGGAATGGGGCATGCGCGTCGGACAGGAATTAGGTCTGGAAGAAGCCGAGCTTCAAAACCTCGAAGTTGCAGCGCTTCTGCACGACATCGGCAAAGTGGGAATTCCGGATGCCATTCTCCGAAAGCCGACGCGTCTCGATCCAGAGGAATACGCACTGATGAAAAGGCATTCGGAATATGGCTGGGCGGTGTTGCGTATGCTCCCCGGCTTCGAGCGTGCGGCTCTTGATATTCTTCATCACCACGAGTCCTTCGATGGCAAGGGTTATCCCGCGGGGCTCAAGGACACGGAAATACCCGTAGTCTCCCGTATCGTCTGCGTGATCGATGCATTCGACGCCATGGTTTCCTCCCGCCCGTATCGCAAGGGCTTGCCCTACGAAGAAGCCGTGCGCCGGCTCACTGAAGCGAGCGGAACTCAGTTTGACCCCGTCGTCGTCCGGACTTTCCTCTCCTTCGCGCAGGCGGAAATGTCCACTGTTTTCGCCGCCGCTGGCACTTCGGTTTCCTCGGCCTTGTAGGCCCACTGCCAAGCTGCCGCGGGCAAGTCGGTCTGGAATCAGGTATTCACCTTAGAGAACTTTCCGGGCTTTCCCCTCTATTTTTGCGCTCGGTTCTTCCCCTTTATGGGTAGGAAAGACCGGACTGGCTTTCGTATGGCGTGCCTCCCTCAGAGGCAGGGCTGGGGTCGGTCTTTCCGGAAGATTTTGCATTCTTACGGCTAGCACATGCTAGCCGTATTTGGCAGGCGGATGGATTGCGCGAGGATGTGTTACGCGGAACCGCAAATGCCGAGTGGAAAGGGGCGCCAAGAGATGAGCCGTAAAATGTGGCTGGCTGGCGCATTGGCGGCCCTGCTGTGGGCCACACCGGCAAGGGCAGACACGCGAGTCATCGTTCGAACGACTGCGGGGCTCCCCGCGCTTCAGCTCCTCTGTGCCCTTCCGGCAACTTGCACTGTGGACACTGTGGTTGGCGCGCTGGACGGCAAGTTAGGCCAAGTCTTCCTCGTGACCACGCCGCTCCCACTGCAGACCTTTCTGGGTCTCCTACCTGCCGGCTTGACGGGATTCGTGAGCGCCGAGGTGGACCAGGTGCTCAACCTGGTTCCGGTTGGTGCGCTAAACCAGCTTCCCACTCCACTTCCTGCCGGACTACTGCAGGATCGTGGTCTGGTACCCCTATTTCCCAGTTCAACGATAAATGTGTGGAATTCCTATGCGAACCAACCCGCAGCGGGGATCGTTAAGGTTTCGCAGGCCCAAAGTCAGTTCGGGGTGACCGGCAAAGGCATCGTCGCGGACATTGACACGGGCGTGGATCCCGCTCATCCGGCGCTGCAGGGCGTCTTGCTGCCGGGCTACGACTTCACGCGGAATAAGGCGGGAGCTTCCGAGCTCGACGACTTGACCCCGTCGGATTTCCTTGTGTACCCGCCTCCCGCCTGCAGCTCTGCTACCTGTCCCTCGCCGGCCAAAGTGAATCAATCCACTGCGGCCGTGCTGGATCAGTCCACGGCGGCCGTGCTCGATGGAAAGGTTCAGTATGCGGCCTTCGGACACGGCACCATGGTGATGGGCGTAATCCACCTCGTAGCTCCCACGGCGCAGCTCCTGCCGCTGAAGGCCTTTCATGCAGACGGTACCGGCAACCTCTCGGATATCTTGCGTGCAATTTATTACGCCGTGCAAAACAATGCCAGCGTCATCAACATGAGTTTCGATTTCAAGACGCCCTCACCGGAGTTGCAAAACGCCCTCGACTACGCGAAGAGTCTCAACCTGATCTCCGCGGCGTCGGCAGGGAACGACGGCCAGGGCCCGCCGCTTCTGGTTTATCCTGCGGCACTGCAAAGCGATGTGATGGGTGTAGCGTCGACGAGCAACACGGACGCGCGATCCTCGTTCTCAAACTACGGGAACGCAATCGTGTGGGTGGCGGCCCCGGGCGAAGCGATCGTCACGACCTATCCTTTCAGCACGTATTCGGCAGGATGGGGAACGTCATTCAGCGCGCCGTTTGTATCGGGTGGTGCCGCCTTGTTACGGAACCGGCGGACCGATATCAATGAGCCTGTGGCCGCGGCCGCTGTTGCCCATGCGCAATTTGTGGGCGCCGATATGGGTAACGGGCGCCTGGACCTGCTCATGGCTCTCGCGGCTCTGCAACCCGGAGGCGGTTCACCCGATTTCAAGGTCTCTGCAGCGCCGTCCAGCGCGACGATCACAGCGGGACAACCAGCAAACTTCACAGTCTCCGCTGCGCCAGTGGATGGATTCAATCAGACCGTGACCTGGAGTTGCACTGGTGCTCCAGCCCAGGCCACGTGCACGGTTTCGCCATCACCGGTGACGCTCGATGGGAAAAACGCGGCGACTGCGACGGTTACGTTAACAACGACGGCACGCTCGTTCTCGCCGCCGCTAGCCTTGCCGCGAATGGCGCCTCCGGTGTTTCCGCGTGAAGTGTTGGTGGCGCTGTGCATGTTGCTTCTGCTCGCCATGATGTGCTGGAATTTGAGCCGCACGCATCATCGGCGACCCGGCCTTGCTACGGCAGCCGGACTTCTGGCGGTTTTGCTATGCAGCTATTCCTGCGGCAGTGGTTACGGAACTGCACCAGGACCAGTGTCCCTAACGCTCTCCTCGTTAGCGGTCAACCCAACCAGCGTGAATGGCGGGTCTTCCTCGACCGGCACGGTAACTCTTAGTGGACCAGCTCCCGGCAGCGGGGCTCTTGTCTCTCTCTCCAGTAGTGCTTCTGCGGCAACGGTCCCAGCCAGCGTAACGGTTGCCTACGGAGATGCCAGCGCAACGTTCACGGTAAGCACCAGCGCCGTGGCCACCTCCACTCCGGTCACCATCTCCGCGTCCTACGCTGGCGCGACCAAAACGGCCTCGCTCACTGTAAACCCTCCTTCAGGAACTCCTGCGGGTACTTACACGCTCACAATCACGGGAACTTCTGGCAGCCTCACCCACAGCTCAACGGTCCAGGTAACGGTGCAATAATCAAGTCACCGGAGCCCTCGCGGTCGGGCCGAACTGTTACACACCTGCAGCCGCGGTGCCTGTAATAGCGATTGCACGAGTGATGCGTATAGGCCGCTAACTACATGAGGCTGAAAGAATTAGAGTGGTGAACCGGGGAGGACTCGAACCTCCAACCCGTTGATTAAGAGTCAACTGCTCTACCATTGAGCTACCGGTCCACGGGAATATTTTAGAATTTTACATGGCGCAAGCAGTTTTGTCGAACCACCGAAAATGATCACCGGTCCCGCAACGCGCCCTACTTTTTGCGAAGAGTCGCCACCAGTTCGCGCGCCACTTCCCGCGCTCGCGGCAGATCGCCAGGTTCAAACGATATTGCCGACACTCTTGGGTGGCCCCCGCCGCCGAATTTTTCCGCCAGCGACGCCAAATTCTTGCCCGCGGTCGCCTGGTTCCACGGATTCGTCCCCAGCGATACTTTGGCGCGCACCGCCGAAGCGCTCACGCTCACGGAATAAACGCTTTCCGGATGCAGCAGGTACGGTATGAATTTGTTGTAGCCTTCCAGGTCCAGATCGCCGACATCGAAAAAAATCACACCATCACGCGACTCGCTCCGTTCCCGCAAGATCTCGATCGATTTCCGGTGCCGCTCCAGCAGCGGCTCCAGATGCCTCGCCACTAGCGGCAGCTTCACCATTTCGCCGAGCGGCAGGTAGGCCAATTGCGGAATGAGGCGCGCCGGTAGTCCGCTTTCCGGCGCCGCCTCGATCACTAGCGCCAGTTGCATCGCAGGCTCCGCCATTCCCACTGCGAACTCGGCCGTCGGATACTGCGCCCCGTCAATGATGTCGCCCCAGTGAACCAAATCTTCCAGCGGCTTGCTGTCAAAACCAAATTTCCCTTTCGCCACCGTGGCGATCAGCTTCGTGCACGACTTGTAGTCCGGCTCGTAAAACATGTGCGGGCCGGGATTCTTGCGGAATTGCTCCGCATCCGCGGGCGTAAGGAACGCGCTTTGATGATGGTCGAACCACCACGTCACTTTCGGCGAATTCGAAAACTTGAAATCCACGATCGCGTTTTCGTCACCATCGAAAATGCCCGGCTCCCAGGGCTGCGCCGCGCGGTGCGTCATTCCCGTGAAGCCAAATTCCGCGCCCGCATCAAAACGCTCGCGATAAAAGCGGTAAAAGAGTGCCGCGGAGGCCGTGCCATCAAAGCAGCGATCGTGGAAACAGAGCCGGACCTTGGTCATGGGCGAGCGCGTTCGCTCCTGCCCCTCCGCAATCTTCCGCGGAGGCGGGGACAAAGCCAATCAGGGTGTACGCCCGCGCAACGAATGTCAAGAGGAAACCCCCTGTTCCGACCTGCATTTTTCGCCAAGCAGAACGGGCAGGCCGCTTCCCTCTCGTCACCGTTTGAAGAAATATTCGGCTGCCACCACCCTTACTCCGTTCCCTCTTTCTGCTTTTCCGCCGCGGGCGCGATCGCGGGAATGTTGTTCTTCTGCATCAAGGCGTTCAAGGAAATCAAGTCCTTGGACTGCATCTCTTGCCATTCGGCAAGCTGTGATTCCAGCCTTCGATTGACCTCCTCGAAAACGGTGTAACTGGCGGCAATTGGCGGTGTGTCCGCGCTCTCCACCGTTCCTTGAAGCGCCATCAACTGATCCGCCGCCTGAATCGGATAATTCAGGGGATCTTCTCCGCTCTTGGATTTCGGCTGAATGATCTTTTCCTCCACGGCATCCATCTTCTTTTTCAGCGCGTCCGAACGCTCCACCACCGACTTGGCATTCGCACCTGCACCGAGCCGTTTCTTCAATGCATCGAGCTGTCCGCGCACGCTCCGGATTTGGTTCACGGCTTCGTGCGCGGCGTTCACGCGATCCCGGATGCGCTGCGCGAATTCATTCTGTTTTTCAAGATCGGCCTGCGTCGCCGCCACGCGCGGATCCTTCCGGATCTCCGCGTGAGCCGTAAAACTCTTCCCCCCGGCTGTCAATTTGACTTGATATGTCCCTGGCACCACGAGCGGCCCACTCGGGCGCCCGCCCCAGCTCACCGCACCCGGTACCCGCGCTGGAGCTTCGCTGCGCATATCCCAGACAAACCGGTTCAATCCCGCTTCCGCAGGCAGCGCTTCCCCGGGCCGCGAGATTCCGAACTCTTCTTCATCCGGCGAAGCGCCCTCGCTTGCCTTTTTGCTCGAATACTTCCGGATCACCGCTCCCTTGGCATCGAGAATTTCTAGCGTGATTCCGTCCTTCGGCGCGCTCTTCAAGTAGTAGTCAAGAACCACTCCGGTCGGCGGGTTGGCGCCTACCGGCACCGTCGGCGGCAACGCAAAGCCCGCGCCCCGATAGCGGATCGCCGTAGACGGCTGGTAGAGATGCGCCTCCTCGCCCGCCGTCGAAGCACTCATTTGCCGCAGCGCCGAAATGCCATCCAGAATCCAGAACGCCCGTCCGTGTGTCGCCACGATGAGATCGTCGTTCTTCACGGTCAGGTCATGAATCGGCGTCGTCGGCAAGTTCAGTCTCAACGACTGCCAGTGCGCTCCGTCATCAAACGAAATGAAGATGCCGTTCTCCGTGCCGGCGAAGAGCAAGCCCTTCCGCTTGGGATCTTCGCGCACGGCATGCACGTAGCTGTTCTCCGGCAGCGCGCCGGTGATCTTCGTCCAGCTCTTGCCGAAATCCGTGGTCCGGAAAATATAAGGCCGGTAGTCATCCAACTTATGACGGTCGATGGCCACGTACGCGGTGCCCGCCGCATGCGGCGAAGCTTCGATAATGCTCACCAGGCTCCATTCGCCAAATTCCTTCGATGTGACGTTCGCCCACTGCTGCCCGCTGTCCCGTGTCACGTGCACCAGCCCGTCGTCCGTACCTGCCCAGATCGTTCCCTTTTCTACGGGTGATTCCGCCAGCGCAAACACGGTGTCGTAGTATTCGACGCTGGTGTTGTCTTGCGTCAGCGGCCCGCCGGACGATTGTTGTTTGCTCTTGTCGTTGCGCGTCAGATCTCCGCTGATCGCCGTCCAGGTCATTCCACCATCGGTTGTCTTGAACACCGCTTCTCCGCCGTGATACAGCACGCTCGGATCGTTCGGCGAAATCAGGATCGGCGCCGTCCACTGAAACCGGTGCTTCAGCTCCGCCGCGCCCGCGCCCATGGGATTCAGCGGCCAGGAGGTAATGTCCTGCACCTGCTCGCTTTTCTTGTCGAAGCGCGTGATGAGTCCGTCGTACGACCCGGCGTACACAATGTCCGGATTCCGCGGATCGGGTACTACATACCCGGCCTCGCCTCCGCCCACGTCGTACCAGTCCGGCCGGTCGATCGCGAAATTGTCGCTACGGCTTGCGATCGCCACAGTCGAATTGTCTTGCTGCGCCCCGTACACCCGGTACGGAACCGCGTTGTCCGCCGCCACGTGATAAAACTGCGCTGTCGGCTGATTGTTTTCCGTCGTCCAGCTCTTTCCCGTGTCGTGCGAAACGCTGGCGCCGCCGTCGTTCGCCACGATCATCCATTGCGGACGCGTCGGGTCGATCCACAATCCGTGGTTGTCGCCGTGTGGCGCACGGATGAACTCGAAGCTCTTGCCGCCGTCCGTCGAGCGCGAGACTCCCGTGTTCAGCACGTACACGGTGTCCGCACTCTTTGGGTCAGCAAAAATGTGATGAAAATACCAGGCTCGCTGCGTAAACCGGTGATCGGGATTGATAAGTTGCCAGCTCTCGCCCGCATCCTCGCTTCGGTAGATGCCGCCCTTTTCCGCCTCGATGATCGCGTAAATTCGATTTCCATCCGCGCCGGAAGCGGAAACGCCGATGCGTCCCAGGACTCCGCTCGGCAACCCGTGCCCTTCAAGCCGTTTCCAGGTGGCGCCGTCGTCACCGGATCGATAGAGCCCGCTCCCCGGGCCGCCGCTCGTCAAACTCCACGGCGTGCGGTGCGCCTCCCATAGCGCCGCGAACAAAATGTGCGGATTATTCGGATCGAAAACGAGATCAATCGCGCCCGTCTTGTTGTCTTTGAATAGAATCTTCTGCCACGTCTTGCCGCCATCGCTCGATTTGAACACCCCTCGCGTCTCGTTCGAACCATAGGCGTGCCCGAGTGCCGCCACGTACACGATGTCCGGATTCTGCGGATGCACGGCGATTCGCGCGATGTGCTGCGAATCCTCCAGCCCGATGTGCGTCCAAGTCTTCCCGCCATCCACAGACTTATACATTCCATCGCCGTAAGAAATATTCCCCCGAATGCACGATTCGCCCGTCCCCACGTAAATCACATTCGAATCCGAAGGCGCCACTGCAATCGCACCGACGGACATGATTCCCGTTTTGTCCGTCATCGGCGTCCACGTGAGTCCGCCATTCGTCGTCTTCCACACCCCTCCGGCCACCGCTCCCAAATAATACGTTTCCGGATCTCCGGCAATTCCCTCCACCGCGAGAGCCCGCCCGCCGCGGAATGGGCCGACTAGCCTCCACTTGATTCCTTTGAGTGCGTTTTCATCAAGAATCTGCGCGCGAAGCGACGTGCAACAAATGGCACCGAGGCCCACGACCAGCAAGCACACAACGCTAACCACCGACCTTTTTAGACCACGCATCGCTTTTCTCCCTGAAGAATTTGAGCCCACAACCGGCTTCTTCCACTCAGCAACACCTTTAGACTCCCAGAAGACCGCGTGCGTTTCGTTTCCGCGTCGCGGAGGTGCGCGCTCCTCGGCCAGCCAAAGTGCCTTGACTTATATCACCGAATAGCCTTACCTACATCTCGGCCCCAGTCGGTTTCTCGAAACTTTTGCCAGGAGGCTACATGCAGGATGAAAAGAATTTCTTTGCGGGACTTTTTGATTTCTCATTCAATTCCCTGCTCACGCGTCGGATCGTGAAGCTGCTCTATATCATTTCCATCCTCGGTGGCGGAATCGCGGTCGTGGCCTGCGTCGTGCTCGGCATGCAGCATTCCCCCGCGGAGGGACTCATCAATCTCGTCGTGGGAATCGTGGCTTTGTTTGTTGGTGTCCTCGTCGTGCGTGTTCTGTCGGAGCTGGCTCTCGTCATCTTAAAAATTGCGGAAGGAATCGATCGCGCTACGCACCCTGGAAACTAACGACCAGACCACATGAACACTGGCGTCCCTTCTTCACCCGGCCTTCCGGGTGCCCGCTCCTCGCGGGGATTTGGATGGCCGCGTGACGTCACTCCCGCCGAGCGCAAATCGCTCATTGCCGGCGGCCTCGGCTGGATGCTCGACGCCATGGACGTCATGCTTTACTCGCTCGTTCTCACCTATCTGGTCCGCGAATTCGGCATGGATACGCGCACCGCTGGTTTTCTGAATTCGCTGACGCTTGTCGCTTCCGCCATCGGCGGATTTCTTTTCGGCATTCTCGCGGATCGCATCGGGCGCATTCGCGCGCTGATGGCCTCCATCCTCGTCTACTCTTTCGCGAGCGCCGCCTGCGGTTTTTCTCACACCGTTCCGCAGCTCGCCACGTTTCGCTTTGTCCTCGGACTCGGCATGGGCGGCGAGTGGACCACCGGCGCAGCCTTGATCGCGGAAACCTGGCACGCGGAGCATCGCGGAAAGGCGCTCGGCCTGATGCAATCGGCCTACGCCATCGGCGAAGCCATCGCCGCGCTGATTGTGCTCATCGTATTCCCGCGTCTCGGATGGCGCGCCGTTTTTTTCGTCGGCGTGCTGCCGGCTCTTCTGGTTCTCTGGATTCGCCGTGGCGTGCCCGAATCCGACATTTGGAAAAATCGCGGGGCAACGCGAAAAGGAAACTGGCTCAATCTGCTGCGCGAAAAAACAATCCTGCGCAACGGCCTTCTCGCCACCGCCATGAATGCCAGCAGCATGTTTGGTTATTGGGGGCTATTCACGTGGATTCCGGGATACTTGTCCCTTCCCGTTTCACGCGGCGGACGCGGCCTCAGCCTTGTCGTTGGAACAACATTCTATCTCGTGCTTGCTCCCGGAAAATGGCTGGGTTACGTATCCTTCGGATTTTTCGCGGACGCCTTCGGCCGGCGAAAGCCATATTTCACTTACCTGCTCATCGCCGCGATTCTTGTGCCGCTGTACGGGATCATTCGAAGCCCGTTGTGGCTCCTGCTGCTCGGGCCCTTTGTCGCTTTCTTCGGCACCGGATTTTTTTCGGGCTACGCGGCCATCGCCAGCGAGATTTTCCCGGGAGAAATTCGCGCCGCAGCAATGGGCCTCAGCTACAACATCGGGCGCGGCCTCTCGGCCATCGCTCCGTTCGCTGTGGGCACAATTGCGGCGCGATTTGGATTTGGTCCGGCATTTTTGCTGCTCGCTGCAACTTTCCTGGTGGCCGCTTTGTTGGCGCTGCTGCTGCCGGAAACGCGGGGGCGCCGGCTTACCTGATCAAGCGATCGCCACCCGCGACCGCGACCGTGCACGGCCCGCCCGCAGCGTGAACTTCAAACCGAAAAACGGCGCTTGCGCCAGCATTTTCTGAAATTCGCCGTCATCCGCATACCGCCGCTTCGGAATCCGCCGCGCCAGGATGCTGATTTCCAGCGGGTCGCGCCGGAACGGGTACGGCTCCAGCGTCACCGTACCGTTCTCTTCTGGCTGGAGATCCCAGTCCGCTTCCAGGCCCCGGTAGTCCACCGGTACAGCGTCGATCGTGGCCGGCTCGCGCGGCGCGAGACAAATATAAAGCGACAGCCGGTCCACTGCCTCGAGCCGCTGCGCGTTCGCTTGCAGCCATTTTTCATCCGCGAAGTTTTTCATCGCGGGGTCCGCGCGTAGATCCACTTTCAAGCGCAACTGCTGCAGCCGAAGCCTGTGCAGAACATCCTGGACGAGCGGTGCTTCCTGCGATTTGACGTACTTGGCGGAAAATCCCGGCATCGTCGCCCGCGTGCGGTCGTAAAGATTCGCGCAATGCATGCTCACCAGCAGCCCCGCGTAGCGATCCACTTTCACCACGCGTTCGATTCCCCTTTGGTAGAGCGCGATGTGCTCCTCCGTCGGAATCGACATGAACGTATACGGCGAAAAGGAAACCGGGTCGATGCTCGGCTGCCGTTCCCACTCTTCCCATCCGTTGTCATGTTCCGTGGCGGCCAGGCGAAACGATTCCATGGGCGCGGGCTGGGAAAAAAGCTCGTTTCCCAATTCGCGGGCGAAAAATCCAGACAGGACCGCGTGGTCCGTCTGGCGGATAATGACAAATTGATCTCCCAGGTCCTGGATGATCATTGCGCTGCCCTCTTTCGCAGCCGCATCGTGCGCGCGCCCTCTTGGGTGAGGCGCGCCAGCCCGGCAGTGGGGACTCGCCAGGCAATTTCCCACTAGAACGACGTATTATGCCCCCCGCCCCACTCTCGAATCCAGCACTATCGAAAGGTTGGAACGGAAAGGTTGGTGCGGAAGGAGGGATTTGAACCCCCACGGCCTTTCGGCCACAAGATCCTAAGTCTTGCGCGTCTGCCAGTTCCGCCACTCCCGCAGTGGTAGCTCCATTCTACAAGCTTGCCAAGGGCTGCTCCACCGGGATTTTCCGCCCCTGCTCTTCGATTCTAAGCGTTCCTTTGGCGGCCTATTCCCGTCAGCACCCGAAGTTCCGCCAGAAGCAACATATCGATGTTTACGGGCAACTCGTTCCGCATCAAGCGAGCCTCCCGATCGTCCCGATCGGAGCCCGTCCGGTAGCCTTCGATGCGAAGGATCACGTCTTTTTCATGCTCGAGGCGCCCTGCGTTCTTCACGATGATCAAGAGTTTCTTGGAATCGTAATGCACCGTCATCTGCTTCGACCGGGCTGCGCACCAAATCCTAAGATCACCAATCGCAGTTTCCTTGCAGGTAAGCGTCTCTTCTTGCGTTACCGCGTTCCACTCGCCGCACTGCGCAAAAATAGCTTCTTTAACCCGCTTCCAAACCAAGGGAGAGCGCGCCACCGCAGTTTCCCCATTGAGCTTGGCCTCGTAAGCCTGCTCTTCTTCCGTGAGTTTTGCGGCCAGGTATTCTTGCGCTGCCTGTTTGGTGCTCTCATCCCTCATTGGGCCCGTCTCCAGGTAAATGATTTTACACGACGTCCGCCCTTGTAGCACCGGGCTTTAGACCCGATTCGTTACTTTCTTCGTGGCGGCTGTGCCTGAACTCTTTTTCTTTCCGCCGTAAAGAGTCACTTTGCCGTCCACCACATTGCCCACATACCGCCCCGCCGAAAGAAATTGCATCACCTTGTGCCCCGCGCGCGCCAACTGCGCCCAGCGCGATTCCGTCTTCGGGTTCTGCCCCAGCCCTCGCAGCGGCTGCCCGTCAAACACAAAATCCACTTCGCGCAAGTGTTTGCGCGGAGTCTCTCGCACCGGGAACGTCTGTCCATCCAACTCCACCTCCGCCGCGCGTTCCACCAGCGCCTGCCGCCACACCTTCACCATCGCTTCTTCCAGCGTCATTTGCTAATCGCCTGCGGCCTTTCCTTCTTCGCCCTTTCCAGGAACCTTGCTCTCTGTCGGATTCCGCTCCAGCGCCCCAAAGCCTTGCGCCAACGTGGGCAACCCTTCCGGCCGCGGAGGCAATTTGTGGTACGCGAACGTCCCTCGGACGCCATTCAAAAATGCCAGAGTGACGAGCACGGGAAGCGCCCCAATCTTCGGGCCAGCCGTGACCCAGACGAAACCTCGTCCGATCAGATACAGCACCAGTGCAGAGACGGCGGCGATTCGCGACCTGCGGTAAATTCCGAATGCGATACCGGCAAAAAGGGCTGCATTGGCAAACCCCTCCGCGCCGAGGCCTTCGGTCGTATCCTTCAACGCCTCCACGGTTGCCATGATCGCGGTGAGCACCGCCACCACCACCGCAGCAAAGCACGCTTCGTTGATCGCAAACTAAGCATTCTTCCGATCCGAAACCTTGGCCAAAACCAACTTAGCAGGTCCATGATTCCCCCGGACGCTCAACTTGCCGCACATACTAGCTCTTGTAGCACCAAAATGGGAATTGTTGGTATACACCCGGCAGTTTTCGTAAGAGTGGCAAATGCAGGACTTACGGGATACGGAAAATGAAAGAGTGCGGAAGCCTTTGAAAACAAAGGACGAAATTTGCGGTGAATCTTGTGCAAGGAGTGAAAAATGCGAACTCAGAGAGTGGCCAGAAACGACGAGCCTGGAGCTGGTTAACCATAACACCCCCCACCCCCTATGTTTTTTGTAAGAATGTGATTCGATGACGGTTAAAGCTGTTTGTTTTGATAGACTTGTGCAAGTGTTGATTCTAAAAGCGTTACGGCGCATTCGCGAGTCGGTGTGCAAGCACTTGGCAGTGAGGCAAAAGCGGTTCGAGGCTGTGTAGCGGCAAACACGCGGGAGAATAGTACAAAGGTACACTACGTGTCAATTACTTTTTTGTTAGCATTCGAATGAACTCCGAACGCATTGAAAATGCTGGGACTCGGCGATTCGTAGATGCAAAACCCGCACCCTGTAAACCGCAGGGTGCGGCACCCGAAATCCTACTAGCGGTTCATGTCTGCGCCACCCGCCTACGAGAGCAAAGGCGCTCGCTTCAGAAAGCGGCCTCTACAAGTCTGTAGGTCGAACGTGAAAGACGCGGGATGGCGAGCTTCCCGACAAGAACCGTCGGGACCCCTGGTAAGGGCAACCGGGACGCAAAAGGCGCGCCTCACAAAGCACAGGAAAGCCCTTCGAGGCTCAGGGCAAGCCGGCGCTACAAGAGCAAAGGCGCCCTTCAGAAAGCGGCCTCTACAAGAGCGAGAAGCAGATCCCTCCCGCCGCGGCGGGCTCGGGATGACACGGCGGGAAAGGTCGCGCTGGAGCGCGCCCCTACACATCCCCTCAGATTTTGTGCGAGGATTGTGGCCTCAGGAGCAACTTATGGAGCGAAACGTTCACGACATTCTTAATCTCTACAATCCGCACGATCCGCTGGACCACGCCTGGACGATTCCTTCGCCGTGGTATTTCGATCAGGCCATTGCGCGGCTGGAACAGGACAATGTGTTCGCAACGACCTGGCAGGTCGTCGGGCGCGTGGACCAGGTACAGAAAAAGGGAGAATTTTTCACGGCGGACATTGGCGGTGAACCGATCGTCGTGGTCCGCGGCGAAGACAACGAACTGCGCGCGTTTTACAACGTCTGCCGGCATCATGCCGCTGCGGTCGTCACCGAAGCGCAGGGCCGCGCGAAGCAGTTCCGCTGCCCGTATCACGGCTGGACCTACGGAATCGATGGCCCGCTGAAAGGCATGGTCGAGTTTGAAGGCGTCTGCAATTTCGACCGCGCGAAAAACGGCCTGGTTCCGGTGAAGGTGGACACCTGGGAGAACTTCGTCTTTGTGAATCTGGACGGAAAGGCCCTGCCGCTGAAGGATTTCCTCGACGCGATTCCGGGAATCGTGGCGCCGCTGCAGCTCGCGAAAAAAATGAAATATTTCGACCGCCGCGTCTACACGCTGAACTGCAACTGGAAAGTCTACGTGGACAATTATCTGGACGGCGGGTACCACGTCCCGCACGCACACAAAGGACTGAGCAGCGTGATCGAGTACACGAAATACACGATCGAAAATTTCGACCGCGCCTGCTTGCAATCCAGCCCGCTTTCCTCGGACTCCAAATCCGAATCGGGCGTTGCGGCCACGCGCCAGGGCCGCGCGTTTTATCTGTGGATCTATCCGAACTTCATGCTCAACGCCTATGAAGGCGTGATGGACACGAATCTCGTGCTGCCGCTGGCGGTGGATAAGTGCGCCGTGGTCTTCGACTATTACTTCGCGGACGTGAGCAAAAAGGCCGCGAAGAAAAACCAGGCCAGCATTAAGGTCAGCGAAAAAGTGCAGGAGGAAGATGAAGCCATCTGCGATGCGGTGCAGCGCGGGCTCGCTTCACGCGCGTACGTGGCCGGACGCCTCTCCGTGCGCCGCGAAGCCGGGGAGCATCTTTTTCATCGGTTGCTGCATGCGGATCTGACGGGAGTTTCCAATCGCCCAGCGGCGGCGGATTGAACCTCAGGGGTTGAAACCCCTGAATTTGAGGCACGTTTCGGCACGGCTGAAGCCGTGCCCTGACGAACTCGTTTGCGTCACTCGAAGATGACGGTTTTGTTGCCGTAGAGCAGGATGCGATTTTCGATGTGCCAGCGGACGGCGCGGGACAACGCGACGCGTTCCATGTCGCGGCCCTTTTCGACAAGATCCTCGAGCGTGTCGCGGTGCGAGATGCGCGCCACGCCCTGCTCGATGATCGGGCCGTCATCGAGAACTTCGGTGACGTAATGCGCGGTGGCGCCGATGAGTTTTACGCCGCGCTCGTAGGCCTGGTGATGTGGCTTGGCGCCGACGAACGCCGGCAGGAACGAATGATGGATGTTGATGATCTGCTGCGGGTAGTGGCGGATAAAGTCGGTGGAAAGCACTTGCATGTAGCGCGCGAGCACGATCAGGTCAATGTTGTTTTTGCGCAGCAGGTCGAGTTCCTGCTGCTCGGCTTCCGGCTTATTTTCTTTCGTGACCGGAATGACGTGATACGGAATGCCGTGAAAATCGGCATGGCGCTTGGCGTCCGGATGATTGCTGATAATCAGCGGAATTTCGCAGGCAAGTTCGCCGTTTCTCTGGCGATACAGAAGATCCACGAGGCAGTGATCGTATTTTGAAACGAAAATGGCAACCCGCGGCTGGTAGCTGCTGAGCGCCACGCGCCAGGTCATCGCAAATTTTTCCGCGACGGGCGCAAACTTTTGCGGAAAATCTTTCACGTCGAGTTGAAACCCAGTGAGATCCCACTCGACGCGTGCGAGGTAAAAACCTTTTTCGCCGACCTGGTGCTCTTCAAAATGGAGAATGTTGCCGTTATGCTGATAAATGAAATCCGCAAGCGCCGCATCAAGACCTCTGCGGTCCGGGCACTGCACGAGAAGAATGGCGCTATTTTTCAAAATTCGTCCCCTACTCTCGGCAGACATTCTACTCAACTTTGGCGGAGAAACAGGCGGTTGAATTGACGCTATTCGAACGCTCGCCTATACTGAACATTCGAATTGCAGGGTGAGTTCTCACCAGTCTGGCTTGTCCGTAACCCCCGGAATGGAGCAAATTCCGCGGAGACCAGCAAAGATTCGCCATTCGACCCGTCGTTGTCCCAGGAAAGGATTTTGCATGGCTGAAGCAACGTGCCGCCGCGAGCTGGAACTGGAAATTCCCGCGGAAGAAGTGACGAAAAAGATCGAGAGCGTGGCGAAGGAATTTGCGCGCATCGCGAACGTGCCGGGATTCCGCCGCGGCAAGGCGCCGGTTTCGCTGATTCGAAGGAAATTCGCGGAGGACATCAAGGGAGAAGTGCTGCAATCGCTGGTGCCGGAGCGCGTGGAAAAGGCGGTGGCGGAGCAGAAATTGACGCCGGTTTCGCAGCCGCAGGTGGACAAGCTGGATTTCAACGAGGGGCAGCCGCTGAAATTCCGCGCGGTGTTCGAAGTGCTGCCGGAATTCGAATTGGGCAACTACAAGGGGCTGGAACTCGAGATGCCCACGATGGACGTCACCGACGACGACGTGACGAAAACGCTCGAGGAGATGCGCGAGCGAGCGGCGACGTTTGCGCCAGTCGAGGGCCGAGCGATACAGGATGGCGATTTTGCGCAGGTGAAGCTTATTGGCACGCCTGACGGCGGCGGCGATCCATTGCAGGCGGAGAGCGTGCTCTGCCACATCGGCGCGGAAGAAACAATGGAACCGTTCAACACGAATTTGAAGGGCGCAAGCGCGGGGGACCACAAGAATTTTGACGTGGATTATCCGGCGGATTATCCCGATCCGAAGCTCGCGGGAAAGAAATATCACTATGCCGTCGAAGTGCTGGGAATCAAAACGAAGAAGTTGCCCGAGTTGAATGATGATTTCGCGAAAGATGTCAGCGACGCGGCAACGCTCGACGAGTTGAAGAAGAAGGTTCGCGAGGGGCTGGAGCATCAGCGCGACCACAAGCACAAGGAACTGCTCCACGAGAAGGTTTTGGCGGAGGTCATAAAGCTGCACGACTTCCCGGTACCGGAATCGCTGGTGGAGCATCAAATGGATGCGCGGCTGGAGCGTGTGGTGCGTTCACTGGCGGCGCAGGGGGTCGATCCGCGCGCGGTAAACGTGGACTGGGTAACGCTGCGGAAGCGCCAGGAAGAGCGCGCGAAGGACGACGTGAAGGCGGAACTCATCGTGGACCGCATTGCTTCCACGGAAGGCATCGACGTGACCGAGGAAGAGGTCACGCACGAGCTGGAACACATGGCCGGGCATGGTGGCGAATCAGCCGAAGTGATTCGGGCTCGTTTGACAAAGCAAGGGACGCTCGATAGGATGAAAGCCAAGCTGCGCAGCGATAAAACTCTCGACTGGCTAGCGCAGAACGCCAAGATCAAGACCGTTGCGGCAGCGATTGCGGCGACGGATTCCAAGTGAAACACTCCGGCCGGGCGCCAGCGACAATCACCCAAATGAAAAACTACGACGATTCGGATTACCGCGCGACAACTCTCATACCCATGGTGGTCGAACAGACCAGCCGCGGCGAACGCGCGTACGATATTTATTCGCGGCTGTTGAAGGAGCACATCATTTTTATCGGGACGCCGATTGACGACCACGTCGCCAATCTGGCCACGGCGCAAATGCTCTTTCTGCAGGCGGAAGACCCGGAGAAGGATATTCAGCTATACATCAATTCGCCGGGCGGTTCGATCACCGCGGGATTCGCCATCTACGACACGATGCAATTCGTGAAGCCGGATGTAGTTACCACCTGCATCGGGCAGGCGGCTTCGATTGCGGCGGTGCTGCTGGCGGGCGGGGCTCCGAAAAAGCGCTTTGCGCTGCCCAATGCGCGCATCCTGATTCACCAGCCGTGGATGTCCGGGCTAGGCGGGCAGGCCACGGACATTGACCTGCACGCGAAAGAAATTTTGCGCATGCGCATGACCATCAATTCGCTGCTGGCCAAGCACAGCGGGCAGCCGGTGGACAAAATCGAGAAAGACGTCGAGCGCGACTACATCATGAATCCCGAGCAGGCGAAGGAATACGGGATGATCGACGAGATTATTTTTAAGCACCGCTAGTTTTTCGCGGCGCAGAGTGCTTTACTGTTCGAAGCAGGGGCAGAAGGTCCGTTCCTAAAAGTTAGTAACCATTGGAGTTTCTCTTTTGTTCGGGGGAAAAATCGGCCTAGAATAGTGGATAGAGACTCCGTCGAAGCCCAGCGGAGACGAGGCCTTCACACCAGTGAAAAAATTCAACCCAGACGAGCCCTTGCGCTGTTCCTTCTGCCATAAAACGCAGGAACAGGTCGAGAAGCTGATCAGTTCGCCTTCGGACTATCCACGCGCCTATATCTGCAATGAGTGCGTGGGCGTTTGCCAGACGATTCTGGAGGATGAGAAGCGCGAGCAGGCTACGGCGCCGGCGCGGCAATTGCCCCGCCCGCCGGAAATCAAACGGTTCCTGGATGGCTACGTCATCGGGCAGGACCGGACGAAGAAAAAGCTCGCGGTCGCGGTCTACAACCACTACAAGCGGATTTTCCTGAACAAGCAGCCGGGCGACATCGAACTGAGCAAGTCCAATATTCTGCTGATCGGTCCCACGGGCACGGGCAAGACGCTGCTGGCGCAGACGCTTTCGCGGATGCTGGATGTGCCGTTTGCGATCGTGGATGCCACGACGCTTACGGAAGCGGGGTACGTCGGCGAAGACGTGGAAAACATTATTCTGAAGCTTCTGCAGGCGGCCGACGGCGACGTGCAGAAGGCGCAGCAAGGCATCATCTATATTGATGAGATCGATAAAATCGCGAAGAAGGACGAGAACCCGTCGATTACGCGCGACGTCTCCGGCGAAGGGGTGCAACAAGCGCTGCTGAAGATCCTGGAAGGCACGGTTGCCAACGTGCCGCCACAGGGCGGCCGCAAGCACCCGCATCAGGAATTTACGCCGGTGGATACGACGAACATATTGTTTATCTGCGGCGGCGCATTTGTCGGGTTGGAAAAAATTATCGAGAAGCGCGCAGGCCGCCGTTCGCTGGGCTTCCACACGGATTCCGCGCCCACGACGCCACAGCGGCGCAACACGGAATTGCTGGAGCAGGTGCAACCGGGCGATTTGATCCGCTACGGACTGATTCCGGAATTCGTCGGCCGGCTGCCGGTGGCGGGCGTGATGAACGATCTGGACAAGGGCGCGCTCGTCAAGATTCTGACCGAGCCAAAGAATGCGCTGTTGAAGCAGTATCAGCGCCTGTTCGAATTCGAAAACGTACGGCTGCGCTTCACCGACGACGCGCTGGAGACCGTCGCGGAGTTAGCACTTCAGCGCAAAGTCGGGGCGCGCGGCTTGCGTATGATCCTCGAAGACCTCATGCTGGAACTGATGTACCACCTTCCGATGCAACGGAAGGTGCGCGACTTCGTGGTTACTGCGGACATGGTCCGCACCCGCGAAATCAACTGGAGCTTGCTCGAGAAAGCCGGATAGCCGGCAGGGGAATCAACCAGGGGCCTAATGTTCAACCGAGAAAAACAGGAAATGAAGCGCGTGCCGATGATGCCGGTGCGCGACATGGTCATCTTTCCGCAGCAGATGACGCCCTTCATCGTCGGCCGCGAAGCCAGTGTGCGCGCGCTCGAAGAAGCGCTGGCCGGCGACAAGAAGATCTTCCTTTCCACGCAACACGACGCCTCCGTGGATGACCCCAAACCCGAGGAGATTTACGCGGTAGGAACGCTCGCGAACATCGTGCAGAGCGTGAAGCTCCCTGACGGCAACATCAAAGTTTTGGTCGAAGGCGTGGAACGGGCGCGGGCCATCTCGGTTGCCACGGAAGAGGGCTTCTTCCGCGCGACGGTTCGGCTGCTCGGCGCACGCGTGGAGGATTCGCCGCAGGTCAAGCAGATCGTCGAAAAGGTGACCGGTCTTTACGAGCAGTTCATCAAACTTTCGCAGAGCCTGAATTACGACACGATGATTGCGGCCGCACGCGTGGATGATCCAGCGCGCCTTTCGGACACCATCGCCGCCAACTTGCAACTGCCGGTGGATGAAAAGCAGGATTTGCTGGAAACCGTTGATCCCCTGGAGCGGCTGAACCGCATAGGCGACATTCTCGAGATCGAGCTCGAAAAGCTGAACGTCGACCGCAACATCAACACGCGCGTGAAACGGCAGATGGAGCGCGCGCAAAAAGAGTATTACCTGAACGAAAAGCTCAAAGCCATCCAGAAGGAACTGGGGCGCGGCGAAAAAAGCGAAATCGACGAACTGAAAAAGAAAATCGATACCGCGGGGATGTCCAAGGAAGTCCATGAGAAGGCCATCCAGGAGCTGAAGAGGCTTGAACTGATGCCTCCGATGTCCGCGGAATCCACGGTCAGCCGCAACTACCTGGATTGGCTGCTGGCGGTGCCCTGGAAGAAGCGGTCCAAGGAAATTCGCGATATCAAGGCCGCGGAAAAAATCCTAAATGAAGAGCATTATGGGCTCGAGAAGGTCAAGGACCGCATCCTGGAATTTCTTGCCGTCCGCCAACTGGTGAAGAATCCGAAGGGCTCGATTCTGTGCTTTGTGGGGCCTCCGGGCGTGGGGAAGACTTCGCTGGCGATGTCCATCGGCCACGCCACGGGGCGCAAGTTCGTGCGCGTGTCGCTCGGCGGCGTGCGCGATGAAGCGGAAATTCGCGGCCATCGCCGCACCTACATTGGCGCGCTGCCCGGCCAGATCATTCAGATGATGAAGAAGGCCGGGACGGTCAATCCGATTTTCGTCCTGGATGAAGTGGACAAGATGTCCACGGACTTCCGCGGCGATCCATCGGCGGCGCTTATGGAAGTGCTCGATCCGGAGCTGAATCATTCGTTCACGGACCACTACCTCGACGTCGAGTACGACCTTTCGAAAGTGATGTTCGTCTGCACGGCCAACGTCTTGCACACCATTCCGCAGCCGCTTCAGGACCGCATGGAAGTGCTGCGCCTTCCGGGCTATACGGAACAGGAAAAGCTGGAAATTGCGAAGCGCTTCCTGGTGAAGCGGGCACGCGAAGCGACGGGCCTGACGGAGAAGAACCTGCAACTAACAGACGAGGGCCTGCTGCACATCATCCGGCATTATACGCACGAAGCGGGCGTTCGCAGCCTGGAGCGGGAAATTCAGAACATCGCCCGCAAGATGGCTCGCAAAGTGGTCACCGATGGCGCGGCTTCGACTGCGGAAATTGTGCCGGCCAATGTCAACGACTTCCTCGGCGTGCTGAAATACCGCGAATTCTGGCTGGAGAAGACCAACGAAATCGGCCTGACCACCGGCCTCGCCTGGACCGAAGTCGG
>Ga0099828_10000457_pt1 | contig 24909 bp, 22 predicted proteins | sample CZO8metaG_2_FD_79338 | JGI IMG/M metagenome (GOLD analysis project Ga0099828, IMG submission 79338) | Vadose zone soil microbial communities from the Eel River Critical Zone Observatory, Northern California, USA - CZOApr15con2H1.8 metaG | ecosystem: Environmental > Terrestrial > Soil > Vadose... | reverse complement strand
CGCCGTCCAGCGCCGCGCTGGAGCCGGGCGAGCGGGGCGCACGCCAAGAAAGTGATGGGTCACGCGGCCCTGCGATCTGATCTGCGCTCCCAAAAGTCTTGAAAACGACCACTAAGTTTTGCGCAGCGGAGAGCAATGATGGCGTTGGAGCCTTGCTTGGTCCAGTGCATGCCGGCGCGTTTGAGGCGCGTGCCAATGGCCACTTTGCATCCGGCCTCGACAACGCCGGAGGAAGTGCACAAGCCTTGGGCGTGAAACTCCGGATAGCGCATGCGCTCGCGGTTGGTCTTGAAATAATGGAGACAGCGACGAGCCAGATCCGAGCGCGGGACTTGGCGGCGGATGGCGGTAAGCAGAGCCGGAAATTTTCCGGTATCGAGTTCTGCCTTGCGGCGTTCTGCCCATTGAGCAGCTCGTGGAGCGCTGGGACCGTAAAGAGCTTTTCCGAGATCACTCAAATATTCTTTGGCATGATAGCGGTCGACAATCTGGGTGGCCTCTGGAAACTGCTCGTCGGCGATGTTCCAAATCCACAGGGCTCCATCTCCGAGCACGACCGTGCGTGCTGCTTGGCAGAAGCGGCGACGCGTAGCTTCTCTCCAGACGCGCTGGGCGAAGGGTGAACGTGCCGCAGCGGTATCCAACGCCGAGGCACTCTCCAAGGCCGCTGAATAGCTGACTGATCCTTCATCGCGGACGGGAGTGCCTTCGGCATCGAGCGCTTCCGCACTCCAAATAGTGCAGAGTTTCACCTCACCGGTCTTGGCCGATCCGTCCGGTTGTTTGCCGGTGCGGCCCACGAGTTCCTCCGCTCGTAGAGGAATTCCTGTTCCGTCCATACCGAGATACAGGGTGCGCGGCAGAGGAAGAGCATCCGCAGGTTCGCTGTGCGCGCGTTCATCTTCAGCGATCTCTTTTCCCAACGCTTCTGCCGTTCTTTCCACCTGCTTGGCATCCACCGTCACGCCCGCCAGTTCCGTCAACAGGTCGCTACCTTCCTGGAAGCTAACCATAGCTCCTACGGTGCCGGTCATGCGCGTGAGGGCCGGGGAAAGCGAACTGTTTCCTAGGCCCAGTTGCCGATCGCGAGGACAGAACCCTTGGCCGCACGTGGAGCAGTGATAGTAGGCGCGTTCCAGTCGCAAGGGGCCCAGCACGCTTTCGAAATTCTTGGTCCGGCGTGCGACATAACGCGCTTCCTTCCCGCAAGGACAGCGAAGGCGTGCACTGACTTCATCGGAAAGGTCGGCGTTGAGACGCTGCTCAATGGCGTGGGCCGCGAGCCGCAGAGTACGCTGGCGTAAAGTGACTTCCAGGGCCTCGAAGTCCAGCTCCGCGAGGGCTTCCCACCCTAAGAGGGCCTCGACTTCTTGGGCGACTTCGGCTTCCAGCGCTGTCTGGAGCCCCTTTTTTGGGTGGCTTCGGAAGCGGCCACCGGACCTTCGAGTTGGGCATTGGCCCATTGCTCGCAAGCTTCCCAGAAAGCCTCCACTTGACGTCGGAAATGTTGGCCGGCCTGGACCTGACGGCGCACCAATTCAGCCTGGGCGGCAGAAACAAAGCGCGATTCGGTTCGCCCCCCGACTCCTCGGGTAAGACTGAAGTACGGACCGTGGCGTGCGTCGGGGTCGCTGGCACAGGGACAGCCGGGCTTACTGCATTTGACGTAACGTTCCGAGAGCGAGCCTCGGCGCATGGGCTGAGCTTGCGCCAGCTGCGTAGCGAGATCACGAATACGTTGCGGAACTTCGCGAGAATCGGGCATGGTTCCTCCTTACGGCTATAATAGCCGTAAGAATACCTTCTTACCACCCTATTCTCACGCTGTTCTCACTTTTATGGAGTGCACCCCATTCCTTTGGGACGTTCTTCCATGGACGATTTGGGTGTAGAATGTTAACCCCAGCTAAGAACGAGAGATGTAGACCATGTCCATCTTCAGTAAGTCCTCCGTTTGTCCTAACTGTGATAGCACCTCAACCTTTGGTTCGACAAGAAGGGGAATCTTGGAGCAGATCCTTCACACTGTCTTTTCCCTAAGCCCGCTCCGCTGCGCGACGTGCGATGAACGCTTTTTCCGCTTCCGATCCCGAACCTCGCACCACGCCCACAAACATCGTCCCCATGCCGCCTAAGCCCTCTTGTAGCGCCGGCTTGCCCTGAGCCCTTGAAACCTGCCAACGTCCTAACGTTTTTGTCTCCTGTGGTGTACAATTTTGGACTCCAGGCCAGAAAGAGTACGGTCCCATGTTTTCCCTGACGAAGTCCCGCACTTGTCCCGAATGCGGCAGCGCCTCAATTCACCGCTCCAGAAGAAGAAGCCTCCAGGAGCAGATTCTCCACAAACTGTTCTTTATCAGTCCGTATCGTTGCCGCGGATGCGACTCCCGTTATTTTCGTTTCCGCCTCGGCAGCCATTCCATCGACAAACCTCGCCGACACCCCGCCTAACCCGCCGAAGTTCAGCCGGGAGGGCTCCATTGTCATTCCGAGCGCAGCGAGGAATCCGCTTTTGCTCTAGGTGAGCTCTCTCCTCCGGCTTCGCACGCGACCTTCCAGATGCTCCAACGTGCTGACGTTTCAACGTTTTACGCTTCCATTCGAATCACTCAAGAGTAATCTATTGACATCGCCAACATTCTGTGTTATCCTCCCTTGTGAATCGCCGCCCACTCTTGCCCGGTTACCCTGCTTGCCCTGAGCTTCGAAGGGAGCCTCGCAGAGCGGCCCCGGTCATTCTCTACAGTGACCCCGCCCCCGTATCCCGCCCAACAGCACTTTCCCCGCACCGTCGCCATAACTTATTTAGAATGATAAACTTTCAGAAGTCTATCAAAACAAACAACTTTAACTCCCTTTAGAAATATATACTTACAAAAACCAGGGGGGGCTGTTATTGTTAACCTAATTTCCGAAAAGGGAATCTGCCCTCGAATTCCGTTCCAACCACCTTTCTCGACCTTCAGACCTTTAGTCGTTCAGACGAGTCTCCTCGCTCGCTACTTCCTTATCTCCTTACCTCCTTGCTTCTTTGCCTCTCTCCATTACAATCGCTGCGCTTCCGGCAGGGGGAGAAATGAGTTTCAGCCAGCGCCTCGAGGAGATCAGAACTGGTTTCGAGCGCCCGTTCTGGGTGGCCAACATCACGGAAATCTTCGAGCGCCTTTCTTACTACGGAGCGTTCGCCTCGCTCGCGCTGTACCTCCAGGAGAAGCTCAATTTCTCCACGCAGCAAACCGGCACGCTCACCGGCATCTTCGGAGGCATGGTTTGGTTCCTGGCCATCTTCGGCGGGGCCGTAGCGGACAAGCTGGGCTTTCGCCGCGCCCTCTCGATGGCCTACCTGATCTTAGCTGCTGCCTATTTCCTGATCGGCTCGATCGGAGCTTCCTGGCTTGCGCCTGTTCGCAATGCGGTGCCGCTCGTTCTCTTTGTCGGCTGCATCTTGCTGCTTCCCGCGCTGGGGATCTCGCTTGTCAAACCTTGCGTCGTCGGCACCACCGCACGCGCGTCCAAGGAAAACGTCCGCTCGATCGGCTATTCCATTTACTACACCATGGTGAACATCGGAGGGGCCGCCGGCCCCTATGTCGCCTCCTGGGCCCATCGCCATCTTGGTGTGGAGAATGTATTCCGTGTCGCCGCGCTCAGCGTTTTCGCGATGTTCTTTGTGGTGCTGCTCTTTTTCCGCGACCCCAAGCGCAAAGCGGATGAACCGGCGCCCAGCATTTCCGTCACGCTGCGGAATTTCCTCATGGTGCTTTCCAATGCGCGCTTCATGCTCTTTCTTTTGATCTTCACCGGTTATTGGGTCGTCTTCTGGCAGCAGTACACTTCGCTTCCCGGTTACATCCATACCTACATCAGCGCCAGGGCGGACGTCGAGCTCATCCTGATTACCGACGGCCTTGCCGTCATTTGTCTCACCCTGCTCATCAACTACGGAATCCGCAAGATCCCCGCATTTCAGGCCGTCATTCTCGGGACGCTGATTACCTCGCTGGCCTGGCTCATCGTGGCCTTTCAGCCCACTGTGGTTGGCGCGGTTCTCTCGATTTTCGTCCTGGCCCTCGGCGAAATCATCCAGTCGCCGCGCTACTACGAATACATTTCGCGCCTCGCGCCCCCCGGACAACAAGGTACCTACATGGGCTTCGCGTTTCTCCCTATTGGAATCGGCTCGATCATCGGCGGATGGTTCGGCGGCCGCGTCATGCATCACTTCGGAGAAGTCACGCACCAGCCGCAGCGGGCCTGGTGGGTGATTTCCGGCGTCGGCGTCCTGACCGCGCTCTTATTGTGGATTTACGACCGCGTCATCAAACCAACTGGGCAGGAGTCGCATTCATGACGTGGGTCGATCTTGCCTGTTGCTTCATACGCCGAGTGGCATGGTGAGTTCAATCGAGGCTTTGTGATTCAACTTCTTGGCAGCTACGATCTTCCCTATCACGGATTGAAAGCCGTCCTTGGTAGCTTTGAAGGAATACGTCCCCGCGGTTGCTCCGGAAATCTTAAATCTTCCCATCTTGTCGGTCTTGGCTTCGCGCATTCTTCCCGATTCAGTGCGAATCTCGAACGTCACGTCGGGCATCGGATAGCCGACTGGATCCTTGATGACACCGTGGACGGACTGGACTTCAAAATGGCTTTCAATCTCGACGATTATGTGTTCCGTGGGTGATCGCGTAAAGCCTTTGTGGGGCCCGGACTCGAAACGGTCCTGGGCGAACGAAGACATAGCCAGTGAAAGGTAAAGGATTAGTCCGAAAAGGACGTATCTGCGCACGCCAACTAGTTTACCATGCGGCGGAGAGAGGCTAGCGCCTGGCGGGCCAGCGAATACCGCGGCTCGACGTTAAGCGCTTCCTGGAAGCAGCGCATCGCCTGGCCGTACATTTCTTTGCCGAGATAGGCACGGCCCAGATTGTAGTGCGGAAAATGGCGCGGTTCGTAGCGCCGCGCTTCCACGGCGCGTTCGAGCCACGGAATCGCTTCATCGAAGCGGCCCAGCTCGATCAGATAAGCGCCAATGTCGTTGTACGGATTGCCGAATTCCGGGTCGAGCTCGATGGCGCGCTTGCATTCCGCGATAGCGTCGTCTATACGCCCCTGGTAATGATAAGTCCAGCCCAGGAAAGTATGAGCCTCGGCAGTGGGATGCAGCTCCAATGACGATTGATAGAGCTCGACGGCGCGATCGTAATCGCCTTCCATCTGTGCTTGATAGGCGTCCTGCAGGACTTCCCAGGCGCGCGTGAGGGTTTCCATGCTCATAAATTCTTTCCAATAGTTAGCATACGGTTTCGCCGCGGTCAAAAGTACGAAGGTGCAAGTCGTGCAGACAAGGAACCTGTACTTTGTGCCGGGTGAGGGAGTGGAAATTCACACGCCAATTGGGGAGAATAGAAGTGTTTGCAACATAGCAAGCTTGGATCACGTCAGGACCATAAACTGACGAAAACGAGGGGGCATCGTGAGGCGGAATACTTTGATTCTTGGGATGGCAACTCTGGCTGTAGCCGGTGCGGTGCTCGCGCAGGATCCTCCTGCTCCACAGGCAAAGAGCAGCTCCAAAAAGGCGGCGAGCCACGGCTCGTCAGGCTCCGCGGTAAAAGGTAAGGAGGTCTTCGAGAAGAAATGTTCGATCTGCCATTATCCTGATAAGGAAGCCAAGAAAATCGGCCCCGGCCTAAAGGGAATGTACAAGCGGGGGACGTTCACTGTGAACGGCAACAAAATCACGGATGAATCGCTAAGAACGTGGATCGAAAACGGCGACTCGCTGATGCCTCCCATGAAGGAAACGCTGGAGGCAGACCAGATCAAGGACGTCATCGCCTACGTCAAGACGCTCTGAGCCGTCACAGAAGAGAAAAACCCCCGAAGACCTGAACGCTCAGGCCGCCGGGGGCCGAAACTCAAACAAAACTTCTTCTACTTCAGGACGGCGTCCTTGAACGCCTTCGACGGACGCAGGCGCACGACGGTCTTCGCCTTGATCTTGATCGCCTCGCCGGTCTGGGGGTTGCGGCCCATGCGCGCCTTGCGGTGCGCTTTCACGACGCGGCCGATACCCGGGATTACAAACTTGCCCGCGGCGCCCTTGGCTTCTCTTACTGCGAGCTTGAAAAGCTCTTCAAAGAATTGAGCGGCGGTTTTCTTCGATGTGCTGAGTTTCTCAGCGATGTGCGACACGGTCTTGGTCTTGCTCATTGGCTTGGCTGCCATCTAGTCTGCTTATCCTCCTAATTTTTCTTTCCACCCCGATCCGATCGAGGCAGGCCGCGAGTCCACTACCCCATGTGTTCTGCGGAAAACCCGGGCCGCAACAGACTATAGCCAAGGAATTACTAGAACGCAAGTAAAAATCGCCAAAAACCTTGAGAAAATGCGTGTTTTTTAAAAGGCGTGTGGAAATCGCCGCTAATAACGCGGGTTTGCGGCCTGAAGGCTGGCTTTCGAACGGGCTTGAGCAGTGTTTGGGCCGATTGAGCAGAGTTCGAATGGGCTTGAGCGGTGTGTAAAGCTCGCGGATTCTAGCTTGCAGGGGCGCAGCATGCCGCGCCCCTGCAAAGATGAATCAGTTAGAGGGTGGCCAGATCGGCGTAGAAGTGGGCGATGGCTTTGATGCCGCCGAAATAATTCTCAAGGGCGATGTGCTCGTCCGGGGCGTGAGCATTTTCGTCGGGGAGGCCGAAGCCGAGCAGAACACAGGGAACCTTGAAGGTGTCATGCATCTGCGTGACGAAAGGAATCGAGCCGCCTTCGCGAATGAAAACGGCTTTTTTGCCGAAGCCTTTTTCCAGGGCGGCCTGGGCTTTCAGGAAAATCGGGGCATGATACGGAGCAACCCAGGGTTTTCCGGTGCTCAAGACTTCAAATTTGCAATGAACGGTTTTCGGCAGCAGCTTTCGAACGTGCTTCTCGACAAGCCTGGCGATTTTGTGCGGATCCTGATGGGGAACGAGCCGCGTGGAGAATTTGGCAAACGCCTTTGACGGGATGACCGTCTTGGCGCCTTCGCCCTGATAGCCGCCCCAGACGCCGTTCAATTCGAGCGTCGGCCGAGTCCAGAGGCGCTCGACGGTAGTAAAACCTGTTTCGCCGAAATAGCCGGGAGCACCGACCGCCTTCTCGAAGTCTTTTTTCTTCCACGGGAGGGCATTGAGGGATTTGCGCTCGGCTTTCGAAACCTTCGCGACATGGTCATAGAAACCGGGGACGGCGACCCGGAAATTCTTGTCGTGGAGCTTGGCGAAAAGTTCAGTGAGAATCGTGAGCGGATTGGGTACTGCACCGCCGTAGACGCCGGAATGGAGGTCGCGCTCCGGGCCGGTCAGCTCAATCTGGTAATAGTTCAAGCCGCGCAGGCCATAGGTAATAGAAGGGACGCCTTTGCCGAGCATGGAGGTATCGGAAACGATGAGCGCATCGGCTTTTAGTTTCTCTTTATTTTTTTGAACGTAGTCCCACAGGCTGACGCTGCCGACTTCTTCCTCTCCTTCGATCAAGACCTTCACATTGATGGGAAGCTTGCCGTTCACTTTCTGGAGCGACTCGAGGGCTTTCAGGTGGATATGAACCTGGCCTTTGTCGTCGGCGGTGCCGCGGCCGAAGAGATTGCCGTTGCGCACGGTGGGTTCGAAGGCGGGCGTGGTCCAGAGATCGAGAGGCTCGGCAGGCTGCACATCGTAGTGGCCATAGAAGAGAATCGTGGGTTTGCCGGGAGCTTCGAGAGATTCCGCGTAGACGAGAGGGTGAAGATTTGTCGGGATAATTTCAACAGTTTTGAAGCCTGCAACGCGGAGATTGTCCGCGACCCAGCGGGCGCCGCGCTCGATATCCGGCTTGTGTTCGCTCTTGGCGCTGACGCTGGGAATGCGCAAGAGTTCGCAAAGCTCCGCCAAATGCTGATCGCGACGACCTTCGATAAATTCAGCAAGGTTCATAAGGGGCCCTTGGGGGCTAAGAGTCCTTTCGAAATATGATTACGCAAAACTTGAAGCGAATGTTGCGGTTGCGAAAAGAATGGACCTGCGAAGAATGACCCGCGACCGCCAGACTCTATTCTATGACTGCCTCAACACCGAGTACAAGCGAACGGGGCGCCGATGGTTGTTCAACTAAGAGATGGCACTCGGGAGAAAGGGACCGATGGGACGAACAACCCCGATTTCGAGAGCTCGACAGTACGACCGCATGACAGCCAAAGCGTCGGAGCAGCAGCCACGAGCCGCCGGCATGAAAAACGGCGGACTCGGACACAAACGAATTGCTCCGTGTTGCCGACGACTCTGACCATTCGAGGGCCAATCCAATGGTCACTTTGTTATCGTGGTAGCTAAGACCGTTCTATTCTTCACGTAATGTATTGGCTGGGTCGATCTTCGCAATTCTCAGGGTTGGCAGGGTTGTGGCCAGAAGCGCCACCAGTACAAGGGTGAGTACCACCGTGACCAGGGTTGGTGCATCGTAGACGCTTACGCCATAGAGCACGCTGCGCATGATTCGCAGCGTTCCTGCGCAAAGGACGAGTCCCACAAAAAGCCCCACGCACGAGGCGCCCGCCCCGGAGCGGCCGACCTGCACCATGGCCTGGCCGACGGTCGAGCCCAGGGCCATGCGGATGCCGATCTCGCGGGTCCTCTGCGCGACCATGTTGGCCACCAGAGCGAAAATGCCAACGGCGCTCAGCAGTAAGGCCAGAGCCGCCATGGCGCCCAGCAGGGCCACTTCGATTCGTTGTGTCGCAAGCGTGCGGGCCAGGAGGTCCTTCATGCTGTAGAAGCCGGAGATCGGCAGGTTGGGATCGACTCTGGCCAGCGCGCGCTGCATCTCGGCGGTCAAGCCTTCCACTGGGGCCGCGGTGCGCACAACCCAGTCCGGCTGAAACCACACATGCACCAGGGCGAGGAGCTGCCGATTCACCTGCGCGGCCGGAACGTACATGGCCTGCTCGCTCATGAGTGGAGCCCCCTGGTACAGGCCGGACGAAACGGACACATCGGCGACTTCGCCCACGATCAGCGTGTCTTTATTGACGTACCGCCCCACCGGATTGGATCCACCATAGAATTTGCGGGCGAAGGCTTGATTTACTATAGCGACGCGCTGGGCATTTGGGCCGTCAGCATCGGTAAAGACACGACCCGCAAGCACAGGCATCTGCAAAGTGTCGAAATATCCGGGCGTGACGTAGACCACATCTGTCCCATCCTGGTGCCCGGCCTCTTTGCCATCGCTGAGCGTGACGCCATCGTTCAGGGCACGCTCGTAAGGTAGGCTCAATCCCACTGCGGCATTCTGCACGCCGGGAATCCGCCGCATGGCGGCGGTGCTCTGATCCAATAATTTTGCGAAGGCGGCGATGTCATGGAAGCGCACATCGTCAAGCGACGCCTTGGCGGTCATTACTCCATTGGGATTGAAGCCGGGCGGCAGCGTCTCCAAATGGATGAGAGTGCGAATAAGCAGGCCGGAACCGGCCAGCAGCACGACGGTGAGGGCGACCTCGCCGGCAATCAGCGTTTGGCGCAGGCGCAAGCTGGCGACTCTGGATCCCGCACGGCTGGCCATTGACGAGCGCAGGTCCACCTTCCGGGCGGCGAGGGCCGGGAGCATGCCGAACAGGATGCTGGTCAATAGCGACACGACTAGCGTGAAGCCCATCACGCGGCTGTCGAGTGGGATGCTCGCCACGGGGAGGAAGTGTTCGGGCAACAGCAGCAAGAGACCGCGCAGCGCCAGAAACCCCACACCGATGCCAACCGTTCCCCCCACAAGTGCCAACCGCAAGTTTTCGATCCAGAACTGCTTCTGGATCTGCCAGCCCGAGGCCCCCAGCGCCAGCCGCGTCGCCACTTCCGAGGTGCGGCGCAGCATGCGCACCAGCGTCAGCCCGGCCAGATTGGCGCAGGCGATGAGCAGGATGAAGCCGGCGGCCAACATCAGCGCCAGCACCTGCGGACGCAGCGAGTCGGTTTCGCCTTTCTGGAGCGGCACGGAGTAGTAGGTCAAATGCACGCCGGGGTTGTTCTTTTCAAAGCGCTGGGCACGGAGGGCCCAAGCGCGGTTGATCTCAGAATCTCCCTCCTGCCAGGTCGCGCTGTCGCGCAACCGCGTGATGACGTCAAAATTCGTTCCCCCGCCTTCACCCTCGCGGCTGGGCTGCAGCGGAGTGTATACATCGGCGTTCAAGGGAGTTGTCGCATCTTGGGGAAGCACGCCGACGACAACGTAGGGCTCGCTCTTCAACAGGATGGCCTGGCCAAGGTTGCCTTGGTCCGCGCCGAAGAGGTTGCGCCACACGCTGTAGCTGAGAATCACGGCCTTGGGCCCATGGGGACGATCCTCGTCCTCAGAAAAATTGCGCCCGATGATGGGCTGAAGCGCCAGCACGTCAAAGTAGTGGGCGGAGATGCGGCCATCGCGCACGTACTGCACGTGCGAGCCCGCCCGCAGATTTACGCCGGAGGTTGCTCCCGATACGGCGGAGATCAATGCCGGCACATTGTCGCGCAGCAGCTCCCACCTCTCGCCGTCGATGTTGATGGGCTCGTCAGAAGAGTGGGTACCGGTGACCCGCGCGTAAATCGTGCCCATCTGCTCGGGATGCGCGTAGGGCAGACTTTTGAGCATGAGCGCATTCACCAAGGAGAAGATCGCTGTGTTCGCGCCGATGGAGAGCGCCAGGGTGATGATGACGGTCACGGTAAACCCGGGATTACGCCTTAGCTGGCGCGCGGCAAACCGGAGATGCTGCCTACTCTCCATAGTGAGCGTCCTTGCAGATGAATCTATCATGCAACACGTTGCAGAAAGTACGTCGATAGCTCGGCATAAGTTCCGCTCCGGCTGGTTTTCGGGGCACCGGCGGCCGCCGCAGAGTTGCGTATCGGGAACACCTGACCGTTGGGGCAATTGACCGTGACGCAGGGGCGTTTGAAGATGGCACTATGAGCGAAATTACTGCAGCCTCTCACCGGCGGAGCTCGCGCGTCTTTCACAAGATGCGTGTGCTGGCGCAGGGCCGTGCGCACAATGGCAAGAAGTTCCGCGAGACTTGTGAGACCGTGGTGGTCAACGGGCATGGCGGCTTGTTGTTTCTGAAGCACGAGATCGACACCGGCGAGATGCTGGTGATTACCAATCCAGAGACGCTGGAAGAGCTGGAATGCCGGGTGGTATATCTGGGTGAGCCGGTCGGCAAGGGGCAGCGCGTGGGAGTGGAGTTTTTGACGCCGGCGCCGCGCTTCTGGGGCGTGGAATTCAGCGACGCTGCTGCGGATAATTCTTCAGCCGCTAACTGAAACGCCTGGCGCTGCCACGCGCACGGGCGCCTGGCTCCTGCGCCTGGAAATCCAACTGCCCAATCTCCACAAAAGAAGAATGGCGACGAGCGCGCCGTAGAAAAGCGGCTTGCGGACGTCGGATTTTACCAGCCAATAGTAATGGACCACGCCGGCGATGGCGCTGATGTAGATGGCGCGGTGCAGCATTTGCCACCGCTTGCCGCCGAGACGGCGAATCCAGCCGGTAGTGGAAGTAAGCGCCAGCGGAATCAGCAAAACAAATCCGAGAAAGCCAACGGTGATGAACGGGCGCTTGGCGACATCTTTCCACATCGCGGATAGATCGAAGGACTGGTCGGGCCCGAGATAGGTGAGGAAGTGCAAGCAGGCGTAAAAAAAAGCGAAAAGGCCGAGCATGCGGCGGAAGCGGATGAGATCCGGCAGATTGAGAAGTCTGCGGAGCGGAGTGATGGCCAGGGTGAAGACGAGAAAGCGCAAGATCCAGTCACCGGTGGCGTGCTGAAGGAATTCGACGGGGTTGGCGCCCAACCTGTTGTGCAGCGCGCGATCGACGAGACCGAAAAACGGGATGAGACAAAGCAGGAAGACGACGACTTTGGTCCATTTGCTGGTGAGAATTCTTCGCACGCGGTGATCCCGGATCAGTAATTTTTCTTCAGGTCCATGCCGTTATAGAGGCTGGCGACCTGCTCGCCATAACCATTAAACATGAGCGTGGGGCGCTTGAAGATTTCACCGAGGCGGCGTTCCTTCGACTGGGTCCAGCGCGGGTGGTCGACGTTGGGATTCACGTTGGAGTAAAAACCGTATTCATTGGGAGCCAGGCGGTTCCAGGTGGTTGGCGGCATCTTCTGCTGAAACTTGATCTTGACGAGCGATTTGATGCTCTTGAAACCATATTTCCAAGGGAGAACCATGCGAACCGGCGCGCCGTCCTGATTCGGCAGCGTTTCGCCATACATGCCGACGCAGAGAAGCGCGAGGGGATTCATGGCTTCGTCCATGCGCAGGCCTTCGACATAGGGAAAGTCGATGCCGGCATATCTTGCTTGCGGCATCTGCTGAGGATCGAAGTAGCTCTGGAAGGCGACGAATTCGGCCTTGGGCGTGGGCTCGACGAGCTTGATGAGATTGCAAAAGGAAAAACCGATCCAGGGAACAACGATGGACCAGGCTTCGACGCAGCGATGGCGATAGATGCGTTCCTCGAGCGGGGCGATTTTCAGGATTTCGTCCATGGTGAACTTGCGGGGCTTTTTGACTTCGCCCTCGATGGAGACAGACCACGAGGAGGTATTGAAGTTTTTGGAGTTTTTTGCCGGATCGCCTTTGTCGGTGCCGAATTCGTAGAAATTGTTGTAATGGGTGACGTCTTCGAAGGTATTCTGTTTTTCCGTCGTACTGAAGGGACTCTTGGCGAGGCCGGTGAGCTTGGTTGCGGCGAACGCGGTCTGCGAGGGCGATGCCAGTTCGAACAGTCCGTTGCCGGCGAGGGCGGTCGCGCCGACGATACCCATGGCTTGGAGGAACTTCCGCCGGTTCAGGTACACAGACCTGGGCGTCACATCAGCATAAGTCAAATCCGGGGCTTTGCGGATCAACATCTCTTTCCTCCAGAGGTCCCGTAATGGCTCTGATTCCCTATCATATTACGTACATCTAGTTGTGTTAGATGCCGGAAATTGGCCACGTGACTTTTGACCTCTTTGGGCGAAGAATCACGCCGTTTGCCGTACTCGTACAATGTGAGTCATGGCATGCGAAGAAGTTACAGACAGAATTAGGTTGGCGAGCCGCAAGGAGCCGCGATTATTCGCGAGATGTGTGGCTGGCGCCGATTCGTTTGAAACTCAAGATGCGCTAATTCTCCCCGCGCTCTGCTATGTTTATGCCTCGTTTGCGCTGTCCGCGGGCCGCGGCGGAGCGGCATTGTGTGGCCTCGCGGCAAGGCTAGATGCACGAATACGAGGCTTGCTCGAATGCCCGATGCGGTGAACCCCGGAACCCGGACGATTGGAGTGGATGTTGGCGGCACGAAAGTGGCCGCGGGTTTTGTCGATGCACAGGGCGAAATCACGCAGCATACGCGCACAGCGATGAATCCCCGCGGCACTGCGGAGGAAGGCCTCGCCGCCGTGACGACCGCGATTGACACGCTGCTGAAGATGGCGCCCGAGACGTACGGCGGCGTGCAGCGCATCGGGATTTGCGCTCCCGGGCCGCTCGATCCGCGGACCGGCGTGGTGCTGAATCCACCGAACGTGCCGTGCTGGCGGAATTTTCCGCTGGCGGGGGAAATCGCTCGCCGATACGGCGGCTTCGTAAGAATCGATAACGATGCCAACGCTGCCGGGCTCGCAGAAGGATTGTGGGGCGCGGGACGTGGCTACAAAAACGTGTTTTACGCCGGCATCGGCACGGGGATCGGGACCGGCATACTTTTTGATGGACGGATTTATTACGGGCGGACGGGCGCGGCCGCCGAAGGCGGGCACGTCAGCATCGATTACAAGGGACCTCGCTGCGGATGCGGCAAGAGGGGATGCATCGAGGTGCTGGCCTCGGGCACAGCGATCGGCAAAAAGGCGCGGGCAAGACTCGCGGAAAAAGCAGGAGGCTCGTCGGTGATGCTGGAGCTGGCGAGTGGAAACGTCGAGGCCATCACCAGCGAGATCGTGGGACGAGCCTACACTGCAGGTGATCCGCTCGCAAAAGATATTCTGCTGGAAACCGTTGAACTGCTGGCCATTTGGCTGGGAAACATCGTGGACCTGCTGGAACCCGACGTCGTGATCCTCGGCGGCGGAGTGGCGACCATGCTGAGCCCGTTCTTCGGGGAAATCCGCGATCGCTTGCCGGCCTGGTGCGTGAATGCGCGCTGCCGGGAGATCCCGCTGGTGCCGGCGCGCTACGGCGAGAATGCTGGAATCGCGGGGGGCGCCGCACTCTGTGCCGCGCCCATGCCAGCCTAAACAGGGGCTACTGCCGAGGGCTTTTGCGAGAAACTGGATTGAAGAAATACGACTGGATTAGGCGGCTTTCATGCTCGTTCCCCAGCTCCACGTGCTTTAGAGGCCATCCAGGCGGGATTTGCGACCATTCGCTGCAAAGAGGTTGGAAGGGAATTCAAGCAACGGGTAAGCTTTCCACAGTTGAAAATCGTTTGCAACTGAGATAGAGTTTTTTGTTTCGGGGATCAGGTTAATCGATGGGCGGGTGTGCGGTCATTTATGCAAACTGTTTGCAAGAAGACGGAAGGGGAACCTTCCCACGAAAATAGCGGAGCGGACGCTCTCGCTTCGCCGACGGTGGTCCCGCTAGGACCTCCTGCAAAGTTGTGTTCGAGCACTCGGCGGCGTCCATGGGTGCGGCGCGTGCACGCCGTGCTGGGAATCGTATCGGCATTGAACCTGTTTGTTTTGATCACGACAGGATTTCTGCTGCAGCACAGTACGCTGCTAAAGCTGGATGAGCGCAGCTTGACGCGAAAGATTCTTCCTTCGGGGTATCGGCCCCAAGATGTTGGAAGCGGAGTTCGGGCTGACATTGTTGTCGCCGATCTTCACTCTGGAAGGATGTTCGGGGTAGCAGGAGCGTTGTTCCTGGATGCGGTAACGCTGGTCTGGCTGGTGATGCTGGCGACGGGCGTAGTGATGTACCTCTCCAAGCAGCGTGCCAATGGGAAGGCGCCGGATCGAGGCGCGTGCGAAGAATGTCCGGAAGAAAACAACTGAGGGAGTAGGTTGCGCAGGGCGGCGGCTGAGGGAGACAGGAAATGCGCGGTTTCCAGATGCAAATGTCTTGCATTTAGCGAGGATGGTTGAGCTCTAAGTGCGCTGGCGACAGCTCAAGCGCAGGGGCTGCTTCGAGGGTTTTTGGAATGACGGCCTCGCCGCGGGAGCGGCAGAGGCCGGGTTTGCAATCTCATGGAGGATCGGATGGCTACACGCAATTGCGCTGCTGCGGGCGTATTCGCAACAGAAAAGGACTATCACGGCAAAAGAAGTTGGACAGCGAGGCTTCGCCTGCGAGCAGGCTTGGCTCTTACGCTGACTCTATTGCTTTGCTTTACGAATTCCAGCAGCGCCCTGGCGACTCAGCAAAAGGCCAGCGAGGGATCTAAGCAAGAACAGAATTCAGTCTCGAAGGAAGTTGACCAATTGCGGAAAGAGGTCGGCGAGTTGAGGGAAGATTTGAAGCGCCTGCACGCCCTGCTTGGGCCGCGTCCCGCTGGGTCCGAAAGCGCAAGCGCGCCAGCGCCCCAGCCGGCCGAAGCCGTGCAACCGGCAGTTGCACCCACGGGCGTTGTTGCACAAGCCGCGAAACCGGCTCCTGGAGAGACCGGTGTGCCACAGTACACCGGAAGGTCCGACGACCCCCGAGTGGCTATTGCAACAAAGGCTCACGGCGGAGACCTGTCCGGAGCGGGAAATCTTTTACGCACGGACCGGGTGACCGTTGGAGGCTACGGCGATTTCCAGTTTCGAACTCCATCGCTATCCGAGCGCGCGGATGGCGGAGGAACGTCGACGTTTCAGAGCACGCGCTTTGTCCTCGGCATCGGAGCGGTGCTGTCGCAAAAGCAGAACATTGTGTTCAACACCGAGATCGAATATGAGCTCGGATCCCACGAAATTGATATCGAGCAGGCTTTCATCGATTGGCGAGTTCGCCCGGAGTTCAATTTCCGCGGCGGAATCATCGTGCCTGCTCTGGGGCGTTTCAATACTTATCATGATTCGAATTTGAATATCACCACACTGCGCCCGCTGCTCAACCAATTCATCGTGCCCACGGCGTACCGGGACGCGGGTATCGGCGTTCGCGGCGTGTTCCGGCTGCCGCGGGAGATGAAGCTGTTCTACGAAGCGGACGTGTTGAACGGAATGCAGGCACACAATGGGGATGGCGAACCGACGCCGTTCTCGCGGCTGCTGGGACAGGCTTCGGCTGCCGAACCAGGGTTGATCGCGTTTCAAGCGACACGCAACAGCAAAGCGGTGGCTGAGCGAATCGGGTTCTCGCCGTTCCTCGGGCTGGAATTTGGTGTTTCCAGCTACGCCGGCAAGTTCACGAATGTGGGTGATCCGCAAAAGTCCGCGACGATTGTCATGTTCGACGCAGCCTATCAGCATGGCCCGTTCGTCCTGAATGGAGAATACGGCCGCTCGAACATTGTTGGCGCTGGAGTTCTCCGACAAAGCCCGGCGCCACCCGTCGTGAATCCGAATGATCCGCTGACGATCGCGGCTCTATCCGACTACGTCGCGCAGACCACGCCGGGACAGGATGGCTTTTACGTCGAGTCGGGGTACAAGTTTTTTAGAGGCCTCTTCCGAAACCGGGAATTGTTTGATGAAGGCGCGTATGTCATGCCGGTGGTGCGCTTCGAAACCGTCCGGCGCGACCGCACGTTATCCAACTTTTACCTAAACCAGGGAAGAGCGACTCTCGGGTTCAACATTGCGCCCGCGCCGAGTGTGATTTTCAAACTGAATTACATTTTGAACCACACGTTCGGGCCCGTGCCGAACATTGCCGGGAGCATCGGCGGGGCGGATTTCGGAAATAATCCATTGCCGCATCTCGACTACGGGAAGAACGGGTTCACGGGTTCCGTAGCGTATGTTTTCTAGAATACACTTCACGCTTGGAGCCAATTTCGCAGGAATCTTTCGAGCATGGTAACGACTCATTCCAAACGAGCAGCATGGCTGACGGCTTCCGCGGTGATGGCGGCCAGCGCAGTGCCTGCCGCGGGAGAAGTCTACCTGAGCGAAGCACAGGCGCTGGCGATGGTCCTGGGAGAAAGAGCGGTCGTGCGGAAGGAGCAAAAGACTCTCGACGAAACGCTGAGGACCAAACTGGAGCGTTCCAGCAATCTTCGTTTCCCGGAATCTTCCTACACCTTCTTTATTGCCGCGCAAGCCGGACGAGCCGAGAAGTACGCAATCCAAGTAAACGAAATCGGCAAAACCGAACCGATTACGTTCATGGTGGGAATGAGTCCGGAAGGCAAGGTCACGGAAGTCGTGATCATGATTTTCCGCGAAAACCGCGGCTGGGAAGTGAAGGAGAAGCGATTTCTCAATCAGTTTCGGGGCAAGACGCTCCGCAATTCCATCCGCGTCGACGAAGATATCATCAACTACACGGGCGCCACGTTGAGTTCGAAAGCCGTGGCGCGCGGCGTCAAGCGAGCGCTTTTTTTGTTCGACGCTTTTTATCCCGGTGAAGCCCGCTACAAATTGGCGCCTGCAAGCCAGTTCGCGCTGCCACTTCCCATATCCCCAGTCCTAACATCCGCGGATTCCCAGGGGAGTTTGGACTTGTACCGCCAAAGCCGGTATGCCATGGGCAGCATTTGCGAGATTCGACTTTGGTGCCGTTCCGCCGACGAAGCGCACCGCGCCTTCGCCACTGGATTCGCCGAGATTGGTCGAATTGAGCGCGTATTCAGCGCCTACCGCGACGACAGCGAACTCGCTTTGGTAAACGGGAATGCAGGAAGCAGGCCGGTGCAGGTGAGTGAAGAGTTTTTTGATCTGGCGCGGTATGCAGGTCGATCCTGGCGGCAGTATGCCGGTTCAGTTGATGTGACCGTGGGCCCGCTCATGAGAGCGTGGGGCTTCAGGGAATGCGAACCCCGCATGCCTTCTCGGACAGAACTTCTCGAAGCGCAAGGGCTGGTGGGCAACAACAAGGTGAGCCTGGATGGACGCATGCGAACGGTGCGGTTTCTCAGGCAAGGGATGCACCTCGATTTTGGAGGTCTGGCAAAAGGTCATGCGGCCAAGCGGGTCGCGCGCGTATTGCAGAAGCAGGGGATCACCGCGGCGCTGGTAAATTTGGGAGGGAGTTCGCTGTGCGCATCGGAAGTTGTTTCAGCTGCGACGGTGCAGAATCGCTGCAACGAAACAGGGCTTGCGTTTGGGGAATGGCCGATCGGCATTATCCACCCGGGCGACGCGACGCAATGTCCTGTGCATCTCTTACTCAAGCCAGGATGGTCTCTCTCCACTTCCGGCACTTCCGAGCGGCAGTTCGAGGCCAGCGGGCAAATCCTGAGCCATATCCTTGACCCACGCACCGGATGGCCTATCAGCGGAATTCGCTCCGCCACGGCCGTCGCACGGTCGGGCCGGCGGAGTGAGGTCCTTTCGAAGCACTTGCTCCTCCTGTCCGCTCGCGAGCAAACTGCGACGGCGAACCAGCTCAAAAATTTTGACTGGGCCTATCTCGAAGGGGCACAGAACGGAGCCGTTGCGCTAGAAGTGAATTCCATCCATACCCCCCTCTACACCGCTTCCAGCCGGCAACTGTAAATTCATCGCTACCAAGACCATGCGCTCGAATTTGCGGTCAAGCGTCTTGATGGAGCTGAAGACCTCGCAAACTAGTTCCTGCTGTGTTCTTGGTTGACACCCGTTTCTTCCTTTGCTTGCAGGATCCTTAGTGCGTCTTTGGCTTGATACTTCTCTTTGGATTTCGCGCTCTTCTGGCCAATCTTGACCGAGGCTTTGAAAATGGTCCCGACGGAGAGTATTCCTCCCAGCTTGTGCGCAGCTATGGAGGCCAACCCCATGGATGCGATGCATCCGCAGGACGCGCAATCAGGGTTTCCGCCAAACTGACAGGGAGTGATCTTTGTCTGAAGGTCTGCCGACAACGTCTGGGTCGTGAGCGCAAAAACACAATCCTGGGGATTGTGTGGCGGTGAAGCGAACTGCCGGATTACGGCTTCTGGCATGTCCAGTTTCGGATATTGCTTTCGCAATTCCACCATGTCCGCAATGGCCCGCGCCCGCTCCTCGGAACTCAGGATTTCCGGCATGCGATCTCCCACCTGGGGCGTGAACAGGCTGAACCATACCTTCTTGACCTCCGGACGTCGCGTCCAGAACTCGAGGAATTCGGCCAAATATCCTGGCCGCTTCATCATTTGACCTGTGACTGTGCAATGGACCGTAATCCTTTGATCTGCGATGTTCCTAAGAATGCGATCGTAGGTTGCCGGCGCTCGCCGGAGATCGTGTTCCGGTTGCAACCCATCGATGGATACGACTACGTGCAGACGCGGCAGACTCGCCCAAGTCGGACCCATCGTTCGGAAAGCGCTGGTAACAATCTGCACGTGGATTCCGCGCGCCAAGAGCGAGGGAATCAGCAATTCCAGTTCGCGATAGCGTACTAGCGGGTCGCCGCCGACGATAGACAGGTGCAAAGGCTTCAGCCGATCGACGACTTCAAGAACTCCGTCCACCAGGGATTGACCCCTTCGGTCGTTCAGGTCGCGCAAGGTCTGCCCGCCGCCAAGATGCGCGTCGTCGTACGCGTAACAGCCCGGACATTTCAAAGGGCATTCACGCGTGATTTCTATCGAAAGCGAGGGGACCTCGCCCTTGAGGATCTTGCCCCAGGCTTGAAATATTTGAGAAGTCTGCACCCGTGATGGTCCTTTTTCTGTCCACTCTTCCGCCAGCAAAGTGCGCTGCTTGCGGTCATTCCGGATCAGAGATTCCGCTTGAGAGCAGCTTGCGTCTGATGGGCCCAGTCAGCAAAGGAATTCTCCCCCCCATCCTTACGATGCGTAAATCGCCAGGAAAGATAGCTTGCGACGGGAACGCGCAGATGTATACCAGGATTTCCATTTTCCCGTCCCCGGCGTCCCTCATCCTGTTCCCCCGCCCCAAGATCGAGCGGCCTCCATTCATAGCAGAGTGCCCCGGAGGATGACCAACGCAACCATGAAATAGATGCAGAGCCCTGTAACATCCACGAGGGTAGCTACGAAAGGAGCCGAGCTCGCGGCGGGGTCGAATCCCAGACGACGAAGCACGAACGGCAACATACTTCCCGCCAGCGTTCCGAACATGACCACTCCGATGAGGCTGGCCCAGACCGTAATTCCGAGCAAAAGATAGTGCTGCCCATAATTCGTGAGGTGGAGATGCTGCCAGGCGACAATCCGAAAGAAGCCGATCACGCCGAGAAAGGAGCCAAGTGCGAGTCCGGAAATGAGCTCGCGCCTGAATACTCGGAACCAATCACGTAGTTTCAATTCCCGGAGCGCCAAAGCGCGGATAATCAACGAAGCCGCTTGCGATCCAGAATTGCCACCGCTGCTGATGATCAGTGGAACGAACAGCGCCAGGACCACGGCACGGGCGATCTCCTGTTCAAAGAAACTCATCGCGGTAGCCGTGAGCATCTCGCCTAGAAAGAGCGCCGATAGCCAACCGCCGCGCTTGCGAATCATGGACCAGAGTCCCACTTGCATGTAGGGGGCTTCGAGAGCTTCCGAGCCGCCCAGTTTCTGGATGTCTTCGGTGGCTTCCGATTCCGCGATATCGAGCATATCGTCGGCGGTGACGATGCCGAGCATGTTCCCGAGCGCATCGGTGACGGGGAGGGCTACGCGGTCATATTTTTCAAACAATTCAAGAGCGCGTTCCCGGTCATCCGTTGCCAGCAGCGAGACTAGGGGAGGATCTGCGATGGCCGTAACCACGGTCTGAGGGTCTGCGAGAACCAAGGAACCCAGGCGCACGTCTTCCAACAACTTTCCATTCTCATCGAGGATATAGATGACATTGAGCGTTTCCATTCCGCGTCCTACTTTGCGAATGTGCTCCAAAGCCTGCGAGGCCGTCATCTCCGGGCGGATGGCCACATAGTCGGGGGTCATGTACCGCCCGACGCTGTGCTCCGGATAGCCTAGAAGCTGGCGAGCATTCTTCAGCTCCTCGGGAGAAAGCACTTCCAGCAGCTGCCGGGTCACCGTGGCGGGCAATTCCTCGAAGAAGCGCGTGCGGTCATCGGGAGGCATCCCATCCAAAACACTTTTCACCTCGTCGGTGGAGAGTGCCCGAAGTAATTCCTTCTGCCGGTCGGCGGGAAGATAAGAAAACACCTGAGCCGCGTGGTCGCGTGAGAGGAGGCGGAAGACAACCGCTTGCTCCTTCGCATGGATTTGCCCCATTGCTTCTGCGATATCGGAGGAATGGGTCGCCGTCAATCTGGCGCGCAATTCCTCCCAGCGCTGGCTGTGAATCAGATCTTCCCATAGCGATGAGGTCACTGTTTCGATCATGTGTTTTCTCTAGAGAGAATTTGCTGGTGGCTTGATTCCCATCCGACGATTGCGGGTACGGACTCTGGGAGAGTAGCAGAATCCCCGCACCGTTAGATCGAGGACCGCTTCTTCTACGGCGTAAGCGCGTTCCCGTTTTGCAGATCAAGTTCCGAACTATCCCAGATTGGCAGCCTAAACCATAGAGTACGCTATACTTAAAAACGGAGGAGTGGGTGAGTGGTTGAAACCGGCGGTCTTGAAAACGTATCGGAAGAAATCGGGTTGAATGTTTTCAATCGCTTGAACAGGTAATGGTTGGGGCAATTTGGCATGATACGGGCGGGGTCGGTGCGAAATTGGGCAACGATTTGGGCAACAAGTTTTGGCGAGATTGACCGCACTTCTTCATGATTCATAAAACTTGGTCAAACTCGCACAGGCTGTATTTGGACAGGGCGCGCCCGAGCCAAGGCCAGAGCGCCCCGTCCGCCGCGCGGCGCGCGCAATTTCGCGGTCGCAAGGAATCTTTATTTGCAGCGAACGCACGTGCTCCTGAAATTGCGCCACGTCCTTCAAACTTCCTAGACGCAGTATCCTGCGCTCGCTCATTTCGACGGTGGTCCTTGGTTTCGAAAATTTCGGGAAGAATACGTCGGGCGATGGGGAAAAGGGAAGGTCCGGAAAATTAACTTGGAATGGTTGTGGCACGGAGCGTAGGGGGCAAAAAAAGTGGCCGCCACAGAGGAAGGCGGCCACTTCGATTGAGCGTTGTGTGGTTGCTCACATTTTTATTGACGAGCCATGACTCGCGACACACTGCCACTTCCCGTTCGGCATCTTCACCCACGTATCGGTCCACTGGATATTCAAGTCGACTATCTTGCCTGAGGGGTCTTTCTGCTTCGCCTTCAAGATTCCCATCGCTATTGCCGTGTCGCCATACACGATGACTTTCATTTCGGGGTACGTGCCACTGTCCTTCACGTAAGATTTCAATTCTGCCATCGTGTCGGCTTTGCTGGAGACCTTCCCTTCAGGTGAAGTGCTGACAAATTTGTCGGCAAGAAGTGGTGTGAGCAAATCAGGACTATTTGTGTTTTGAGCCTGAAGCCACTGTTCTTCTAATGCCGCGACAGCTTTCTCAATCCCGCCGGTCTGCTGGGCTCGCGACCATGCGGCGCTCCCCAGTGAAATCAAACCGATTAAACACCACATCCAAGTTCTCTTCATAGATGTCTCCTTACTTTTCTGAACTTTTTTGGGAGGTTCTGTGGCCCGTGAGTCGGCCCATTGAATACCTAAGGCGGGAGGATGTCAAATTGGATTATGGTTTACGTAAGTGGTTGGAATTTCAGCGTGGATTCTTCTGCAATCCGTCACGCCTACGTCGCAACGGGACGCGCAAGACTTGGGGGACGGGCCTGTAAGCCGGATGCAACCGTGACGTGTTGAAAACACGTAAGCTACTGATTCCACTTCACAGACGATTGTCAATGGTGTCAGTTTTGGCAGCGAAGTCAGGATTCTTGCCACAACCTTGCCACAGTTTTTTCAATCGGGAATTTCATAGCTGTCTGCCGCATCATCCGGGTGAATCGGGTTAGGTAGGACTGCCACGCAAACAAGCACGTGCAGCCAACGACGAGCCACTCTGGCAGGTCGGGATACACAACTGCATCGAGAACATGCACCAGAAACGGTCCGTGTGCGGGTTCGATGCCCGCGCGAGCTTCAAGCCACGTTTCAGCCGCGCTGAGCGGGCAAGGCGGCGAAGGAACTAACTCGATGACGATGGCGTAGATAAGTGAAGCGATTTGCAGTGTCCGCAGAAGGCGGCGGCAACGCGTCACTGCCCAGCCCAGCAACACCCAGCCGTACCAAAGCAGGTGCAGGAACAGGACGGCTTCCGCGAGAACAGATGCCGCAAGAATAGGACAGTTACTCCGCTTCGCCCGGGAAAGGCGGTCCGGACTACTCGGTTCTCAGGCTCGCCAGCCACTTCTCCAGAATTGCTTGGCTAGGTGGCTCAATTTCGGTGAAGGCAATTCCCATCCCGGAGTTCGGCTTGGAGTAGACGACCTTGCCGAATGCGGCGAAGCTTGCGCCGCCATGTAAAATTCTCAGCGAAACTTTCGTGCCCTCTGGGAATGCACCCGAGGTGTACACGTAGCAGCCGAAAAGGCTCAGGTTGGCGGTACGTGCGCTGAGAAGACTTTCTGACCGCACGTCGGTCAGCTCAATGCTGGCTGCGAACGGATAACGGCTGGCGCGATGTAATCCAGATGGAATGGGAGGACGACCTCGCTGTTGCGATTCTATGCCAAGCGGGCTACTCGTCCAAATAATACGCGCCAAATCATGCGCCGCATAGCAGGGCGCGTGAGCTTATGCTTTGCTTTTCAATTTCAGCTTGCTCTTGTTTTCTTCCAGAAAGGCTCGGAGTCCATCGGCTGAGTCAAGCAGGCGCACCCACTGCTCGTAGTAAAGTGTCACCGGAAAGCGGCCCAGCCCGTAGACGCTGACGCCTCCCTTCTCGCCTACCTTGAATTCCAAGCTGCCCTGCTTCTTTGAACCAACTTGCTTTTCGAGTTCAGCGATACGAGCCATCAATTCTTCTCTGCTCTGTTCTGGCATAGGGATTCACTCCGGCGAAATCTTCCGAGCAACCCTCGGTTTTTATTGACGCCTCTTGAAACCTTTCTTTCTTCGCTCCGCCCATCGCTCTCGGACTCCAGCCGGAGGCCAGGCGCAGCAATAATGTCCTGCTTGATGTTGTTGCCGCGATGCGAGGCGAGTTGCGCTACTCCGCATGCATTGAGACTACGTGGAGTCTCGGCATTTTAAAAATGTTAGTGTACAGCACATGTGTGGGTGTCAGCCGCTAATGTAGTTGCCCAATATTTTATTCAGGCTGACCGTACCTACAAGGTGAAACCCGATGCTATCTTTCCCAAACTGGATTGCACAAACTCTTCTCATCGTTGTTGTTGCGCCGATTTCGACAGCAGCCCAATCTGCGCAACCAACCAGCAACATACTCTTCAGAGTTTTGATGGTTAGAACTAACTCGGAAACAGGGACGATGTTCTCGATTGACGTTGACAATCGCGAATATTGGTTGACTGCGAAACATCTTCTGACCGGGGCGAAGCATCCTCCTATCGGAAACGTTGAGTCCAAGAAAGTTTCATTAAGCGTACTCGACCCGACTGTTGAAGAGGAAACATGGAACAAACACGACTTCAACGTCCTCGACCCTGGAAGGGACATTGATATTGTCGTCCTCGCTGCCGAACATCCACTTCAACAGATTTCGATACCGACTTTACCAGTGAGTTCTGATGCTGCGCCTGTCGGCGGCGAGTGTACGTTCCTCGGCTTTCCCTTTGCAAATACATGGATGGCAACATTTGACAATGGTGCGCGGTACCGAATGCCATACATAAAGCACTGCTACATGTCGGGCTTTATCATGACTCCGATTAAGGTGTGGGTCCTAGATGGGATAAATAACGACGG
>Ga0099828_10000450_pt1 | contig 25032 bp, 17 predicted proteins | sample CZO8metaG_2_FD_79338 | JGI IMG/M metagenome (GOLD analysis project Ga0099828, IMG submission 79338) | Vadose zone soil microbial communities from the Eel River Critical Zone Observatory, Northern California, USA - CZOApr15con2H1.8 metaG | ecosystem: Environmental > Terrestrial > Soil > Vadose... | reverse complement strand
GAGAGATGCTCGACAGCAAGGTCGCGGAGTACGGCGGCGAGATGCTCTACATCAACAAGAGCGCGCACATTCCGATGTGGGCGATGGAGTATTCGCGCGACGAAGGCCTGCGCAAATACTGGGACGAGTTCTCACCGCCTTATCATAAAGACGGCGAGGGCCCGCTCTACCAGAGCCAGGACGCCAGCGCCTACAATCGCAATCAGGACTCACACGCGATCGAGAACGTCGCGCGCTGGTACGATTATTGGCGCGAGCGTCCGGGCACCGGAGAGCGCGTCAATGCCGGCGGCGTCAACATCGTCTTCTCTGACTCAAACACGCATCACCGCGGCGCTGAGAACTATCGACGCAGCGGTGAGGTGGACGCCGCGCGTCTGCCGAAGGACGGCTTCTTCTCGCACCAGGTGATGTGGGACGGCTGGGTTGACGTTGAACGCCCGCGCGCTTACATCATCGGTCACTGGAACTACGCGCCGGGCACGAAGAAGAATGTTTACATCGTGTCGAGCGCCGATAAGGTCGAGCTGTTTGTTAATGGCAAGTCGCTGGGCTTCGGCGAACAAAGCACGCGCTTCCTTTTCACCTTCAAGGATGTCGAGTGGCGGCCCGGCACTGTTAGCGCCGTGGGCTACGATGCCGGCGGCAAGGAGATTACCGAAACGTGGAAGAAGACCGCGGGTAAGCCCGCCGCGGTTCGGTTGACAGGGGGCACCGGCCCGCAAGGCCTGCATGCCGATGGCGCTGACCTGGCGCTCGTCGATGTCGAGGTGGTGGACGCCGATGGCAACCGCTGCCCGACGGCTTTGAATCTGATCAATTTTTCTCTCTCGGGTCCGGCAAAGTGGCGAGGGGGCATCGCGCAGGGACCGGACAATTACATTCTTTCCAGGAGCCTGCCGGTCGAGAACGGAGTCAACCGCGTCATCATCCGTTCGACCACGAACGCAGGTAAAATTGTTCTTAGCGCCAACGCCAATGGCCTTAAGTCCGCCACCGTCGAGATTGTTTCGCGGCCCATCAAAGTAATGGACGGACTATCGCTCGAAATGCCGGACGCAGGTCTTCGCCCGAACCTCGAGCGCGGCCCAACTCCCGCCGGCCCATCTTTCACCGTGTCGCGCCGGGCGGTGCATATCGCGCGGGCAACGGCGGGCGCGAATGAGGATCAAGCCGCGAAGAGCTTCGACGATGACGAGACTACTGAGTGGGCCAGCGACGGCAAGATTGCGAACGGCTGGATCAAATATGATTTCGCTCAACCGGCCAGTGTCGGCGAAGTGACGCTCAAGCTGACCGGCTGGCGTACGCAGTCATATCCCATTCGCGTCCTGGTCGATGACAAAGTTGTTTTCGCGGGCGCCACGCCGCGTAGCCTCGGCTACGTGACGTTTACGTTTCCGCCGGTGATGGGCGCGAGCCTGAAGATCGAGCTGGCGGGCAGTGCCGGCGACCGCGACGCCTTCGGCAATATCATCGAGATACCCGGCACGCTCGATCCGCAATCCTCCGCTGGCAAAAGCGGCGCTAAGAGTACATTGAGCATCGTCGAGATCGAGATCTACGAACCGCACCGGTACCGCAGACTCTCCAGTCTGCGGATAAGATGAGGAAGGCTCTTGCTGGAAGAAGCAGCGTGCCGACGGCATTAATTGATCCTGCTGATAAGGGTTTGCGTTCGAGGACAAGGACTCCCGGCGGTGATAATTGATCCCAGCCGAGGACTAGACAGTCTGCGGAACACAGAAAGTGCATCAGAACGAGGATTCATTCATGAAGAATTTTCGCCTGCATCTAGTCATCCTGGCGCTGCTGGTTACTGTTGGATCGCCGGCTGTCAGGCCGACACGTGGCCAGACGCCCACTCTGAAGTTTGACTTCGGCCCGGGTAAAGTCGCTCACGGATACAGGCAGGTGATCGAGACGACCACTTACACGAAAGAGCGCGGCTACGGCTTCGAGCCCGGCGCGTCTGTCTCCTGCGTCGATCGCGGTGGTGAAGACGCCCTCCGCGGCGATTTTTGCACCAGCGACAAGCCCTACTACTTTTCGGTTGCGCTGCCCGAAGGAAATTACCACGTGACCGTGATCCTCGGCGATGCACAAGGCGAGTCAACCACGACGATCAAAGCTGAGTTGCGCCGGCTGATGCTTCAAGGCGTCCACACGGCGCGCGGAGAATTCGCGACCCGCACCTTCACGGTCAACATACGCACATCGAAGATCGCCGGCGATGGCGAGGTGAAACTGAAGGACCGTGAGAAGACTACGGAAGTTTGGGCCTGGGACGAGAAGCTAACCTTGGAATTCAACGACAGGCGTCCGGCTGTTTGCGCGCTCGAAATCACCAGGACAAACAACTTGCCGACAATCTATCTCTTGGGCGATTCGACCGTTTGCGATCAGCCACGCGAACCCTACGCAAGCTGGGGACAGATGCTGACGGGGTTCTTCGGACCCGCTGTGGTCATCGCGAATAACGCGGAGTCCGGCGAGTCTTTGCGCAGCTCGCTTGGCGCGAAGAGGCTGGATAAAGTCTTGAGCACAATGAAACCGGGCGACTATCTGTTCATCCAATTCGCGCACAACGACGAGAAGGAGCGCGGCGAAGGTGTCGGGGCCTTCACTACTTACAAAGCCGATTTGAAAAGATTCGTCGCCGAGGCGCGGAAACTTGGCGGCATTCCCGTGCTGGTGACGCCGATGCACCGCCGCGCCTTTGATGCTCAAGGAAAGATTACGAATTCGCACGGCGACTATCCCGAAGCAGTGCGGCAGACAGCGAAAGAAGAAAACGTGCCGCTCATAGATTTGAACGCCATGAGCAAGGACCTGTTCGAAGCTCTGGGGCCGCAAGGAACGCTGAAGGCTTTCGTGCATTACCCCGCGGGAACTTTTCCCGATCAGCCAAAAGAGCTGAAGGACGACACGCATTTCAACTCGTATGGCGCATACGAATTGGCGAAGTGCATCGTCGAGGGCGTCAAGGCGGCGAAGCTCGGCATTACGAAATACCTGGTGAAGGATCTGTGGCACTTTGATCCAAAACACCCTGATCGTCCGGAAGACCTGAAGTTGCTGCCCAGTCCGCTGAGCGCAGGCGTGAAGCCGCAGAGTAACTAAGACCCGGAGGGAAAATTTCCATGCGCGCAACGATAAGAAAGAGATGTCCTCCGCTTATCGCCATTATCTTCGCGTTGACAGTCGTGCTCATGTCAACGGCTCTCACGCGGGCGAATGTTGTCTTGCCTGACGTGATCAGCGCGGCGATGGTGCTCCAACGCGATCGCGCCGTACCAATTTGGGGCAAAGCCGATCCCGGCGAAGTCATCACGGTTCGTTTCGCCGATCAGTTGAAGAAGACCACGGCTGATGGTAGTGGCAGATGGCAAGTAAGGCTCGATCCAATGCACGCCAGTGAAACTCCGGCTATGATGACGATCTCGGGCAAGAACACCATCGAATTGAAAAACATTCTGGTTGGTGAAGTGTGGTTGGTAGCAGGCCAATCAAACATGCAACGTCTCTTGAGTGAAACCGCGAACGGCGATGCCGCGATTGCATCCGCTGATCATCCATTGATTCGCCTCTTCAACGTCAGCCGGCAGGTGGCGTTCAAACACGCGCCGCCGCCTCTCGGGGTCTGGCAGGCGTGCACGCCAGAGTCAGTCAAACCGTTTTCTGCGGCAGGTTATTATTTCGGCGTTGAACTCGAAAGAGAACTGAATGTCCCTATCGGATTGATCAACTCGTCTTACGGCGGATCGCAAGCGGAAGCGTGGACGCCGGTCGAATACTTGCTCGCTTCAGCGGATTTGAAACCGACGGTTGATCGAACAAAGACGTGGGATGAAGAAAGACCGCGTGTGAAAGCCGAGTACGAGGAAGCGTTGAAGAAATGGCGCGAGGAATCAGACAAAGCGAGAGCGGCGGGAGCGAGGCCCCAGCCTTCGCCGGCGGTGCCTGACGCTTTACGCGAATATCGAATTGCTTCCTCGATTTACAACGGAATGATTGCGCCGCTGGTTCCCTTCCCTATTCGCGGCGCCCTCTGGTATCAGGGTGAATCGAACGAAGCCCGCGCGCAACAATACGGTATCCTGCTGCCGACGATAATCAAAGCCTGGCGCGAGCGCTGGGGCGAGGGGAATTTTCCTTTCGGCATCGTTCAGTTGCCTAACTACCGTGATCAGAAATCTGAACCCGCAGACGAAGCGTGGAGTCATGTGCGCGAAGCGCAGCGACGCACTTCGCTCGCAATGCGGAGCGTCGGCGTCATCGTCACAATCGACATCGGCGAGGCACATGACATTCATCCGAAGAACAAGCTCGATGTTGGTAGACGCATGGCGCGCTGGGCGCTGGTTGATGTATATGGCCGCAAGATGACCGGATCTGGTCCGATGTTTCGCCAGGCAAAGATCGCCGGCTCAAAGATCGTTCTCACCTTCAACGACGCAGGCGAAGGTTTGAAGATTCGCGACGGTGATAAGCTCGATGAGTTCGCCGTGGCCGGCGCCGATCACAAATGGCATTGGGCCGAGGCGAAGATTGTTGGCAGGAATAGCGTTGAGGTGTTGTCTCCGGCAGTGCCACGACCGCTGGCCGTGCGCTACGCCTTCAATAACAACCCGAGGCATCCTAATCTAACGAACGAAACAGGATTGCCCGCGGCGCCTTTTCGCACGGACGATTGGCCCGGACCCACAGATGGCAAACGTTAAGGTGAGGCAGACTCGCCGATTGGCGAGGTCGATCGGCTGCATGCAATCTCGTCTATCGCTCCTGGTCCTTTTGCTTTGCGTGCTGTCATTGCTGCACGCCTGCAGCTCGCGGCCATTGGCAAGTCCGGGGTTGGGCCACAAGAAGATTACTCTGCCGCGGCACATCCGGGCATGGTGTTTATCAAGACGGGAACATTCCAGATGGGCGCCGATGACGGCATGCCTTCTGAAGCGCCTGTACATCAGGTCACCGTGAAGTCGTTTTGGATCGACGCGCACGAGGTTACCGTTGGCGACTTTGCTACGTTCGTCGCGGCGACGAATTATCAAACGGATGCGGAGAAGTTTGGCTGGTCCGGCGTCTTCGACATGAAGACGGGGGCGTGGGAGAAAGTGCACGGGGCCAACTGGCGCCATCCAGACGGACCGCAATCGCAACCGAGCACAGATGAGCCGGCGTGCCAGGTCTCGTGGAATGATGCAGCAGCCTACGCTCGTTGGGCCGGCAAGCGCTTACCGACCGAGGCTGAATGGGAATACGCTGCGCGCGGTGGCCTGGCCGGAAAGAAGTATCCGTGGGGCGATGAGCTGCGCCCCGGCGGCAAGCCGGTCGCGAACTGGTGGCAAGGGCATTTCCCCGAGCAAAACACCGGCGAGGATGGTTACATCGGACGCGCGCCGGTAGGAAAGTTTCCTGCGAATGGTTACGGACTGTATGACGTGGCTGGCAATGTTTGGGAATGGTGTGCCGACTGGTTTGATGAGAACTACTACCGGAAAAGCCCGAGCGCGAACCCCACGGGACCCGAAGCTGGTAAAGAGCGAGTGATCCGCGGCGGCTCATGGATGTGCAGCGAGAACTACTGCACGAACTACCGCAATGCCGCTCGCAGTCACGCGACGCCCGACAGCGTGCTGAACAATACGGGCTTTCGGTGCGTGAGTGATTAAAGCAGCGCAGACTTTCCAGTCTGCGGCTGAGTAACCTGAAGGAGAAAAACAAAGAAATGAACGACGAAACAACACGAAACGAAACGAAACAAGTCACACGAAACATACGACCCTCCGTTTGTGCTCTTTCTTGTCATTTCGTGGATCGTTTTCTCCGCAGACTCATCACGAGCATCGCGGTCTTGATTTGCCTGCTGGCTCTAATACTTGCCGACGCTTTGTTACCGCCAGATTCTTCGCTCTCCGCGCCGGCCAGGCCGAAGTACAACGTGCTCTTCATCATCTCCGATGATCTGCGCCCCGAACTCGGGTGCTATGGCAACAAGATCATCAAGACGCCGAACATTGACAGTCTCGCCGCTCGCGGAACGCGTTTCGATCATGCTTACGCTCAGTTTCCGCTCTGCAATCCGTCGCGCTCGTCTCTTTTGAACGGGCGCTATCCAACGCAGACCGGAGTGATGGACAACAACACTTACTTTCGCGTGGCCCATCCAGATTACGTCAGCCTGCCTCAGTACTTCAAGACCGAAGGCTATGCGACCTTGCGCGTGGGAAAGGTCTTTCACGGCGGCATCGACGACATGGTTTCGTGGACGGAAGGTGGCGAACCGGTTGATCCGGCGATTACCAACCGCCCGCCCAGCCGAATCGCTACCGGCGCCGAACCAGACACGAGCGATGCTGATGCTGGCCCGCCATCGCCAACGCCTAGCAGTCGGCGCGGCTCTGATTCAGATCGCATCGTGGTGTTGCCGGGCAACGGTGAGTCACACGGTGACCACAAAGCAGCGACGCGCGCCATCGAGTATCTGGAGCGCTACAAAGACAAGCCGTTCTTTCTTGCGGTTGGTTTCGGCAAGCCGCATAGTCCGCCGACCGCGCCGAAGAAGTTTTTCGACCTCTACGACCTGGAAAAGATTCCCTTGCCGCCCGATTTCGCCACGCGTCCCGCCGCGCCACCGGGCTTTCCAGTTATTTCCGTGCCGCGGCGCAATGCCGATCTGTTCATTGGTCGCGAAGCATCACCGGCCGAAGCGCGCGAGATGATCCGCGCTTATTACGCGTCAGTCAGTTTTGTTGATGAGCAGGTCGGTCGCGTCCTCGACGCGCTTGATCGATTGCACTTGCGAGAGAGCACGATCATCGTCTTCTGGGGCGATCATGGTTATCACCTCGGCGAGAAAGGTAAGTGGTCGAAGGCCTATTCACTTTTCGATGTTGGACTGCGCGTGCCGCTGATCATCTCGCTGCCTGGCGCGAAGGCTAAGGTCAGCGAGCGTCCGGTGCAGTTGCTCGATATGTATCCGACGCTCGCCGAACTCTGCGGGCTGCCGCGACCACAGGACAACGAGGGTCACAGCCTGGTCTCGCTGCTACGGAATCCGGCGGCAAAGTGGAGCTATCCTGCTTACGCAGTGACGTTGTTTCAGGGTAAGCTCGGCAAATCGGTGCGCACCGAACACTGGCATTATGTTGAATGGGACGAAGGCCGAGCGGGCGCGATGCTTTTCGATCACGGCAGGGATCCGCTCGAGTTGGAAAACCTCGCCAATGATTCGGCCTTTGCGAAGACGGTAGAGGAGATGAAGGCCCTGCTAAAGCAGTTACCGTGATTGCCTTCAAAGTTATCTGAGCAACGCTGTCGCGGACCAGAGCACCGGCGACTGTCCGTGCAAGTCGCCCACATTACGCTTGCGGTCGAGGTAATACTGGATCGTGAACCCTTTGTTGGTACCTTCACAGACATCCGTTATATTCGCGTCCTGATTGATGTGCTTCACGAGTCCCAACCATGCTTTGCGCGCGGCGGGTCCATAAGTCTCTTGCGGAAGCCAGCCGTTTTTCACGCCGGTGATCATGGCGAAGGCAAACATTCCCGTGCTGGATGTCTCGGGCCATGATTCTGGATGGTCGATGAGTTGTCGCCAGAGGCCGTCTTCGCCCTGGTGCTTCAACAGAGAGGCCATCATCGTCCGGTAGCCCTTCATGATTCTGGCGCGCTGCCGATGATTTCGCGGCAGAGAGCGAAGCAGCTCACTCATCCCGGCGGCGAACCAGCCGTTGCCGCGTCCCCAGAAGAAGTAAGAGTCCGTAGCATGAAAGAAGAGCCCGTTCGGCTGCTGTAGCTTGTCCAGGTACGCGGCCATTGCGAGCGCCGCGCGGTCAATGTATTTAGCGTCACCCGTGGCGCGATACGCCTGCACCTGGACCGCTGAGATCATGAACATGTCGTCGATCCAGTAGCGAGCCTCGGCGGTGATGCCGTCGGGTGTGGTCTTGTCCCACTGTTTGTCGGCCAGGCCCTTGCCCACATCGAGATACTTTGGCTCCTTCGTCTGCATATATAGTTCCAGCGGCACCGCGCCGAAGACCCGAAAATCAACGTGCGCTTCGGGCGAAATGCGTTTGGCCCATTCCGGCTTCAGGAACGGATCGAACTTCTTTATCAGTCTCATCTTCAGATCCTGATCCTTGATCAGTTGCGCTACTGTTAAAGAGCCATACCAGGCGCAGACCTCCGGATAGATGACGTACTCTCGCTTTCCCGACTCGAATTCAAATCTGCGGGCCGCGAAGTTTTCGGCTACGCGCTTGCCAATCTCTTTCGGCGAGGCCCCGGCGGGCCACTTGCTGAAGTACTTCGACCGCGCTGACGTTGTGTCGACCATCGCTGGCAGCGCCGCGATCGCCAACAGCAGCGTCAGTGATCTGACTTGTTTCGATCCGTGCACTTTCTACCTCCAGACTATCGGCTCTTCTCGAAGAGCGTAACGGCGTTAATGACTATCGAAGCCCCGGCCAGACCCGGCGCCGAGGCCGCTAACGTGATCCGGCCTGGCGGACCACTCGCCTTGATCATGGCGAAGCAGCGGCCCTGATAGGCGCGACGTTCGCTCGCCTGAAATGGCTCGTGACTGTTGTTGTCTCCGCTGTCAACGGCCGCGATGATTCCCGGACCTTTGACTTTGAATGCGATCGCCTCATTCGCAGTAGGAACAAGAACGCCATCTTCATCAACGATCGTCGCGGTGAAGTAAGCAACGTCATCCCACAAATCCCGAACGATGCCATGGTCGACAGTGAGCATGATCCTCGCCGGTTTGCCCGCAGTCCTTAGCTCGTACGTGGCGACGACACGGCCGCTGTTTGTGCCGACAGCCTTCAGCGTTCCCGGTTCAAACGGAACTTTCCAGGTGCGGGGACTGTCATCGCGCGGCCGTGACTGCGACCCGACCGATTTGCCGTTGAGAAAAAGCTCAACCTGATCGCAGTTACTATAGATTTCAACGCTCTCTTCGTGCGCGGCTGTGTTTCTCGGCGTCCAGTCAGCGAACAGAACCTGCGGACGTCTTTCCTGGGCGGCCGTTCCATAACCAGGGTCGGTGGGCAAAAGCGCGGGCGGCAAGACACGGCGCGCGATGTAAACCATCGGCTTGTCGCCCCACCAACTCTGTCGTTGAAAAGCGAGCGGGCGCGGCGTGCCGGTGCGATCCAGCAAACCAGAGTTGGCGGCGATCGTGGGCCACTGGCGCGACTCGCCCAGGTAGTCAATTCCGCTCCAGAGAAACTGCCCCGCATAAGGCGGATTGTCACGCAGCGGCAACCACACAGTGCGATCGTGTCCGTTCTCTGTGCCGAGAATCTTGCGCGCTGGTTTTTGCTGATGCGCCGCGAGGATTTCGTTTTCGCGGTAGTTCTGGCCCACGACATCCAAGAGATCGGCCAAGCCGTTGTCGTAGTCGTGACTGACATTGGGCCGAAAGAGCGCTTGCGTCACAGGCCGCGTCGGATCGTTCTCGTGAAAAGTAGCTATCAGTGAGCTGAGAATCTGCTTGGCGAGATCAGCTTTCGGCGTGTCGTGAATTTCATTGCCGGCGCTGTAGACAATAATGCTCGGATGATTGCGATCGCGGCGCACGGTGTCGCGGACCTCGACGTTCGACCACTCTTTGAAATAGAGATGATAGTCGTATGGGTTCTTCGCGACAGTCCAGCAATCAAATAATTCATCCATCACCAGAAAGCCCATGCGATCGCACAAGTCGAGAAATTCCGGCGCCGGCGGATTATGGGCCGTGCGAATGGCGTTGACGCCGAGTTGCCTGAGCAGTTCGAGGCGACGCTCCCATGCGCGTAAAGGCACCGCCGCGCCAAACGCACTCGCATCATGATGCAGACACACGCCTTTGATTTTGAAGTTCCGTCCGTTCAGCCAGAAGCCGGTGGCAGCGTCAAAGTGAAACTCGCGAATGCCGAAGGTTGTAGTCTCCTCGTCCAAAGCAGTTTTGCCGGCGCGGACCAACGCGATTGCACGATAGAGATTGGGATGATCGAGATCCCAGAGCCGCGGGTTCTTAACCACAAGCTCTTGCTCGAAGACCATGGACTTTCCAGGCGCGACCGTTTGTTGCTCGCTCTCCGCGGTCTGAACAGTCCGGCCATCTGGACCAAGCACGCTGATCCGCAGCGAGACGCTACCCGTTGAATTCGATTGATTGACGACTGTGCTCTGCACATGCACGATCGCAGAATCGTTTGTGACCTTTGGCGTGCTGACAAATGTGCCCCAGTGACCGATATGAACGGGATTCGTCACGACCAGACGGACGTGACGATAGATGCCCGCGCCGGTGTACCAACGTGAAGCGGGCTGGCCTGAATTGTCCGCACGCACAGCGATGACGTTTCCTCTCTGCTCGCCGAGGTTCAAGTGTTCACTGAGTTCGTAACGAAAGCTGACGTAGCCATAGGACCGCTTACCGAGATGAAAGCCATTGATCCAGACTTCGCTGTTAGCCATTACGCCGTCAAAGTCGACGAAAACGCGGCGGCCCGCGTAACTAGACGGCAGGTTGAAATGCTTGCGGTACCAGCCGATGCCGGCGGGTAGAAATCCGCCCGCGCCGCCGGTGGGATTGTCCTTGTCGAAGGGACCTTCAATGCTCCAGTCGTGGGGAACGTCCAGGACGCGCCATGTGGCATCATCGTACTCAGACTGCTCTGCGCCGGCAGCGTCACCCTTTTGAAAACGCCAGCCGGCGTCGAAAGACATCGTGATTCTGACGGGCGCAGGAGACGTGGTAACAACCGAAGCGTTTGCCGCGATCCCAGGAAGAGGGCAAGCGACCAGGATCAGCAACATCATGGAAGCGGCAATCTGTCTGCCAAGAACGCTTTTCATGGTCCTCCCGCACACGTCGCGAAGTTCGCCTCGATCCTTCTGGCTTGTCAGCGTGTAGCGATCGACAGGCGTTCCATGCCCACACAGCCTGGCACATCGTCTTATCACTTCAAATCTTTTCGCGGACATGTTACTACTCTAGCGTTTTGCGGGACAGATGATTTTTTCTATTCGAGGCAAACTTGAATGCTTTTTCTGGGAATTGATGTTGGCACTGGCGGCACACGCGCTGTGGTTGTGGACACCGCGGGGCGAATCGTCGCCGCCGCAACAGTCGAGCATGCGCCTTTCGCTTCGCCACAGTTAGGCTGGGCTGAGCAGAACCCACACGACTGGTGGCGTGCTGCGAATGAATCCGTGCGCACCGTCCTGGCGGCTCCCGGAGTAAATGCCAACGCCGTTGCTGCTGTGGGACTGTCGGGACAAATGCATGGCGCGGTGTTGCTCGACCAGCATGGCGAAGTCTTGCGTCCGGCGATTATCTGGTGTGACCAGCGTACGGAGGCGCAATGTCGCTCGCTTAAAGACAGAGTTGGCCCGGAGCGTCTGATTGAGTTGACCTGCAATCCGGCGGTGACCGGCTTTACCCTGCCAAAGTTGTTGTGGGTGCGTGAGAACGAACCGGAGATTTGGAACCTCGTTCGACACGTGCTGCTGCCGAAGGACTACGTGCGTTTGCAATTGACTGGTGAGCATGCCACCGATGTTGCCGATGCATCGGGTACCTTGCTCTTCGATGTCACAAACCGAAAGTGGTCCAGCGAAATGTTGGCGGCGGCTGAAATTGATGAACGGCTGCTGCCGACTGTCTTTGAATCACCCGAATTGACGGGTCGCGTGTCTGCTTCGGGTGCGGTGGCAACTGGATTGCGCGAAGGCACGCCCGTTGTCGCTGGCGGTGGTGACCAGGCTGCCGGCGCCGTGGGCATGGGCATTGTCCACGTTGGCGCGGTGAGCGCGACCATCGGTACTTCTGGCGTCGTGTTCGCCGCCACCGACAGACCCGCCATCGATCCCGCCGGTCGCGTCCACACGTTCTGTCATGCCGTGCCGGGACGCTGGCACGTAATGGGAGTCACGCAGGGCGCCGGACTCAGCCTGCGCTGGTTTCGTGATCAGTTCGGCGCGGGCGCCGATGATGGGCGCGATCCTTACGAGCGACTGACCGAAGAAGCGGCGAAAGTCGCTTCCGGCGCAGACGGCCTGCTGTGGACTCCTTACTTGATGGGCGAGCGCTCGCCTCATCTCGATCCTCATGCCAGAGCGGCGCTGGTCGGACTAACCGCGAGCCACACACGAGCGCACGTAATTCGCGCGGTGCTGGAAGGGGTCGCGTTCAGCTTGCGCGACACGTTTGAAATCTTCAAAGAGATGAAGGTGCCGGTCGAAACGATTAGACTCGGCGGCGGCGGCGCGCGGTCGGCGCTGTGGCGTCAGATTCAAGCCGCTGTCTACGAACACGCGGTAGAGATTGTCGAAGTCGAAGAAGGTGCGGCTTACGGTGCAGCCCTGCTGGCCGGTGTGGGCAGCAGAGCGTGGGCTTCAGTCGTGGACGCATGCGCCGCGGTAGTGCGGGTGGCGACGCAGGTCGAACCTGAAGCAGCCGCCCTGAAGGTAATGCACCGGCAGTACGCGGCATTTCGCAGTCTTTACCCAGCGCTGAGACCCGTCACCGATCTCCTCACAAGAATCTAGAGTGATGAGTCTTCTTTGCGGCTTTGCGCCTTGGCGCCTTTGCGTGGTCTAACTCGCGGCCGAGAGTCACGCAATCAAGCCGGTGCCGATCTGCGTTTGAAAAGCTGGTCCGCAATCACTCCGATCAAGATCACCGCGCCCATCACGGCAAAGTTGAGTGAACTGGGAATGCCCAGTAGGTTCACCAGGTTTTGCAGGACTTGAAGCAATGCTGCTCCGATAATGATTCCGATGATCGAGCCTTCGCCGCCGCGCAGGCTGCAACCACCCAGGACGGCGGCGGCAATTCCATAAAGCTCAAGAGAGTTGCCGTGCGAAGACGGCGAAATCGAGTTCGTGTAAAAAGCCAGTAAGACACCGGTGACGCCCGCGAGAGCGCCGGACAAAGCATACGAACTGGCAATGATGTTGCGAGCATTGATGCCGGAATAGCGCGCCGCCTCCTCATTTCTGCCTACGGCGAAAAGGTAGCGGCCATAGACTGAGCGGTGCAGCACAACCCACATGATCGCGCCAATCACAATCATCAACACAAACGGCATCGGAACTCGGAACAGGCTTCCGGTCGCCAGCTTCGGTAGCCATTCGAAACCCGCGCCGGTACCAAATCCCTTCGTCTCGTCATTGGCGATGAACCGCGCCAGGCCACGGTAAAAGAGTAAGCCGCACAACGTGACGATGAACGCCTGAATCCGCAGCCTCGTCACCAGGGCGCCATGGATTAACCCCAAAACCACCGCCACCCCGATGACCGTGAGCACGGCCAGTGCACCCGGCCAATGCCACTGGGCCAGCATCATCGACAGCAGCACGCCGAGCAAAGCGAAAACCGAACCGACTGATAGGTCGATGCCCCCGGTGATGATGACAATTCCCATCCCGATGCTGAAGATGCCGTACAACCCAATCAGGCGGGCCATGTTCTGGAGGTTTGCGGGAGAAAGAAACCGCGGATTGATGATCGCGACGACGACGCACAAGACTACGAGCAGGGCGAAGGTTCCGAGTTCTTTTCTCATATCGTTTTCAAAGGAATTGATGAGTGACGAGCGCGTGTTGAACTACTGAGCCAAAATCATTTCCTACTCTTTTCCTACCGCCAGACTCATAATTGCCTCTTCACTGCATTCTGTTCGCTCAAGCACGCCAGTCAGTTGCCCTTCGTGCATCACCGCCACGCGCTCGCTAACTCCAAGAATCTCTTCCATGTCGCTGCTGATCATCATGACGGCCACGTCGCCTTCGGCGAGCCCACGCATCAGCTCGTAGATCTCCGCTTTCGCACCCACGTCAATCCCGCGAGTGGGTTCGTCAAAGATCAGGACGCGCGGTTTTAGCGACAGCCATTTGGCCAGCACCACCTTTTGCTGATTGCCGCCACTCAAGTTCCCCACCGGTTCTTCGATTGATGGCGCTTTGACATTCAACTTCCTGAAGATATCTGAAGCGGCCTCGAGTTCGGATGCGAAATTGATCAATCCCGCGGAAGCGTAGCGCGGTAAAGAAGACAGCGTGATGTTTTCGCGTATGGTATCTTCGAGAATCAGACCGGCCGTGCGCCGGTCTTCGGGAATCAGATAAATTCCTCTTCCGATCGCGTCACGCGGTGCTTGCACTTTCACGGGTCTGTCATCAAGCAGAATTTTGCCATCGACCGGCGGGTCCACGCCGAAGATCGCCTGGGCCACTTCGGAACGTCCTGCGCCCACGAGGCCGGCGAATCCCAGAATCTCTCCCTTGTTTACCTTGAACGAAACTGCGTGTTGCGGATATCTCCTCGTGCGCAATTCACGGACTTCGAAGCAAGGTTGTCGTACCACTCCTTGAGGATGCACATAGAAGTCTTCGAGCTCGCGGCCCACCATCATCTTCACCATCCGATCGTGGTCGATCTCTTCACGCGAAATCCCGCCGGCGTTGCGTCCGTCGCGCAGAACGACAACGCGGTCCGCCACCTCCCGGACTTCGCCGAGCCGGTGAGTGATGTAGATAACGCTGACGCCGCGCGTTCTCAGGTCCTTCACGACTCCGATCAGACGCTCAGTCTCAGAAAGAGTAAGGCTGGACGTGGGCTCGTCCATGATCAGAATGCGCGCGTCCTGTGAGAGCGTTTTGGCAATTTCCACCATCTGCTGATGGCCGATCGAAAGCTTGTTGAGAGGCGTGCGACTGGATACATCCAAACCAAGACGGGCTAAGTGAGTTTGCGCCTCTGCGTACATCCTGGAGCGATCGATGAGCTTGAGAAATCCACCCCAGCGCGGCTCGCGCCCAAGAAAGATATTCGCGGCGACGTCCAAATTATCGAGCACGTTGAGTTCCTGGTGAATGAAGCCGACCCCGAGGTGAAGGGCGTCCGCCACTGAATGCATTGAGACGGGCTGGTCATCGATGACGATCGATCCCTCGTCGGGTTGATAGATGCCGCCGAGAATCTTCATCAACGTCGACTTGCCCGCGCCGTTCTCACCGATCAGCGCCACGACTTCGCCGTGATACACCTCCAGAGCAACGCGATCCAGGGCGACGACGCCGGGGAATCGCTTGCCGATTCCCTTCATTTCCAGAATAGGAGTCAACGTAAGAAAAGTCGGCAGTGAGCAGCAGGCAGAATAAGATCGGGTCGCTACTCGACTACTGCTGACGATTGGTGAACTAGCTGCGACCGCGAAGCTGATTTATCTTCTTAGTGAACTCTTCGACGCTATCCTTCTTGATAGTAAGGGTCGGCACGAAGATCTGCCTGCTCGGCGGGACCATCGAACGATCACCGTTGAGAATCTTTGCGATCAAGTGAATGGCTTGATAGCCAAACTCATAAGGCTGCTGGACGACGGTGGCGTAGATCGACCCGTCCTTAACACCATTTAAGGTCTCGTCCTCTTCGTCAAAGCAAACGATCTTCACCTGGCCTACTTTGCTGGCATCCTTCACCGCGCCAAGAATTGCCGGCCCATTGTAGGACCACAGTCCTACGAGAGCCACAAGGTCGGGGTATCTAACCAGCGCATCCGCCGCATTCGCTTTGGCCCGCACCCGATCCGTATCATCTGTGCGGACGTCGACGACCTGTACATTCGAGCCGTTGAGCGCGTCTTTGATTCCTTCGAAACGCTCCCTGGCATTTTGCACATCAATCTTGCCTACGAAGACCATTATTTTGCCACCATTGGGCAAGGCCTCTTTGATAATCTGCCCAGCCTGTCGGCCCGCGGCGCGGTTGTCGGTGCCGATATAGCAGACCCGGTCGCTTTTTGGCGCGTCACTATCCTGCGTGATGACTACCGACTGTTTCGCGGCATCATTGATCATTTGAGTTTGGTTGACAGGATCGATGGGACTAATTGCCAAACCGTCGATCCCTTTGGCAAGCAGGTCGTCAACGATGCGCTTTTGCTCATCCGCGGCTCCGCTCGAAGGAATTCGAAACTCGACTTGCACGTTCGGCAGCTCTTGAGCCGCCTTTTCGGTGCCTTTGCGAGCGATGGTCCAAAAATCCGAAGCGTTGTTTGTTATGAAAGAGATCCTCTTCACTGAACCACCGCGCCTGGCACAACCCGAAGCCAGGAGCGCGAAAAACAAGCCCAGCGTAATCGTGATGCGGAACATTAGTTTCATATTATCTCCTCTTGAACTGGACGTCAGATTCGCCACAAGGCCAATTTGAATAAACGCGAGCGACCATCACTCTGCCGACCCTCAACACGACCGCGCTGAGAACTTATAGATCGTGCTGGTGCGATACCTGTCGCCCTTCCTCAGGACTGTCGTTGGGAAGACCCGTTTGTTAGGAGAATCGGGATAGTGTTGAGTCTCCAAACAGAATCCGTATCGAAACTGATAAACCTTTCCGCCCTTGCCCGTCTTACCGTCGAGGTAATTGCCCGTGTAGAACTGCATGCCCGGCTCAGTCGTCCAAACTTCCATCACACGACCGGTGGTCGGTTCGAAAACTTTCGCAGCCGGGCGCAGCGTCCCCATCCTGCCGTTAAGCACAAAGTTGTGATCGTAGCCTTTGGCTAACTTCAGTTGCTCGTCGTCCTGACCAATCCGGGCTCCAATTGCCGTCGCGTGAGTGAAGTCAAACGGAGTGCCCTTCACGCTGCGCAGCTCGCCGGTGGGAATTGAACCCGCGTCGGTCGGCGTGAATCGTCCGGCATTAATCACCAACTGGTGTTTGAGAATATCTCCGTTACCGTGCCCCGCCAGGTTGAAATAAGAATGACTGGTGAGATTAACGACCGTGTCTTTATCCGTCGTCGCTGAGTAGTCAATCTTCAATTCGTTGTTGTCAGTCAAAGTATATGTGACCGTCGCGCAAAGATTACCCGGATAGCCTTCCTCTCCATTGCGGCTCAGATAAGTAAGCCTCAGACCGACGCCATTTCTTAATCTTAGAGGCCTGGCCTGCCAGACGAGCTTATCGAACCCTTTAAGGCCACCGTGCAGATGGTTCTCGCCATTATTTACGGCCAACTTGTATTCAACGCCATTCAAGGTAAAGCGTCCCTTGGCGATGCGATTACCGTAACGGCCAATGATGGCGCCGAAGTAAGGATGGCCCTTCAGGTAATCATCCAGGTTATCAAAGCCCAGTACCACGTCGTCGAGCTTGCCGTTGCGGTCAGGGACTTTGAGCGAGACGACAATACAGCCGTAGGTCGCGATCTTCACTTCGACTCCGTTTCGATTGGTCAAAGTGTAGAGTTCGACGCTCTGCCCGTCTGCTTTTCCAAAGTCTTGTTTTTCCACTGAAGCCACTTTCTTGCCACCGAACCCGTATTGGAACGTCAGTATTCCCGCCAGAATAGCCCACGACGCTATTTTCTTCGCAATCATTCCAGGAATCTCCTTGATAACTTGTTAGCCCAACGGCGCAACCTTTAGTTCAGTCCAAAGGCTATGGTCTCAGCTCAATTCCTTCCCAGGCGGAGATTGCCGAAAACACCGGCGCCTGGAGATGAACCAGAAATGACCATGGATTGATAACCCGTGGTCTCAGTATATCTTTCGATGATCGCATTTATCGATGGCCCCGCATCTCGATGGCCGAGCACTGCGACTGTGCCCCCACTACCACCGCCTGTGATCCTGGCTCCGTAGAGGCCTGCCTCGACTCCAGACTCGCGCACGAGAGCAACCAGCTCATTCGTGCCTGGCGAACCAAGACCGCACGCAGAATAGCTGGCATGCGACTGGTACATCAACTCGCCTAACTCTTCCGCCTGTGCAATGCCGCGCCAGTTTTTCAAAGTCTCAGCGAACGACTTGACACGCGCGTGTTCATAAATCGGATGTCGCGTCGCCTGAAGGGTCGGATAACTCCAATCTGCCCTCACGCAGGTTACCGAGTCGCTTGTTCCTTTGTACCGTTTCAGAAATCCTTCACCTGACATCGCCTCCGGCAGATGTGCCGCGTAGTCTCGCTCAAATTCATACGGCCTGATATTAGCCAGATAGCCCTGCCACCGATCATCACTAATCCGCACCAAGCCGCGCGTTTCGGTTTCATGGCAAGCGAGGCCGGCCGTTTCCGCAATCATTCGATAACCCATGAATGCCGCCGTCCGCACGGTGCCATAATCGGCACCGCTGACGGAATGCCGGATGCCGGAATCGATCCCCCATATTGCCAATTCATCCGGCAAACGAATCGAGCCTTGCAACTCACCGGGTTGGCAAAGCAGTTCGAGCAGGCGATCCGCTTCGCCAAACGCAGCGGTCATCTGATCCAATATCCCGCATGGCGCGCCGACGATCAGGTTCTCCGCCTTTTGACACAGGAACGCTATTTCAGTTGTCGAGATGTCGATCTCATAGGCCGCAACCATCGCCTGCATCACCGCCACTTCCAGCGCCGCGGAAGAACCAACGCCCTTGCCTTCAGGCACGGCTGAAGAGATGAGGATGCGCGCGCCTCGTTTGAATTCGCAACCTCTCTCACGCATTAGCACGAGAAAGGCGCCGGCGACGTACGCCGCCCAGTGATGCTCAAACTCGCGCTGGAACATTGAACGCGCGGTGGCATAGTCGATCAGGTTATCTACGTCCTGAAAATCCGCCAAAGACATGTCGAACGACCGCAGTGAACCCTTCCGACCGGCAGGCAAACTGACGATGCTGATCGTTCGCTCGTCATGAAGTTCGAGAGCAACATGGGTCGCAGCGGCAATCGGAAGTGGCAGCACCAGCGAACCCGAGTAATCCGCGATTCCTCCCATCAAGTCCAGCCTGCCCGGCGCGCGGCTCACAAATAATTCTTCCGAGCCACCGAAGAAGTATTCCAACTCACCCGGCAGATTATTCAGCAACTCGATGAACTCTGACGCATCCGCGAAGCCATGGATCGAACCTGATATGATTCTATACATCGAGACTCATTGCTTTTTATTGGCCCGCCTCCAAGCTATGGCCGCGAGCAATAAAGGTTCGATCTGCGCGCGAATCCGCGCATTGGCATAACCGGCCCAGGCCACGTCAGGTTCCACCGCCAGTAGAGCCTGAAGCAGTTCTCCGTTAACGTCGGTCACGATCACGCCCGCTTCACGGGGGATAAGTTCAGTGCACAGATCATAGGGATGGCAGCAGATGCCGAGCGCGAGCCCACGTGCTCTCAGACTCTCTTCCATCAGAGGGCGTAAGTCAGCGATGAAACGATCGTGGCCACTCATCAATTCATACAACTGACCGCCACTCGACGCGTACTGATCTTCAAAACAGTGTGCCTTGCCGGGCTGCACAGGCCCCAGAGCGCCGCGCACGATCTCTTCATCAATCGCCGCGAGTTCTTCGCGCGCACCGGGAAAGAAGCGCGCAATCTGTGCGTACCCTTGAGCGATGGTCGGCGCCTGCGAAGGTCGCAGCAGTATTGGCGTCCGCTCGTTTGTGAAACGATTGAAACGCTCAGCGTGCACACCCTCGCCGCGAATGGCCCAGGCCTGGTCAGACAGGTGCTGCTTCAGGATCGGAATCTCAGTTTGAATCGCCAGATCGATGTCGCTCAGGTTTGTGGCGTCGCCGCGATTTGGCGCGACACCGGTAAGAATCCACCCGCTGCGCTTCTGATACATCAATCCGCGCGTGCCGTCTATCGGATCGACGATGACCCGCCAGCGCGCCGCATCTTCAGACGCGCCACGCGGCAGCACGACTTTCCCTTGCGGCAGTCCTTCGGCAATCAGAATCAGCGGCGCAATAGGCGCGATCTCACTTTCGAAAAAATCAATCAGCAGTTCTTCGCTGATGCGGTCGACTGCGTAAATCGTGTCGCCCTCTTCTTCGCGGGCAACGGCTGCCATTGCTTCAACTTCGGCCTGCTCACATGCCTCGACTACGGCGCGACGAATCATTGCGTGAAGTCGCTGCAGTGGCTCAAGCAGGAAGCGTGGATTATCCGTTGTCGAAGCAGGGGCCATGTTTTATCTGTCGTTGCTATTTGCTTTCGGGGCTCTTCTGAGACTTGTAGTGGACAGGTGACTGCGCGCGCAGTTCTGCGGCCTTTTCTTCCGCGGATGTGTCGCTCAGGAAATTGCCGCCACCAATCTCCGGCCCAGCGAGATACTTCAACAGGTTCGGCTTTCGCAAAGGTGGATGGAACTCGATGTGGAAATGGAAGCCGCGATAATCACCACCGTCGGTCGGCGCCTGATGCAAAGGCATAACGTAAGGAAACGGCATCTGCCATAAATTATCAAACCTGATCAGTACTTCTCTCAGGACTATCGCCAGATCTTCAACTTCAGCATCACTGAGCGCCGCTAGACTCGCGTGGCTTTGCTTTGGCGCCACAAACACTTCATAAGCATAGCGAGCGAAGTAAGGCAGAAAGGCTATGGCCGACTCGTTCTCACAAATGATGCGTCTGCCGTCCTGCTGTTCCGTGGCGATGATGTCCTGAAAGATCGAGCGGCCGGTTTCGGTAAGGCAACGCTGACTGGCGCGGGCCTCAGTTTCGATCGTCTTGAAAACAAAGTTGGTCGCGTAAATCTGACAGTGCGGATGCGGGTTGGAAACGCCGACGACTTCGCCTTTGTTCTCAAAGATCAAAACGTGATCGATCTCTGGACGGTTGCCGAGATCCTGATACTGTTCCTGCCACGTGCCGAGCAGACTCCCTACCTCGCTCACGGAGAGTTCGGCCAACGAGAGATCATGACGAGGCGTGTAGCACACGACGCGCGCGATACCCTGCGCCGGGCGGTTCTGATAAATGCCTGGAGCCGGTTCCAACTCAGCCGGCGCATCCATCCCGACGCACGGATGATCGTTGTCGAATACAAAGACTCCGCGGTAACGCGGATTCACTGCTCCGCCAACACGTTGATTGCCGGGACAAAGATAACAATCGTCTACGTATTCAGGCAGCAACGCTGCCGCCTGCGGAACGGTTTCACCGCTCCAGGGGCGATCCTGCCTGTGTGCTGCGATGACGACCCATTCTTCGCGCAGCGGATGCCATCTTTCTTCCCAAACTGCGCCTGTTCCGAATGGTCCACCTTGTGCTTTGGTTTGCATGTGAGTGCCTTTACCAACTAGCGCCCTAAGGTCATCTGACCTTGACTGTGGCCTCGTCGCAAGCAAGCAAAATGGGCGCGTGCCCACGAACGTAATTGAGCACGATCTGACAATTGATCTTAAGGTTCATTTCGGCGCGCGCAACACCGGCTTTTCCAAGGTCTATACGGCACAAGATATCGAGGGCTCGACTGCATGCGGAACCGCGAAGTTTCATTGCACTCACCTTCTGAGAACGCCACGACTTTAAGTCTAAACGCAAACTCTGAAAGACCCTCACTCATAAGTTTCCGCGGCCAATGATCGGCTTCTCTTGGTAGCTCGAAGAGAAAGAATAAAGCCAGCCGCCACCAATGCCGACAGGGACAGATAGAGCACGCCGCCAATAAAGGAATTCGTCGCCCTGCTCAGATAGCCAACGACATATGGACCGGCGAAGCCGCCCAGGTTCCCAATAGAATTGATCAATCCGATCGAAGCTGCTGCCGCCGTTCCGGTAAGAAAGCTCGTCGGCAGCGCCCAGAAACCGGGAAGGAAACCATAGATCCCCGCAGCCGCCAGACAAAACGTCGCCACGGCCAACACGGTCTGGTCTCGCGCGGCAACACTGAGTATGAGCCCTATGCCGGCGGCGATCATCGGAAGCGCAGTGTGCCAGCGCCGCTCTCTAGTCTTGTCAGACGACCATCCGACGAACAGTATTGCCAGCAGAGCGACACAATAAGGCAGAGCGGAAATGAGGGTCACAACCAGGTTGGACGAGCCTGATAGTTTCTTGATTATGGTGGGTAGCCAGAAACTGAAACCATAAAGGGACGTGACCATAAAAAAGTAGCCCAGGGTTAGCCGGATCACTTCTCGATGTCCGATTGCCTCCAAGATGCGGTAAGAATGGGCCAGTTGCTTCGCCTGCTGCTCTTGTTTCAGTGCCGCAGTGATCCACTGTCGCTCATCATCGGCGAGCCACTTGGCCTGGTGCGGCCGATCAGTAAGATAAAAGATCGTAACCACGCCAAAGACAATTGCGGGCGCTCCTTCGATGATGAATAGCCAACGCCAGCCAGCCAGCCCGAGCCAACTTACCCCGAGCAGCAACCCAGAAACTGGCGAACCAATCATGTTGGAGATGGGGAGTGCCGCCATAAACAAAGCCACCGCTTTGGCACGGTCTTCATAGCGAAACCAATGGCTGATGTAGACAATCATACCGGGAAAGAAACCCGCTTCCGCTGCTCCGAGGAGAAAGCGCAATACGTAAAACTGAGTCTTGGTGTGCATGAAGCCCATCAGAATCGCCACTATGCCCCACGAGATCATGATGCGCGCTATCCAACCGCGAGCGCTCCACTTCTCAACCAGGATGCTGCCGGGGATCTCCAGAAGAAAATAACCGATAAAAAATATACCGGCGCCAAAACCCAGGATATCGTTAGTGAAGCCAAGATCGCCCTTCATTTGAAGCGCCGCATAGCCAACGTTGACGCGGTCCAGATACGCAATGATGAAGAGCAGGAATAGGTACGGCATGATGCGCCGCATAATGCGACGGCGGGCCCGACCAGCTACAACGCCCAAGTCAACCTTCTGGTTTGTGATCAATTCATTCTCCGGTTGAGGCCGCCAGCGATTTGTTCATTTCCTCGACCCTGTGCCAATAGCAATAGCTGTCGACGTGGCAGCCACGATTCCAGTGATGAATCAGCGATGTTCCATCTTAGGTGGCTTACCTATATTGATCCGCATTTCCCTGTTCAGTCTTCACCTTAGTTCTTTCGCTGCCTCGGTCTTTTCTTCTGACCGTCATACCAATTGTGCAATACTGACCTCTCTTAGGGTCAGGCTATCGCGCGCTTTTGGGTGAGTATATATCAGTTTCGATACAGCGGGTTTCGCCTTCGATCGAATGCGAAGACCGCGGCTTAGACTCATGAAAATCACTGGACTGAAAACTTTTGTCCTCGGGTCGGCCTGGCGCAACTTGGTCTTGCTGCGTCTGGAGACAGATCAGCCAGGGCTTTACGGTATCGGCGAGGCCACGGTGCAGTGGGGCGACGAAGGCATGCTCGGTTACCTCGTGTCGCTGGAAAAACGCTATCTGCTCGGCCATGACCCGCGCGACATCGAAGCGCTGTGGGAGCGTGTTTATCGCAACGAGTATTGGCGGCGAGACTTCTTTGTCTGCTCGGCGCTGGGTGGCGTTGAGATGGCGTGCTGGGACATTCTGGGAAAGTCGCTGGGCGTGCCGGTCTGGCGTCTGCTCGGTGGCAAATGCCGCGATCAAGTGCGCGCGTATGCCAACGGCTGGTACCAGGTCGAGCGCACACCCGAAGCCATTGCCGAGCGTGCTCGCGAAGTTATCCAGATGGGCTACACAGCCCTGAAGATTGATCCCTTTGGCGCCGGCTCTTACGAGCTGAGTGAGAACGAAAAATGTCGCTCAGTGGAAATCGTGAGCGCGGTACGTGATGCGATCGGACCAGACGCCGAACTATTCATTGAAATGCACGGCCGCTTTGCCACGCACACCGCCATTGACATCTGCCATCGTCTGGCGCCGTACCGACCGGGCTGGTTTGAAGAGCCAGTGCCGCCCGAGAACACCCAAGCGCTGGTGGAAGTGCGACACGCTGTCGCTCCGCTCGGTATTCCAGTGGCCGCAGGCGAGCGTTTATTCACCCGCTATCTTTATCTCGATCTGTTTCGCGAACGCGCGGTGGACATTATTCAACCTGACGTGTGCCACGCGGGTGGACTTGCGGAAACGCGTAAAATTGCCGCAATGGCGGAAGCGCACTACATGCCTGTCGCGCCGCATAACGCTTGCTCTCCCGTGGGCACGATGGCCTCGCTTCACTTAGCAGTCTGTACGCCGAACTTCAAGATTCTGGAAACCTTTGATGACATGGTCGAGCCCTGGGTGCGTGAGGCTATCATCGGCCGGCCCGAAGTCAGGAACGGCCACTTTTCCATACCTGAAGCACCGGGCCTGGGCGTCGACTTAAACGAAGCTATCGTTGCTGCCCATCCCCCGATGGAAGGCTTCATGGACTTCTGGAAGCAAGGCTGGGAAAAGCGCGATTGCTATACTTGAAGAGGCGCTTCCCCAACGGTAATGTTGCTACCGCGACATTTGTTTCTCATTCGAGGTAATCGTCCTCATCCTCGCGAGGCTGCCCGCCACTTTCACTGCGGAGTTAAGCAGACTCCTTGATTGAACAACCGAGTTTTTTGTTGACTTGCGAAAGACGCCGTGCTATTAGTTCGGGCCACGAACTAATAGGCTGCTCACGGGCCGATGATTTGATTCGCATCTTTCGTTAAGAAAGGGGCAGAAACCCGGGTAAGTATCAAGCTAGTCTTGCGAACGATTACGATGTGGTTTTGAAGGATGGTGAGGTGCGTCGAAGTGCGAAAGATTGATCTGACCAGTTTTCAGGTGGCAACAAGCGAAACAGCCCGGGACATTAACCGGCGCATCGTGCTCAACTTGATTCGCAGCCAACAGCCTATTTCACGTGCGGATTTGGCTCGTCACTCCGGTCTTCAACGCAGCACCGTCTCGGCAATCGCGGAACAGTTGATTGACGAGAGATGGGTGACGGAGGGCGCAAACGGTCACACCGCGCGCGGGCGCAGGCCGCGCTTCCTACACCTCAATAAGGAGCGCGTTGGTATCATCGGCATCAATATTCGTCCGGCCACGACCACGATAGCCCTGGCCGATCTGGACGCGCACTTCGTGGCACAGGAGTCACTGCCTACGGCTGGAACCCCGCGGCAGTTCATCGCGGAATTAGTCCCTCGCATTCGTAAGCTGATTAAGATGCGTCCGGAAATCGCTTGCGAAGGGATCGGCGTAAGTTTACCGGGGCGAGTTGATCTCGCATCCCAGCGACTGGTTTTCGCCCCTAACTTAGGATGGAGTGACTTTGATCTGAAAACGCCGCTAGAAAAGGCAACAGG
>Ga0099828_10000442_pt1 | contig 25267 bp, 19 predicted proteins | sample CZO8metaG_2_FD_79338 | JGI IMG/M metagenome (GOLD analysis project Ga0099828, IMG submission 79338) | Vadose zone soil microbial communities from the Eel River Critical Zone Observatory, Northern California, USA - CZOApr15con2H1.8 metaG | ecosystem: Environmental > Terrestrial > Soil > Vadose... | reverse complement strand
GAGTTTTGGGAAGGGAGAATAGAAGTTGGCAAGACACCGAGATGCAGTCTGCCGCCTGTGCCGCCGGGAAGGGCAGAAGCTGTTTTTGAAAGGCCTGCGTTGCTTTACGGAGAAGTGCGCGATCGAGAAGCGCAACTTTGTTCCGGGTCAGCACGGGCAGTCACGGCGCCCCAAGGTCGCGGGTTACGGCCTGCAGTTGCGCGAAAAGCAGAAGGTCAAGCGCACCTACGGGCTGCTGGAGCGGCAGTTCCGCAACTATTTTGAGAAGGCCGAGCGCGCCAAAGGGCCCACCGGCGAAAACCTGATCATCATGCTCGAGCGCCGCCTTGATAACGTCGTGTGGCGCGCGGGCCTGGCGTCTTCGCGTTCGCAGGCGCGACAGCTTGTGCTTCACGGCCACGTCCGCGTGAACAGCAAGAAGGTCAACATTCCTTCGTACCTCGTGAGCGTCGGCGAAGAAGTGGCCATCAAGGAAAAGATGCATCAAAACGCCATGGTGCTTGAAGCGCGCAACGTCGCACAAAGCCAGAGCGCCGTGCCCTGGCTCGAACAGAAACGCGAGCAGTTCAAGGCCAAAGTCGTGGCCATGCCCAAGCGGGATGACGTGCAAACGCCGCCCATCAACGAGCAGCTCATCGTCGAGCTGTACTCGAAGTAATTCGCTCCGGCTTGGCCGGGGTCAACCGTTTTCAGTATTGGGGCCGATTTTCCTGGCCCGGAAGGAAGGAACACGATGTGGAAGGGTTTTCAGAAACCGAAGCGTCTTGCATCCGAGCTGGAATCGCTCACAGAGAAGTACGGGCGTTTTTCCGCACAGCCGTTTGAACGCGGCTGGGGCACGACGGTAGGAAACGGGCTGCGTCGCGCGCTGCTGAGCTCCATTGAAGGCGCGGCCATCACCGCCGTGAAAATCGAAGGCGTGTTGCACGAATTTTCTTCGATTCCCGGCGTGGTCGAGGATGCCACGGACATCATCCTCAACCTGAAGCAGGTGCCGATCAAGCTGAACACCGATCTGCCGAAGACGATCTACCTCAACGTCGAGCAGCCCGGCCCAGTCACCTCCGCACAGATCGAGGAAGACGCGGACTTCGCGGTGCTCGATAAGAGCGTATACATCGCCACGGTCAGCGAGGGCGGGAAGCTCCAGATCGAGATGCGCGTGAAGAACGGCCGCGGTTACGTCGCAGCCGACCGCAACTACGATGAAGACCTGCCCATCGGCTACATACCGGTGGACAGCGTTCACTCGCCCGTGCGAAAGGTTAACTACTCCGTCGAAGCCGCGCGTCTTGGCCAGATGACCGATTACGAAAAGCTGATGATCGAAGTGTGGACCAACGGCGCCATCACGCCGCAGGACTCCATCGGCCTGGCCGCCAAGCTGGTGAAAGACCACATGAGCATCTTCATCAACTTTGAAGAGCCAGTGGAGACCATCGAAGCGCCGCAAGAAACCGGCCACGATCCGCGCCTCGAGCATCTCGATCGCTCGGTCGAAGAACTCGAGCTTTCCGTGCGCTCCTACAACTGCCTGAAGAATGCCAACATCCAGACCATTCGCGAACTCGTCCAGAAGAGCGAAAATGAAATGCTGAAGACCAAGAACTTCGGCCGCAAATCGCTCAACGAGATCAAAGATATACTGGTAAAGATGGGCCTCGCGCTGGGCATGAAGTTTGACGAGCACGGCCGCATCATCTGGCCGCCGCTGCCAAGCCAAACCGCCGCACCGGCGTCAGAAGACGCGCTTGGACAACTGTAGGGCGACAAGGAACAATATAAGCGATGCGACATCTCAACTCTGGATCAAAACTCGGGAAGCAGCCGGCTCACCGCCGCGCCGTGCTTCGCAGCCTCGTCACCAATCTCATCGAACACGGGCGCATCACCACCACATTGACGCGTGCGAAAGCCGCGCGTCCCGTGGCCGAAAAAATGATCACCCTCGGCAAGCGAGACACGCTGCAGTCCCGGCGCCAGGCGGCGTCCTACATCATGACGCCCGCCGCGACGCATAAACTGTTCAGCGAGATCGCGCCGAAGTTCTCCGACCGCGCCGGCGGCTACACCCGCATCATCCACGCCGGCAACCGCGTCGGCGACAACGCCAAGGTAGCCATCCTCGAGCTCGTTGGCTACGAATACAAAGCCAAGGAAAAGAAGGAAAAAACCAAGAAGGAAGAACCCGTCGAAGCCAAGAGCTAGCCTCGGCGTTTGCATTCACCGAAAGTATTCAGCAGCCCGTCCCCTCGCTTAGTCCGGGGACGGGCCTTCGCCAAAGTACATCAAGCAGCCGGTGCTTTACCCGCGGAAAGTTCCGCTTCGCCCACGGATCGCCCCCACCGAAACCACAGCCACAGCACGGCGAAAGCGGCGAATGCCCCCGCGGAATCGAGCAGCGAATCATACGGGGACGCCGTGCGGCTTGCTACAAACGCCTGGTGGATCTCGTCCAGCGCCGAATACCCCGCCGCGCAGAACAGTGCCGCTAGTCCCCACGACCACCGCCAGCCTTTTCGTCCGCCCCTGGCGCCGCGATACAGCAGGAGGCAAAATACGAAGTATTCGTTGAAGTGCGCGCTCTTTCGAATGAAGTAATGGATCGAGCGGAACTGGTGCTCTGTCAGCGAAGGCATCAGCCATCGCAGAAGAGGCTCAAACACCGAGGCCGTATGTTCCGCCGAGAAGGTCTCCGTAGACATCGAGAAAATCACGCAAGCCCAGGCGATGGCCGGCCACCAGACTCGAAGCCAGTTCCACGCCCGCGGCGGGCGCAGGCGCGATTGAATCTCGGAGAGCTGCGGAGCGGGGCGCGGATTGCGCCAGGGCTGCGGGTCAGGCACTAAGAGCGTACTCCCTCTGCCATTTTTACTGGACCTCTTCCGTACGGCCTATTCCATCCGCCCTTATTCCATGCGATAGTTCGGCGCTTCCTTGGTGATCACCACGTCGTGGACGTGGCTCTCGCGCAGCCCCGCGGCCGTGATGCGCACGAAGCTGCTCTTCTCGCTCAGTTGCTGCAGCGTTGCTGCCCCTACGTACCCCATGCCGCTTTTCAGTCCGCCCACGAGTTGGTCGGTCAGCGCGGACAGCGGCCCCTTATAAGGGACGCGCCCTTCGACGCCTTCGGGTACGGATTTCCCGCGGTCGCCCGTATCTTGAACCGTGGCATAGCGGTCCGAACCCGCATCCATCGCGCCCGTCGAGCCCATCCCTCGATACGCCTTGAAGGTCCGGCCCTGGTAAAGAATTGTTTCGCCCGGAGACTCCTCCGTCCCGGCGAACAAGCTGCCGATCATCACGCAGGATGCCCCGGCCGCGATGGCTTTCGTGATGTCGCCGGAATACTTGATGCCGCCATCGGCAATGAGGGGCACGCCGGTGCCTTTCGCCGCGCGCGCTGCCTCCATCACCGCCGTCAGTTGCGGAACGCCCGCGCCGGTCACCACGCGCGTGGTGCAAATGGATCCCGGGCCGATCCCTACTTTCAGTCCATCAATGCCGAGCGCGATCAAATCCTTCGCGCCTTCGAATGTGGCCACGTTCCCGGCGACGATCTGCATTTCCGGCAAGCGGTGACGAATCGCTTTGATCGCTTCGAGCACGCGCTCGGAGTGGCCGTGCGCCGTATCAATTGCCAGCACGTCCGCTTTGGTCTTGGCCATCTCCACCGCGCGCTCCAGGAAATCGCCCGTCGCGCCGACGGCGGCGCCAACGCGCAAGCGTCCCTGGTCGTCCTTTGTCGAGTGCGGATACTCAAGCTTTTTCTGGATGTCTTTGACGGTGATGAGGCCCTTGAGGTTGAAGTCCTGATCCACCACGAGAAGTTTTTCGATGCGGTGCTTTTGCAGGATGCGCTCGGCTTCTTCCAGCGTCGTGCCCACCGGTACAGTTACAAGATTTTCTTTCGTCATCACCGAGCTGACCAGTTGCGCGTGATTCTTTTCGAAGCGCAGGTCGCGGTTGGTCAGGATGCCGGTCAGCCGCGAGCCGCGGGTCACCGGCAGTCCGGATATGCGGTACTTGGTCATGATTTCCAGCGCCTGCCGCAGGGTAATGTCCGGAGATATCGTGACCGGGTCCACGATCATCCCGCTTTCCGAGCGTTTCACGCGGTCGATCTCTTCGCCCTGGCGGTCAATGGTCATGTTCCGGTGCACGATGCCGATGCCGCCCTGCCGCGCAATGGCGATGGCCAGGCGTGATTCGGTAACTGTGTCCATGGCCGAAGAGGCCAGGGGAATGTTCAAGAGCAGTTTGCGCGTGAAGTGTGTGCGCGTGTCTACCTCGATCGGCAGCACGGACGACTTGCCCGGCAGCAGCAGCACGTCGTCAAAAGTGAGACCTTCGGGAATCGAACCATCCATCATTCCAGCTTCACCCCCAGAAAAATGGGCGCCTGAATTTTCGCGCCATAAAACAGCGCAGCCCAGCAGGTGCCCGCCGGGCTGGAAGCAGAATCCATCAAATCGAAAAAATGCGTCACAGTGAATTAACCATTGTAGGGGTACCCGCACTTCCGGTCAAGTTGAGGGGATCACATGCAATCGCTCGGAGAAGAGGCGGGAAAAAATAATGGGGGTGGGGCCTCGTGAGAGGCCACACCCCCGGTTGAAAAACAGGATTAGAACCGGAACTCGGCTCCAAACTCCGCGCGGAACGACTTCGGAACGACGACGCCGCTCGGGGTGATGAAGCCAGTGTGGTCCTGAAACAGGCTGCTGTGGATGTTTCCGCTGAAGTTGTTGCCGAAATTGGCGCGGTTGAACAGGTCAAAGAATTGCGCGAGGAGTTGCAAGTTCATTCTTTCGCCAAACTTCAGGTTCTTGGCGACGCGCAAGTCCATGTTGATGAACGGATCACCTCGCAACTTGTCGAATCCGATAGCGTGGCACGTGTTGGTTACAAAGAGACAATTCCGTAAGGCCGCATTGGAAAAGCCTAGCGTGCTCTTTAGGTTTGAGGGATCGCTGTTGAGGACCACGATGTTGTAGTTTCCGCGGCCACTGCCGATTCCCAGTACGTCCTGACCTTCGATGCCGTCGTAAGGCCGGGCGGAGGCTGCCTGGAAAATGGGCGCAACTTGGAAGCCCCAAGGCATCTCAAAGACACCGGAGAACACGAAACGGTGACGCTCGTCGGTGGGCACTGGGCCGAAGTCGACAGGATTGAATGGGTCCAGGGGATTTGACGGCCGGTTGCGGAATGCCGCCGCATTCCCCTTGTAAGCCACACCTTTCGACAATACGTAGCTCGTGTTGACACTAAAGCGGTGCGAGAGGCGTCGGCGGAGGGATACGTTTAGGCCGTCGTAGCGAGAACGCCCGATGGACTCTTCGTTATCGATCCGGCCAAGGACAGGCAATCCCGCTGCCGAGAACGCCGCTGAGAGTGGGCGGGTCCCGGTCGCTACGTTAATCGGATTGATGTTGATGGTTTTCGACTCATGGATGGCGAGCTCGTGGATGTAGTCCACTTCGACCGCCGTGATCGAGTTGACCGCCCAAGTGTAGCCCGCATTCCACTGCTCGGAGTACGGGTTGCGGTATTTGGGGTCCATGAGCCGGCCGACAGCCCCCTTTGCCAGTTGCGAAGACGGCGGGGGATTCGTCGGCATTGGATCTACGCCGAAGCGCCATTGGCTGAGGGGAATAGCCGTGCCGGGCACGTCGCACCCGCTGCAAGGCTGGCCTGGGCCATTTCCGACGATGGAAAAAGTGGTATTGAAAATCGTCGCGTTGGCTTGCTGTAGCATGAACAACGGGATGTTTTCAAACGTCTGGCCGAAGTAGAAACCATACCCTGCGCGGAGAATATGTTTGCCCTTGCCTGTGAGGTCGTAGGCGAGACCAACGCGCGGACTGAAGTCCTTGTTGTCATCGTGCGGCAGAGAAGCCGTGTGCGGATCGCCGATCGCCTTCAATTGCTGGTACGTGCGGCTGTTGGCTTGGTCGCCTCCGCCGATCAAGTTGAAGTCCTTGTCCCAGCGGATGCCCAAGTTCAGTGTGAGTCTGCGGGTCACCTTCCAATCGTCCTGAAAGTAAAGACCCAGCATCTTGGCGCCGTTCTTCAAGAAGAAGTGCGGGTCGCCAGCTGTGTTCGACATCCCGCTGACGGCACCGGGGGTGGCGAACTGTTGAGGGTATTTCGCCGCGTCCGTAGTGATTACGCTGGGGACGTCGAAGAAGTCGATTTCGAGCGTGGGGTTGAACTCGAAGAAGCCGCCCAGCTCGGGTTCCCAGACATAGTCGAAGCCGGTCTTGAAGCTGTGGTGGCCCTTGATGATGGACAGGTCATTGCGAAGCTGCCACTTCTTCTGGATCGACTGCTGTGGAACGTTTGTGTTTGTTCCAAACGTGATGCCACCTGGGAAGGTGAAGGTTGGCACCTTTTGTTTCGAGTCAATCAAGTTGTTCCAATACTGGTAGCCGACGGTCAAGGCGTTCACCACATGAGGGGTCAAGACAGAATTGAGTGTGGCATTGCCGATGATGAGATGGTTGGTGGTGAAGTTGCCGGCTGTCAAGTCGTTGGAACTAGTCGACTGGTCGTTGTCTCCGGTGTTGTTCTGCGCGCTATAACTGACAAACAGGCTATGTTGGCCAGTGAAGCGATGGTCATATCGGCCAGAGTAGCGCCAATCGAAGTAGGGCGTTGGAATCGCGCTTGCAGGGTCTGGCGTCATCAAGGAATTGCCCGCATTCTTGACGATGGTCAGCTCGTTGAAGGCAGTTGAGTCCACAGGGATGGCGGTGTGTTCCCGCTCGCGCTCAAGGGCGAAGAAGAAAAAGTCCTTGTCGCGACGGATAGGAAAGCCGACGTTGCCGCCGAACTGCTGGCGCGAGAACTGAGGCGTGGGACTCTTGGCTTCTTTGGAGAGCGCATCGTTAGCATTGAGGGAGGTCTCCGTATCGTAGTAATACAACGCGCCGTGCCAAGCGTTCGAACCAGCCTTGGTGATGACGTTAACCGCTGCGCCTTCGCTTCGGCCGTTGGCGGCGGAGAAGCGCTGCGTGGAGATATTGAATTCTTGAACGGCCCCGAGCGGCAACTGCATGACGGGTCCGCCAACGGTGTTGTCCTTGTTGTCGATCCCATTGACCGTGACGTTGACGTTGCGGCCACTCGAGCCGTTGATCCCGAAGATGGCGATGCGATTCTTGGTGGGATCGTAGGAGTCCACGGGCCGCGCGCCGGGAGCTAGGTAGGCCAGATTGCCGAAATCGCGCCCATTGAGGGGAAGATCGTTGACGTCGCTCGGCGTGATCTCAAAGCCGACCTGGGTTTTCTCCGTGTCCACGACCGGGGCCTCCGTAGAGACCTCGATCGTTTCGGAGACTTGTCCGGGTTTCAGCACGAAGTCGAACGTTGTGGTTTTTCCGACCTGAAGTTCGACGCGGTCCACGCTTACTGTCGCAAATCCCGCGTGAGTGATCCTGAGGGAATAAGCGCCAGCCGCAAGCAACTCGAACCGATAAAGTCCGGTGTCGCTGGTGGTCGATGTTCGGCTCCACCCTTGATCCTTGCTCGTGATGGTGACTTGGACGCCTGCAACCACCGCCCCGCTTTGATCGGTTACGGTTCCTTGAAGGGCCGCACTCGCAGTGGCCTGAGCGGAGGCGTTGCCGCTGCCCAGACTGAGAAGTAGAACCCCAACTAACAACAAGTAAGCAAGCCTTTTCATTTCTTTTTATTACCCCCTGATCCAGCTAAGTTGTTATAGCTCTCGCAATAGCCCGGCACGCAGTCTATTGCGTAGAGCGCCCTGACAAATTCACCGAATCCCGGATTGGACTGGCCGAGAGAAGCCGCCGGGCGGAATCGCCCGCATAGCCTGGGATCATGCCCCGAGAAATCCACTCTGCAGACTCTTTAAACACTCTCGGCCGTGACTTAACTGAACGATCCGGACTGAACGATCCGTGATCAGTCGACTCCGTGGAATCGAGCTCAAGGATCTAGATGCCTTGACCGAATCGCAATTTATATGCCATCGAGATAAAGATGTAAAGTATTGATAAAAACTACTTTACATTAGATTCGCCTATCAATTTATGAAGAATACAGAATCAGGTATAAAAGAAATATGAAAAACCATAGTGTAGATACACTAGTGCGTCTTAGCTCGCGCCGTATGCGACAATGTGATGCGATCGTAGAACTGTGCGGGGCGAGTCGGCAAGCTAGCACAATCTGGCCATCCCCAGATGTCGACTTTGGCTTGTCACCGCTACCTCCGTGAAATACAGTCTACTAGTGGAACCCAGTATCCCTCCATTTGAGCCGCATCCGTTCCTGAAGAGTGCTCACGCCATGACTCTCGCGACCGCATTCGTTCCGCGGCGGTTCAACATCCCTCCCGCGGAAGCGCGCCTGTTTCAGGTGGAAACCGATTCGAGACTCCTGGGGCATTGCCACTGGCAGCCTGGAAAACAAAAGGACGTCCCCACACTCGTCATCGTCCACGGGCTGGAAGGTTCAAGCGATTCGAATTACGTCCGCGGCATCGCCGAGAAAGCCTTCCACCGCGGCTTCCACGTCGTGCGCATGAATCAGCGAAATTGCGGTGGAACGGAAACCTTGACGCCGACCCTCTACAACTCCGGAATGAGCGGCGACTACCGCGCCGTTTTCGAAGAGCTTTCAGACGGCGACGGATTCGAACAGATTTTCTTTGCCGGCTATTCCATGGGTGGAAATCTTGTCACGAAAATGGCCGGCGAATTTGGTTCGGAAGCGCCCAAAGCGTTGCGCGGGGTAGGCGTCGTCTGCCCCGCGCTCGACCTTGGCGCCTGCGCCGACGCCCTCGAGCGCACCGAGAACTATCTGTATCAGCGGCACTTCGTCGCCGGCCTGATGTCCCGCTACGCAAGGAAGCAAAGGTTGTTTCCCGATCGCTATCCGCAAAACGGCTCGCGGCCGGTTCGAACCGTCCGCGAATTCGACGACTTCATCACCGCGCCGCAATTCGGCTACCGCGACGCACAGGACTATTACGACCACGTCGGCGCGAAACGCGTCGCCGCAAACGTCCGCGTGCCCCTCTTAATGATCACCGCCCAGGACGATCCGTTCGTTACCTACGCTTCCTTCCTGGCTGCGCGGATCAGCGATAATCCCGCCATCCGTTTTGTCGCGCCCGAATACGGCGGCCACTGCGGCTTCATTTCAAAACACTCGGGAACCGAGCGCTTCTGGGCCGAACAGTGCATCGTCGATTTCTGCGAGGCAATCTGGAGATCCACACGCTAGCCCAGCGGCTTTTCCAGTGACACGGCGAACCCCGGTGTCAGAATCCGCGCGGGCCCGTCCGCGGCAATGACCATGTCGTCCTCGCACCGCAGTCCAAATTCACCGGGAATGTAAATCCCCGGCTCATTCGAAAACGTCATTCCCGGCTCCAGCACGGTCTTGCTTCCTCGAACCAGATAAGGATACTCGTGCCCGTCGAGTCCAATGCCGTGACCGAGCCTGTGCGTGAAAAACTTATAGCCCGGCCCGTAACCCTCGTCCGTAATAATCTTCCGCGCCGCGTCATCCACCGTACCGGAGAATTTTCCCTTCCGCGCCGCATCGAGCGCCGCATCCTGCGCTTTCCTCACGATTTCGTAAACGCGCGCCACTTTTTCCGATGGCTTGCCGAAAACGCCCGTGCGCGTCACGTCCGATTGATAGCTGTCCACCGCGCATCCGCCGTCGATCAACACCACATCCCCTTCTTTAAGTTTCTGCGGGTGCACCGTGCCATGCGGCAGAGCCGCAGATATACCCAGCAGCACCAGCGCGCCGCCATGCAATCCCATTTTCGAAAATCCCGCTTCCACCAGCCGGCCGATGTCGTCCTGCGACATTCCTTCTTTGAGCGAGGCGAACACCGCGCGGAAAACGTCGCAGGTCGCTTCGCACGCCAGCCGCATCAACTCCAATTCGTGCTCCGATTTTCGCCCGCGGCAGGCAATCGTCAACGCATCAGCGCTCACGCATTCGAATCCCGGCGCTGCCGCGCGCAGACGATCGAAAAACGTGAACGCCGCGGTTTCTTCCACGCCCAGCCGCCCCGTTCGAACGCCGCGCTCTGCCAGCGCCCCCGCTGCAAGCTTCGTCGGGCTTTCATCTTCCTGCCAGACGCGGACTTCGATCGGAAACCCCAACTTTTCGCGCAACCGGCCTTCTTCAAATCCGGGCACGATCAAGATCGGAGCGCCTGTCCGCGGCACGATGAGCCCCAGCAGCCGTTCACTGACTCCCCAGCGAATCCCGGTGAAGTAGTACAGCGAAGTTCCCGGCGCAAAAAAGAGCGCATCGAACTTTGGCGCAATCTCTGACATGAGCTTCTGCGCATGCATCAGGCGCTCGTGAAATTCATCCGCAGTAATCGGATGAACCCGCGAGCCCAGCGGCTTGAGCCCGGAGAACGCTGGCGGAAGCGTTTCCGCGCTATCTTCAGCCGCGGCATTCGCGATTGGCGCAAGAGCAAACGCGGAAGCTGCGGCCGTACTCTTCAAGAAACGGCGCCGCGAAGCTCGAAAAACAGGATCCAGATTTGGCTTGTGCATGGCAGGGAAGAGGTTTATCCGGGGCGAGCGCAGGTTGTCAAGATAAACGAAAGATTAGCCCAAACAAAAAAAGAAGGGCAGAGTTGCCTCTGCCCCACAAAAAACCGAAGTTGCATGACTCCTAATTCGACGGTGGATTCGACGAGTTAGGATCCGTCGGTGGTTGGTCGGGGTTCGAACGCGCGCGCGTTTTCTTCCCCGGGAAATACGTAATATCCAGGGGCTGCTGTAGCGTGAAATCCAGCCGCGTTTCCGAAGGAATCTTCACCTGCTGCCCTTTCGTCAGCACTTGGACGCCTGTCCCAGCGCCGCCACCCACGGCCGCGCCGATAGCGGCGCCTTTGCCGCCTCCGGCCACCGCTCCGATTAACGCGCCAAGAGCCGCGCCGCCGCCGATCGTCGCCGCGCTGCGTTTGCCGCGCGACGCGCCGGTCTGTTTCACGTCACTAGAAACCACGTTGTACGTCTTGCCCTGAAACACGATGCTCGCTAGCTCCAGGCTCAATTCGCTGCGCCCCGCGATGCGGCCCGCTGAACTCGCGCTCACAAGTTTCACGTACGCATCCGCTCCCGCCGGCACGATCACCCTGCTATCCACCACAATCGGCGCATCCAGCGAAGCCTTGAAGACTTCTCCCGCATGATTCGTGCTCGAATCGATGGCGTCAATCGTTCGAATCGTCATGATCGAATTCGCCGGCACCGTCACCGTCACGGGTTGCGGCGGCGGTGGTGGCGCTGGTGTAGCAGACTGCGAAGCAGGCTCGGCAGCAGCCCCTTCAGCATTTTTCACGGATTTTGCAGCCGGCTTCGGCTTCCGCGCCGGCTTGGCCGCCGGTGCAGGGGTGGGCGTATACGCCGGCGCAATCGGCTCCGGAGCCGCCTGAGCGGTAACCACGCTCATCTGATCGTTCACCTTGGTCACGCCCTTGGCTTGGCTAGCGATCTTATACGCCGTCAGCCGCGCCGCGTCATCGGGGACCTGTCCCGTGAGCGTCACCTCGCCGCCTTTGCTCGAGACTTCAACGGCCGCGGATTTGAGCGCGGGCTCGGAAAACATTTTTGCCTTGATGTCCGTCGCGATCGCGTCATCGCTGGGCGCCCCAATTCGCGAGCAGGAAACACTGAGACTCAAGACCAGCAGCAAAACAAGAATATGCATCCTATTTTTGCGCATTTCTTCCTCCATATTTGGCACCGAATCAAGGATTGGAAGGGCCGGGCAGCCCGAAGTACCTTGTCCGCCGCTCGCACGGCCGCGGTTTCACACTCAACTGTTAATGATGCACCAGACCGCCGAAGCGCTGCCTCTCTTTGCATTCTGGCGCAATACAGCTCCGAATTGCAATGCAACATTGGAGTCAGTCGCACCGGAGGGCAGGCTGCATTCAAGGCGACGAATGCCGCACTCTCGTTGCGCCTAAAATGCAAGACGGAGAGGCTCTTTCGAGCCTCTCCGTCTTGGCTGGCTTGGTTTAAGAGGTAGATTACCAGATGAGCTTTACGCCCAACTGGATGATGCGATTGCCGCCGCTGAACTGGTGGCTATTCAGGAAGCTACTGCCGCTGGTCACGTTGGCGTAACCCGTCACCAGAGCATTGCCCGGGTCAAGCACCGTGAGGACCGTTGGGATGTTCAGGCTGAAGTTGCGGTGGTTGAAGGCGTTGTACATTTCCACTCGGAATTGGACATGCGCCCGCTCCGTGATATAGGTGTTTTTTACAACGCCCATATCCCAAACATTGAACCCCGGCGTGGGTACGCTGTTGCGCCCCGCAGTCTCGGAGACAGGAGCTCCAAGGAGGCTTCCGCCCACGAACTGTGCGTTGGGGTCTTTGGCCAAATAACCGACCACACGCGCATTTCCTCCGCAGGCTGCGATGGTCGGCATAACTGAGGTTGCTCCACCCGAGCCTCTGCAAACGAACTGGATTCCCGTTCCCGTGCGCAAAGAAGTTGCGTTGGGATTGAGAATCGCCCGGTCGCCCGTGCTGGAACCATCACCATTGATATCCGATCCGGCCTGGGGCGTAATGGGCTGGCCATCCTGCGCCAGCCATGTTGCGCTTATTTGCCAGCCGTTTAGGAAGTGCTGTCCGAAACCGCTCTCGCTGTTTAGCTTGGGAATTTCATAAACGAAGGAGAGAGCGGACTTCCGCGGGATGTCAATCACGGAATTCCCACGCTCGTTCTTGAGATTGTAAGGATCAAACGGCCGGCGTGGATTGTCGAAGCTGGTAAAGAACTCGTTGGTGGAGTTGTCGATGGTGTGTGACCAGGTAAAGTTGTAGCGCATGGTCAAACCATGGCTGAATCGGTGGATGTAGTCCCCAGAAATACCATGGTAGGTGCTAAAGCCCTTGGGGTCGAACGCGGTAACGTTCCCAAAGAAGCCGTTAGCGGCGAAAGGTTGCGTGCCTTGAACCGCAGCCCAATCGGCTCGCGTGGAACCACTCGTGATCGTAGCTGGAACGTCTGAAGCCTTGAAAAAGACTGGCAGGTTGACCAGGCTCGGATTCGCCATCTGCGCCGTCTCTACGTTGCGGCGAATCTGAACTGGTAGGCTGATGCCGTGCGTACCGACATAACGGACTTCAACGCTGTCGTTCTTGAAGAGCTGATGCTGGACGCCCAACGACCAGGTAATGATCTTGGGCTGAGTTTGATCCACGATCAGGCTGCTCGTACTCGCACGCGCGTCGGCCTTGGTAGTCGGGGGCACATTGACGGTCAACAATCCGCCGCCTTGCAGGAATCCCTTTCCAGTTTTGTCGGCCGGATTCAGGAAGCTGGCGCACCACGCCGGTGCTCCGGGTAGCGCGCAGGTGAGATCAGGGTTTTGTTCCGTTTGAAGCTGTGGAGGAAGGTTATTGGACAGCACGTTGGAGAAAGTTACGTCGAAGGCCACTTGTGCTCCTCCACGAATGGCCCACTTGCCGTTGCCGAACGGATCAAGAGCGAACCCAAGGCGGGGAGACAGGTTATTCTTGTCTGTCTCCGGTTTACGGAAGATCAAGCCGTTCGGAGTGTTCGGGAACACGCATTCCGGGCAATCGGCGATCGCATTGAGGGCTTGCGTAGCGCCGCTTGCCGCCAGAGTGGAAACTTCATAACGAAGGCCCAGATTCACCGTCAGACGCCGGTTGATTTTCCAGTCGTCCTGGACGAAGGTGTAGAATGCCTTCTGGCTGTTGTCGAAGCCGCCATCGCCCGCGCCTCGCAGCGCGCCGTTTGATCCCGTCGGAACGAGGTCATTCACGAACTGGTTCAAGTTCGCATAATCCCACTCACCGCGGGCACGGGGCAGTGCAAAGCTCGGTGCGATCCACCTTAGAGCCTCAGCTCCCCACTTAAAAGTGTGCCGGCCGCGAGTGTAGGTCTGGTTATCCGCAATCTGATAGACGTTGGTAGTGCGCCCTTGAGGACCATTTCCCTCAGGTCCGATGTTCAGGCTAAGGTCGTCAATTTCCGCGTTCGGGAAGTTGATGAAGTTCGGCGGAGTGGCAAAATTTGCGACTAGCCGGGAGTAGGAAACGTGGAAGTCGTTGACGTAACGAGAATTTATTGCCCAGATGTCGCTGAGTACCAGCTTCTTGCTGTCGCCAATGACCGCCCCGTTAAATTGCGTCTGAGGCGTCTGTAGGTTCAGATCCACATTGCGGCCGCGGCTATACAGAAACCGGCCACGCACCTGATGCTTGCCCTCGTTCCAATCGACGTTGGTCTGAAAGTCATGCCGGTTCGTGAAATTGTTCGCGAACGTTTGGATGTCGCCAACGGGTATCTGGACAGTCGCCCCGGCTGGTCCGAGGGCGCCCCCCGTATCCACCACCGGCACAGTTTTCGTCTGCGCCGGAGCCACGGGGAATTGCGCAAGGATATTCCCGACTTGCGTATAGCCTTGCTTCGCCGCGATCGCATTCAGCATGCCCAGTCCAGCAGCGGTCGGTGGTATATTGGTCGGCCCGGTGAAAAGCTGGCCCGTATTGTTATAATTGTAGGCACCGAAGAAAAACAGTTTGTCCGTTACGAGCGGACCGCCAATAGTCGCGCCCAGATCGTTGTGGTCAAAGCGGGGCTTGTTTGGAATATTGCCTGCTGCGATCTGGTCGCCAATCAGGTTATCGGCGGCATTCAGGTTGCGATTCTGGGTGAACCAATGGGCGGTTCCATGCACATCGTTGGTGCCGGACTTGGTTGTCAGGTTAAACAGGCCTCCGGCCGAGTGTCCGTATTCCGCGCTGAACTGGTTGGTGATAATCGTCAAGTCTGCAACAGCATCTGGAATGACGGGAGAGGTACGCCCGGTAACGGTTACATCGTTGTCGTCCGCACCGTCAATCGTAAAGCCATTTGCCCTCGGACGTACGCCACCGACTGAGCCGCCGTCACCTTGAACTCCGGCGCTATTTGAGGTAATGCCCGGAGACAACAAAGCCAGCTGAAGCGGTGTGCCGCCGTTGTTCGGCAACTCCGTCACCAGGTGGGTATCGAAGGTGTTGGCCAGCGTCGCGTTGCTCGTTTGAACGAGGTCGGCGCCGCCCGATACTTCGATCGTCGTTGACGTTGCGCCAACCGACAATTGGATGTTTGCCTCAATCGATTGATTCGAATTGAGCTGAACGCCCTGGCGTTCGTATTTCTGGAACCCGTTTTTCTCAACCGTAACCGTGTATGTGCCTGCCAAAAGGTTGGGAAAAATGTACGTGCCGGAGCTCGTCGTGGTCGTTACTTGAGCGACCCCCGTCTCGGGATTCGTGGCCGTAACCTTCGCATCCGGAACGACCGCGCCGGATTCGTCCACTACGGTTCCGCGCAGCGTCCCGTCAAATCTCTGGGCCGAAGCCGGAATCGCCAGTGACAACATCAGTGTCGCCACGAACAGCAACGAGACGGTTCGTCCTAAACTGCACCGCAAACTCTGAAACAAGACGCGGAATTTCTCTTTCCCACCCATCATAATGTTCCCCCTCTATATGAACTTTGAAGCTCACTGGAAATCCCTGATTCCCGAAGACTCTCCAAGAAACACGTCCGTGCTCGGACAGTCAGAATCAGAGCTGATGAACAGAGGTGCAGGTGCCTTGCCACTGCGTGTGTCGATTAAAGGCCAATCTTATCTATAACTTACGGTCCATTTTGGCGGACGTGTCTTCTAAATTTCGATACTTCTGGAGGGTTTATCTGTTTTAGATATAGGTATGCGTAGAAAAATTTGTGCGACTAACTCTCTTCCGGAGGAGAAGATATCGGAGAGCGATTCCAGATTTCCTGTAATCCCCTCTGTGCTACTCTCTGCGGGATGAACCACGCCTCGAATTTCAATAATTTTTGGCCCGAATATGTCTGCGCGCACAGCCAGCCCGGGACTAGGGCAATTCATTTTGTTGGTACGCTCGCGGGATGGGTGCTGCTGGCCGCCGCGATTCTGTTGCAACGGTGGTGGATTGCGGGAGCCCTTTTCCTCCCGTATGCGCTGGCGTCGGTGTCACACTTTTTTGTCGAACATAACCGCCCCGCCTCGTTTCAGCATCCCCTGTGGTCCTGGTGGGCCGACCAGCGAATGGTTGCCCTGATGCTCGCCGGAAAAATGAAACAGGAAGTTCGCCGCTTTACACTTGAAAACCAATCCGCGTTGCTCAGAGGAATCTGAAAGCCTGAACTAAGTGCGGAATACTATTCCGTCCGAATCGCAAGAATGTCCTTGCCTCGTATTTTGAGTTCGACCGCGAGGGGTGGGCGAAGATCGGATCCCTGCGCAATTGCGCCACGCACCAGGAAATTTCCCGGAAGGGTGGCCATTCTCAGCGGATCAAAGACCGTCCGGCTGCAAGGGTTTCCGACCATGGGATGCTTCGCGCTGAACCCGTATTCGCTTTTCAGCTTGGCCAAATCCGTGATGTATTCCAGCTGGCAATTCCCGAACGGCGACTTCTGGGCAAACGCCCAATAGCCATTCGCCTGAGTCGGAGAGCCCGCGGGCAAGCGAACGAGCAGCGCAGGAATATTCTCTCCCGTAAGTCCGTTGCGAATATAAAATTCTTTGGAGGACCACGGCTTGGCCATTTCCGTCACGTCCGCGATGCCGGGATTTGATTCGGTAGCGTGTGGCAGCAGCGTACTCGGATCGGGTGCCGGAGAAGGAACTTCGATTTGCGGCTGCTGATCGGCCTTCGGCGGATCCGCGTGTTTCGGCCGCAGCGCCCAGCGCGCCCCAAGAAAAACGACCAGCAGCACGGCGAGTAGTCCGATCACCAGTTTCGCCGCGGGATTGCCGCCCGGTCCCGGCGCGCCCGGTCCCGCTACTCCCGGGATGGCAGGCATCTCCGACTTAAAGCGTTCCGATGGGGGCTGGTCGGGCATAAGCTTCGTTCCGATTCTACACACAAATCGCAGCAAGTTGACAACCGACTGTCCACAGTCGACAGAGAAGGGAAATGTGACGAGTGGCCCGGACGTAAAGGCCGAGACGAATTTGGGTGGCCTGGTGGCGCAGAGATAAACCACGAGGACAATTCGAAGTACCGCACCGAGTTCGGTAGTGGAGTTGTACTTTCCTTCTTTTCTCCCAGAATTTCGATCCGCAGACGGGTGGCCCAGGCGCAATGGGGTGAGACGAATCTGGGTGCCCTGCCTTCGGTTTTGGAGGGCGGGGCTTTTGACTTTCCCTCGACCATTTCGCGGTGACCACTCTGAGATTCCCTGCGGCCCCCGGTTTCCGACTGCTCTTCGACGCGCCATCCTAACTTGTTCAACTCTCACCGTTCAACACCTTACCGCTCGAATGATACCCATAAAGTAATTAAGACGTACTGTACTTTTGTGATATTCTTCTGTATGTTTGTTTACAGTGAGCCTCGACCCTCGACCCCGATCTTGTCGGGAAGGACCGAATCCGATCTCTGCCCGTTTACCCTGAGCCTCGAAGGGTTCGTCGCTCTCCAATCACCGTCTCCCGTTTTTCTCTCCACTGACCACTGTTCACTGGCGACCGCCCACTGTCCTCTTAAGCTATTTAGACCTCTGCCCCTTCGCGCGCCTAAGTCGCGAAGAATCAACACTTATGAAATCTCCCGTAAGTGTTGCAAGCAAAGAACTTACAGGATCGCTAAGTCCTTTAGATGCAACACTTATGAAAAACAGGGGGGAGGGGGTGTTATGGTTAACCAGCCACGGGATATGAGCCTCGGAACCTCACACGTCGGTGGGCGAGGTTTCTTTCTTTCACGGTTCACAAATCACCAACCTCAGACGGCGAATGGCCTAGTACATCGGTACTTCGCAAAATTGAACCGATTTTGTACCCAGAGTTCTATTGTTCCCTGGACCCCTCCCGGATACACTCTCTCTTCGACTAGGAGGACTTCCTTGACTGGCTCCGAACGCCGCACCACCCAGCGCTTTTCCATGCGGCTGCCCCTCACCGTTCGTTGGACTACGGGAGCGGCGGTTGGTGAGACCAGCACCGAGTCCCGGGACGTCAGTTCCCGCGGTGTCTACTTCTTCCTCCAGAAAGATGTGAAGGAAGGCTCGCCCGTTGAAATTCTTCTCACCCTGCCCAACGAGATCACTCTGGCAGGCCCCGTCCGCGTACGCTGCCTCGGCCGCGTGCAGCGCACGGAGTCGCGCGACGAAGGCGCCGTCGGCGTAGTTGCCGCCATCGAGCGCTACGAATTCCTGCGCGGCGACGAAGAGAAATAGAGTTTTGCTGGAGAAATGAAATTTGCAGAGAAGGGAAGTTCCCCGCTTCCCTGTACGACACGCCGCTAAATTTTGCGGCCAAAAAATCTGCCGAATTTGCTGCTGCACTTTGAAACGATTTTTGCAGCGTTTTTGCGGGGCCTTAGAGAGTTTGTTTCTGACGAGTTTCTTGCTCGCTCACTGCGGAGGCGGGCAGGATAAGCCGGGGCTGCCTTGGCCCCTCAGCGAAGCGCCCCGGCTCAGTTTTTTCTGTTCGGTTTTTTGTTTTCAGTTTTTTTCTTCCTGAATTTTCCACTCCTGTTTTTCACCTCCCGCTGGCGCCCTAAATTCATCGGTCGATTTTTTCCACATGCCCCCGTTACCTCTGCGCCGCCTGTACTTGCGGGCAGGCGATTTTCACCACGCATTTAGGAGAGGATGGAACCTGCTCGGCGTCAGCCCAGGTGGGGGAAATTCAGATTCGTCTTGAGTTGAAATCGCGGCGTTGCGCGCGAGTAGCGCGTGCGGGAATTTACAATTGAAAGCCAAAGGGCCGGGGGAAAACGTTCGAATGGCACTGGAAATCGAAGACATGAAGACTGAAGTTTCGCGCCGAGATCATGCGGCCGAAGATATTCCGCCGGGAGAAGGCACGATCGGAATTTCGCTGATCGATCTGGCCGAGATTCTGGATCAGCACAAGATCTGGGTGGAAACGGGCGGAGAATCCGGCGCGAAAGCGGATTTGAGCGGCGTGAATCTTGCGAAAGCGGACCTCACGGGTGTCAATCTGCAGGGCGCACATCTTCACAGAACCAATTTAGTGGGCGCGGATCTTTCGATGGCGAATCTGCGCGGGGCCAGCTTGGTGCGCGCGGATATGCGCAATGCAAATTTGCTCGGGACGGAGTTGCGCGGCGCGAACTTGATGGGCGCAAACGCTTACGGCGTGGATGGGCTGTGGTTTGGCCGACTGGGCGGGACCAATCTTTTCGACGCAGTGCTTCCGGAATCGATTTCGGCAGTGGACAGTTCGAAAGCGATCGGGGATGCAACGAAAGTGGCGCGCCTGTTTTATTTTCTGACAGTGGGTGCGAGCCTGATCAGTTGCCTGCTGATTGCATTCACCACCGACGTGCGGCTGCTGCTGAACTCGTCGGCGCTTCCCATCGCACGCCTAGGCAATCTGCTTCCGATGACGGGACTGTATCTCGGCGGTCCGCTGGTGCTGCTGGCGCTCTCGCTGCGTTTTCACTTTTTGCTATTGCGTTTGTGGGGAAGCATGGCGGCGTTGCCGGCAGTTTTTCCGGATGGACAAACGCTGGAACGCGACGGGCCTTGGTACTTGATGGGACTGGTGCGGCGGCATTTCCGGTGGCAGGGCGATACCAGATCTCCGATGACGGCGTTCGAAACGGTGCTGTCCACGGTTCTTGCATATTGGATTGTGCCCGTGACTTTGTTTTTTTTCTGGGTGCGCTACCTGGCAAGGCAGGATTTCCGCGGGACACTGCTTCACGTATTTTTGATCACGGCTTCGGTGGCGTCGGCGACGAGCCTGCCGTTTGTGGTGTCGCGCGTGCTGCGGCCGGGAGATCTGCGGCTGCCAAAATCGAAGAATGTCCTTCGCCTCGTTCTGCGGACGCTACGGGCGTCTCTTGCCGTAGGCTGCCTTCTGTTTCTCTTTTCGATCGGCGTAAATCGTGGATTGCCCTATGACCGAAGCACGGGCCAGAGTGACTCTCCCGCGGATGTACGGCGGTGGGCATCGATGGTCTTCCAGTCGATCGGTTACCGGCCGTATTCGGATTTGACCGAAGCGACGCTTTCGTCGCCACCTCCGCGCGGCGCGGCCTGGACGGAAGAGACCGTGGAGAAAATCTCCGGGGCGCGGTTGAATCAAATGAATTTACGATTTGCCCGCGGATACAAAGCATTTCTTATCAATGCGAAGTTGTGGCGCGCGAACCTGGAAGGCGCGTATTTCTCCGAGGCGGATCTGCGCGGGGCGAATCTTCGTGAAACACTGCTGCGCTCCGCGGTGCTGGACAGGGCGCAGGTGGGGCACGCGGTGCTGGTGTCCGCGAATGCGACGGGCGCGAATTTTTCGGGGGCGGATTTGCGCGATGCGGATTTATCGTACGGAACGTTCGAGAACGCGGTGCTTTCGAACGTGAGGGCGTCCCGCGCGTCGCTGTACGCGGTGAATCTACGGAACTCACAACTCTTGCGGACGGATCTTTCGCGGACGGACATGCGCGACACGAAGCTGGAGAGGGCGGTGCTCTCATTTGCCAATCTCGAGCAGGCAGATTTATCTTCCGCAAAGCTATTCGAAGCGAACCTGACGGGGGCGCAGCTCAAAGGGACAATCCTGCTGGATGCGGACCTGACGAAGGCGGACCTGCGGGGAGCGTATCTGGCGGGTGCGATCTTGCGCGGAGTGGTGCTGGATGGAGCAAACCTGGCGGGTGCGGACTTGCGGGGCGCTTCCGGAATCACGGCGCAGCAGGTTTGTTCTGCGTCCCACGGGCGCGCGGCGTTGATGGATCCCGACCTCGCCGCCGAAGTCCAGCTCCGGTGCGCATCTTCTCAGTAGCTCAAAGTTACAGTCCACTCAGGCCTAGTGAAGTCTCGCGTATTCAGCTTTGGCATCCTTGAGGATGGGGACATCGGGGTCGGCGTCCTTCCACAGTGTGAAGAAGTCCTCGTAGGCGGCGCGAGCTTTAACCATGTCACCCTGTAGCGCATAGGCCCGTGCGAGCCCGATATGCGCTAGCGCTCCCCAGGGTTGAAAGCCAACGACACCTGCGTGCTCAAGGATCCTCTTGAATTCGCCCGTAGCCTCTCCGGCACGGTGTGCAGCCAGATACGCGTTCCCACGCACGGATTTCGCGATCCTTTTCCAGAGCTTTCTCGATGATCGCCTCCAGCTTCGGCGGGATGTCCGGATTGATCCGCACGGGCGGTACGGGAGGCCGATTGAGGATGGAATCAAACAGCACTCCGGAGGTGTCCCCGCGAAAGGGCAACGCTCCCGTTGCCATCTCGTAGAGCACAACGCCAAGGGAAAACAGATCGGTCCGGGCGTCCAGTTCTTTCCCCCTCACTTGCTTTGGCGACATGTACGCGACGGTCCCGACTGTGGCACCCGTACTGGTCAGATGAGCTTCTACTGCGTCGAGGGTTGGCCCTTCGGTCGTCGCATTGGCTGAGTAGCCGTGCGAAGCTTTCGCCAAACCAAAATCGAGAATCTTGACGTGGCCCTGCGCCGTGACGAAGATGTTGGCTGGCTTGATGTCCCGATGAATGATGTGCTTCGAATGTGCGGCGTCCAGCGCGCCCGCGACGTCAATACTGATTTCCAGGAGTTTTTCCATGTCCAGCGGCTTGCCAGAGGTCAGGTGCTTGAGTGTGGCGCCCTCCATGAATTCCATTACCAGAAAGGAGCGACCATCCTGCTGCTGAATGTCGTGAATGGTGCAGATGTTTGGGTGGTTCAGGGCGGAGGCCGCGCGGGCCTCACGCTGGAACCGCTCCAGTGCAATGCGGTCCCTCGCAAGGTCCTCCGGCAGGAATTTTAGCGCCACACTGCGGCCAAGCTTTATGTCTTCGGCCTTGTAGACGACGCCCATGCCGCCGCCACCGAGCTTTTCGATGATGCGGTAGTGGGAGACGGTTTGCCCGATGAGGGATGCGGAGTCCGCCATTTGGTGGACATGTTAGGTTGCGGACAGAGACAAGTCAACGAGGAGAGCAGAGGAGCGCGGCGATGATGGACGCCGATTTGGCGGCGGAAATGCAGGTGCGCTGCGGGTCTGCGCAGTAATCCACAATCACAAAATATGAACGAGGCGAGTGGCGGCGGTGTCTAGATAAGTGAAGGCGCAGAATGCGCGCACTTCAAGGAGAAACGCCACCATGAAAAAGACAGGATTCGCTTTTGCCTTGCTTGCCATTCTTCTGATGAGTTGCAGCCAAGCACTGGCGCAGAAGCCAGCCGCCAAGCCCGCATCGGTGACGCCAACGCCCGACTTCTCGAAGCTAAACATCGAGAAGATTCTGCAACAAGTGCAGACTACGAAGCTTCAAGCGAGCGTTGAAGAAGCATCGCCCTTGCAGGTCGTGGCTGAGTTCCTGCAACTGCGGCCGGGACAGGTGAGCGAACTGGAACAATTGCTGCAAGCGCGCCAGGCAGCGCTTGTGCCTCTGTTTCAAAGGGCGCAGACCTTGATCCAACAGCTGGGAATCTTGCTGAACACCGGGGGCAACCCGGCACAGGTTGGGGTATTGGTGATCCAAATCCACGCGTTGCAGCAGCAGATGGGGCAGGCGCAGCAGAGTTTCCTAACGCACTTTGTGGCGATCCTTGATGCGGAGCAGCTGCAAAAACTTCAGGCGGTGCAGATCGCCGCGCAACTGCAACCGATTCTTCCGGCGTTTCAGCCAATCTTTCTCTTCTGATTCGAATGGAACACGGCCGGGCTGTGGGCGGCGCGGTCACCCACAGCCCGGCGCAAGGATGCCGCTAACGATTCGAATTGCCCGCTTCGCACAGAGAGCAAGCGTGGTATTTTTCTGAACGACGAGGCGGGCCGCGGTGTCTATACGAGAAAGGGGCAGCACAGGCGTGACTGGGGCGTGCATGAGTGCGCTGATTGCGAGAGCTGAAATGCGCGGTCCCGAGGCGGGATTTGGCGAGCGCATCGCTGAGAATCAGCGGCGAGTTTTTCAGATTGCTTACAGCATTTTGGGCAATGCCGCCGACGCCGAAGATGTTGCGCAAGAAGCGTTCTTGCGCGCTTACCAGAAATTTGGGTCGCTGCGTGAAGCGGAGAAATTCCGCGGGTGGGTAAACCGAATCGTCTTTCGGCTGGCGTTGAACCGGAAGAGAGGCCACCGGCGCCGGCTGACACGAGATACGGCGTGGAAGATAACCGAGACGCGTGCGATGGTCGACGGCGCGAAAGGCGCGGAGCAGCAGATCATGCTGGACAAGCTGCGAAAAGAAATCGAGCGCTTGCCGGAGAAACTCCGAAGCGTCTTGCAGCTCTCGCTAGTGGAAGAGATGGACGCTGCCGATGTGGGCGCGATGCTCGGAATTCCAGCAGGGACGGTGAGATCGCGGCTGCACACGGCGCGAAAACTTCTGTTGGAAGTGATGGAATGAAAAACGCATGCGAGAAATGGAAGGACCAGCTCCTGGAGGCTGCGCTGACGGGAGCTACGACAAAGGATTTCGAAGAGCATCTGCGAGTTTGCGCGATGTGTTCAAGGGAGCTGGACGCTGTTCGGGCACGCAAGGGGCAACTGGACGAGCTTTTGCCGCTCGTGGCGCGAGGAGCGGAGCCTCCAGCGGATTTCCAAGCGCAGGTGCTTGCCGCGGCCGAGGCTGCAAGTGGAGCGAGCCGCGCGCGGCGGTGGCGGGTATGGACGCTTGCTGGAGCTACCGCCGCAATTGTGGCGCTGATGATCGGGGCGGCGATGTACCGTAGAGCGGCGCAAACGATTCCGGAAAAAGAACTCGCCGCCGTGCAGAGGCTGGCGGAATGGCGAGCTCCCAGCGATGCTCTGCTGGCGACACCGGGGCAAGAGATTTTGCGGACGATGCCGAGACTCGGCGAGTCGTATCTGAATGTCCCCATGAAAGAGAATGAGGAGGAATGAGATGAGAGCCAGGGTTCTCTGCCTTTGTGCCGTGTTTCTTTTGGCGACGGGAGCGGCCCGTGCCCAGCAGCCCGATCAAGATCCGATCGGGCAGAGTTTCTTTGCTCCAGAACTCGTGATTCAACATCAGGAAGCAGTCGGGTTGAGTGCAGAGCAAAAAGAGTATTTGAAGGCGGAAATCCGCCAGGCGCAGTTGAAATTCACCGAGTTGCAATGGAAGCTGCAGGATGAAATGGAAAAGCTGGTTACCCTGGTGAAACAGCCGCGCGTAGACGAGCAGCAGGTTCTTGCGCAATTGGAAAGGGTGCTGGCGGCGGAACGCGAAATCAAGAGAGCTCAAGTGACACTACTGGTGCGAATCAAGAACAAATTAACAGCCGAGCAGCAGGAAAAACTACTTGAGATGCGAAGTAAGCCGGCGAGCAAATAGCAGCAGACCAGTGGCCAATGACGGTGGCCGACGGAGCGGGTTAGGTTTCCTCCCCGAACATTTTGATATCGGCAGGGCCTTCCTTGAGAGGGCCGACGTGACGGCCCTGGACGAGGACGCGAATCTGCTCGACGATATCGGGATTGGCGAGCGTGGTGATGTCGCCAGTGTCCATGGTGTTGGAAATGGCGGCGAGAACGCGGCGCATGATTTTTCCGGAGCGCGTCTTGGGCATGTCCGGGACGATGTGGATCATTTTCGGGCGGGCGATTTTGCCGATCATGGTTTCGATGGTTGCGATGACTTTATCCTCGACTGCCTTTTTGGGAAGAATGCCGGGTTTGAGCGAGATGTAGACTTCCGGAACGCGGCCCTTCACCTCGTCAACGACGGGGACAACGGCTGCTTCGGCAACTTCGGAACAGGCCAGGCAAGCGGATTCGATTTCCTTGGTGCCGAGGCGGTGGCCGGCGACGTTGATGACGTCATCAACGCGGCCGAGAATGCGATAGTAGCCGTCGGCGGAAACCATGGCGCCGTCGCCTGCGAAGTACGGCCAGTCCTGCCATTTCTTGCTCTTCCGGTTCTTGCAGTATTTCGAGTAGTACTGTTTGACGAAGCGCTCCGCGTCGCCCCAGATAGTTTGCATGATGCCGGGCCAGGGATTGCGGATGCAGAGGTTGCCTGCGGCGTCCTCGCCAGGTTTGATTTCTCTTCGAGTTTCATCCCAGATGACCGGATAGATGCCGAGTGCGGCAGGGCCGGCGCTACCGGGTTTCATCAGATCAAGCGCGGGTTTTGTCGTGATGAGGAAGCCGCCGGTTTCGGTTTGCCACCAGGTGTCCACGATGACGGCTTCGCCCTTGCCAACAACTTCGTGATACCACTTCCAGACCTCGGGTTCGATGGGCTCGCCGACGGTGGTCATGT
>Ga0099828_10000441_pt1 | contig 25298 bp, 22 predicted proteins | sample CZO8metaG_2_FD_79338 | JGI IMG/M metagenome (GOLD analysis project Ga0099828, IMG submission 79338) | Vadose zone soil microbial communities from the Eel River Critical Zone Observatory, Northern California, USA - CZOApr15con2H1.8 metaG | ecosystem: Environmental > Terrestrial > Soil > Vadose... | reverse complement strand
CTTATCCAGGTGTACTTCGACAGCATAGCGCGGCTGCGTTGTGCCATGCCCTCGTTTGGGGCCGCAGGGCGGCTTGTTAGTAAAGAGGCGCATGCCCTCAAATTTGTAACACGGAAGATGGTAGGTGACAGTTTGCAGCGCGCCCGTGTAATAAGTTGTGGCAATGCCATACGAGCCATACGCGCCGCCATCGAGAAACGAGCGGAAATGCATCGCCGTAAGCGTCCCATCTTGCTTGACCCCCGTCTTGATCCACATTTTGACAGGATGCCGTCCGCGATGCAGCAGAAAGACCTCCTCGCGCGTACACGTAATCTTGACGGGTCTTCCTGTGCGACGAGCAAGTTCGCAGGCACAAATTTCATGAGAGAACGCGTCGCTTTTGCCGCCAAATCCACCGCCAACGTTGGGGGCAATCACGCGGACATGCGATTGCGCTATCTTCAACACCTTGCTTACTTCACGATGAACATAATGTGGCGTCTGCGTCGAAGACCAGAGCGTGAGCTTGCCTCCTACGGGATCAGTCGGGTTGGGTTCCCATTGCGCGACGCACGCATGAGCCTCTATCGGCGCGTGATTGTTGCCCTCGTAATAAAACCAGTCTTCACGGATATAATCTGCCCCGGCAAAACCCTCCTCCATATCGCCAAACTCATAGGAGACGGCTTTATGGATATTCCCAATACGAGCCTCGTCATTGATCTTCACGTCGGGATGTGCCAGTGCTTCATCAATGCTCATCAGGGCTGGCAGCACCTCATATTCTACCTCAATCAGTTTGAGAGCCTGGTCGAGAATATCGGGATCGAGTGCGGCCACGGCTACAACAGGATCGCCCACATAGCGTACCTTGTCGATGGCAAGCGCGTACTCATCCTGGCTGGAAGGAAGAATGCCGAACTTTTGCGGCAGGTCTTCGCCCGTGAGAATGGCTACCACACCTGGCAAGGCTAAAGCGCGATGGGTATCAATGGAGAGGATGCGTGCGTGAGCATGAGGCGAGCGCAAGATGCGCCCATAGAGCATACGCGGCAACATAATATCATCGGCATAGAGGGCGCGTCCCGTGACTTTGGCGTAGGCATCCACTTTCGGTCGAGGCGTACCGATGACGGCATAGGTACGTTCTTTCGGCCTGCTTTCAGATCGTCGTTTAATCATGGGTTACCTCGCGGAATATAGTAGTGGCTGCGCTCCGCGCTAGCCACCTCAGCCATGCTCGTTCCCTCGCTTGTCATGCGCTGTGCAGCTGCCTCGACCGCTTCATAGATTTTCGTATATCCGGTACAACGACAGAGGTTTCCAGCAAGTGCCTCTTTGATTTGCTCACGCGTAGGCTGGGGATGCTCGCGCAAGAGAGCGATGCCCACAAGCAAGATACCAGGTGTGCAGTAGCCACATTGGGCCGCGCCTGATTCGGCAAAGGTTTCTTGCAGGGGATGCAGCTTCCCATGCTGTTCGACGCCCTCGATTGTGGTAATCTCGTTCCCCTGTATCTCTATGGGTAATGTCAGGCAGGACAATACTGGAAGGCCATCAATCAGGACGGTACAGGCTCCGCATTCACCCAGTTCGCAGCCATGCTTGGTGCCAATCAACCCCATGTCTTCACGTAAGACTTCCAGTAAGGTATGGTGCGGCAATACCGCCAGTTCGTGGCGTTCGCCATTCACCTGCAAGGTGATGAGTTCACGCACTATAGCCTCCTTTCTTGCAACCATTGTCATCCTGAGTGCAACGAAGGATCTCTCTTTCATCCTATTTCCCTGCTCCCAGCGCGTTTGAAACCGCCACCGCCTCGCTACGCAATTGCTGAGCGGCACGATCCAGGGCTTCATCGCGAAAGCGCGAGGCAAAGCCGACAATCCAGAGCAGGGCCACCAATGTGTCTCCTGCGCCATAAATGGGGGCCGCTACCGCGTTGACTCCGACCAGGTACTCCTCATAGTCGAAACTGATACCCGCACGGGTGGCCTCTTCTATCCGCGCTAAATACTGCTGGGGGTGCGTTATCGAATGTTGGGTGAAGCGAGGTAGAGTGTCAGCATACAAGAAGGTCTCGCGCTGTGCCAATGGCCAACTCGCCAACACAAAAGGGCCAGTGGCTGCGGCCAGCAAGTGTATGCGAGTCCCGCGGGATGCGGCAATGTGTAGGGTGGGCTGCTCTCCCTCATCTACAAGACATTCAATGATGCGCACACCTTTCTGCTCGACCTCCTGCTCCCCTCCTGCGGGCGGCCACAAGGGCCCCCACCCCTCATCCACCCATCCCCCGCCCCTACGCGACGATGGCAGGCAATGCCCGCAGGCATTGCCCAGGCAAACGGTCTCTCCTGTGCAAGATGCCAGGCGGCGCATGGCAGGCAGCGCAAAGCGGCGCAGCCCGGCACGCTGGATTGAGACCTGCGCAAGATCATAGATGCGTGAGCCCAGCACAAAGCGGCGTTCCTCTATTTGCTCGACCGCGCCATTGCTCTCCAATGTTTTGAGCAGTCCGTGGATACTCCCTTTACTCATGTTAAGTACACGGGCCAGCTCCGACAGGGTCAAACCTTCCTCCGTGACGCTCAATAAATCCAGCAGGCGGAAAGCACGCTCAACCATCGGCGCGGGTACTACAGGTGCCGTGGTGGTCTCTTGATAACCATCAGTTTGTTCGCTATATTGAACTGCTTGTTCTTCCATAAGAACAGAGTAACCAAATTTGGGAAATATGTCAAGGGCACGAATGCGAGAGGGCATGGCCAGCGCGCTGGCCATGCCCTCTCGCATTCGTGCCCTTGAGAGTATACTTCTAATGCGTCCACACAGGACGTGAGTCCGAATCAACACCGCCGTTTGTGAGAGGTACGGGGCTGCCTTTGAGGCTATATGCACCGGTTTTGGCATTGAAAGTCACATCTGCCAGCCAGATGTCGAACTCGTTGTTGCTGTAGGCCATGTAGGCAATCTGCGTACCATCTGGCGACCAGACCGGCTGGCTGACATATTGCCCCTTCACAATCAAAGATGACTGCTGGTATGGCAGTAAGGCATTTTTCTGCACGCTAGGGTTACTGGGGTTACTTGTGACGTTCTCAGGCACGCCCATCACATACAGTCCCATAGTAGAGGGGTCGATGCGACGTATGTAGGCAAGATGATTGCCATCAGGCGAAAAAGAAGGCATCAGATTCTCTATACTGGTACTATACGGCGTAATCGCTATGCCGGGATCAAAGCCTGAACCGGCTGTTCCTGGATAGTATGTGTTGGGATGGCTGGCGATGATGGTGGCATCTTCCAGGTATATCTGGATAACCTGTTGGGTCCGTGATTTGTCATAGGTATAGTGGGTATAGACGATCTCATTCTTGTGGGCCACACCTGGACGATAGCTTGCATCGCGATCACCCCCATTCCCAAAGTCGGCGTATGCCACAGCCTGGTAATTGGATGGATTGGTTCTTGAGATTGAGAATACTTGCAAATCTAGCATAGGGGCGTTTTGCCCGGTTTCATTGTACCAATCCTCTTTTTGAATATCGCTAAGAAAGAGCAGATGGGTGCTATCCGATGCCCATGCTGGTTGTGCATACCAGAGGTATGTAGCTTTTGGTGGGAAATTTCCATTAGGAACATAGCTGCCTGCACCAGAACGTAATACCCTCCAATGAGTACTGGTGGTAAGCGATAAAGTGATTGGTATATAGTCCAGGTCAGAGGCATAGTAGTGACGAAAGATAAAGGCGATCCATTTACCGTCAGGTGAAATAGCAGGATCACGCACATCGCCACCAGAGGTCAACTGGTGGACGTTGCGCGAGCCATCGATTACAAATAGATTACGGCCCTGGGTGAAATAGATCATCCCTTTGAAAAGAGCCTGGTCGCTTGTATTGATCTTGAGATTTGTATTGACCTGCTTGAAGTTCTGGGTACTACTGGTGTTACCACCGATACCAAAGCAGCCCTGCATGCTCAGGGCGACAAGTACAAGCAAGAAAAATGTGTACCAGGGATTATATCTTTTCATAATTTGTTTCCTGACAATGCTATTGAAGACTCCAGCTGATTATACCTGTAAAGCTGCTGGTGATTCAAACACCACCATGAGCAGCAGGTCAAGCAGGCTACGAATACCAAAATCGTTATAGTTGTTAGGGTGGTCGAAGTGTTGGCTGCCATCCAGGCTCATGCTTGCCAACTGGCTCGTGGTTTGCCAGGAAGTGTTGCTCGTCCATGGTATTGCCTGCGGGCAAGAGGAGCAGGGGGGTATCCCTTGCGGGTACCCTTCTGGTTGTGTTGTTTGGGTGGTTTGAGCAAGCACAGGAGTATTGTTGTTAGTATTTCCCTGAACATTGCACTTCGCGTTGTTTCCCAGCGCGAACATCTTAGCAATCGCCTGCTGAATCGGAGCGCAGATAGGATTAAAGATATCTTTAGTATCAGGTGATGTACCTACTACACCTGCTACCGAGTAAGTTGGCGGGCTGAGAATAAGTCGCTGTATCTTGCTCGGATCGATAGTGCGTGCAAAATTCATCAGTTCAACTACCTGGAGTATCTGCATATCTGTTTTCAGATAGCCATTCATATCTCTGGCTAGTTCAGGTAACCTGCCGATGATATCTGAATTCACGAGCCTGGTTTTCAAATTGCTTAACACCTGCTGCTGGCGAGCGGAACGCCCGAAATCACCCACGAGGTCAGCATGTCGCGAACGCACGTACTCCAGTGCGTGTAATCCATCGAAATGCTGCGGTCCAGGTGCTATATAGAGGCGTTTGTAATTATCTGCATTCTGGCTATGGCTGCCGGTATCATCTGGATACACATCATCGGTAATGGGATGGGTGACATCGATATCAACACCGCCGGCTGTATCAACCACCTTCATAAATCCGCTCAGTCCAACCCAGGCATAGTAGTTGATGGGAATGCCAAAATCTTGCGAGATAGTCAGGCGACTGAGGCCGACGCCATTGCCATTATTGTAGGTTTGGCCAGTATAAAATGCCTCGTCCAGCTTCATCATCCCGTAGCCGGGCACGCTGATATACAGGTCGCGAGGAATAGAGAGCATACCAACACTTTTCGTGGCGGGATCAATAGTTACAACAATATCTGTCTGAGCCAGATAGCCGTTTTGAAACTTCTGGTCTGTGTCACTGCCCAACAACAGTATATTGATGCGACCACCACTCAAGATATTTGTGCTGTCTCGTCCTTGATTGGGGTTGTCTTCTCCTTTGAGCAGTGGTGCCGACTGGCCCACGATATGATTTACAGGGTCGGCAAAGTTGGTGTAATAATAATATGATCCAGCTCCGGTTAAGAGCAGCAGGAACAGGAGTATGGAGGCTACTACTCGCGCCCAGATGGGGAAACGCCTTTTTTTCTTGCGCGACCTATTCTTTGATGCCTGTCCTGGTGGTGGCCGATAAATCGGCGATGGGCGCGATAAATCGGCCCCTACAACTTTTTCATACCCGGCGTTCTGCCAGCCCATTGGCGCTTGCCCTGGCACCGGTACAGGGCCAAAGGGCTGAAGGGTCTGCGCATTGGCATACTGGTTTATAGGCTGCACCTGCGGGCGACCACAAGGGTCCCCACCCCTCATCAACCCTTCCCCCGCCCCTACGCGATGACTGTCAAACGTTGGCATGGGCCGCACTGACTGCACTGGCTGCGCCGGATTCGCTCCAGGCATGGGCGATAGCGGATGTGAAACAATTGGCTGGAAGGGTTGGGATGCGGGTCCGGTGTTTGGCCCCTGCAAGTCCCGCTGTATGTCCCGCTGCATGGCTGGTTGTTTTAACGTGTCTTGCTCTACCATTGAAGTGAGAGATAGGTCTCCTCCATTGATAGGCGGGAGAGATTGGCTGGATTTCCAGCCTGATAATAGTCCCGTAGCAGGTCGCTGTATTGCCTGTAAAGGAGGTGTTTCTTCCTCGGATTGTGCAGTTGGGTCACCCGGTCGAGCATTCCCTGCTAACCACCAGTCGCCAGATGGTAACATCTGGTTGGAGTGATTTGGATTGTCTTGAGCATTATTGAACGGCACAAATTGACGCTTCACAGTAATGTACCTGCTTCCTGATAGAGTAATTATAAGATAGTCATATTTGTTTCATCTAATTATAACGAACAGTCGAGCAAATCTTCACCACTCAAGCTGACTTGCTTGCTTCGTATAGGACATTTAGCCTGTTTTCATAGTTGTTTTAATAACTGTCTTTGCTTTAATAACTAACGGCATGTGGAGGTTGTTTGTTTCGCCACAGGCGAAACAAACAACCTCCACATGCCGTTAGTTATCTTTTTTCTTCTCGGCGAGCCTGTAAAAAGCTCAGGATGAGCGAGCCAAGCAGTACTATGAGCAACACAATCTCCATAGTGCTAAATGTTTTTTTCTTTTGCATGATGGTAGTACCTCCTAATTTATCTATCTTACCCATAGTTGTTTGCCATGTCCATAGTCATATTTCAGGTGGAAATGTTGAGTGACCCAGGTATAGAATGCTTTTAGCTGCGGCAGGCACAGGCGATCCATGAAAAAAAGCACGGCATGTACCTGTGGCTGTGATGCTTCATTGATAAGCTGCTGGTTGGTCATGTACCCACTCACAATACGGACTATGGAGGTATCCACCAGGTCTGGCGGAGTATTGCGGTCGGCCAGGGCAGCCACGAATTGCCCATCAGTCACTACAAGTTGGTCGGGAGTAATCGAGTTGCGTAGATCATTGGCAACATGCGCCTCCAGGTGAGCAAATGAGTCGTTGCCGCGTATCACCGAGTACTGGTAGTAAGGCTGATACGTCTGAATATCAGTCACGACAATGGCCAGTATCAGAAGCACTGCCAGAGATGGCATAATGATCGGGAGCTTGAATTTGGAGAGAAAGCCCTTTACGGGAGATGTGCCGACCCCTCCCCCTATGCCCCCCCTGAGCCCCATGATCGCTATGGCAATCAGTGGGGGAATAAGCGTGATATAGTGGCGATAGAAGAGGGGTACCTCCTCCCACAGCAGAGCAAGCGATATCAATGTCCAGGCAAGCAACGGAATGACACGCCAATCGCGACGTAAAAGGGCCGCTACCAGCCCATACGCTGCGGCGATAAGCAGGAGTAGATTTGTTTGCGCAAAATTCTGCAATACTTGTATGTTATGCACCTGGTTATTGATGAGTACAACCCTGGCATCCGTGTGGAACATAACCACGTCACGAAACATGACGGTAGAGGAGCCGAGGAAGGGAAGCAGCAGCAGCAATGCTGTTACGATGCTGGCAATGATAAGCATGATAATGGGGCGCAGGACGCGGGCCCCCACCAGGACACCCGCAAGGGCCCCCACTCCACCCCGCGCCTCCCCCGCCCCTACGCGACAACGCCGCGTTCCTGGCTGTTTCCGCCAGATTTGCCAGAGGCGGGCCAGTACTAGCATGGCAATTGGCACAATACTGGTGACGCTGAGCAGCTTGCAGAGGATACCCAGAGAAAGCGTGATGCCTGAAAGAGCGGCTATATAGAGACTAGTGTCGCTGTTGCCGACACCGGCAGTTCCCTCTGGATTCTCCCACCAGAGGTAGGCCGCGCCTACGGCCACAAAAGAAAAAGCTGCGGACGATACTTCCGCTTCGATCTTCTGTGATTGGCTGAAGTAGAGTGGGTCAACGACCAGCAAGAGCATGGCGGCAATGGCCCCCAGGCGTCCGCTTAACGCTTTACCCATCAGATAGGCTCCCAGAAACCCAACCAGTGATACCAGTGCGATGCCCAGCCGCGCCGACCAGAGTGTACTGCCAAAAAGAGCGAAAATAGGGTAAGTAGAAAGCAAAAAGAAGGGAGGTTGCGAGTAGAATATCTGCTGGTAGAGCGTGTAGCCTGCACGCATGGCGAGGAGAGATTGCCAGTAGACGCCTTCGTCGTAACCATCATGGTCAAATGGCTGGCCCAGGTTATAGAGGCGCATCCCAAAAGCGATGATGAGGAGTGCCAAAGGCACTCCCCACAGAAGGATATTTTGCCAACGAGGGGAAGGTAACATTGTTAACTTCCTCGTATTTACCTTGTCACTTGCTACTGTGCTTGTTGTCATGTCGTTGTAGACGTCTTACTCATCAATAAAAAGAGTTGGCCCATCATTGGTCAAAGGCTACAGGGCGAGGACTGCCTTCACCATTCCCCGAATGCGGCTGCCATCGCCCCTACCATAGACGCCTTGATGAGCTGACCCCCTCCTCATAGTAGGGGCGATGGCTTGTCCTCGCCCTGCATGTTTACCTCTCCCTGGGGAGGAATTGACGATGCTGGTGCCATGTCGGCTCGTTGGGCGTCAATGGCTGGAACGCCGCTGTTGCCACCAATCAAGGCATAGCCATTGCCATTTTTGCCATTGCTATGCCCATTGCCGTTGCCCAGCAATGCCTCGAAGTCGCTAATCACCACTTTGGCAACACGCCGGGCATCTGCCTCATCGATCAACTGCTTGATCTCTTCTGCGATCAGTTCATCTTGTTCAATCAAGGCCTCGGCGATAGCAATCAGTGCCTCGCTGTGTTGTTGAAGGAGGCGTTTAACTGCCTTGAACTGTGACTGAAGCACGGCTTCTACACGCTCATCCAGTTTTCTAGGATGTACCTCACTCACTCTCGCTGAGGTTAACGTGCCGTCCATGCCGTACAGACCAACGTAGGCAAAGGCATTCGTTGTTGCTTGTACGAGGTCGCCAGTAACACCACTCATATTCAGATCAAGGAAGAGTTCTTCCGTAGCGCGAGCAGCCAGGCTCACCTGTATCCGCGCCAGGATATCTTCTTTACTCAACGTTTTGATAGACTCTTTTGGACGAGGGAGAGCAAAGGCGGCTGCCCCTTCCACGTCACTGCGTTGATGAATGGTGACGTAGGCGGGGAAGTAGCGTTCATACAGATAGTAAGAAGCTACCGCGTGTCCGGCTTCATGGTAGGCCAGGCGCCGACGATCAATCGGCGTCAGGTCGCTGGTCTGGCGCAAGCCAAACTCATGTACATCCTGTGCCTCCACAAGGTCTCTGTATGTTATCTGGTCGCGACCATCAAAGTGAGCAATAATCGCTGCTTCGTTGATGACGTGCTTGATGGCGACAAGCGTATAATCAACGAGTCGCTGTACTAATGCCTCTACTGAGACTTTTGGATCATGTTCAACCTTATTCAGGTAGTATTCAATCACTTCAGCGCGATACCTGTCGGTTGGTGGCGCGACGTGAATCTTACGATCGAAACGACCGGGGCGCAGCAGTGCTCTGTCAAGCGACTCAGGGATGTTGGTTGCGGCAACGGTCAAGACGGGTTCATTCTGCACGCGGCTATGAGTGAGACCAATAGTGCGCAGAATCTTTCTGAACCAGCCTGTCTCGATATTGGGCGGGTCCATCTCCATCAGCAACTGGTTCAGTCCACCGGTACCCGCACCACCCATTAAGCCCATCATACCGCCGCCCATGCCCATGTTTCCCTGGCTACCACGAGCTGAGCCGATTGCATCGATTTCATCCATGAAGACTACACAGCCGCCGTATTCTCGCGCCAGGCGGCGTGCCTTGGTGTAGAGCCTGCGAATCATCAGTATGTCCATACCGATAAACATAGCGCGGAAGCTGGCGGCACTGGCATAGGCGAAGGGGACGCCAGCCTCTGTACTCATGCATTGCGCAAGATAACTCTTACCGGTTCCGGGAGGTCCTGAGAGCAGGAGACCGCGTACAGGAGAACCACCCATGTCCTGGAACTCTTTTACGCCTCGCAGTAAGGCCACTATGCGCCGGGCAGCCTCAAGCACTTCTGGATTACCCTTATAGTCCTCAAAAGTTATACCGGTCTCACCGGGCATCACCCAGTAGAGTCGAGGGCGTCCCAGGAACCAGAAGATTGCCACAAATTGCATGATGCCAAAAAGGATGGCAAAAATTATCTGAAAGGCGTACAGTAAGATTGAGCCAGGCGATGGCGCGCTCAACTGTGGGGCTATGTAGGTGGCAAAGTACCAGATGATAATACCCACGATGACCAGCCAGAGCCAGCGGAGTTTTACAAAACGCCCAAACTGGTCCATGCCCAGGTTGATGGACCTATCCAGGTCGCCCTGTTTTGTCTTTGTTTTTGTGTTTTGTGACACTGTGGTATATCCCTTCTGCCGCTTTTGAGCTTAACTTAACTTCTATCTAATGCACTACAGGGGAGCACGGAAAGAAACAAGGCTAATCGCGATTATCGTTCCATTTGGTGCTGTAACGAAGTGCCAGATCATAATACCACCCACATTGCCACCAGGCCCGGAGCTGCTCGTGTCTACCTCTACGAAGCTATCCAGAGTCGTATCTGGCGCGCTAGAAACACCGATAACAGTGATGGTTTTCCAGGTGAGATGCGTTTTTGCCTGGCTGAACAGGCCAATTAAGGCAGTGGGGTTACGCGGGTCGATGCTAACAGACGATGGTGATGTGGGATTAGCCACCGACGATACTAACTCTATATACTGCGCGGTTTCTTGTCCAATCAGCGACATGGTAGCAACATCCCCATCCCGCAAGGCATAGAGCCAGTTTTTTACATGCTCACCATTGAAACCTTTCCCGTTCACCTGGAAATGGAATTGGTCGCTGCCAATGCCCAAAGGGGCTGTTCTCGTCACCACGTATGTTGCCAGCGCACCACTACCTAAGAAGACGATGATCAGAATCAATGTGGCCAGTTTGTTGTTTCTTATGGCTCTGAGTAAGTAATAAATACCCTTGAATATGGGGCGGAAAATGGCCTTGACGAACAGAGCAGCCGGAGTTTGACCTGTTCTTCTCCTGGAAGGAGTAGATTTGACTTTTTTCTCTTCAGGTTTGACTCCGCGATCTGGTTTTTGTTGAGCAGGTGAAGGGCTAATCATTTGGGCTTGCTTCTCAACTTTCTCAGGCGTGGCGTATACGCACGGCCCCTACAATCGGGAATGTTGTTCCATTCCACTCTTTTTTCGCTATTTGAAATGTATTGCCCCTTACGGGTGCCAGTCTAACGATCTGTCATCCTGAGTGCAACGAAGGATCTCGTGTGTCTGGTAAATATAATACGACATAAAAGGTGCTGACATTCTCTTACCCAGTAGTGTAACCATACACTACAACCGATCTTTTGGCAAGATGCTAAATGCCTTGATTCCAGCGAAAAATGAGGATATATGGATTGCGCCCCTCTAGTAACTACTCCGGACGCCTCGCCACCTACGGCAGCAACACAAATGCTTTGGCAAGATGCTAAGTACAATCACACAACTTTTTGGGCATTGTTTGTGCTTGGCCAGCAGATCTTATCCCAAGTTTGTTCCTTGATTGTACTTAGATACCTCTTCTTCCAGCGAAAAATGGGGTTAGATGCAGGGCGGTTACCCCCTCTAGAATAGTTACTAAAACTATAGACAAATATTGCATTGCCTACACTCTTAGTCTTCACCTACGCCTGTTTACGAAACAACCGACTAGGCGGGCGGTTGGACTACGACCAACCGTTTGCTTTGCGCCATGCCTCATGTCTCCTCATGAGCAAGGCTTTGACTGCTTTCTTGTCTGTGCGAGCTCGCAGTTCGGCATCCCCCAACCGCTGTGCGATATTTCTTGAGGCATTGAGATCAGCATGCATGCTCTCGTGGCAGACCTGGCAACAAAACGTGTGCTGGTTCGGTCTGTTCTTTCTGTCCGTATAATGACACACACTGCATTCCTGTGAGGAATAGGCGCTCTTTACCCTCGTTGCTCGTATGCCTCGTTTGGCGGCATTCCAGGTAATCTGCTTGGGGATATGCCCAAGGTTAGAAGCACGCATATAGGCATTCATGGCACGCGCCTTGAACTTCATCGTGGCAACCGAAAGCTGTTCATAGGCGAATTGTGCGTCGGGGTGCTCGGCAAAACACTTGTTGACCGCTCGATTGATCTCCTGACGGACATGTCGGGTAAGTCGCTGCCCGCTCTTGCTGCTTGTTGAGGGAAGTTTCTGCACCCCTTTCTTTTCCAGGCACTTGCGCAGTTTGCCCTTGCGTCTGCGCTTTTCCCGGTCGCGCTTCTGCCGCTCGCGCAGCTTGCCGTGGAACGTCCCGTAGTGCTTGTCGGTACTCGTCGTCACGAAGTTGGCGATGCCCACATCGATCCCAACCACCGGAGCATCCGGTGCGGTCTGGATTGGTATGACTTCATCGTAGGAAAGTGTTAACCACCACCCCGTGTCACGCTTGTTGAGGGTCACACTGCTATTGATGGACTTGCCTTCTAACATCTTGTGGTGATAGTCCGCAAGCTTGATAGGGACGAATAAGAGCTTGCGAAATTCGAGGGTGCTGATCTTCAACCAATAGTCAAAGGTTGAGTCCTGAGAATGCTCAAGCACGATTACATTGGCATTGGCCTGGATGCACGTCTGGCGCAGAGTAGGAACGTCCCACTCTCTCCAGACTGGTTCTTTCACCTGTGTATCCAGCGTGCCAGCGGTCTGTTGCTCGTGACTGTCCTCAAGCTCTTCCACATAGTCCTGGTACGCCTGTTCCCGATTGGTGCGCCACGACTGGGCAATCCCTGCTGCTTGTTGAATGGCAACCCGGTGCCAGCGTTCTGAGAGAGGAGTTGTAAATACAGGAGGATAGAACTTGTCTGGTTGTGCCTTGGTACAAAACAGGATCACATACTGCTGACAGAGCGCCAGATAGGCCGGGGCCAGTTGGTCTAAAGCCGCAAGCTTGCCCGGATTGACCTCGATCAACCGGATATGTGTGACGGCTTTCGTTATTCGCGGTGGTTTGCCCTGCGACCTTCGGGTCTTTCGCTGCTTCATGGACACTTCCCCTCTTGCTGCTCTGGTGGCTGAATATGCATTTTCTTGTTCCTTGTCCTGTAATACCCCAACATATCAGCGACACGCAGAACTGACCGTATCTGCTGCTTTTCCTCGCCATCCCTGCTCTAGATGATGTTCTAGGAGCTCTTGTAGAACTTCTCTCACTTCACCGTTGCTGCTGGTTTCGCCGCTCCGACCTCCCAGCTTAATCTGGCTTTGGTATCAGATCATGCATTCGACTGCCCCTCCTCCTGGTTCTCCAGCACGCCAATCGACAGCAGGATGTTCTGCGTTTTGGCAACCTGCTGAAGCTCTGTTTGGACCGTCAGATGCAAGAAGCTCACGCGTTGGAAATCGTGAACACTGGCAGCATGGAGTTCCTGCAGGTACTCCTCTGCCTCTTGCTTCAGTTGACCATCCAGGTAGGTAGCGACCCTCACCCAGGCTTGACTCGCTTCGGTGAATTCGTTGAGTACCTCGCAGAGGGCATAGCAGAGGAGTGTTCCGTTGCGGTCCTGCTCGTAGTCCCTCCAGGCTTCAGCGTAGATAACACGAGCATTGGCCTCAGAGGCTAATGCCTTGAGCACCGTGCTCCCGACACGAAAGGTCTCTGCGATGCTGGCCTGGTCAATAAAGTCTTGCCACGTACGCGCTATATCCTCAAGAGGATAGGGATTCAGGATGTGCTTTGTCATGTTCATGGGATGTTCCTTCTGTGTCAATACAATGCTTCCAGGACTTCAAGGAGCAACTCCAGCCAATGCGGGAGCGGCTTCTGCTGCTCGTGAGAAACCGACGTCTCCTCAGACACCATGGGAATGATGACCGTCATCTCTGCACTGCCTTCGATCTCTCCTGCCATCACTCCACCTCCTCGTCTTCCAGTGATGTTCCCAAGATGGCCGCAACCTTCGTACGATCCTTCTCGTGGCAGATTTCTTCCCAATGCACAATCCAGGCGGGTATTTGAAACGATGGCTTGCGATAGATGCCAGAGAGTCCATCGTCCTCAACGAACGAGGGGTCCCATCGCACCAGCCGTTGAGCGTCCTCACCGAGCCACGTCCTGGCTTTTTGCACGTCACAGGTCATCACGCACCAGGCTTGACCCTGATGGATCACGTTGATCTGGACAAAATCGTCGTTGTTCGGGCTGATGCTAGCCGCAACCAGCAGTAATCCTTCCAGTGGAGCGCTGCTGTCGATCAGTTCTTCAGTACTTGTCTGTTCAGCCTTCTCATCATTCATGTTTTTGCTTTCCTTCTGTATCTAGGGGTGTCTGTCCAGGGAGACATTTCACACCCATCCAAACTTCCTTGCCTAAAAATGGATTAGCTCACGAGTGAACTGACCACAGGCATCTGCTCCCATCGCTGGTAGAGCCTCTGCAATGTCTCTTCGTATTCCTCATGAGAACCCTGGACAGGCTGTTTCGAAAAAGGCTTCTCGGTAAAGCTCTGCGTAAACCAAGCGATTGTCTCTTGAAATCGCTGCTCAGGGGTAGGGCGAGTGAATGGCTGGCGGCTTTCATCGTCGTCCCTGCCCCTCTTTTTGTAGCGGTTTTCGAGGTCCTCAAGGATATCATCCGTCTCGACCTCGGCTTTGAGGATGCCAAGCAATACGGCGATGTCTGCACCGTAATCTTGCTCGATGTTGCGTTCAACACAGTCCACGATGCAGGACTCGATCGAGAGCATCAGCATGCATTTGCCCTCGCTCTCCCGGCTGTATGGAGCTTCTCGATGTGCTGCGTAGGAGAACAAATAGGGCTCGTATCTGGCGACAATCTCTGCCTTTGCAGCTTTGTACGCTCTCCAATAGTCGGGGTGTTTGACCCCGATGCGCTTGAGTTCCTGGCTCCACCGGATCGTGCCCGCGTCGATTTCATCGGATATGTCATGGAGCGCGATGCTCACGTCTTGGCCTTCATCTGCCATGCGAATGAGGAGGTCAATGATCTCTTTGGGCACAGAACGACTCATAATAGCTTCGTAGTTCCGATCGCCTACAGCCTCTCGCACTTCACCAACCGCTCTCTGGAAATGGCTATCAGGCACGTATCGACCTGCACCCAAATAGATCTCAAGATCGAAGATTTCTCCAATGACAGGCATCGCTTCAAGAAACTGCAATGCTCTCCACCAGAGGATGGGATTATACATAGCCGAGTATCCGTTGAACTCCTCGAACGGCTCAAGGGAGGTTTCTTCATCTGCGCCATCAAGCACAGTCAGGGATGTACACTCAAGGAGCAGGCCCATCCTGATTTCATCTTTGCCCCAACAATCCTTTGCGTCCTCAGTGATAATCAAAGGGGTCACTTCCGCCTCTACTCCCCGGTGGTTATAAAGCTCAAACTTCTTCGTCGATGCGTTGCCCTTGAAAAGAATGGTTCTCATAGTTTCTTTCCCTCGGTCCTGTCTAGCTGGACAGACACCTGAATGTGAACAGTTCAACACTTCTATGTGGAAGTACAATATGTCTGCTTGCTGTTGCACGAGCTAGGCCGTTGCAGCATGCTGGCCAGAGGTCTCTGTCCGGACAGACCCCTGCGCGGACGGAACAGCCTCGACACCAAGCAGGGCAAGCAGTTCACGACGACCACGGATTACTTTCTTGAGATACTGTCGCAGATGCCCATAAGAGCCGGTGAAGTCGGTCGCAAGACGGCCACTCTCACATAGCCCCCGGACGTTGCCAACCAGCACCTGTGCCTCCACCAGCTCTCGGTGGAGCGACCACAGCTTGAGCAAGAGGGGATACGGGCGCACACCGGGCGCAAGGTCTCTCTCCTCAAACGTCGCAATAGCACCCTGGACAACGTGCTGAACCTCTTGAAACACCGTACCGACCTCGTCGCAGTCATCAGTGGTCACCTCATCCACCGTGTGCGAGAGCAGCAGAGCAGCATCTTCAAGCGGCTGCTGCAGAGCGGCAAACGCCATAGACTGCTCCTGCTGCCGGATGCAAGACACCTCATGCTCAAGCTTCTCAGTGGAAACCCCTATCCCGCCGCGCTTCGTGGGTGTGCGTATGCGCTGTGCATACTGCTGTATCATCAGATCACCGCCTCCTGGCGAACTGCGGCAACAGCTTCTCTTGGGCATGTCGGTTTCCGCTTCCGGCTGGCTCGTTGCCGCTCTAGGTCCTGGGCAACCAGCGCCTGGATCACCCCTTCAAGCGAGGCACTGCGCCCAAACTCCCGCTGGACCGACCGAAGCAGTCGCACCAGGTCAGCAAGGCTGGGATCACACTCGGCAGACTCCCGTCCGATCATCACTTGGAGCTCTTGCAGTGCTCCAAGTGTGCGCCGCACATCCCAGGTGTAAGAGAGGCGCTTCTTCCTGGGCTCGTAGGCTTCCTCTGGAAAGAGCAGGTGCCGAACCAGCAAGAAGAGCATCATCCCAAGGATAAAGCCAAAGAGGACGAGACACACCCCTGTGAGGAGCAGTTCACTCTCGGTTATCATGCCGCTCATCGCTTTTCCTCCTCTGCGTTCTACGCCTTCCTATTGCTCTTGCTGGACCGCCGACTTAAACGCCGATCCAGTGTTGACCATCACCAGAGTAGTGAGCGACGGTTGCCAGGAGGACAGCGTCGGCTCCTGCTGGATAGAGACCAGGAGATCTGGCTTGCCGTCCCCGGTCACATCCTTGACCGCCAGCGTGATAACCGAGGTCGCGGCATCACTCCAGGGAAGATGGGGGCCAGGGTAGATCTTGGCATGTGCCAGGTCGCCGCCAGGGAACTCAATGATCACTACCGTCCCGCGCAAATTGATCGCGATAATATGCGTAGGATGCACCCGAGAGTCGCCATGGCCGACCACGGCATCCAGGTGAAACGTGCGCGTGGTGCCGTAGGTCCAGTTATCGTGCAGGCCCACCGCCCAGACATGGACCCAGGAAACGGCAAGATACACGAGCAGCATCACCACCATGCCCCCTCCAACCGGCAGCAGCCAGTGGACCCGGCGAGCTGGCCGCTTTTGTGGTGTCGTGACCTGGCCACGCGTGTGGGGAGCGCGAGACGCGGCAGGTCTCACAGGATACTGCTGAGCCGTGGTACAACGAGGAACGACAGAGCTTGCGCGCCGACGGACAGAGATTGGCTCTTGGGCCATGAACGGCGACTCCTCTTCTTCATCGTCTCGCCAGGGGTGAGCCGCTCGCGCTCGCGCAGGCACCCCCTCCTGGGGGGCAATAACGTCCTGATAAATGGGGCGATGGCGCAGAGCTGATTTCGGATAGTCTATAGACATGAGGATACTCCTTGCTTGTTTCAATCCTCACCTGACCGTAGGTCAAGTGCAATGAGAAACGCTTTGAAATGTTGACCGGAGTGTGCAACAATAGCAACTAGCCCGTTGATCTCCGCGGTCAAGGGTCGAGAGAGAGTGTGAACAGCTTTGATCGGTATGTCACACACTCTCTGCCACACTACAGGGACGCACGACAAGGACGCTCAGGCACCTGGCCCGACGTGAGAGTCGTCGGGCCAGGTGCCCCACTCTTTCTTCACGCAAGCGGGCTGCTCTAAGATAGCCAGTTGTCCATCGGAGACACAGGGAACCGTGTAGATGCAGAAGTCTGCAATCTCATTGTTGGCATTGAGCTGGTCGATGAACGCCGGAGCAACCTCGTCTGCGTCCCACTCGATGACGATGTAGCCTTGCTCTTGCTTGTAAGAGGTTCCCCAGTCCAGCACAACGACTTCCTCTTGTTGTGCTGCAAACTGCTCTTCAAAGGCTCCAACCATCGATTGCAGTTGATCCCAATGACTGATGATGATATGCACGTCTTGCATGACCTTGCTCCTGTTCCGTCCACGCTGCTAGGGCTGCAGCACATCAAATTGCACGGTACTGTGTACTCAGTACACGGTAATCAGCGTATGAACATCTGTTTTATTGACCACACCGACGCTTCGTGCGATACTGAGAAATGCCAGGTGGTCCTTTCCAGGGTCAACTTAGGCTTGCTGGGGGAGCACTCTTGATCGGGATGACTCCCCCTGGGACACGATATAGTTCCAAAAAGCATAGCGTTTTATAGCGAAATAGAGCGTTCTATTGACCGCTTGCTTTCACTACCAAATGCTTGCCCTTTAGCTTCGTGAGGGGAACGACAATCCTCACCGGATGGACTACCAGGGATGCAAGCACCCCCTTACCATCCTCTACACCCTCCGCCTGTTGAAAAGCATCAGGTGCTACTTTGCGGATACGCTCCGTTTCACCCCCTTGGCAAGAGTATAGCCGCCGTTATCGGGAGCTCTATAGGATTTAGGTACGAATAAGAGGTACAAATAAAAATGAGGAGTTCAGGATAAACGTCTGGGTAAGGGGGAGTATCTCTGAGGAAGAAGAGTATGGCTCGATGGCGTACCTGGTTTGGTTCTGGTATCGTGTTCGGGACCTTTCTTGGAAAACAAGCAGGGTTATTCGGAAGTCTTATTCGTACCTAAATCCTATAGAGCTCCCGATAAGACTTGCTATGCTTTACGTGAGTGGTGAGACCTACGCACATCGGAGCGCAATCTGTTTCCCCGTGTCGATCACCACTTTCTTACTTATCCTCTCCAATATGAGATCAAATAGAAGGATATCGAAGCCGGAGTAGGAGCAGGTGTGGTTAAATAAAGAATAGCTTGCAAAGCTGTAAAGAAAGAGAGAGAATCTATGCCAGCACTATTAACAGGAGTACGAATCTGCATGGAAATTTATCTTCCAAAGTTGTTTGAGTTGATGACGGAACCCGATCCTGTGACGATTACTGAGTGGTTTGTTGCGCTAGGCGATATTGTTCAACCAGGAGATAATCTCGTCGAGGTCTGGGCACCAGGGCGTAGGATTACCATTCCTACACCTCCTGAGCTAACGACTCCTCACAGGGTAGTAGAGATTGCTAAGGGCGAGCAAGGACCGTTGCACATGGGTGATCTTCTGATAAAGTTGGAGCCTCTGGCGCCGTCTGCTTCCGCCTAAAAACGAAAGAACCCTCGCAGTGGATATCCACTGCGAGGGTCTAGTTTGCCTATGGGTGGATTACCACCCGCCTCCCTCTTCTTCCTCGTCGTCGTCATCACCTACAGGATCGTCCCAGAAAATGGGTTCTTTCACCAGTTTCCTCCTTTAACATGCTGCAACCTGTTTCACCTGTTCTAAATTATACATTATCTACTTAAAGACTTGCAACTTCTTCGATTTCTCTAATATGAGCATATATATCTAAATTTTCTGCGAGATGCTGTTGTGAGATAGCCGGTGTGAGTAGTTGTATTTGCTCCATGTCTGGAAGATCGTCTATCCCAATTTTCCCGACCAGAAGCCTCTGTATATCTTTCCCCCCTTCGAGGAATTCCAAGAAGTTAAGGTATCCCTGGAGGTACACCCTGTCGAGGAGAGAGCATGTCCCGATCTGCGTGGGGTCTGGAACGCCTCGCACAGTACGTAGTGCTCGCTTCAGCGCCTCTTCTTTTGCGGCTTTCTCTGCGGCTGCATCTGTTTCATATGTCTGATAGTAGAGATTGCGTATTAGAAAAGCCTGCTGTAGAAATGCGACCAAACGAGAGAATAAGAGGGGAGGATTGATGACTCCAGCCATGAGTCCCGTTGCGAGGGTAGCAACCCAGGGTCTGTTATAGAGGTCCTGTCCTTCCGCATGAATGGCTAACGCTTCTTCTGTTCCCTTGTACCCCGCTGTGCCAGTACCCAGGAGCATGAGAGGAGATCGAAATCCCGTCTCAGCTCGGTAGATGTGTGTCTCAACTTCCTCGCTGAGTAGGTTACGCAGTTTCTTTACGCTATACTTTCGATCTGGAAGGACAAAGAGACGCAGATGGGCTGCAACATGTGCGATGTTTCGGATGGAACTGATCTGAACACGCCAGTCATGGAAGCGATACCGCGCAAGTATTTCTTCAAAGAAGCGCTGCGCTATTTCGGGCGCGACCAGCGTATTGTCAAATTCGTTGTCCGTCTTCTGCTCTCGATCCTCTTGATATCGATCTTCGAGATCGATGTTCCATGTTCTGAGTTGATTCAGAAGAGGTTCTGCCAGAGCGCTTGTTTTTGGATGCGACCGGGCCTTGAAGAGCATCCCTATGAATGGACGCAGCGCGATAGTCATCTCTGAAGGTGTCGGAAGTCCATACAGGCGTTGGTTGCATTCCCAGGCTGAGTCCCCGTCTTTCTCGTAGATAGCTTTGTAGAGGCGAAGTTGTGTCAGTTGTTCTTGTATCGTCTTCTCATACAGTCTTCGGACAATGGCATGCTTCTCTTGCCTGCTTACATCAATGAGAAGCTGCTCAAAACCAGCTAGACGCTGTCTCACCTCGTCAATTGGAATGGCAGGATAGTGGAAATGTGGTTCTCTTTGCTCTTCAAAACACAGGTGGAGTTCCCTTTCCTTGGCCTGGTTGACGAGAGCCCCCATGCGCTTTTTCACCGTGTCCTCTTGTCTACGAGGGAACAAGAGATCCCATTCACGTTGTTCTTCCTCCGAAAATGGTCCGGCAGGAAATACCCAGTCAGTATCGTCATAGGCAAGTAATGTAGAGTATCGTTCTGCCCACTGCGGATCAAGACGATAATGAGGCGTCGTATCAATGAGACGAATTTGTTGTTCAGCATGATCGGTGAATCGTTGGCGGGATTTTTTCCCTCCAATAAGCTTGATGCCCTCTTTATAAAGCGGTCTTGCCTCTGTCGTTCGAGCCTGCTGCATGAGGATGTCCCCGCGTTCGACCAGGAGCATGCCTATGTCAGTTGTCACAGCCGTATCTCCTTTCTGGAGAAGGTCTTGTTGAATCCTGAGCGCTTGCGCATTCTCTTCGTCAGCTTGTAGCAACATGCCGCGCGCAGCCAGAATTTGTGCATGCTCCCCACGAGCTACAGCCAGAGAACGGGGACCTGCTGCCTTCTTTTCTTGCTTGAACTCCAAGCATTTTCGTATGGCGACGTAGGCTTCATCGATATTCCCTAATAGCCGCTGACGATAACCGTAATCATTGTAGGCCCGACCTAGCTTCAGCTCAATAGATGTCTTGCGAAGTTGAGAGGTCGAAGCAGCAAGGTACGCTTCCCATAAAAGTATAGTTTCTTTGATCATGCCGACACTTTCCAATTTGAGTTTCAGTGCCTTTTCATCGTTCCCTTTGCTCTCTTCTGACTCTGCCCAACGTGCTAACAAACGAGCTTTGCTTTGGTTCAATGCTGCGCGTATTTCCGCAGAAACATCAGAATGGGATTGCATCCGATGCAGTGTATCTTCTAAGAGAAGCAATCCGTCTTGAAAGCTCAAGTCTCGTATTTTTACATGCCACAGTTCATGAGCAATATGAATCTCTGTGATTGGTTGTAACACTATCTTGCCAGTTGTTGCCTGAGCATGAACTTCCTGATAAATACGATACCGATCGTCTGAGTTTACCTTCTGACCTAACTGCATCATAACCCGATGCTGAAGAAAAGTTCTTTGGATCTCTTCTTCAGAGTCAAGTGAGGGAGATGAGTGAGCCTGGGCGTAACGTTCGATCCGGCTCATATGCCCCAACTGAACGCAAAGCCAACCATATGGAATGATGAGTTCAGCCGCTTGGAGCCAGCGTCTCTGTTTGATGAAAAGCACTATGAGTTCAGCGATAAGTGCTGCTTGCTCCGCATCATCCTGATACTGTTGCAAGTCGTAAAGCCAGGTCGTGTAGAGGTCGGTCACACGCTGTTCGATCTGTTCCCTCTGCTCTCTTGAGAGCTGGTGCAGCCGCGCCTCGCGTGCCAGTGGAACCAGAGCGGCGCGTCCCTGCTCAAAGCTGTCACGATCCACCAGTGAACTGCGCATGAGTTCGTCGAGTTCCCGCTCAGGATGGTCAAACTCCTGTTGTAGGAGTGGGAACGGGATGCCAAGGGAGGAGGCTGCAAGCAGGTCGAGGACCTGCTGGACCTGATAGGAGAGTTGCCGGGAAAAGACCTGCGTGAGTTCTTCGCGTGCGCCCACATCGCTGAACGGATCAAAAATCGTGTCTGCTTCTAGCCAGATTTTGATGCGCTGGGTGTGCTGGTTGTCGGGGCTCTGGCTGGTAAACGTCGCTTTGCCGGATCTCGGCCAGAGGAACTGGTGTCCGGGTTGATCGAGATCGCTGGCGCGCAATTCGATCCATTGCGGATAGCCTCCACATTTGTGGCTGGCCTCTTTGAGCAGCATATCAGGCACATCTTCGAAGCCAAAGCGCTTCCAGATCGTGGCTCCCCCTTCGAGAGAAAGTGGCTCCAGGTCGATTTCTTTGAGGAAACTGCGGTCTCTCCCCTTCCAATACGGCCATTCGCGTGTTGCAAGGCAGAGCATAGCGGTACTATGCTCGCGGGTGGCCCAGAGGTCAAAGAAGTGCTGCCAGGCTGCTGAGATAGTGCCCGACGATGGATCAAGCAAGAGGTTTGCGTCATCGATGAAGACTGCCAAGCGAAGCCCGTGTGTGCTGCATCGAACGATTTCCGTCAAAATCTGTTCTATGCGCTCTTCTCGCGAGATGTGCTCATCTTCTGGGGAAGACAGGAGGTGCAGATCGGCAGAGAGCAGAGAAAGCAGGCTATCCAGGTGATCATCAGGCGTCTGGCTACTGGAAGAGAGCAGGTAATAGAACGGCCAGCGGTTCTGCATCCGAGCAATACGCTTGAGCAGGAGATAGAACGCTCGTGTTTTGCCGGTGCCGGAAATCGCCTTGGTAATGACAAGCCGTTTGCCCTCATCCCATAACTGTATTATACCTTCGACATAGCGATCCCGCTCAATCACATAACTGGTGTCGAAGTTGAGCAGGCTCACGACTTTTGCGGAGAGGCGAATATGGGGAGAAGTCGGAGAGGGAACGGACAACAGATAAGGGACCTTGCCCTTCTGCGTGACGCGCCCTGATGCTTTGTGTTCATCAAAGGAGGCAAGCCTGGTCAGCAGATCTGGCCAATCCTGGGCAGTCGGAGTGTATCCCTTTTTCGGGCGTTTTTTTCTCTCACCAAACCGTGCTTGTGCGAGGGCTACATAGCGACTCCGTTCCAGGCGTGAGAACGGTTCAAGTAAGAGTTGGGAGAGGACCTGGTAGAGCGGTTCAAGCTCCTCGAAGGCGGGATAGCGTTCGTCTCGTTCCAGGTTGCCATAGACGCGTTTGGTGAAGGTGGGAATCTGTTCTTTTAACGGCAAGTGCTCATTCTTCTTCGCAAGAATCTCATTGATAATTTCAATGAATGGCTCTCGTGTGATTGCGGCCAACTCGCGGGCCTGCTCAACGAACTTCCCAAAAGTGGGAGCAGGGAAGCGCAGGAGACCGTTTTCTGTCTGCTGTGAGAGATCATCGAACGGCACTGATGAGTGGATTGCCATCGGTTTGACCTTTCTTCTTGTCGTTTTCGCCGGATAGATTGTTCTTGCTCATGTAGCATAATAGCATATCATTCCTGATAAAGAATAGAGAAATGAGCAACAGAATGTATCAGGATAGAGGTATTGGGATCTTTATTGGGATCTTTATTGGGACCTAGTTCCTGGCAATCTCCTCTTGGTTTCTGGCATACTGTTCTCAGAGTAAGGATGTCTTGAAAAGAGGGTGCTTCTCGCCGTATGCGGGCCAATCGTTCGCGCCTGATAGCAAGAGCATCCAGTGATCCGCCCGTCACAAAGCCTGCTCCCATTGTTATTGGGCAGTTTATGTTGTTATCGGGACGTTTATTGGGGGATAGATCCCAATAATTTTAGATGTTTTCTGGTATACTTTTTGTGAAAGGAGGTGAGCAAGAGCATGAATATTGAGCTACTGTGCTGCAATGGACCCGAAATAGACGATGATGATGAAGATGAGTAGGGATCGCGAGGGTGTCAGCGACCTCGCGGCTGAAGGCCGGAAGCACCCGCGCCGCGATCTTTGGTGGTGATTCCAAGAGTACGGGGTGGTAGCAGTCTTTCCGTACTCTCCCCATTGGGGAGAGTTGAGAGCATGCCGTTTTTCCTTTGCGGAAACGATGGGTTCCGCCAAACTGTATGGACAGCGCAGAGCGAAACGCAAAACGAAGAAGATTGTGCAGGAATTGACCGCTCAAGCACAACAACCAGCAACAAAGGAAGGAAGTGAACAGCGTGCAGTTAGTTGAGCAACATGTTATCGGGAAGCATGACCTACGTTATGCCATCATCGATGAAGCGGCCTTTAGGTCAAAGAACCTGTACAATGCGGCATTGTACGAGATACGTCAATCGTTTATCCACGAAGGCAAATACCTCAACTATAACGAGATACAGCGTCGTATGCAGTCGCATGAGGCATACAAAGCACTGCCCGCAAAGGTGAGTCAACAAATCTTGATGGTGCTTGATCGCAACTGGAAATCCTTCTTTGAGGCACTTCAGGCCTACAACGAAGACCCGTCAAAGTTTTTAGGGCGTCCAAAGCTTCCCAAATACAAGCACAAAACCGAAGGTCGGAACATCCTCGTGTACACCATCCAGGCTCTCAGTAAACGAGGCTTGAAGCGTGGTCTCATTCAACCATCCATGCTTCCTATCGAGGTACAAACGAAGCAAAAGGACATCGATCAGGTTCGCATTGTGCCTCGCAAGGGCTTCTACGTGGTTGAAGTGGTCTACGAAAAAGACGTGAAACAGGCTGACGTCAATCCTGCGTACTACGCTGGCATAGACATTGGCATGAATAATCTGGTTGCGCTAACCTCAAACAAACCTGGCTTTCAGTCAGTAGTCGTTAACGGGCGTCCAGTGAAAAGCGTGAACCAATTCTACAACAAGCGCAAAGCAGACCTCCAAAAGCAACTTGGTCACACCGGCACCACAGCACGTATGGAACGCATGACGAACAAGCGGAACAGGCATATCGATCAGTATATGCACACGGCCAGCAAGCAGATTATTGATCTGTTGGTCAAAGAGGGGATAGGCGTGTTGTGTATCGGCAAGAATGATGCCTGGAAGCAGGAAGCGAACATGGGCAAGCGCACAAACCAGAACTTTGTCCAGATACCGCATGCTCGTTTTATTGCCATGTTAACCTACAAAGCTGAACTGGTAGGCGTCACCGTAAAGGTCACGGAAGAGTCCTACACCAGTAAAGCCAGTCTGCTTGACCTCGATCCGTTGCCAGTTCGGAACAATGGTGATGAGACAAAGTACACGTTTAGTGGCAAGCGTGTCAAGCGTGGGCTGTACCGCGCATCCGATGGACGCTCCATCAATGCCGACATTAACGGTGCTGGCAACATCATACGCAAAGTAGCCCCTGATGCCTTCGGGCAAAGGGCGGTAGAGGATGGTAAAGGGGTGCTTGCATCCCTGGTAGTCCATCCGGTGAGGATTGTCGTTCCCCTCACGAAGCTGAAAGCACGTGTTTCGTAGCCGAAAGCAAGCGGTCAATAGAACGCTCTATTTCGCTATAAGACGCTATGCTTTTTGG
>Ga0099828_10000440_pt1 | contig 25363 bp, 23 predicted proteins | sample CZO8metaG_2_FD_79338 | JGI IMG/M metagenome (GOLD analysis project Ga0099828, IMG submission 79338) | Vadose zone soil microbial communities from the Eel River Critical Zone Observatory, Northern California, USA - CZOApr15con2H1.8 metaG | ecosystem: Environmental > Terrestrial > Soil > Vadose... | reverse complement strand
GAGCCCGAGCCCGAGCCCGAGCCCGAGCCCGAGCCCGAGCCCGAGCTGGAGCCGGAAGCCGGCCGGTAGACGCGCAGCCGCAACGGCCCGGCCGGGCCGGCGATCGACAGGTCCTCCCCGGCGGGGTCGGCGGCCGGGCCGGATAGCCACTGCACCAGCTCGGTGAAGTTCCGCAAGCCTGCTGGCCGCGGTAGGGACATGCTGGATGGCCGGCCGGCCTCGATCAGCGAGGCCAGCAACGTGTCGAGCTGCTGCCGGTCCCTCATGGTTCGATTGTCGGACCTTTGGCTTATGAGGTCAAGAACGAAGCCGGGCCGCCGCGCCGTAGCGCTCCGCGTACGCCTCGGCGGCGCGCTGGAAGCAGTCAATCGGGGCCCGCACGATGCCAGCGCCGATCTGGCCGCCGCCGCGCCCGGCCAGCCCGGCGTCGAGGACAGGCGTGATGCCGGTCTCGACGACCTTCATCACGTCGATCGCTGTAGGAGTGCCCCGGTATCGCAGGTACGGGATCTTGTAGTCGGTGTTTTCCCCGACCGTGATCTCGTACATCGCGAGATTCATCTCGATCATGGCTGCTGGCGTGCCGCCCTGGTAGTTCTGCAGCGGGAAGGCGGCGGCCTGGGCGAATCCGCCGAGCCCGACAGTCTCGTTGATCAGGCTCTCCCCGCCGATCCATTCGATATCGGCGGCGGTGAAGCCGTCGAAGAGCCGGGCTTGCACGTCAGGAAACGGGCCGTCGAACCATTGATCACCAAGGCCGCTGACCCTGATCGACACGCCGCGGCAGGTCAGGCTCATCGCGGTAACGACGCTACTGGCGTCGATGCCGCTGGCCGCGTCCGCGACGGCCTTAGCGCTGGCCATCGACAGGCGCAGGAAGAAGTAGTCGCTCGCGGTCAGGTAGGCAAGGGTGTCCCGCACGGCGTCCCGCCGCGTGCCCGCGAGGTCGAGCAGGTGCGGGAAGAGCTCCCTGCCGAACAGCAGCGTGGCCGCGGTGTTGCGGCTGTGCAGCTCGTCGCCCATGTGCAGGGCGCGGCGCATGATCGGCTTAAGCGGGATCGCTCCCGCCTGGCGGACGGCCGCCGCGATGGTCGGGGCGATCACCCGCTCGATATGCCGGAGCTGGTCGCGCACCTGGTCGTCGTAGCTGCCGTAGTTGAGCCGCCTGGGCGACTCGCCCTCGTAGAAGTTGCAATAGCCAACGGTGCCGTGCGGTTCGTTGCGCACTACGAACACCGGCATGGACGCGGTATAGACGCCAGCGACCGAGCCGACGCAGCCGTGGTCGTGGCAGGCGCCGATGACGATGTCCCCTCGCGTCATCTGCTGCTCAGCGTCGGCCGGGCTGTCGGCCAGCCCTTCGTACAATGCCGCGTAGATCAGCGCAGCCCGCTGGCCGCCCGTGTAGCCCGAGAACGCCATGGCAGGCCCGGACGTCAGTATCGTCCGGGCAGTCATGCCAGGCACGACGTCCCGCGCGGCGGCCACCTCGGTCAGCACCGGCTCCGAGCTGCACATGCGGTCAAACGCTGCCTGATTCGCCCGCTCCCGATCGGCCGCCGTCACCATGCGGAGCTTCCCCCGTCGACAGCGATCACCGCTCCTGTGACATATGAGGAACGGGGCGATACCAGGAACTCGACGACCTCAGCGATCTCCTCCGCCCGGCCGAGGCGGCCGAGCGGCACCTGGGCCGCCAGCGCAGCCTCGCCGCCGGACATGCGCTCCCACTCGGGTGCCATCGCCACGCCGATGAAGCCAGGCGCAATCAGGTTCACCCGGATGCCGCGCGCGGCCAGCTCGCAGGCCTGCACCCTGGTGAGGCCGGCCAGGGCCGCCTTGGTGGCCGAGTACATGCCGGTTCCGGCGAACCTGCCGACCGCTCCAGCGATGCTGCCGATGTGCACGATAGAGCCGCCCGCCGTCATGTGTGCCAGGCTTGCCCGGGTGACCCGCCCGGTGCCCATCACGTTGACGGCCCACATCCGCTCGGCCGCCTCCGGCCGCAGATTATCGCTGCGTGCCTCGCGCAGAATGCCCGCGCAGTTCACCACGGCGGCAAGCGCCCGGCCGGCCGCCGCGGCGGTGACGGCCCTGGCGACGCTGTCGTCGTCCGTGACGTCCATGGGCCAGTCCATGATCTCCCCGGCGGCGGGCCGGGCGAGATCGTGTCCGCCGGGAACGCCAGCGACGCTGACGTCCCCGGCCACGACGGCGTGGCCCGATGCGGCCAGGCGGGCGCAGATTGCCCGCCCGATGCCGCCGGTACCGCCGGTCACGAGCGCCACAGTGGTCACCGGCCACCTCCCGCCTGAGTTTGGCCTGAACAATAGTCCATTCGACCATGCCGGTAAAGAGCGGCTATGCCGCCCCGTGCCTGCCGGGCCGGGCGCGCGGCCAGGATCCCAGCCCGGCTGCGTCCAGCTGATGTGAGACCATGAGCGCATGTCCGGCGTGGCGCCAAGCCCTCGACCGACCGGCATCGAGCGGGTTGCGCACTCCCCGGTGTACGGGCTGATCGTCGATCAGCTCCGGCGCGCGATTCATATCGGCACGTTCATCCCGGGCGACAAGCTCCCGCCGGAACGCGAGCTCTCCAAGCAGCTCGGCGTCTCGCGGGCCAGCGTGCGCGAGGCGATCCGCGTGCTGGAGGGCGAAGGGTACGTGGAGACCCGGCGCGGGGCGACGGGCGGCATCGTGGTGCTTGACCGGGCCAGGACGGAGGAGCGGCTCGCCGAGACGATCCGCAGTAACCTGCCCGAGATCGAGCAGGTGATCGACTTCCGGCTGGCAGTGGAGTGCCGGGCAGCCAGGCTGGCTGCCGTGCGCAGGACGGCCGCCGATCTCAGCGTGCTGGACGCGGCCTACCAGACCATGGCGGCCGGCCGGGAGACCCGGCGATTCAGGGCGGCGGATTCCGCCTTCCATCAGGGAATCGCCCAGGCGGCCAAGAACCAGTGGATGGAACGCGCGATCGAGGACGCGCGGGCGGCGCTCTGGATGGCCGTCGACAAGGTCGCTGACAACGTCTTCCGCACCGCTCAGCTGCATCACGGCCAGATCCTGGCCGCGATAAGGGACGGTGATCCCGATGCCGCGGAGCGTTACGTCACTGCGCATATCGAGCTCACCCGGACCGACCTGCTCAGGATCGCTGGCACCGCGCCAGCGCCCCGATAACGTGTCCAGCTGACCGGATGACCAATTGCCTGCCGTCTTGCTCTTGACACCGCTCTGTCGCGGTACCTATGCTCACGGCCCAAAGGTCCGGCAAATAGACCTAGCCCCGAGCCAGTGCGGCTCATCGCGTCTCCGTAAGGGGTGAGTGGGGGAAATGACTGCCGAACAGGTCGCCGATCACCCAGCCGACACACTTCGCCGTAACGCCGTCGGGCTGCCCGATGTGATCTTCACGTCGGTCACCACAATGGCACCGGCCGCCGGAGCTGCCTTCTCCATCACCGTGGGCGCGCTCTTCGCGGGCGGGGCACTGGTCGACGGCGTGATCATCGCGCTGGCCGGCTGCTTGTTCACCGCGCTGTCCATCGGGCAGCTCGCCAAGCACCTGCCCACCGCCGGAGGCATGTATACCTACATCGCGCGCGGGCTCGGCAGCAAGGTGGGCTTCCTGGCCGGCTGGGGCTTTGACTTCGCCTATCCGCTCATCGTCCCGCTTGTCACCGTCCTGTTCGGCAGCATTCTCGGCAGCACGCTGCAAGCCCATTTCGGCCTTTCCTTCAATGTCTGGTGGGTGGTCGGGACGGTCTTCAGCGTGCTTCTCGTCGGCTCGCTGAACTACTTCGGCATTCAGGTGAGTACCCGCTTCGGAATCATCCTTGGGTCGTTCGAGATCCTCGTGATGCTGGCGCTGTCCCTGACCCTGATCGTGAACGCGGGATCGCGCAATACGCTCAGCGTATTCACGACGCACTTTGCGACGGTGCCCGGATTCAAGGGGCTGTCCGGGATCATCGCCGGATCGGTGTATGGCGTCCTCGCCTTCATCGGCTTCGACGCGGCAGCGCCGCTTGCCGAGGAAACCAGGGACCCGAAGCGCAACGTCTCAAGGGCCGTTGTGGGCTCCTGCCTGATCGTCGGCCTCTTCTACGTTCTGACCACTTACGCGGCAACGGTGTACTTCGGCGCCGGGAGGTTCGTGAGCTTCTACACCGCCGGCGGCGGCAACCCGTGGAACCTGATGGCCACCGCGGTCTGGGGCACGGGCTGGGTCGCCCTGTTCATCGCGTTCCTGAATTCAAGCGCTGCGTGCGCCAACGGCGGCTCATGCGCGGCGACGCGCTGCATCTGGGCAATGGGCCGGATCAGGGTCATACCACGGGTCTTCGGGCGCACTCAGCGGCGCTGGAAGTCGCCGCACATAGCCGTCTTCGCCACTTTCGGAATCGGGCTGATACTCGCCGTCTGGCTGGGCGAGCAGTACAGCCCGACGACCGCGTTCGCCCTGCTCGGGACGATCATCACCGGTGCGATCCTGCCGATCTACATTGCCGTCAACCTGGCCTGCATCGCCTACTTCTGGCGCGAGCGGCGCAGCGAGTTCAATGTGATCAAGCACCTGCTCTTCCCGGTCCTCGGCATCGTGCTGTTCGTGCCCGGTTTCTTTGCCGACCTCGGGGTTAAGCTGTTCAAGTTTGTCGGTCAGCTGTCCTATCCGCTGAGCCTGTCCGGCCTCGTTATCGGCATCTGGTACGGCATCGGAGTCGTGCTGATGATCTACTTCTCGGTGCGGCACCCGGACCGGATCCGCGACACCGCCAGGGTGTTCATCGACGACGCTGACGTAGCTCAGGTGGCAACGAAGGGCTGATCCGGCCGGAGCCACGTCATGCCGCCAGCCGACGTTCCCGGCCGCCGAGGGGATTGAGATGGCCCAGGACGAGAAGCGCCAGCGGCGCTCGGAGCAGGCCAGGCTGCTCGGCGAGCGACTCCGCGAGCAGGGCGTCCGGGTCATCCAGATGGAGATGCCCGATATCAACGGCACCGTCCGCGGCAAGGTGGCCAGCATGCACAAGGGGCTGGCGCCGGCCGGTACCGGCGTGAGCAGCCTGGTCATGTCGTTTCGGGGCGGCGAGGAGATCACGATCTCGCCGTGGAGCGACGTCGGCAACGGGTTCCCGAAGATATCGGCGGTTCCCGACCTGGACACCGTCGTGCAATGGCCGTGGCGGCCGGATACCGCGGCTGTGCTGTGTGACTTCGTGATGGACGATGGATCGCCGTGCGACATGGACGTCCGGCACATCCTGCGCCGGGCGGTTGCCGAGCTTGCGGCGCTTGGCCTCACCGCGAAGGCGGCGCTGGAGTGGGAACTCTACATCTACCAGTCAGATGACGAGCTGCTCAGAGCGGGCCGGTACCGCGAGCTGAAATGCCTCGGCCGCAACCTGCACTGCTACACGCTGACGAACTATCCCTCCTTCACGCCGCTCGCGACCGACTTCCTGACCAGGATGGAGTCCGTCGGGATCGACGTGGAGGCGTTCCACTCGGAGTATGGGCGCGGCCAGTACGAGTTCACCTGCGCCCCCGCCGATCCGCTGACAGCCGCGGACTGGGCCGTGCGAGCCAAGACCTACCTGCGCCAGGTCGCGGCAGAGCACGGGCTCGTGACGACCTGGATGCCGGTGCTGCATACCGGTACCGCCGACGCGCACAGCGGCTGCCACGTGAACGTGTCCCTGTGCCGGGACGGCAGGAACGCCTTCTGGGATCCCGAGCGCGGAGGGCTGTCCGAGCTTGCCCGCCATGCGGCAGCCGGGATCCTGGCGACCATGGCCGACTTCCACCTGATGTTCCGCCCGTGGGTCAACTCGTTCCGGCGGATGGACCGGCTGTCCTGGAACCCGGAGGACGCATCCTGGGGCCTGGACAACCACGGGGCGGCGATCAGGGTCGTCCACGGCACGGATCCGGCCAGGTACACCCGGTTCGAGCACCGGGCTGCTGGCCCGGATGTGAATCCCTACCTGGCGCTGGCCGCAATCCTGTTCGGGGCGGCGCGCGGCGTCCGCGACCGGCTGGAGCCGCCGCCGCAAGCCGTGGGCGACCCGGTCGCTGCGGGCGGCTACGAGATGCTGCCGCGAACGCTGGCCGACAGCGTGGAAACGCTGCGCTCATCGCCCGTGGCCAAGGATCTGCTCGGGCAGGCGTTCATCGACCATTTCAGCGCGATGAAGCTGGACGAGTCAACGGCGTACCTGACCTGGCTCGGCGAAAATCCCGGCGTCTCGCCGGACGAGGTAACCGACTGGGAGTTCCGCAGCTATTTCGAGTGGGCCTAGCTCAGCCCGGCGGCGAACCCGGCGACTGCCTCGTTGAACAGGCCGCTCTCCTCCCAGAACGGGCAATGGCTGGAGTGCGCGAACGTCTGCAGGCGCGCGCCCCGGATCCGGGCAGCGATGTACTCACCGGCCCGCGGGCTGGTGAGCTTGTCGTCCGTGCCGAACAGCACCAGGGCAGGAACATCGATCTGCGGGAGGAATTCCCGGTAGTCGCGCAGCGTCTGGTCGACCAGGATGGCGCTCGCGATGACCGGAGGCACCCGCAGGATCTCCGCTGCCATCCAGGCCAGCGTCGCCTCGTCCGGCTCATGCAGCATGAGCCGGGTGAACTCGCCGACAAGCGCTGGCTGATCAAGCTGCAGCTGCTCGTTCATCTCCCGCAGAGCGTCCAGGGTAATGACGCCGAACTCGTAGCCGTCCCAGGCGAAGTCCGTAGGTGGCTGGTCCACGATGACGATGCCGGCGACGCTGTCCCGGCCGAATTGCCTGAGGAACTCATAGGCGACCATGGCGCCCATGGACCAGCCCACAAGTACCGGCCGGGTGACCGACAGCACGGCCAGGATGGCCTGCAGGTCGGCGGCGTACTGCGGCACCGTGTGCCCGTGCAGGACCTTCTCGGATCCGCCGTGTCCGCGGAGATCGGGAATGATGACGCGGTAGTCGCTGGCGAAATGCTCGAGCTGCCGCTGGAAAAACCGGCCGCTCATGCTCCAGCCGTGGATGAAGACGATCGGCGGTCCGCTTCCCTCGGCCTGCACCGAGAACGTGACTTCGCCAATGCGCAGTTCCTGTGCCATGCGCGGCCTCTCTTCCTGGTCGGCGCATTTCCGGGTGAGGGATCGCGCTTATTGGATGATGTAACCGCCGTCGACCACGAGCGCCTCACCGGTCACGTAACTGGACTCCTCGGAGGCGAGGAACAGCGCTGCGGCGGCGATATCACCGGGTTCTCCGATCCGCCCGAGCGGGACCTGGGCCAGGATCCGGGCCCGCTTCTCCTCGCTGGCCAGGGCGAATGCCGCCAGGGGGGTGTCGATAATGCCAGGGCAGATGGAGTTGACCCGGATCCCGTGTGCGGCCAGCTCGACCGCGAGGGCCCGCGTGATCATGTGCACGGCGCCCTTGGATGCGTTGTAGTGGACCTGCGGGTGCCCGCTGCTGGCCAGGACGATGTGCGCCTCGATGGAGGCGATGTTGATGATCGCGCGGGTCCGGCCATCGGGTCGCGGCATCCCGGTCATCTGGCGGGCGACCGCCTGGGCCACCAGGAACGTTCCCGTGGCGTTGACGTCCTGGACGCGCTGCCATTCTTCCAGCGGCAGCTCAAGGAAGTTGGTGTACCTGGCAATGCCGGCGCAGTTGACCAGGATGTCCAGGGCGCCGCTAGCGCTGGCGGCAGCTGCAGCCATCCGGGCGGTGTCCGCGGGATCGGATACGTCGCCGGTCACGGTGACCAGCCGCTCCTGATCACCGGGGAACGCCGCGGTCAGCTTGCCGCCGTCGACGTCGGCCGCGGTCACCAGGGCGCCCTCGGCCAGGAAGCGCAGCGCTGTCGCCCGTCCTATCCCGGACGCGGCTCCGGTGACCAGGGCGGCCCGGCCCGCCAGGCGGCCGCCCGCGGCTACCACGCCCGCCCGCCAGCGGCCGGCCGGGCCGGCTGCGCCGCACCGAAATATGGCGCCACGTCGGCGGCAAAGCGGGCCGCCCACTGGTGCCTGACGTCCATCGGTATACCCGGTGTGGAGAAATGGAGTATGAGGTGGTTGAAGCCGACATCCAGATACAGCTGGAGCCGGCGCCGCACGGTTTCCGGCGAGCCGATGAGCTGCCATTCGCACCAGGGCACGATGCCCTCTGGCCGGGTCCGCTGCTCCATCCCGGCGAAGATCCGCTGCCAGGCCTCGTAGCCCGGCGTGTTGGCCCAGTCAGTTGCGTGCGGTGCGTAGTGGTCGATCTGTGCCTGCATGAAGCGCGGCTTGTATAGGCACGCCTCCCTGATCGCCTCCTCGTCGGTGTCCGCCACGATGCAATCGATCATGAGCGGGAAGGTCGTGTCCGAGACCTCCAGGCCGGCCGCGGCTGCCCCGGCCTCCCAGGCCCGCAGCGCGTCCGACTGCCGGGTGAGATCGCCGATCGTGTTGCAGATCGGCGGCAGGCCGAGGCTGGCCATGATGCCGGCGCTGTCCGGGCTGCCGATGGCACCGTAGAAATGCAGTTGCCCGGTCCTGGGCGCGGGCCGGATGCGGATGCGCTCGGGCACGCGGAGGTAGCGCCCGGCATAGCTGAATGGCTCGCCCGATAGGGCATAGCGGAGAATCTCCCAGGTTTCCTGAAACCGTGCCCGCGTCTCGCTCATGCTCAGGCCGAACGCGTCGAACTCGAACTTGGCGGTTCCGCGGCCAAGGCCCAGGTGCAGCGGCTGATCGGTGAGCTGGGTCAGCATCGCGATCTGGCCGGCCAGCCGCAGCGGGTCGTGCCACGGCGTGACGATCACGCACGTGCCGAAGCTCAGGTCAGGAAAGCGGCCGGACAGATGAGCGATCTGCAGGCCTGGATCGGGGGTCGGGAAGTAGTCGCTGAAATGGTGCTCGAGCACCCATATCGTCCGGTAGCCAAGCTCGAAGTAGCGGTCGCAGTCCGCCAGCATGCCCTGGTAGAGCTCGCGGTCGCTGGCGCCGGGGGCGCCAGCTGCTGCCACCACGCATCCGAACTCAACGCCCGCGCTAGCCGCCATCCCCACCTCCACCGGCCTTTGGTCCGAGTATCATACCATTGCAAAGGCGCGTCAAGACTTGCCGCCTGGCCGGTCAGCAGCGGTGCGCAGGCTCGCAGCCCGGCGCCGCCGGCCCTATCGTGAGGGCATGGTGGTCGAGATCAGCAGCGAAGCGGCCGAGTACATCGGCCAGCGCGGCGGGCGGCTCTGGGTCTGGGCCGCGTACCCGCGGGTGTGCTGCGCGGGTGCTCCGCCGTGGATGCATGCCGCCACCAGCCCGCCGACCGGCCTGTCCGGGTTCAGCCCGGTCAGCGCGCCCGGCGTGGAGCTGAACTTCCGGCCCCTTGGCGGCCGCCGGCCTGGCACCCTGGAGATCGGCTTGCACGGCAGGCGCCGCCCCAGGGTCGAGGCCTACTGGGACGGCTGCCTGATGGCGCCGGCCTAGGAAGGTCGGGGCTGGCCTGGGCAGGAGAAGCCCTATGAGCAACACGGCGGAGGCCGGATGACGATGCAGCGCAGCGCCGCTGGCATGCTGGAGTTGCCGGGCGCCAGGGTGGCGTTCGAGGTGGCAGGGACCGGGCCCGCGGTGGTGCTCGTGCACGGCTTCGGGCTGGACATGCGCATGTGGGATCCGCAGGTCGGGCACCTCGCCGGGGATTTCCGCGTGGTGCGCTACGACTGCCGCGGGTTCGGCTCTTCCGGGCCGTTCGATCCTGCCGTGCCCTATACCCACGCCGGCGACCTGATGGCCTTGCTTGATCACCTGGGCATCGCCGTCGCGGTGCTGGCTGGCCTGTCCTTTGGCGGCCAGGTGGCGCTGCAGACCGCGCTGCTCGCGCCGGCCAGGGTCCGCGCCCTCGTGCTGCTCGACGCCGTGCTCGACGGCGTGCCGTGGGACCCGGCGTCAGCGGCTGGCCTGGCGGAGGTCGCCCGCCAGGTGCAGGCCGGCGGCGTCAAGGCCGGCCGCGCCGCCTGGCTGGCCCATCCGCTGTTCGCCACTGCGCGGCAGCGGCCAGAACTGGCGGACCGGCTGGCGGCCATGGTCAGCTGCTACCCGGGCCAGCACTGGCTCGGCCAGGATCCGCACCAGCCGGACGATCCGGCGCCCGTCGACGCGCTGGAGCAGCTGGCCATGCCGACCCTGGTCCTGGCCGGCGAGCATGACGTGCCGGGATTCCTCGCGATGGCCGGCGTGCTGGCCGGGCGGATCCCCGGCGCGGACTACCGCCGCGTGGCCGGCGCCGGGCACATGGTCAGCATGGAGCAGCCCGCAGTCGTCAACGACCTGCTCACCCGTTTCCTGGGCCGCTTGCGGGCGCAGCGGCATCAGCTGGCCACTGATAGCTGGTGACGCTGCCGCCCGCGATGCTCACCTCGCCCGCGGGGGTGGTGGCGTCAGCCCAGATCGTGTAGTCGCCGGCGCTGAGCCCCGGGTACACGGCCGCGTACCTGACCCCGCCGGCGGTCCGGCGTTCCCGCACCTGGGAGTGCGTGCGCCGGGCAGCCGGGACGCCGCGCGGGCTGATCTCGATCTCCACGCCGTCCAGGGTGGCCGGGGTGTGCAGCACCAGCGCGCCGATGCCGGGACCGACATCGAGCACGACGCTGCCGGAGCTGGACGGGCCGGGGACGTACTCGGTCATCGCTGTGTGCTCCTGCCTTCGGTAGCGGCCGGGCGACCGGCTGCATCAGGAGGGACCGGGGAACCTGGCGCCGGCCAGCGGCGACGTCGCGCTGGCCGGCGCCAGGTTACTCCCCTCCGGTCAGGACGGGTTGTGGTAACCGTCATAGGGCACGCCCAGATAGGGGAACGCCGTCAGCGGCTGGTTCTTGACGCTGGTGCCGGTGAGGCCGTCGGTGACGTTCGCGACCACCGCATCGACCACGTACTTGGGGTCTACCAGCGGGACCGTCGCCCCGGCGATGGCCCGCAGTTCGATGGTGACCACGTCGTCGGTCACCCGGCGCCCGTTCGGGAACCCGGCCGGGTCACCGCCGATGAGGCCGAGGATGCTGAACTTCTTGGAGCTGGCGGGCGTGGGCGGAATCGACGTGTTCAGCCGGAGCATGTCTGCCTGCACCGTGCCGGTGAAGTTCGTGAATCCCTTGATGATGCCGGACGGGATGCCGGTGAGCAGGATCGCCTCCAGGTCGGCGCGGGCCGTGCGGGCCTTGTCCAGCGCGGCCAGATGCGGGAACGCGCCCGGGTAGAGCACGGGCAGCAGCCCGGCCAGCTCGGGGTGCGCGACGTACTTGGCGAACTGCTTGTCGTCCGCCGGCCGCACCCTGTTCCAGTGGTCCTTGTCGCCCAGCGGGACGATGACCTCGTTGAACAGCGGATTGCCCAGCCGTGATACCTGGGTGAAGGGGCCGCTGACGAAGCTGGCGGTGTCCGCGCCGGCGTGCACCCGGGCGCGCTGGCGGCTCGCGCTCGTCCATACGCCGATGGTCGGGCGTCCCTTCTCGGTGAGCCTGGAGATCGGCACCTGGAGGGCGATGGAATGCACATTCAGCCGGTTGGAGGCGTTCACGCCGGGCGCGCTCTTCAGCCCGTGCGCCTTACCGAAGACATTGAATTGCTCCAGCGGACGCAGGTTGCCCAGGTCAAAGATCGAGCCGAGGTCGACGTAAAACTCCTCGGCGCGCTGACCGGCGAAGACCTTGCCATGGCTGCCCAGCGAGTGAACCGCCGGACGGCCGAGCTTCGCCTCGTAATCCGGTGTGGACAGCACGCCGACGTTGCACGGCGGGCAGGCGAGCTTCCTGGCCAGGACGTGCGAGCCGGACTTGTCGACTCGGGTGACCTTGTAGAACTGCTTGCTGTTCCAGCTGGGATCGCTGAGCGATCCGATCGGGCCGGTGTTGTAGAGGAAGCTGTCCGGCGTCGTCAGCTTGGTCTCAAACCGGAATTGGTAGGTGATGTCGGACTTGCCGTCACCGTCGTTGTCGACGTGTATCTCGTAGAGCACGTCGTCGCCGAACTCGTAGAAGTTCGGGCCGCCTGCAGGCTCCTGCAGCGGGATGTAGTTGGCGATCAGGGTGACCGTGCCGGGTTTGTCCGGGCTGACGAATGCGTAGACATCAGTGCTGTCGGCGACCGGATCCTTGGAAATCTCCGGTGCTTCGCGATGCGAAGACATCAATTACCTCACAAGATCGAACTGGGCAGGGGAAGGGCAGAGCAGGGCGCTGGCGGTCGTCAGCGGCTGGCGCGCAGCAGGCGCGCGGCAAGTTCCGGATCCCGGACGCGGGTCTGGCTGGTGCCGCGGAACACGTCAATCTCGCCGGACCTGGCATCGCGCACGTGCACGACAACCTGCTCCGCGGTGTCCTCGTGCGTCGTCCCGGATTCGGCGCCGCGCGCTGCGCCCGCGGGCGGCCGGGCCGTGGCGGCGAAGGCGGGTACGGCGGCGCCGGCGAGGGCGGTCGCGGCGATTCCCGCGACCCCGGCGCCCGCGGCGCCCCTCAGCACCGAGCGCCGGGAAAGGCGGTGCGGAGTCTCGCGATCGTCAGCAGCGCGGCTTGCGGGCGGGCTCGTGTCATCGTGGCCAGGCATGAGTGTCCCTTCCGGAGCGGCGGCATGATGCCGCTCGCCCCTGCGGTTAGCACAGGAGACGCTAGTGTCTCACTGTGCTCAACTGATTACTCTGAGCATTTGCGAGGCGGGGATGTTTTGTTGCCACGGTCGTACTTCGGGCCGGCCAGCCGGATGGATGGGCGGCCGCGCCGCCGAAGCCAAATCGTTATATTCGAGCGCCGGGTGCCCGGACGCCGCCGTCCGTCGAGAGTCGCTCAATATGCTGACGGGAGCCGCCGCGAGGCGAGATGATGGGACGTTCCATGCAAGGTCCGAAGTCAGCTACCGAATTCAGTTGAAATCCGTCATGGCCGGGACCCGACCTGCTGTGTGCTGGACACTGCCCCGGCTGCTGGCTGGTCGAGACTGGACTGTCAAGCAGTGATACCGCATCCAGAGCAGAGCAATATTCACGAAGAACCGAATAGCTTCATCGGCCGCGAGCGCGAGCTCGGCGAGCTTCGCGAGTTCGTCCGGGTGGCGCGCGCGCTGACACTGTGCGGCACGGGGGGCATCGGCAAGTCGAGGCTGGCTGTGCGCATGCTCGCCGCGCTGAGCGGCGACTTCCCCGACGGGGCCTGGTTCGTCGAACTCGGTGACCTGCAGCAGCCCGATCTCGTCATCTCGAAGGTCGCGTCGGCCGTCGGGGTGGTGGAGGAACGCGGGCGCCCGCTGGTTGAGACACTTGCCGCCGCGCTCGCGCCGCGGCGGATGATGCTGGCGCTGGACAACTGCGAGCATGTGATCGACGCGGCAGCCCGCCTTTGCCAGCGGCTGCTGGCCAGCTCGCCAGGACTGCGGATAATTGCGACCAGCCGCGAGCCGCTGCGCGTCGCGGCCGAGGTCATCTTCCAGGTACCGCCGCTGTCGACGCCGCCGCCTGGCGTACTGGGCCCGGCCGAGCTGGCCGGCTATGAGGCGGTCAGGCTGTTCGCCGATCGTGCCGCCGCGGCCGCAGGAGGATTTGCCCTCGGCCCGGCCAATGCCTCGTCCGTCGCGACACTCTGCCGCGCGCTTGACGGCGTGCCGCTGGCCATCGAGCTCGCCGCGGCCTGGGTCCGGGTGCTGTCTGTTGAGCAGATAGCGGCCCGGCTCGGCGGCCGTTTCCAGCTGCTGACCACCGGTGACCGGACGGCGCCCGCGCGCCAGCGCACGCTGCGCGCCACCATGGACTGGAGCCATGAGCTGCTGACGAGCTGCGAGCAGCTGATGCTGCGGCGGCTGTCGGTCTTCGCTGGCTGGTCGCTGGACATGGCCGAGGAGGTCTGCTCGGATGACAGGCTGCCGGCCGACCACGTGCTCGACCTGATCACCGGGCTGGTGGACAAGTCGCTGGTAGTCGTCGAGCCGGAGGTGCTCGGGCAGACCAGGTACCGGATGCTCGACACCATCCGCGAGTACGCGGCAGAGCGGCTGGCCGAGGCGGGCGAGTCCGCCGAAAGGGAGCGCCGGCTGCGTGAGTACTCCCTGCGGGTGGCAGAGGAGTCCATGGCCGTCGGCATGGCGATCAAGCGGGCCCCCTGGTCAGCGCGGGTCGACGTCTTCCGCAGGTTTGACATCGATGTCGGCAATGCGCTGCAAGTGCTGAGCCAGTGCCTCGCGGATGGCGACGCGGAGACTGGCCTGCGGATCTGCACGGCCATCCGGCCGTGCTGGATCGTGCGGGGAACCTTCGCCGAGGGCGCCGAGTGGTTCGACTCCTTCCTCGCCATCGACGCGCCCGGGCTGGCCGTCGGCGTTCGCGGTCCCGCCCTGATCGGCCGCGCTCAGCTTGCCCTGCCCAGCGACCCTGCCGCGGCGCGGCAGTGGGCACGCGACGGCCTGACGTTATGCCGCGACGCGCACGACGAATTCTGGACCGCGGCTGCGCTCAACCTGCTGGCCGAGGTTGCCCTGCACACCGGCCGGGCCGACGAGGCGGGGCTGCGTGCCGACGAGGCACTTGCGTGCGCACGGGCGGCAGGTGACGGGTGGAACGAGGGATATGCCCTCGGCAGCCGGGCCGCGGCCGCCGCGCAGGGCGGCAGCCTGCGGGAGGCCCAGGAACTAGCTGATGCCGCGATCGTCGTGCTGCGGCGCATTGATCAGCAGTGGGGCGTCGCGCGCACGCTGCTCGGGCTCGGCGACCTGGCCCGGTTAAGGCACGATCCTGACGGCGCCCGCGACCGCTACCTGGAGGCGCTGCCCATCCTGCGCGAGATCGATTCGCGGCCGGAGATCGCGCGCTGCCTGGCCGGACTCGCGCGCGTCGCGCTTGACCAGGGCGAGCTCACGGTCGCCAGGCAGCATCTCGCCGAAAGCGTCAGGCTGAGCCAGTTCACCGGATCCCGGATCGGGGTGGCCCGCGGGCTCGAGGCGTTCGCCGCGCTGGCCGTCAGGGCGGGCGAGCCGGCCCAGGCCGTGCAACTCGCGGCCGCCGCCGCTACTCTGCGCCAGGCAGCGCAGCTGCCGCCCCTCGCCGGAGCGAGGACCGAGGAATACCTCGCTGCCGCACGAAGCCTCGGAGAGCCGGTCATCCAGCGGCTGTGGGCTCAGGGTGCCGGCCTGACCAGTGACGAGGCCGTCGCGCTGGCGCTGGACCTTGCCGTGCCGACGGCGGCGCGGGCCGCTCTGGCGCCGAGGCCAGGCGATACTGCGGCACTCCCGGCCGTGCTGACCGCCCGTGAGCGGGAGATCGTCGCGCTGATCGCCGGCGGCCGCAGCAACAAGGCCATCGCCCAAGAACTCTACATCAGCCCGGCCACGGCGGCCAGGCACGTCGCCAACATCCTCGGCAAGCTGGGGTTCTCCTCGCGCGCCCAGGTTGCCGCGTGGTGGCGGCCCGGGCCGGGCCTGGAAGGCCAGGACGGCCAGCCACCGGGCTGACCGCGGCCCGTCAGGCCGGCTCGATCTCGGCGGAATCGGTGAGCCGCAGCTTGCGCCTGGCCCGCTCGTAGAACGTCGTGCCGCCGAGCCGGATCACCCGGGCGGCGTCCGGCCGCGCCCGCAGGTCAACGCGATCGCCTGGGCCCACATAGCGGGCAACCTGACCGTCAACCTCGATGGCCAGCCGCCCGCTGGACGGGAGTATCTCCAGCGCGAGAGTGTCGAGGATCGACAGGACCACGCCGCGGTTGTATGCCGAATGCGGTGCCGCCGGCGTGACGAGCAGCGCCTCGACAGCTGGACTCATGATCGGACCGCCCGCCGCGAAGCTGTACGCAGTCGACCCCGTCGGTGTCGCCACGACCACGGCATCAGCTGCGTAACTGACGAAAGGCGACCCGTCCACCAGCAGTCCGACGCGCGCACTGCCCTGCCCTGGGACGCGGACGACGGCGACGTCGTTGAAGCCGGTCAGCGTGCGGCCGTCGATCTCGGCGTCCACTGCCAGGCGTGATTCGGTGGTGTAGCGGTGCCCGTCGATCGCGGACAATGCGGCCGCAAGCTCGGGGATATCGACCTCCGCGAGGAACCCGAGCCGGCCGAGATTGACGCCGAGCACCGGGACCTGATGGCCGTCGGCCAGCCGCATGGCCCGCAGCATGGTGCCGTCGCCGCCGAGGCTGACGATCAGGTCACAGCACTGGCCAAGCTCCGCGGCGCTGACCGCGATCGCGCCCCGCACCCGGCCGATCTCCTCGGCCGTGCCGAACACCTTCGCGCCGCGCTCGGCGGCCCAGTCAACCACCGCTCCGACGGCCTGGCCGCAGTCACGGAGCGGATGCAGTACCAGCCCCACGGAATGCATGCTTAGCCCGCGCTTGACGCGGCCCAGATGTTGATCCCGGCCTCCACGGCGTCCCGGTCGATCGCGGCGAGTTCGTCGGCGGTAAAGGCCGAGTGGCCGGCCGCGGCGAGGTTCTCCTCCAGCTGCGCCATGCTGCTCGCCCCGATCAGGACCGAGGTGACCCGCTGGTCCCGGAGTGCCCAGGCCAGCGCCAGTTGCGCCAGCGACTGCCCGCGGGAGCGCGCGATCTCGTTCAGCGCGCGGACGTGGCCCAGCGTCGTATCGGCCAGCTGATCAGCCGCGAGTGATGTTCCGTCTCTGCTGGCACGCGAGCCGGCCGGAACCCCGTTCAGGTACTTGCCGGTCAGCACGCCCTGGGCGAGTGGCGAGAAGGCGATGCAGCCGGCTCCCTCGCGTTCCAGCACGGCGAGCAGTCCTCCCTCGATCCAGCGGTTCAGCATGGAGTATGACGGCTGGTGGATGAGCAGCGGGGTGCCGAGCTGGCGCAGGATCGCGGCGGCCTCGGCGGTCCGCTGCGCAGAGTAGGACGAGATCCCGGCGTACAGCGCCTTTCCCGAGGTGACCGCCGTGGCGAGCGCGCCCATGGTTTCCTCAAGCGGCGTGTCAGGGTCGAACCGGTGGCTGTAGAAGATGTCGACGTAGTCCAGGCCCATCCTGGCGAGCGACTGATCGAGGCTGGCCAGCAGGTACTTGCGGGAACCCAGGTCACCGTAGGGTCCTGGCCACATGTCGTATCCGGCCTTGGTGGAGATGATCAGCTCGTCGCGGTAGGGCCGCAGGTCCTCGCGCAGGATCCGGCCGAAGTTGATCTCCGCGGTGCCGTACGGCGGCCCGTACTTGAGCCTTCCCAAAGGGTCGTCTGACGTGTTGAGCGTGCTTCCCCCGTAGTTGTTGGCCAGGTCGAAGTGGGTGATGCCCAGGTCGAACGCGCGTAGCAGAATGGCGCGCTGGGTGTCCAGTGGCGTGGCATTGCCGAAGTTTTGCCACAGCCCGAGCGATACCTCGGGCAGCATGAGCCCGCTCCGCCCGCAGCGCCGGTAGGGGATTCGCTGGTAACGATCAGCCGCGGCGAGATAGGTCATGCGGGCAAGTCTGTCATCTGGCGGATCTACTTAGCTGCCTAGGGCGGCCCGGTGGAGGATCTCGCAGTCCAGCGATGGAAAGATGCGTTCCCGCACGACGATGGGACGCGCTCGCATCGCAGGAACTGGCCAGTCCAGGGTCACCACGCGCCATGCCCTGACCGCCGACCGTCGCGCTCGCCGGCCCGTTGAACCTTCCCGCCCCGCCCCATCCCATCCCGGCTCTAGGCGGGGTAAGGGCGGGGGGTGATGGTGTGCTGCCGTCCGCTGGGCAGGGTCCAGATGAGCGTGCCGGGCTGCCGGGGCTGTTCGAGGAGCCAGCCGGGGGCTTGCTTGGCTGCGTGGTGTCGTCTGCAGAGCGGGGACAGATTGCACTCGCAGGTTCTTCCGCGCTGGTCGAACGGGATCGTGTGGTCGTCATCGCAGTGCCGGGCGGCCCGGCGGCAGCCGGGAAATGAGCAGGTCCGGTCCCGGATCTTGACCAGGTGCCGGAGGGCGGGTGATGGCTGGTAGGCGCGGGTTTCGCGGGGGTGGCCGCAGGCGCCGGTCTCCAGCCATCTGATCGTGATCCCGGCCAGCCAGGCTCGCGGGTCGCCGCCCGGGCCGGGTGGTCCGGGCTTGTTGCGCTGGCCGGGTGGTCCGGGCTTGTTGCGCTGGCCGGGTGGTCCGGGCTTGTTGCGCTGGCCGGGTGGCCAGGGGTTGCTGCCCGGGCCGGGTGGTCCGGGGCCGGCCCGCTGGCCCGGGGGGCCGGTGCTGGCGGGCGGCCCGGTGCGGGCGCAGCCGTGCCCGGCGGCGCGTCCGTCGGGGTGCACGATGGTCAGGCACCAGCGGTTGCCGGGCTGGGCGGCGATGGCGGCGGCGAGCCCGCGGCTAGTGTCGGGGTCGAGGGGGCCGTAGCCGGCGGCTTCGCCGGGGCTGCTGGTCAGCCCGAGCCAGGTGGTCAGGGGGATGGTGAGGTTCACCGACCCGGTCAGCCCTGGCGGGAGCCCGGGCCCGGCCGGCCAGGTGCTGCCCGGTGCGCCGCCGGACGGCCCGCTGCCGGGTCCTGGCCGGCGGGCGCCGCCGCTGCCGTTCTCGTCACCGGGGGCATCATCGTTCCCTTCGCCAGGCCGGCCGTCGTGGCCGTTCCCGCCGCCGCTGTCCCCATCCCGGTGACTGTCCTGGTTGCCGGGCAGGAGGGTATACAGAGGCTGGCTGGTCAGCAGGGCGATGAACACCTTGGCACGCAGCTGTTCAAGGGTGCCTTCGGCCCCGGCGGTCTTGAGAGCCCGGGCGGTGGCGTCGATTCGCTTGTCGGCGGCCAGCACATCGGCGGGCGGCAGGTCCCGACCAGCCAGTGCCGCGGTGCCGCGGCTTTCGGCCCAGGCCTCGACACGGGCGTCTTTCTGCGCCCTCTTCCGCCGCTTCCGCGCGGCTTCAGGGTCGGCGGCCAGGACCTCGCGGTGCAGCACGGCGCGCAGTTCCCCGGTCGTCAACCCGGCCGCATCCCCGATAGTCACGTCCGCGACCGCGGCGGCCTGCACGTCATTAAGCCCGGCCAGCTCGTCACAGAACACGATGGCCTTGGGGACGTCGACTCGCCCGGCGGCCAGGGCGGCGGCGACTGCGGGCAGCCGCCGGACCCCGGCCGCCAGGCCCAGCAGCTTGTCCGCCGCCCGGCACGTCAGCCTCAAAGCCACCGCGACCTCATCCGCGACATGATCGGCCTGGCGTGAATCCCTGATGGCGGCGGCATGGGCGTCGCGGCGGGCGGCCAGCTGGCTGACCGCGCCGAGTTCCACGCTGGCGGACCAGGACGCGAGCCGCCGCGCCGCGCACAGCACCCCGATGAGCTCGTCGTCGCTCAGCGCGCCCAGCCCGTCGCCCACGGCGTCATCGGCGAACCCGGCGAGGACGGGGCCGGGTTCCATCACATCGAGCGGCCCGCCCGCAGCAAACCCCCGCGCGCCCTTGTCCCTGTCCTGATGGGTGAACCCGGCGGCAAGGACTTCCTGCGCACCTGGCCCTGGCTGCTGGCTGGCGAGGTAGTCATCGGCGACCGGCGACGCCACCCGCGCCAGCCACGCGTCCTCGCCCTCCGGCGGCCCGGAGTACGGGTTGAAGAACGCCACCGCGTCAAACGGCTCCTCGTCATCGCCGTCGCCTGCGTACGCCGCCGGGTCAAAAGGCTCATCATCATCGTCCGCAGATGTCGCAGGCTCCGGTACAGGCGAGATAAGCGGCGCAGGCGAGATAGACGGTGCGGGCAGTGCAGACCAGGCAGGCGCGGCAGGCACCGGCGGCGCGGCAGGCGCGGGCCGCGATGCTGCAGCCGTTCCCGGACGGGCGGCTTGCGCAGGCGGGCTAGCCGGGCCGCTGGCGAGCTTCGGCGCAGGTGAAGCTGACCTGACAAGTCCTGCGCCCGGAGCGGAGTCGGGGCCCGGAGCGGAGTCGGGGGTCGGAGCGGAGTCAGCGGGCGGAGCGGTCTCGTGGGGCATGGCGGCAGCCGTGACGGCCTCGCCGGAAGGCGCCGCCTGGTGAGGTCCGGCTGACGGCCCCAGAGGGAAGCCTCTTTCTGCTGGCATCTGCCCTCCTCCCAGCTCCGGCTGGCTTGCAGCTTGATGTTCTTCGATAAAACTATCGACGGCCACCGACAAAATGGCCTCCGTCCGGCCGTATGCGGGAAAAAGAATCACTAGATTTCTGGACTCAAGCCCGGCACCGGACGAAGGCACGGCGCGGAGGAAGCCATGGCGCGGAGAAACGCGCCACGTGGAGGAAAGAACGGTGCGGACAAAAATACGGCGTGAGAGAAATGCGCAGGTCTGGGAGGACCGCGGTGCGGGGGGCCACGGTGCGGGGATCGTGCGGTGTTGCGGACCGTGCGGGAGAAACGCACGGGTGCGGGAAGATCGTGCGGTGCGGAAGGACCCGTGCATTTGCGGAAGCACCGTGCGATGCCGGACGTGCGGGTGTCGCAGGACTCGGTGCGGGGTAACGGGGGATCCGGCGTCGGCCGGGTGCGGGACTGGGATTCTCGGGGCGCTACGGCAGCTTCCAGCGCTACGGCAGCTTCCAGCGCTACGGCAGCTTCCAGCGCTACGGCAGCTTCCAGTCGACGGGCTGTGCGCCGTTTTGCTCCAGCAACTGGTTGGCCCTGGTAAAGGGCCGTGAGCCGAAGAAGCCGCGATCGGCCGAGTTCGGGCTGGGGTGCGCGGACTCGATGCAGCTGGCACCACCGAGCAATGGGGCCAGGCTGCGTGCGTCGCGACCCCAGAGGATCGCTACCAGCGGGCTGCCGCGCCCGGCGAGCGCACGGATGGCCTGCTCGGTGACCTCTTCCCAGCCTCGTCCGCGGTGCGCGCCCGGCTTGCCCGGTTCCACGGTCAGCACCCTGTTCAGCAGCATGATGCCCCGCTCGGTCCAGGGGCTCAGGTCACCGCTGGCCGGCCTCGGGTAGCCGAGATCCTCGCTGTACTCGCGGAAGATGTTGAGCAGGCTGGCCGGCAGCCGCCTGGCCTCGGGTGCCACCGAGAAGCTCAGGCCGACCGGATTGCCGGGCGTCGGATAGGGATCCTGGCCGACAATCAGCACCCGCACGTCGGCGAACGGCTGCTGGAACGCCCGCAGCACCAGATCGCCGGCGGGCAGGTAACTGCGGCCTGCGGCGACCTCAGCTCGAAGGAAGTCGCCCATCGCCCGGATTCGTCCCGCGACTGGCTCGAGCGCTGCCGCCCAGCCGGTCTCCATCATCTGCTGCAGGGGCCGAGCCGTCATAAGGGACAACTCTAGGCTCGCCGGGCGGTCCGCGAAGGCCGTCCCGCGTCGTTGAGTACAAGGACGTTGGCGCCGCTGCCACTTAGGAAGGTAAACATTCACGTCCCTGCGGTGCTGGCCCGCTGTCTGCCCGTTGTTGTGCTGCCGGGAGCGATCAACGCGCATCAGCAGGCTGCCGCGGCTGGTTAGGGAAGCTGTCCGGCATGATTGACCACTGCCAGCCTGAGAGTGGCATATGAGAAAAGGATGGTGCCGACCCTCAGCCCAGCTGATGCGCTCACCACCACCTCGCGGCCACCGATGAAGGCAGCGGCTGGATCTCCTCGATCGCCTCCCGGACGGCGACCGAGCCGACCGGGGCGGTGACCTGGGCGCCCGCCGATGTCTTCACCTTCAGGTCCTGGCCGAGCAGCGGCGCGGTATCCAGCCGCGAGTTGTACGGCGGCACGTGGATGTTGAAGATGGCCCGCTCCGGGCGGGTGAGCCGGCCGGTCATCTGCTTCAGGTGCGCGCGGATCTCGTCCTCGCTGCCGGTCACCGTGGAGTACGACCTGTCCGCGATCACCCCGCCGTAGGCGCTCTTTCCTGCCAGCGGTCGGCTCTCATCCGCCAGCCCGGCCGGCGCCGATATCGCACGGTCGCGGCAGTCGCGGCCTGCTTGGTTGTCCAGGTGTGGCTACCGGCAGCCCGGCGGCGCGCCAGGCCCGGAAGCCGCCGATCAGATCGGTTGCCTTGCGCAGCCCCAGCGCCTGCAGCGTCGCCGCGGCCAGCGAAGAGGAATACCCCTCATCGCAGCAGATGATCCAGGTCACTTCGTGGCTGACGGCTTCGCGAACCCGGCCCGGGCTGCTGGGATCGCAGCGCCATTCCAGGTGGTTGCGTTCGATGACGATGGCGCAGGGAATCTCGCCGTCCGCGCGGCGCTGCCACTCCGGCCGGGTGTCGACCAGGACTGCGCCGTGCCGGACTGCGCGGAAGGCCTGCGCCGGGTCAAGCCGGTGCAGGCCAGACCGTGGCCGGACGAGCAGGTCGTCGATCGTGGCTGGGATTGTGCTCGTTGTGTCGCTCATCAGCGCCTCCCCCGCCCGGGACCGCCAGCCTCAGCGAACTTACTTACTGATAGGTCAGTATGGCGCTAAGGCTGTCGTGCGTAGTTGCCCGCGCCGAACCAGTCGACGGTCACCACCGGCTCGTCGCCGACGACCCAGGCGTCATGGCCGCACGGCAGGGCGGTGACGTCGCCCGGGCCGGCGATGAACTCCGCGCCGTCGTCCATCCGGATCGCCAGCCGGCCGCTGACGTGGTACTGGAAGTGCGGTGCCGCACAGCTGTCGGTGCCGGCGATCGGCTTCACGTCGCTGGACCAGCGCCATCCGGGCTCGAACACCAGCCGCCCGACCTCGCCGCCCCCCGACCTTGAGGATCTCGGCGCGGCCGTTGGGGAACTCGCGGGTCTCGTCGGGCGCATGAAAGCTGCGGTGCTCGGTCTTGTCCATGATTGCCTCCGTTTCGCGCTGTCGATGCCAGATGATGTACTCTGACTTACTGATAGGTCAGATACTTACCTACTGATAGGTCAGTGGTCAAGGGCTTTGGAGGTGCCGATCCATGGTGGCCGCACGCGGGCACGGTGACACCGACACCGCAACGCGGATCCTGGACGTTGCCGAGCGGCTAGCGCAGGAGCGCGGATTCAACGGGTTCAGCTATGCCAACATCGCCGCCAAGCTGGGGATCACCAAGGCGGCGCTGCATTACCATTTCGCCAGCAAGGCCGATCTGGGCGAGGCGCTCATCGGCCGCTACGGCGAGCGCTTCGGCGAGGCGCTGGCGGCGATCGACGCCAGCACATCCGCGGCGCCTGCCAAGCTGCGCGGCTACGCAGAGCTGTACCTCGACGTGCTCCGCGAGCGGCGGATGTGCTTGTGCGGGATGCTGGCCGCCGAGTACCCGACGCTGCCCGAGGCGATGCGAGCCTCCGTGATCACCTTCTTCGACCAGAACGAGACATGGCTGCAGCGCGTCCTTGAGCAGGGCCACGCCGACGGCAGCCTGCAGCTCACCGCACCCCCCCGCGAGATCGCCCGCATGATCATCGGCTGCCTGGAAGGCGCGATGCTCGTCGCCCGGCCCTATGGCGACATCCCCCGATTCCAGGAAACCGCGGCCAGCCTCGTGTCAAGCCTTACGTCACCGTCGGCGGTCCAGGACTGAGTGCGTACCGCAGTAATCTTCCAACCACGCCATTTGGCGCTGCCGTACGGCGAGCGGGGAGCACGGGCAATGGAGATATCAGCCAGCCTGCCGGATTGGCCGGGCGGCGCCGCCGTGGCGGTGGCGCTGACCTTTGATGTCGACGCCGAGGCGCCGTGGCTCGGCGAGGGCCCGGAGTATGCCAGCCGGCTGACGATGCTGTCCCAGGCGCGCTTCGGCCCGGTGCGGGGACTCGGGCGCATCCTGGACCTGCTGGCGGCGGCCGGCATCCCGGCCACCTTCTACGTGCCCGGCCATACCGCCGACCATCACCCGGCTACGATCGGGGCGATTCTCGGCCGCGGTCACGAGGTCGGCCACCACGGGTACCTGCATCTGCAGAGCGAGCGGCTGGACGAGGCGGGCCAGCGCGCCGAGCTTGAGCAGGGCCTCACCGCGCTGGCCAAGCACGGCGTGCGCCCATCCGGCTACCGGTCGCCCGGCTGGGAGCTGACGCCGGGGACGCTCGCGCTGCTCACCGAGCTCGGCTTCCGCTACGACAGCAGCCTGATGGCCGATGACCGGCCGTACTGGGTCGCTTCCGGCGAGCGGCGACTGCTGGAGCTGCCCGGGCACTGGAGCCTGTGCGACTGGCCGTTCTTCGGCTACACCTCGTTCCACGGCGGCCTGCTCACCGATCCGGCCGTGGTCGAGCGGATCTGGCTGGAGGAATTCGAATCGGCCCGGCAGGATCACCGGCTTGTCACCTACACCATGCATCCGGAGGCCATCGGCCGCGGCTACTGCATGCGGATGCTGGAGCGCGTCGTAGCGGCCATGCAGGACAGCGGGCAGGCATGGTTCACAACGCACGCCGAGATCGCCGCCATGGCCAGTGCCGGTAAGCCCGTGTCCCCGGCCGACTAGCAGCCCGCAGATGGGGTGGGCCGGCGCCGCAGTGCGCGGCGCCGGCCACCCGTTCCTGGCCGTCCAGTCAGCGGACCGGGACGCGTTGGCGGGCTGGTTCCAGTGCGACAGTTCGCCGCCGCCGGATGCCGATCGCCACGATGATCACGAGCAGCGCGCAGACGTCGAAGATGGTCGCTGCGCCGAAGGCGGTGGCCATGCCGTGCGTCACGGCCGCCCTGGCCTGCGCCAGCCCCCCGCTGACCGAGGAGTGGCCGGCCGCGCTCCGCGTCGCGGTGGCGTACACGGTGACCAGGATGGCGAGGCCGAGGGATCCGCCAACCTGCTGCATGACGTTCACCATGCTGGACGCCGCGCCGGAGTCCTCCGGCCGCACCCCGGCGAGTGAGGCCATGGTGAGCGGCACGAACACGACGCCCATGCCGCCGCCAAGCAGCAGCATGGGCAGCAGCACGCCGGACAGGTAGCCGGTCGCCGGGGAGATCTGGGCGAGCCAGGCCATCCCGGCCACGACCGGCAGCAGGCCGGCCATCATCAGGGCGCTCGCCGGGAAGCGGGCAAGCAGTCGCGGCGCGGCCCGTGACACGGCGAACAGCATGGCCGTCATCGGCACGAAGGCCAGGCCGGCCCGCAGCGGGCTGAACCCGAGGATGTCCTGGACGAACTGCGTGAGGAAGAAGAACATCCCGAACATGCCGGCCACGAGCAGCAGCCGTGCCAGGTAAGAGCCGGCCCGGCCGCGGTCGGCGAACAGCCGCAGCGGCGTGATCGGCTGCCTGGCCCGGGTCTCGGTCAGCAGGAACAGCCCGAGCAGGACCACGGCGGCGCCGAAGGCGCTTAGGGTCAGCGGGTCCCGCCACCCGCTGGCCGCGGCCCGGATGAACGCGTACACCAGCGCGGCCATGCCAGCTGTCGAGGTGAGCGCCCCGGCGATGTCGAACCGGCCGGGCTGGCGCTGCGACTCGCTGAAGAACCGCGGCGCGGTCAGCAGGACTACAGCGCCGATCGGCACGTTGACGAACAGCACCCAGCGCCAGGACACCCACTCGGTGATCACGCCGCCGAGGACGAGCCCGAGCG
>Ga0099828_10000422_pt1 | contig 25801 bp, 21 predicted proteins | sample CZO8metaG_2_FD_79338 | JGI IMG/M metagenome (GOLD analysis project Ga0099828, IMG submission 79338) | Vadose zone soil microbial communities from the Eel River Critical Zone Observatory, Northern California, USA - CZOApr15con2H1.8 metaG | ecosystem: Environmental > Terrestrial > Soil > Vadose... | reverse complement strand
TTAATCTCTCCGGCTCACTGCGTTACCAGAATGCGGCGAACGAGCCTTTCCTTCGCAACGTGGTCGTCGAAGGCCGGCTTGACAGTCGGGAACTCGACCTGTTGCTTCCTCAGGCTCACGCCGCGGTTCGCGCGATACATGGGCAATACAAGCTGGCCAATGGCAACCTGGCGGCCAACGACATTCGCGCCGACCTGCTCGGCGGCCATTTGAGCGCTGAACTCACCATGCAGCACATGGACACGACGCCGGTGTCGCGCCTGAGAGCTTCCGTGCGCGCTATTTCACTACGAAGTATTCGTGAGGTGGCGAACTCTGAAGACCTCAAGCGCGTGCCGGTGACAGGGCGCATCGACGGTGGGGCAGACGCCTCCTGGACCGGCAGCATGACCAGCCTCAAAGCAAAATCCGATATCTCGCTCAAGGCTGCGGTCTCGCAAAACTCCGCAGCGAGACAGACGCTGGTTCCGGTGGATGGGGTGATCCACGTCGATTATGATGGCACACACAACGTAATTGCCCTGCGAGACACGTTCTTCCGTACTCCTCAAACCACCATCGATGTGCACGGGATCGTCAGCGACCATTCGGATCTGCGTGTTCAGGCGAGGACCAACGATTTGCAGGAACTGAGTGCCTTGGCAGCAGCGCTTCAAACACCAAACAATGAGCGTACAGCTGGTTCCACTCCGGCCAAAACTCTGAGCATCTCGGGCTCTGTCGTTCTGACGGCGGCAATGCAAGGCTCAATGAAAGACCCGCGGATCACGGGACAAGTTAGCGCTCAGAATCTACGGGCCGATGGTAGCGAATGGCGTAGCCTGCAATTTGCTCTTCAGGCCAGCCCCTCGGGAATCAGCCTGCAACATGGCTCCCTGATTGCCGCACGGCAAGGGCAAGCTTCGTTCAGCATGAGCGTCGGACTGAGACAATGGAAGTTCCTCCCTTCGAACCCGATCGCGGCGAATCTGTCGGTCCGGCAAATGCCAGTCAATCAACTGCAGAGATTCGCCAAGCTGGACTACCCAGTCAGCGGCAATCTGTCAGCGGATATCTCAGTGCGCGGTTCGCAACTCAACCCAACAGGGAACGGCTCGGCGCAAATATCGCAAGCACGGGTCTATGAACAGTCCGTTCAGAATCTCTCGCTTCAGTTTCAGGCGACCGGCAACTCGGTCAACTCCACCCTCGTGGTGAAACTACCTGCGGGTTCGGCGACAGCACGTTTGGTCTACTACCCGAAAAATCAGGGATACGAGCTGCAGATGAATGCTCCAGGGATCAATCTGGCGCGGCTCGATGCCGTCCAGCAACGGAACCTAGCGCTCACCGGCACGCTCACGGCCTCGGCGAGCGGCAAAGGAACGCTGCGGGATCCGCAACTCACGGCTACGGTGCAGATCCCACAACTTCAGGTCCGACAGGCCAGCGTCAAGGCCATCAAGGCCCAGATGAGCCTGGCCGATCACCGCGCGAATCTGACGCTCGACTCCGAATTCGCCAATGCTTTTGTGCGGGCACGCACTGAGGTGAATCTGACCGGCGATTATTACACCGTGGCAACCATTGATACGAAAGGTCTGCCGCTTGAACCGCTGATAGCGCTTTACAAGCCGGTGCCGGCCCAATTTCGCGGTCAGTTGGAATTGCATGCATCCGCCAAAGGTCCGCTGAAAGATAAGTCGCGCATGGAAGCTCACCTGATGATCCCGCAGTTAACTGCGGCTTACCAGGCGATCGAAATCGCGAATGTTCGTCCCATCCAGATTGATTATGCCAACTCGGTCGTGGTGATCGCACCCAGTGAGATCAGGGGCACAGACACCTCGGTCCGATTCGATGGTGAGGTTCCGCTGAAGGGCTCTGCCCCTCCGAAATTGAATGTTTTGGGAAGCATCGACATGCAATTGCTGCGCATCGTCAGCCCCGACGTGCAGAGCTCAGGCAAACTGGGCATCGACCTCCACGCTACGCGCAGCATCACGCAGGAATTGGGAGTGCAGGGCAAGGTCCGGTTGCAGAATGTCTCGCTGGCTACATCGAGTGCGCCCATGGGAGTCGAAAACGTGAATGGAATTCTCGATATCCAGAACAAAGATGTGCGCATCAGCCAGCTCACAGGTCAGCTTGGAGGCGGCGAGATTACGGCGGGAGGCGTCGTGACCTATAAGCCGCAAGTGCAATTCAATATTGCGCTCGATGCGAAGGGCGTTCGCTTGCGCTACCCAGAAGGTTTGCGGGCCGTTCTAAACAGCAACCTAGTGCTGAGTGGCACGACGGAAGATTCCACTCTGGACGGCCGGGTGCTGATCGATAGTCTGGGCTTTACTCAGGATTTTGATATTGCCGATTTTGCAGGTCAGTTTACTGGCAACTCCGCGCCGCCTTCCGGGCAGGGATTCACCCAGAACCTCAAACTCAACGTCGCACTACAGACTACCTCACAGCTTAACTTGGTCAGTTCGACAATAAGTTTGCAGGGTCAGGCCAACCTGCGCGTCGTAGGGACGGCCGCGAACCCGGTCATCATCGGCAGAACATCGTTCAACCGCGGCGAGATCTTTTTCATGAAAAAACGCTATCAGCTGGAACGCGGGATCATCGATTTCATCAACCCTAACCAGACGGAGCCGGTTGTCAACCTGCTGCTTACGACGACGGTCCAGCAGTACAATCTGAGCCTCAACTTTGTCGGGCCGATCGATCGCCTGAGGACGACCTATACTTCCGATCCGCCGCTTCCGCCAGTCGACGTTATCAACTTGCTGGCTCTGGGAAAAACTACCGAGGAAGCTGCCCCCGCGAATTTGAACGCGAATTCTGTTCTGGCACAAGGACTGGGCCAGGTGAGCAGTCGCATCGGGAAGCTGGCCGGTATTTCCAGTCTGCAAATTGACCCGCTGATCGGAGGCAACAACTCTAACCCCACCGCACGCCTGGCAATGCAACAACGAGTAACCAAGAACTTCATCTTCACATTTGCCACAGACGTCACCAACGCCCAGCGTGAAGTTGTGCAGGGGGAATATCAAATCACCAGACGCTGGTCAGTAACGGCATCTCGGGACGAAAATGGCGGGGTCGCATTCAACGCGAAGTTCCACAAAGTCTTCTAGCCGGATCGGGAGTGTACCTCCGAACTGCGGCGACTTGTCAAACTTCGACAGCCATGCCAGTCTCGAAAGGTAGTTGCGACTGCTGCCAGGCATCGAAACCACCGGTCACGTTGACTACGTTCTGATGACCCGCTCGCTTCAGCAGGCCGCAAGCGATCATGCTGCGGTATCCGCTTTTACAGTGAACTGCGAGCGGCGCGCCCTTCTCGATCGGCGGAAGAGCGGTGTTGAATTTATCCAGAGGCCACCAGTGGGCGCCGGCGATGTGACCGGCCTGCCACTCGGCTTCGCGGCGCACATCCAGCACCCGGACCCCATTCTCCCGCAGGCGTGCTTGCAATCCCTCTACGGTCATCTGGGGAAGTTCGGCAAGAGCAAATCCGGCCTGCTGCCAGGCTCCGCCCCCACCTGCGAGAAAGCCGCGCAGATCTTCGATACCCACTCGCGCCAGTCGCATGCGCGCTTCCTCGAGCTGCTCAGGCGTATCGGCGATTAGCACTGGACGTGAAGACAACCCGAGAATGGTTGCTGCCCATGTCGCAAATTGTCCCGAAAGCGCAATGTTGATAGACCCGGGCACGTATCCGGCGGAGAAGCGATCGCCCGGGCGCACGTCGAGCGCGGGGACCGCCTGTTCAATCAGACTTTTCAATTCAATCGCCGGGATTGCCGGCAACTCGGGTAAATCAGTCAGCGCAGCCGCACCCACCCGGTTGATCTCCGCATCGCGCAGGAAATAATCGGGACGCGCGGGCAAGTTCGTCGTCACCTGCTGAATGAATTCTTCCCGAGACTTGATCTGGAGGGCGTAGTTGGTCAAGCGCTCTGTGCCAATCGTTGACGACTTCTCAGCACGCATATTTCTTCCGCACAAAGATCCGGCACCGTGCGCGGGATAGACCACGACGTCATTCGCCAAGGCCAGCAGCTTCGTATGAAGACTGTCGTAGAGCATACCGGCGAGCTGTTGCGGGCTGAAATTCTTGGAGAGATCAGGGCGTCCGACATCGCCGATGAATAATGTGTCGCCGGTCAGAACCGCCCACGGACGAGATGACATCTCCTCGTCTGTGACCAACAGGCAAATGCTTTCGGATGTATGGCCGGGAGTCTCCAGCACCGTGATTCGAGCTTTCCCGAAATGCAGTTCAAAGCCATCGTGTACGGGGACGTGAGGGAAAGTCGCGCCTGCTTCCGTTCCGATATAGATGTTCGCGCCCGTGCGTGCGGCCAATTCTTTGTGACCGGAAACAAAATCAGCGTGCAGATGGGTTTCGAAAATATGGCGGATACTTAAGTTCTGCTCCTCAGCAGCGTTCAGGTAAATATCTACATCCCGCTGCGGATCCACCACCACCGCTTCGCCTCCCGACCCAAGCATGTAGGAAGCGTGCGCCAGACAGCCGAGATAAAACTGTTCGAAATACATTTTTTCGGACCTGCCAGATGCTCCACTGGCCTAGCAGCGGGGCTTCAGTTTGTTACTGGAGAATCATACTTCTTCTGGAGCACAAAAGTCTGTAAGGATCAGAGCAAATTCAACAGCGGGTCAGAATGACGCTCCAGGTATTCGGGGGAGTGTAAACCGAAGTGCAAATGGTTTCTCTTTGATAGCAGGTCTTTTCGCTCTAGCGAGTACGACCTCGAGATTCGCTTACCTGCTGGTACCGGAAGCAAGCAATCAGGTGATCGTTCACCATGCCAACAGCCTGCATAAAGGCATAGCAGATTGTGGAGCCCACAAAAATAAACCCGCGGTTCTTCAGGTCGCGGCTCATTGCGTCCGATTCCGGGGTGCGGCTCGGAATCTGCCTGGACGAACGCCAGGCGTTGATCTTTGGCTTTCCTCCCACGAATTGCCAGATGTAGCGGTCGAAGCTGCCAAACTCGTCCTGCACTTTGAGAAAAGCTTTCGCGTTCTGCACGGCTGACGCAATCTTGAGCCGGTTGCGTACGATTCCTGGATCCTTCAAGAGTCGGCTGACCTTGCGCCCGTCATAGCCCGCAATGCGGGTGACGTCGAAGGCGTCAAACGCCGCACGGTAATTTTCGCGTTTCCTTAGAATGGTGTCCCAGCTCAGACCGGCCTGGGCGCCTTCCAGGACAAGCAACTCGAAAAGCGTTCGGTCGCGGTGTGCGGGCACGCCCCATTCCCGATCATGGTATCGGATAGACACTTCGTTGCGTGCCCAGTCGCAGCGGACGAAGCTTGAAGTTTTCTCGTTCCCACTCATTGCAAGCGCCGGCCTCAGCCCGCGTGTGGCCCAGGTCTCTGACTTTGTGTCGGGTACCCGTTAATTCGCGTCATTATTTCGGAGACCATCATCCTGACTGGCCTCCGGGCCGCGTAAGGATCTCGGCAGTTGATTTGCAATGCATCGATCCGTACCTTCGCTCAAGATGATATTACCGGACTATGGCGAATTTGCGGGACACTACACTAGCAGACTTTGAACAACCCCTGTTTGCGAACAACCTCCGTTGACGGAAAAACTCTGTTCGCAGAAAAACGGCTGTTTGGGGAAAAACCTCTGTTTTTGGGTGGCGCAGCGTTTTTAACGCTGCGATAGACGCTTTGTTTCACTACGGGCTTTAGCCCCTGAGGCGTTGAACCAGACTTTTTCCGCAGTCTGTTGGTGTCGTGTCCCGTTAATTCGCATCATATCTCGGAGGCTGTCATCCTGAGCGGCCTCCAGGCCGCGAAGGATCTATGCAATTGATTTGTAATGAACGGATCCTTCGCTTCGCTCAAGATGACAGCGCCGGGACGTATTTTCGCAGACCCGCGTACGCACACCTTCAAATCCATCAGCGCGTGATCCGGACCACAAGCCAGAGCCCGGTGCTCCGCGAAACTGAGTCGCTGTTATTCTCAAATGACCGAATGAATTTTGCCCAAAATCCGCCTCATGGTCCAGAGAGTGGGCTCTCACGATCCATGAACGGTGGGGAATACCGGTAGTGCACGGTAGAAAACACCTGAGTACCCTAAACACCACACAGCGTGTAGTTTTTCCCATGACCAATCGTGTGCTCCTTTTGTAACTTGGCACTTGGCCCTCTGTCTCATAGATTCGAACCGTGGGAACATGGCTAAGGATCGCCGCTTTCGGCACTAAACGTGCATCTAATATAAGTAGGAAAGCCATCTGGCCGTGTGGGATAGAGAAAATCTTGGAATTCTTGCGAGCGAAATACACAGGGATTTTGTGTCTTATGGCCCTGATGCTGACCGCGGGTCAGGCACCCTTATGGGCCCAGACAAACTCCTACGTAGGTCCGGGGTCTTCACTCGCCCCCAGCAGCCCCGCTTTCAACACTCCCGTCCCCACTGTACCTCCTACTGATTCCGATCAGGCTGATCAGGACTCCGTCCTCACGATCAAGAAGCGCGTGGACGAGGTAAACGTTTTGTTCATCGCCACTGACAAGCATGGCAAGTTCGTGCGCAACCTTGGCCAGAGCGACTTCTCGATCTTGGATGATCACAAGCCACCACAGTCAATTCTCGAATTCCACCGGGAGACTGACCTGCCCCTGGAGATGGGTCTGCTGGTCGACGTAAGCGGTTCGGTCCATTCCAGGTTTGATTTTGAACAGCAAGCCGCTACCGGTTTTCTGCAACACGTGTTGCGCCGCGGTTTCGACAAAGCGTTTGTGCTTGGCTTCAACAACCGCAGCCAGGTCACGCAGGACTTCACCGACAATGTGAGTCTGCTCTCGAGGGGCGTGCAACGCCTCCACGATGGTGGCGGTACGGCATTATATGACGCTGTTTACCGCGCCTCTCGCGACAAGCTACTAAAAGAGCACCCCGGGCATTCTGTACGCAAGGCCATCATTATCCTGAGCGATGGCGAGGACAACCAGAGCGAAATCAGCCGGGCGCAAGCCATTGAAATGGCCCAGCGCGCCGAGGTCATCATTTACGCCATCTCGACTGATGACAGTGGCTTGATCCTGCGCGGCGACAAGGTTCTTGAGCAGCTCGCGGAGGCCACTGGTGGACGCGCGTTCTTCCCTTTCAAGATGAAGGACATCACGCACGCATTCGCCGCCATTGAAGACGAACTGCGCAGTCAATATGTGGTCTCTTACAAGCCCGCCGACTTCGATGCCGATGGCCGTTACCGCACTATCGAAATTACGTCTCTCAAAAAAGACCTACAAGTGCGGGCACGCAAAGGCTACTTCGCGCCCCGCCAGTAGCGCACGTTCTTCCTTCCCTTCTGCTGTCGCTCTTGACACTCACCCGCGTTGCGGGTGAATTATGATTGCTGGCTAAAACTGATAGTCATACCTGAGAGCTCCCCCATGAAGAACATCGGTATCCTTCTCTCCGGACGCGGCTCTAACTTCGAAGCCATCGCCAACAACGTTGGCTCGGGGCGCATCCGTGATGCGCGTATTGCCGTGGTCATCTCCAACCAGAGGGACGCTGCCGGAATTGAAATCGCCCGCCGCCTGGGTCTCAAGGTGGTAGTTATCCCGTCAAAGGGTAAGGAGCGGGAAGAACATGATCGCGAAGTGGTGTCTGCGCTCAAGGAGCACCAGGTCGATCTCGTTTGTCTAGCCGGTTACATGCGCCTGCTCTCGCCCTGGTTCGTGCAGCAATTCCCGCGGCGCATCCTCAACATTCATCCCTCGCTCTTGCCCGCATTCCCCGGCCTCGAAGCCCAGGAGCAGGCCTTTGCCTATGGGGTAAAAGTCGCAGGCTGCACGGTACATTTTGTGGACGAGGAACTCGACCACGGCCCCATCATCGTGCAGCAAGCAATCGACGTTCTCGACAATGATGACGAGCACACTCTCGCCGACCGCATCCTCCAGCGGGAGCACATCGCTTACACGGAGGCTATCAACATCGTGCTCCAAGGAAAATACAAGATTGTGGGAAGGAGGCTGGTGACGAAGATCACATCATGATAGACACGGCGATTGTAGATTGCAGAAGTAAGAATGCAGAAGTAAGACACAGCCATTTTTAGATACGCTCAAGGTCCGCACGAAACAATTTGCGCTCCGCATCATAAAGCTCTATCGAGCCTTACCGCGGACTGAAGAGGCGCGAATACTTGGAAAGCAAGTTCTGCGCTCGGGGACATCGGTTGGTGCTAACTACCGGGCTGCATGTCGTTCCAGGTCTAAGGCCGAATTTATTGCGAAGCTGGGCGTGGTGCTTGAAGAGGTGGACGAGACCGTATTCTGGCTGGAACTGATGCTGGATAGCGGCATCTTCCCCAAGGATCGATTGAACAGTCTGCTCAAAGAGGCCAACGAGCTAACCTCAATCTTCGTTACTTCATTGCGAATCGCCAAGGGTTTCGGTTCCACCGCCTGACTCGCGGCCTTCCTTGTCTTACTTCTGCATTCTTACTTCTGCATTCTGACTTCAGACTTCTGCAATCTTTACCGGTTTTACTTTTACGTTCTGACTTCTGCCTTCTGCAATCTCTATAATGTTTACCGATGCCGACCTTCCCTCCCGTTGATGAGCAGCTCGCCTACATCAAGAAAGGTTCCGCTGAAATCATCCGCGAATCCGAACTTCGCGCGAAACTGGAACGCTCTCGTGCCGCCGGCAAGCCCCTGCGCGTGAAGCTAGGCCTCGACCCGACCGCGCCCGATCTGCATCTCGGTCACACCGTTGTCTTGCGCAAGCTCAAGCATTTCCAGGACCTCGGCCACACCGTCATCTTCCTGATCGGCGACTTCACCGGCATGATCGGCGATCCCACCGGCCGCTCCGCAACCCGCCCGCCGCTCAGCCCGGAAGAGATTATGCGTAATGCCAAGACATACATGGCGCAGGTCTACAAGATCCTCTCTTCCAAGACCACCGAAGTGCGCTTCAATAGCGAGTGGTTCGACAAGATGAAGCCGGCGGACTGGATTCGCCTCACCGCCAAGTTCACGGTTTCGCAGATGCTCGAGCGTGAGGACTTCCACAAGCGCTTTCAGGAAGAAAAGCCCATCGCCATGCACGAGATGCTCTATCCGCTTGCACAGGGATACGACTCGGTCGCGCTGGAAGCCGACGTGGAACTTGGCGGCACCGATCAGAAGTTCAATCTGCTCGTCGGCCGGGAGATTCAGCGTGCCTACGGCCAGGAGTCCCAGGTCGTGCTGACAACGCCGATCCTGGAAGGCTTGGACGGCGTGCAGAAAATGTCCAAGTCGCTAGGCAACGCCATCGGCATCAACGAGCCGCCGCTCGAAATGTACGGCAAGATCATGTCGATTTCCGACGAGATGATGTGGCGCTACTACGAGCTGCTGACGGATATGTCGATAGCACACATCAATAACCAGAGAGACATGATCCGTGCAAGTACTGCTCACCCCATGGATATCAAGAAAGCACTGGCCTGGACGATCGTTAAAGATATTCACTCGAAAGAAGCAGCCAATCAGGCCGGAGAAGACTGGACCAAACAGTTTCAAAAGCGTGAAGTGCCGGATGATGTGGAGCACGTGTCACTTCGTTACGAAGATGTGGCGCCTCAGGGCGTGGATCTGCGCAGTATGAAGCCGGGCTTAGCAGAAGTCCGCCAATCGAGTGACCCGCTCCCGGTCAAACTCGATAAATTATTGGCCCACTCCGGACTTGCGGAATCTGTAAGCGACGGTTCGCGAAAGATCAAGCAAAAAGCAGTCCGCATCAATGGTGAAGTGATTACTCGTCCGTTGCTGGAGGTTCACCTGCCCGTCGAGCTCACTGTCCGCGCGGGCCGACTGTTGCGCCGGGTTCTGATTCTTCCAGTCTCCAAAGAAACAGTATCTAGAAGTTCCTGATCAGGCTTTGATCGTCAAAAGCGTCGTATGCTCGCCGATACACTGGTCACCTATCACCCCCATCATCTGGGCGAGATTTGCCTGGCATGCTGAGCGAGGATTTGGTCCATTCCTGTCCTGCTGAGCGAGATTTGTCCATTCGCTTACGAATGGACGAATTGAGTCGAAGCATCCCTACTGCGGCTAACCCGCGTGTTTTGGTAGATCTTTCTGCGTCATTGACCAGGCCCTTCAGGTCCAAAGGATCTACCAGCAGCCAGAACAGTCTCGAATCTTAGCCTTAAGGCACGTGAGCTTTCGACGTTGAATGCTCACCCCGCGAATTCTAGTCATCGGTCGCAATCTGAGACTGCCGCCCCAGCGACTACCTTCCAGTGGTAAAAAAACCACACTGCTTCCGCCTATCCTGCTCTGATAATTAGAGCTAGCGTTCTTACATAATTATAGGAACTAATCGAAAATGTTCCACGTGGAACACTAGCCAAATTGAACGCGCCACCTTGGTGCTCCTTCGTGTCCTTTGTGGTTAAATTTTTCCGAAGAAATGCGCGCTGCGGCTATCCTCGGGCTCGGGTCGTCCCCACGCGACCTCAAGCCTTTTCAAAAGATCTCAGATGCAAGTTGGCTGATCGGCTTGCCCGCCGCCCCGAACGAGGCCGAGGTAATCCTCATCTTTGGTGGCGACGGTACCGTGCACCGGCACCTGGCGCAGCTGGTGAAGTTGCAGTTGCCGGTGCTAGTCGTACCTGCCGGGAGCGGCAATGACTTTGCCCGAGCGTTGAATTTGCACAGTGTCCGTGATTCGGTTTCCGCGTGGAAGAAATTCACGTCGAGCGCCGCCAATGTGCGGACGATCGACCTGGGGGTAATCATACCGCTCGCGTCGCGAGTCGCCATTGCTGAAGAAGCGGACCCTGCCCGGCACCCCGTTCTAGGCACGAGTTGCTACTTCTGCTGTGTGGCCGGATGTGGGCTGGATGCCGAGGTCGCGCGCCGGGCCAACCAACTTCCGCGATGGCTGCGTTCCCATGGTGGATACGCCCTAAGTTTTCTGGGCGCGCTCCGAGATTTTGCGCCGTTGCCTATGAACATTCTTCTCCCAAAGGCAGAGCAGTCCGGAGAGTTTATGGGTCATCAATCCAAGCCGACAGTGTTGCTCGCGTGCGCCAATACTCCGACCAACGGCGGCGGCATGCGTATTGCACCGCACGCGAAATTGGACGACGGCAAGCTTGACATCTGCCACGTCACAGACATCGACAAGTTCAAACTATTTTGCCTCTTTCCTACGGTCTATTTTGGGCGCCACCTCAGCATCCCGGAAGTGGAGTATTTCCAGGCAGCGCGCTTGCGAATTCAGACGGGGCGGCTGCTGGATGTTTACGCCGACGGCGAGTATGTGTGCCAGACACCGGTAGAGATCGCGGTTCGGCCCAGAGCGTTGCGAGTCGTAGAGCCTTGACCAAGATCCAGTCACGGCCGAACTGTGCGCGGTATGGATGGGGCGAGGGCGCTCGTGCCCACACACGAGTTTCAAGATTCACAGCACACGCCAGCAGTAACGAGCCGCACCACCAGAAACCAGAACTGGAAACTCGCATTACAGTGCTAAACTAACCCACCAGGTATGAGTGACGAGAAGCGATCGCGAACCTTGCTCTGGATCCTGATTGGCGGAGGGGCATTCTTCCTCTTCGTGCTGGCCGTCTTTACTCTGGTCTATCTCACCCTGCACACCGGCGAGCGGACCTCCTCGCTCAGCAGCTTTGGAGACAAGATCGGTGTCGTGGACCTGGAAGGTGTCATCATTACGCCGAAAATTGTCGTCCCCCAGCTCAAAAAGTTTGCCGATGACGATTCGATCAAGGCCATCGTCCTCCATGTGAATTCCCCCGGCGGCGGCGTTGCGGCATCGGAAGAGATTTACCGTGAGGTCAAGAGGATCCGCGACGAGAAGAAGAAGCGCATCGTGGCCTCGATTGAGAGCGTGGGAGCCAGCGGTGCCTATTACATCTCATCCGCGACAAACAAAATCTATGCCGACAAGGGTAGTGTGGTGGGCTCGATTGGGGTCATTGCCGAGTGGGTGAACTATGGTGACCTGTTGCACTGGGCCAAGCTGAAAGACGTCACGCTCAAAGCTGGCGAATTCAAGGATACTGGCTCGCCCACACGCGACCTTACCCCTGCGGAGAAGGAGTACCTGCAGAGCCTGATTGATGACATGCACACTCAATTCATCCAAGCAGTGGCAGACGGAAGAAAGGTAAAAGCCGAGGATATTCGGGCAATCGCGAACGGTAAAGTCTGGACCGGGGGCCAGGCGCTGGGATTGAAACTGATCGACCAGGAAGGTGACTTCGAGACTGCGGTCAAGGACACCGCCAAATCGGTGGGCATCAAGGGTGAGCCGGTCCTGGTGCGTCCGGAAAGAGAGCGCAAAACGGTGTTAGATCTGCTGTTCGGAGATGTTTCCGAATGGCTCCCGACGCGGGAGAAGCTGCTCGACCAGCAGGTGGGATTCTATTATCTGTGGAAGTAGGGCTTGATTTTCGATTATTGATTTTGGATTGCATCTTGCAGATTGCGGAACTGGGATAGTAAATCGGTCCTGCCTGGGGCGCGTGTGAGTCGCGGGATCATTGCTCCTGCTGTCCATCTGGAACTTGCGCGAAGTACCCGAAATCTGAGAAGTTTATGCAGGCCCCCAGGGTGGCCGGGGCTGCTGAGGCAAATCCACAGCAAATAGAGTATAAAGACTCGTAACGCCTAAACAGGGAGCGAAGAGAGCGTATGACAAAAGCCGATCTGATCGACGAAGTGTCCCGGCTGGCGGAACTGACTCGCAAAGATAGCGAAGTGATTGTCGAGACTATTTTTGACAGCATCGTGCGCTCGCTGCGCGTGGGCGACAAGATCGAAATTCGCGGTTTCGGCAGCTTCCGCACCCGCCAGCGGAAACCGCGCGTCGGCCGCAATCCCAAGACTGGCGACAGAGTAGAAGTCCCCGCCAAGAAGATTCCCTTCTTCAAGCCCAGCAAGGAACTCAAGGATCTGGTGAACAACGCGGCTGCGGAGCAGGTAGCGGTGACGCCTCCCGCGCCCGCGACGCCCTCTGTCCCCCCAACGCAGTGAACAGCGGGCATGGGCGCGATGGCGACTTTTTCACCATCACGGGACTCCGCCTGACAAGGCCACAGTGAATTCACGTACATCGTCGACGTCGATCGATCGTACTTCGCCAGCAAGCTGCGACTCGAGGGATCGTGCAATCCCTGCGCACTGAAAAGTAAATTCGCACACACACCCGTCAACGCTGCGCGACTAAATACAAATCCGCCACCTTCAAGGCCAACTCTCGCGGGACATCGGTTCGGTTACAGAGCACGATGATCGTTAGGTCGTCGTCGATGAACCGCTGAATTGCAGTTCTAAATCCTACTGTCTCGCCGTAATGCCACATCCTGGCATGCCCTTTGTAGGGGTTCAGGAACCAGCCAAAGCCATACTCTGCCGGGCTGCCATTGGGCTCCTGCGGAGGACTATCCGGTACTTTCACCGGTGTGATCGCGGAGCGCATCTCAACCTCACTTAACAGGCTGTGGCGGCGCAATGCCCGGTCCCATTTTTCCAAGTCTGCCAGGGACGAATAGATGCCGCCATCGCCCAGAACGGCCGAAGTCGGACTCTGGTCCGCCTCGTACCAGCCATATTGCTTTTTAGTATGCCCGTACGCGCGATGTGGGACTTCGTTCTTACTCTTCTCGTAGGCAATGGTTGTGTTCATCTTTAGCGGCGCAAAAATCCGGTCATGCAAAAACTGGCCGAACGGCTTGCCCGACGCCTTCTCCACGACCAGTGACAGAACGGCATAACCGGAATTGCTGTAGTCCCATTTCGTCCCCGGCGGGAATTTGGTTCTGTTCTGTTGTTTTAGCAACTCAAGCACGCCGGCGTCCTTGATCTGCGGGATCTGCTCAAGTGGCGTGTTGCCATGTTGCTTCATCAGCAAGTCCTCATAGTCCTCCAGTCCTGAGGTGTGGTTGAGCAGGTGGCGGACAGTGATCGACTTCCCGTACTGAGGAAAATCGGGGAAAACCTCGGTCAAGCTATCTTCGTAATGAAGCTTGCCATCGTGTACGAGCAGCATGATCGCCATTGCAGTGAACTGTTTGCTGATGGAAGCCAGCCGGAAATTTGTGTGCTCGTCAATTTTCTTTCGGTTTCGCAGGTCCGTGACTCCATAGCCGCGCTTGAAGATTTCGCGGCCATTTTTGATGACCAGGACCGCAGCGCCGGGCGCGTTATTCGACTTCAGATCAGCAAGGACATTGTCGATCTGCCTGGCAGGAACCGGGTCAGCCACGGCTGCGAATTGCACGATGCCCGGGAAAATCAATAGCAGAGCCCAGTTTCTGTTCAAGGAATGGTCCTCCTCTGGGGCATCTCTGTGCCGAACGTGCGCTGCGGCATGCACGGGCGAGACGCCCGCGCCTACATCGCTTTTCTCGAAACCACATGCACGGGCGAGACGCCCGCGCCTACATCGCTTTTCTCGAAACCACACGCACGGGCGAGACGCCCGCGCCTACATCTCTTTTCTCGAAATCACATGCACTGGCAGACGCGCGCGCCTACCTTCTTACGCCCAGATCATGGTCGAATTCCCACTGCGCCCATCATGCGCCCGGTCACGCCTTTCTCCGTACGAAAGGAAAATAAGAGATCCACCCGGCACGAAGTACACAGGGGAACAGCTTCGATATTTTTCCCCGAAACTCCAGCAGCCAGTAGCTGGCGGCGGTTCGCCTCGACCAGGTCGAGGAAGAAACGGCTGGGCAGATCGCCGTGGCCCGGGGAACGCGCGCTGAGGAAAGGCAGCGGGTATTTCTCGTGGACCGAGTCGGAGTCTTTGGTTTCGTGGAAGAGTGCTCCAGCATAAGGGAATTGGGACGCGAATTTGTCGCGCACTTCAGGTCCAACCTCGTAGCAGCAGTCATGGATCCCGGGACCGATGGCCGCCTTCAGGTCGCCCGCCAGTGTGCCGAATTGGCGGCGCATTTCGCCCACCCCCTTATCGATGATACGTCGCAGTGTCCCGCGCCAACCGGCGTGAAACACGCCGACAGCACGGCGTTTCGGGTCGACGAGGATGATGGGCAGGCAGTCAGCGGTTTGAATGGCGAGCAGCAGCTTGGGCGTGGCGGTGATGAGGCCATCGCCCACAAGGGTCGTACTCGGAGGCGATACGACGAGGTGAATCAGATCGGAGTGGACTTGGCGAAGCATAACCAGGGGCCAGAGCCTGCCCTTGTCGTTAGCGCCCAGTTCTTTCAGGAACGCTGCGCGGTTGCGCTCGACAGCACTTTTTGAGTCATGTTTGTTGAAAGCGAGGTTGAGTGATCCTTCGCCGTAAACTTGAGAGGAGCCGCCCTTTCGCGTGGAAAACCCGTGGGCAAGCCACGAAATCTTGTGCAGATTGTCCGCTTGAAGAATCTTCAGTCCGGAGGATTGGCGAGAGCGCGCGGTCGGCACAAAAATATGATATCCGACGCTCAGAGAATTCCGGCAGTCGCCCCCGTGTGAACTGCTGATCTTACGATTTCCAAGCCAGATCCCCTAGCAGGCTGCGGAAAAACTCTAAAAAGCAAATTCCTCGCGGGGCTGAAGCTCGCTCGGAATGTCAAAAATAAACGGACTTAACGGCACCCTTCGGCTTCGCTCAGGGCAGGCTCGAAGTCGTGCCCTTCCCAAAACAGAGGTCAGATCGGGTTTTTCCGCAGCCTGCTAGACTCCACAAACCCCGATTCGCTTAACAGCGATGTCAGGGTCTGTGGCTTGCCCCTCCCGAAGTTCGCGCGTCAGGGAGTTGCCCCGGCAGCGACTTCTCCATGAACGTCACCAGATCTTTTTTCATCTTCGCGTGCGAGTTGGTCTCGATGTAAACCATGTGTCCCGAATCGTAGGTCGCGAACGAGATGTTCTTCCGATAATTCGGATTCAGATCGAGATGGTCCATGGTGTAATCGGCGGCATAGAAGGGGGTGGCCAGATCGTAGTACCCTTCCATGACCAGCACCTTCAAATACGGATTCTTCACGATAGCTGCCCGCAAGGCCGCCGCAGTATCCGGGAACCCTTGAATCGCCGAACCCCAATCCCACTTCTCAAAGCCGCCCTCCTGGAAAGCGAAAATTTTGTACGGCATATCCGATTTGTACCCCAGTTCGGTTCGCAGGTAGTTGTTGAAGACCGCGGTATACGGCGGCAAAATTGCCGACCCGGTTGGATCATAAAAGCGCGTATCCAACAGTCCTTCCGGATCAGGCCCGGTGAAGCGCCCATCCAGGCGTCCGACTCTCAGTTTTTGATCGAGAAGCAGATTGTGCGTGAATTTCTGCACGTCAATACGCAGGTTGGCATCATCAATGAGCTGTTTACTCAGGCCCGTGTACCGAGCCATTTGGTCGATAATTTTCTGACGCTCCTCGGGTGTGAGCGCATCTCCCTTGGCCAACGCCTTCGCGTAATCTGTCGAGACCCATTGCTCCACCTCCTGGCGCGTTTTCGCCAAGTCCTGCATGAGGTCGGGCGGCAACTTCTTGTGATATGCCGCGATCATGGTGTAAGTGGGCACCAGCAGGACGTACGGCAGGTCATTAGACTTGTTCCACTCCAGCGTCTGGAAACTCAACGCAATCGAAAGCAGCGTGATTCCGTTGAACGCAATGCCGTGGTCAGCCAGATAACCGGCCACGCCCGCGGCGCGCGTTGTCCCATAGCTCTCGCCCAAAAGGAAGAGTGGTGAAGACCATCGATCATAGCGCGTGATGTAGAGGCGGATGAATTCTCCAAATGCCTCGATGTCGCCCTTGACGCCCCAATATTTTTTCGAAAGTTCCGCGTTCGCCGCACGGCTGAAGCCTGTGCCGATCGCGTCCACCATGACGATGTCACTCTTATCGAGCAAGCTGTTTTGATTGTCGGCTATGCGGTAGGGCGCCGCGGGCATGAAGCCTTGGGGCTGCAGTACCACGCGCTTTGGTCCCAGTGCCCCCATGTGCAGCCACACTGATGCGGAACCCGGACCGCCATTAAAGGCAAAGGTCAGTGGACGTTTGCTCGCATCCTGCCCATCCAGCGTATAAGCAACGAAGAACATCTCCGCTTCGATCTTGCCGTCATCGCGCTTGACTGGTAGGCGGCCGGCCGTGGCCGTATATTTCAGCAGCTTGCCATCGACGGTGATCTGGTGATGTGTGGCCACCGGCGGCATTTCCGTCACGTCGTAGCGCTCTTCCTTCTCGGCCGCCTCCTTGGTGGTTTCCGGTTTGGTTTCTTCCGCGACTTTGGCAGGAGTCTCCTGTGGCTTTCCTTCCGGCACTTTCGGCGGAGCAGATGGTTCTTCGGGTTTGGTCTTGGTTTGTTTCTTTGTCGAATCCGGAATTTTTGTCGAATCTGGCTGTTGTGCCCAAACGGCGGCTAGTAGAGCGAGTATAAGTACGAACGCGCCTGCAAGAGATCGCATTGCATCTCCGATCATTCTTGGTTTCGCAACTCTGGTGCGAGGCATTATATCCCCATGAAAAACAACAGCACAGATTGCCTGCCTAACGCACAGCTTGAATTTTCTGCTTGGACAACGTCTCTACCTGTTCTACAATTCATATCCACCGGGAAAAATACCAGTTGTTGAACCTCCCCCGGGCAGCAGTATCCGAACAAAAACTTCAAGGAGAGTTTGGACTATGAAGAAGCTGCTCACGTTGTTATTTGCGGTTGCCCTCACATTCTCGCTGTCGTCCGTATCGTTCGCGCAAGATGCGGGGACGGCCGACAAGAAAACTGAGACCAAGAAGGAAGAGAAGGCAGAGAAGAAAGCTGCCAAGAAGAAAGCCAAGAAGGAAAAGAAAGAACAGAAGAAAGACGACGCAGCGAGCAAAGACCAGCCGAAGTAAGGGGTCTTTCCGGTTATCAGAAAGAACCCCGGCCCACGGTCGGGGTTTTTCCTTTTTGTGGAAGTAACCGGGTTTGTGGGTGAGGAACAACTGTGGCGTCCAATCCTACAGGACGCTACGGTTCATGTTGGGCTTTGCTTCAGCCACTGGGACAGAGTTCCCGGCATGCTCGAGGCGTCGTCTACTAACAACCTTTACGCCGGTGCGGCACCAACGCAAATAGCCTGTTAGAATCTCGCGTCCAACCAAATTCAGGGGGGAGCAATGCGCGGCCTGACGGGCAAGCGTGTCCTCATCACGGGCGGCGGTAGCGGGATCGGCGCCGCCACGGCGGCTCGTTTTCTGGAAGAAGGCTCAGCCGTCTGTGTGCTTGACCGCGACGCCAAGGGACGGAAGCAAATCCAGCGCCAGTTGCCGGGTCTGGCTGGGACGGTCGACGCCGATGTCTCGAACCTACAACAGGTGCAGGCGGCGTTTGCCGACGTAGTGCGCATCTTGGGCGGCGTGGACGTCGTCATCAACAATGCCGGCATCAGCATCCGCCACAACTTTCTTGAGATCACACCCGAAGAATGGGACAAGGTCATCGCCGTAAACCTCACGGGCGTGTTCTACGTCGCGCAAACCGCGGCACGTCATATGTGGGAGCGGGGCAGCGGCGTGATTCTGCAAACAGCCTCCACCAATGGAATCGTGGGCTACCCTTACTACGCCGATTACAATGCGACCAAAGCAGGTGTGATTGAGCTGACGCGATCTATGGCGCTGGAACTGGCGCCTAAGATTCGGGTCTGCGCAGTCGCTCCGGGGTATGTGCTCACGCCCATGCAGCGCGCCGAGTATACGGACGAGATGCTTGATGAGGTCAATCGCAAAATTCCTTTGCAACGACACGCCAAGCCTGAGGAGATCGCGGCTTTGTTTGCATTTTTGGCATCGGACGACGCTGCTTATATGACAGGGCACGTATACACGATTGACGGCGGGGAAACCGCGGGTAGTCTGGCGGGACGGTAGTTGAATTGGTGTGGGACGGGCGACTTCAGCCCTGCATGGCAGTGTAATTTGACAAATTGCGGCGTTACACGCTGAGGTCACCGTCTTCGGCAAAGAATGGCTAGCACGTCGATTCGGGAAAAAACTTCTCTCTGCGGCAAAGTAGCCCTGATCACGGGCGGCGCTTCCGGTATCGGGCGCGCGACATCACTGCTATTCGCTTGCGAAGGTGCAGTGATAGCCATTACCGACATCAACGAAGATGCAGGCCAAGCTGTCGCCCAGGAGATCATCAGCGCCGGCGGTCGCGCCATTTTCGAACGCGCTGACGTAAGCTGCGCGGCCGACTGTCAAAGAGTAGTGGAGCGTGTGAGACGCGAGTTTGGCGCCATCCATATCCTCTTCAACAACGCGGGAATTATCAGGCGTGCTTCGCTAGTCGAACTGAGTGAACAAGAATGGGACCGCGTCATGGAAGTCAACGTCAAATCCATTTTTCTCCTCTCCCGCCTGGTGATTCCGCTGATGTCCAAGGACGGAGGCAGTTCCATCATTAATATGGCTTCCGGTTGGGGATTGGCGGGTGGGCCTCGTGCCGCCGTGTATTGCGCCTCCAAGGGAGCCGTTGTTCTCCTCACGAAGGCGATGGCCATCGACCATGGCCCGCAGAACATTCGCGTAAACTGCATCTGTCCTGGCGATACTGATACGAATATGCTGGGGAATGAAGCTCTGCAGCTTGGCGAGTCGAGAGACCGCTTTATGGCGGAGGCAGCGCGACGGCCTCTGGGCCGGGTTATGGCCCGAGGAGATCGCCCAGGCGGTACTGTATCTGGCAAGTGAAGCGTCATCGTTCGTGACTGGCACCGCGTTGGTGGTGGACGGCGGCGGACTCGCAGGGTCGGTTTGAGCTCCCAGTTATGGTTGTCGTTCCGGGCGAAGGGAGGAATCTGTTTTTTGCTAACAGCAGTTTCCTCACGGGCTGAAGCGCGTCGGAATTACAAGAGTTAAAAGCCATGCGTCTAGCCAACAAAGTCGCGCTCATCACCGGCGGAACCTCTGGCATCGGCCAAGCCACGGCTCTTCTATTCGCGAAGGAAGGCGCGAAAGTCGCCATCACCGGGCGTGACGAAACACGAGGATGTTCGGTAATCGAGCAGATGGTAAAGGAGAGTGGCCAGGCGATCTTCGTCCGCGCGGACGTGCGTAACGCCGACGAATGTCGTCGCGCCGTGGAACAAATTCTGAGCACCTTCAGCCGCGTCGACATTCTGTTCAACAATGCTGGCGTCTTCTATCCCCACACGACGCTCGACTGCTCCGAAGAAGAATGGGACTTGCAGATCGACATCAACCTGAAAGGTACTTTCCTGATGTCGAAACAGACTCTGCCAAGCATGATCGCGCAGGGCAGCGGAGTGATTATCAACAACAGTTCTGGTTGGGGCATTGTGGGCGGCGACGCGGCTGTGGCTTACTGCGCCTCGAAAGGTGGTATCGTGCTGCTCACCAAAGCGATGGCCATTGATCACGGACGGCAGGGAATTCGCGTGAACTGCATTTGTCCCGGTGACGTGGACACGCCGATGCTACCCGAAGATGCACGTTTGCGTGGGCTGGACTGGAAGTCGTATCTTGCCGGTTGCGCCAATCGGCCGATGGGCAGGATCGGTACTGCGGATGAGATCGCGAAAGCGGCGCTTTTCCTCGCCTCCGACGATTCTTCTTTCATGACGGGCGCCACGCTGGTGGTGGATGGTGGAGGCACAGCCGATTGAACGTGACCAATGACGCAGACGCTCACAACCCGTAGTCGCACCCGTTCACAGCAGTGGTTCCAGCGGGCGCAGCAATCGCTCGTCGAAGGGGTGAACTCCCCCTCGCGAGGCGCGGCAGTCTACCATCCTGGCCCAGTTGCGCTGGAACGCGGACGCGGTTCGCATGTTTGGGACGCCGACGACAACGAGTACGTCGATTTCATGATGTCATTCGGCGCGCTCATCCAGGGGCATGCGCATCCCAAGCTGGTTGAAGTGGTTTCGCAAGCCGTGGCGGAGGGCTCGCATTTTGCGACTGCCACCTCGGCGGAAGTGGAAGCCGCGGAGCGTTTCCGTCGCATGGTGCCGTCAGCGGAACTCGTGCGATTCACTAACACGGGTACAGAAGCCACGATGTTGGCATTGCGTTTGGCGCGCGCACACACCCGACGCACCAGGTTTCTCAAGTTCGAGGGCCACTACCACGGCTGGTACGATTCTTACCTTCTGAACGGACATAGTTATTCGCCGGAGGAAATCGGCCCACCGGAAAATCCCAGGAAGATCCCCGACTCGGCAGGCATTCCTCCCAGCACTTTTGATGAAGTTGTGCTGGCTCCTTGGAACGATGTCTCCGCCCTGGAGCGAGTAATGCGTGACCATGGCCGAGAACTGGCTGCAGTGATCACCGAGCCAATCATGGCGAACATGGGGTGCATTCTGCCGCGGGATGGCTATCTCGAGCGTCTGCGCGAACTGACGCGCGATCACGGCGTGCTGCTGATTTTTGATGAGGTCGTTACTGGGTTTCGTTATGAACCGGGCGGATGCCAGGAGTTCTACGGCATTCGTCCTGACATCAGCGTCTTCGGGAAGGCTTTGGGCGCGGGATTCCCAATCGGAGCCGTGGCCGGGCCGCGCTCAATCCTAGATCGGATGCGTTGGGGCGAAGACATGGTGCTGCACTACGGCACCTTTAATGGACACCGGCTCACGATGAAAGTAGTTGCCGCCAATCTCGACTTGCTCTCAGCCGATGGAACCTACCGCAACCTGCACGCCATTGGCAATGCTGCGATTGCCGGACTGCAAGATGTGTTTCGCAAGCGAAAAATCAAGGCTATCGTGCAAGGCTTTGGTCCGATGTTCCAGATCTACTTCACTGATCGTGACGCTATCCACGATTACCGCGATTACTGCAAACACGTTGATACCCTTCGCTACTCGCATTTTGTCCACCTGCTGCTCGAACATGGCATCTACATGACTCCTTCCAACGGCCTGCATTGGATCATCTCTACTGTGCACACTGAGAGTGATGTGACCACACTGGTGGAGGCGGTCGACCGGGCGTGCGCTGAACTCGCGTGAAGGCCACAGTTTTTCTTGGCGGCGGCCGCATCACGGGTGCGCTGCTGGCCGGGCTCCGCCTCGCTGGATACAAAGCGCCAGTTGTGGTACACGACCGACATCCGCAAAAGTTACGACAACTCCAGCGAGAGTATGGGGTGATTCCGGAAGCCCGCCTCCGCCGCGCCGTTGCCCAGGCGCATCTACTGATCGTTGCTGTTAGGCCTGAGTCAGTCGCAGACTTGCTAGCAGAGATCGGGGAGCTTCGCCGGCCTGTGATTTCCGTGAGTCTTGTGGCTGGCGTCCCCCTGGAAAATCTTCGCGCGCGACTTGGTTCGCCGGTAGGCTGGGCCAGAGCAATGCCGAGCCCGGTTTGTCGCAGTGGTCGAGGGTTGACGGCGTTAACGTTCGAACGAGCTCTGCCCCAAGCTGCGCGCCAGGAAATCCGAAATTTTTTTGGCAAAGTCGGCCCAGTACTTGAGATTCCGGAGAGCAAATTCGATGCCTTCACCGTGACCTATTCCTGCAGCCACGGCTATCACGCGCTTGCCACACTGGCTGGGGCGGCCAAAAAACTGGGACTGGATCGAAAAAGCGCACTCACAGCCGCCGCGCACGCGCTCGCTGATGGAATCATCTCCTGGCGTGAGGGGAACATCCCCTTGGATCGATTGCTGCATGAAGCCGCGACTCCCGGCGGAATCGCCGCGACGGTAATGGCTGCAATGGATAAGAGTGGCTATCCAAGGGTCATTGAACGAGGATTGCGAGCCGGCAAGGCCAGGGCGGTAGAGAACGGGAAAAAATCAGCCTAACTTTTCCTCTTAGTTTTTAGACCTCTTCCTGCAAGCCGCAGCAAGCGCACCACTGGATAGAGGGAAAAGAGCGGTGGGGGCAATCTTACTGCCGACCATTCTCCCGTGCTGGGCGTGGTGGCAAGTCTTACCAGGAAACGAATCTTGTCCTGACGTCGCTCTCGGAGGCGCAGCATCAGCCGGAAATAGTCCGCGGATTCCGTGTCGTACTCGGAAGTCTGAACCAACATCAGCCGAATTTCCTGTCCCAAACGTTCGGCCTCAGGGTCGTTACCCCGATACTCATCGAATTCAGACGGAGACGGCGATTCCAATAGCTCATCCCCAAGCCAGAGAGCTATGGCAAGGATTCGTTCAATCCCCAATGCGTGGGCTTCCTGCCGAACACGGTCACAGTCGACCGCCTGCGACCGCATGGCTTCCGCGATATCGCATACCCACGAGAGCCGGCCCCAAACGTGTTTGGCGGCGTGAACGCAAAGCACCAGCAGCAGGTCCTCTGGTGACAGCGTGCGAACCCTTCTTCCTCCTAATTCGGCAATGCAAGCTCGGTGAAAAAACCCGTCCATGTCGAAGTCGACAGAATAGAACTGGGGCAGGATGCGCCATTGCATCTCGAGCAGGTTCCTGCCAGCAGGTCCGTCAAAAGTCCACTCATATCCTGAGGCAAGGTAAGCGCGTTCCTCGGCCTCACTCAGGTGGATGGCGGACGCATAATCCAACTCGCGCAAAGCCGTCCTGGCACAGGCCAGATCCGCGGCACGAATCAGGATGTCCAGATCGGAGAATTGTCGTAAGGCGAGATCCTTATAGACGGTTTCAGCCAGCACCGGGCCCTTATAGGGAATTGCGGCTATGCCATGGGATTTCAGGCAATCCAAAATTCTGATCAGCTCATACGTGAGCCGGAGATTTTTTTGCGCATTGCACTGATAGGCTTGCCGCAGGCGCTCCAGCGTCGGTTTCGGGACATGTTCGGTAAAACCACAAAGACTTCGATAGACGAGGGGCATAACGGCATGGTATTCCGTCAGACGTGAGAGTTCGGCCCAGTCGATTGGGCCTCGCAGCAGCGATTGTATGCGCTCGGAGCGACCAGGACCGACTTGTACGGTGCAGCAGGCCAGCAGCAGGTTAAATTCGTTGCCCACGCCCAAAAGCTTAGGAGTTCCCTCAACTGCGCCCACGGGCTGTGCCGATGCGACTTGCGGCATAAGAATACGAATTGCTGGCGTGCTGTCTGAAGTGCCAGTAAATATCGAACGGAATGTTGGTGCTGCCCACTATAATACAGAGACTTTCATCTAGATTTTTGAATGGTGTGCGTGTGCTGTGACCCAGTACACGCACCACTCGATTCATGCACAGTGTCGTACTCGAGTCCGTCACTAAACGGTTTCGTCATCGTCCCGCCCTGTTCAACTGGATGGGCCGTGAGCGAACCGGAGAGACGTGCGCTCTTGAAAATCTTTCCCTAAGCATCCCTGCCGGAAAAGTGCTGGTGTTGCTCGGCCCTAACGGTAGCGGCAAGACCACAACCCTTAAGCTCATATCCACAATGTTGCTGCCCGACTCGGGGCGAGTTCTCGTAGAAGGCGCGAATACGCTAAAGGAAACGGACAGCGTGCGCAGGCATGTGGGGTTTGCCGTTTCGACGGAGAGGTCATTTTTCCCGCGACTTTCGGCCAGGGAAAATCTCGATTTTTTCGCCACTCTGGACGACGTCCAACGAAGTGATCGCACGCAAAAAGTTGACGAAGTGTTGGCGCTAACTGGTCTTACGGAATCTGCCGACACATTAGTTATGAAGTTTTCCAGCGGCATGTATCAGAGGCTGGGTATGGCTCGCGCCCTGATCAAGAAGCCTTCCGTGATCCTGCTCGATGAGCCTACGCGCAGCCTGGATCCCGGCTCGGCAGTACATTTCTGGGAACTGGTTCGCGGTTTGTCGACTCAAGGCTCGACGGTAATCTTGGCAACGCATAATTTCAATGAGGGCGTGGCAGTGGGTGATCTGGTAGCTGTGCTCTATCGAGGAGTGCTGACTGGCCTTCGACAGCTTGCCTCCACCAGTGTTGACGAGTTGCGGTCTTTCTATTTTCGAAGTACCGGCGAATTGGAGGAAGTTCCCGAGATGGCGGTGAGGAGCGTCAGTTGAAACTTTCCTCGCTGTGCGACAAATTGGCAGCGATTCTTCGGCGCGACCTCCTGACTGCGATCCGGTATCGAACTGGATTCATGCTCGCGGCGGCCGGAGCGCTTGCGGAGCTGGCGGCGTTCTACTATCTCTCTCGCGCTATCGGGCCAGGATTTCGGCCAGAGGGAATGGGCTATTTTCCATTCTTGCTGGTTGGTACTGGCTTCTACACTTTTCTGGTGATGGGAGTTCATTCGTTTTTGGCCGCAGTTCAGGAGGCGCAGCAGAACGGCACTCTGGAAGTTCTGATGACTACTTCGACGCCTCCTCCTGTGCTGGTGTTTCTGAGTGCAATCTCAGCTTTTGCGGGAAACACTGTGAACCTGGTTTTCTATCTGGTGGTTGGGCTGCTGGTATTTGACGCGCCGTTGCGCCCCAACCTGGCGGGATGCATTGTGATCTTCGTGCTCTCAATGGCGGTCGCGATCGCAATTGGAATTTTTGCGGCCGCAGTGCAGTTGGCGATCCAGAAGGGTTCGGCTGTCGTCTGGGCTCTTGGTTCCGGAGCTTGGTTCTTGACGGGGACGATGTTCCCCGTGGCTGCGCTGCCGAAGGCACTTCGATATTTATCGGGACTGATACCGATTACACATTCGCTGGATGGCATGCGCCTGGCGCTGCTTCAAGGCGTGTCTTTTTCCGTGCTGGCTCACGAAATTCTGATCCTCGCATTGTTTTCAATCGTTCTTCTGCCATCAAGTCTCGCAATTTTTTCGTACACTTTGCGTCGTGCCCGGCTGCAAGGCACCCTTTCTTTTTATTGAAGGTAGTATTAGGAAGTACTTTCGATTCGTGCGAGCATCTGAACAGATAACAG
>Ga0099828_10000413_pt1 | contig 26031 bp, 15 predicted proteins | sample CZO8metaG_2_FD_79338 | JGI IMG/M metagenome (GOLD analysis project Ga0099828, IMG submission 79338) | Vadose zone soil microbial communities from the Eel River Critical Zone Observatory, Northern California, USA - CZOApr15con2H1.8 metaG | ecosystem: Environmental > Terrestrial > Soil > Vadose... | reverse complement strand
CGTGAAATCGCTGACCCGCGCGGCCTGCTGCATGTTGTGGGTGACAATAACAATGGTGCACTCTCGTTTCAACTGAAACAGCAGCTCCTCGATCTTGGCCGTGTTGACCGGATCGAGCGCCGAGCACGGCTCGTCGAGCAGCAGCACTTCCGGCTGCACGGCGAGAGCGCGAGCGATGCACAAGCGTTGCTGCTGCCCGCCCGACAGGCCATAGGCCGACTTATGCAGTTGGTCTTTCACCTCGTCCCACAAGGCCGCCCGGCGCAGGCTGCTCTCTGCCGCTTCATTGAGAGATCCCGCATGGCCGTTGATTCGCAGCCCGTAAGCTACGTTGTCAAAAATGGATTTCGGAAAAGGATTGGGTTTCTGAAAGACCATGCCGACGCGCCGTCGCAAGCTCGTTACGTCCGCCGTCAGGATGTTCTCGCCGTCGAGCAGAATCTCTCCCTCCAGCCGGGCGTGACGAATCGTTTCGTGCATGCGGTTCAGGGTGCGCAGCAGCGTGGACTTTCCGCAGCCGGAAGGCCCAATCAGCGCGCTGATGCGATTGGCGGCTATCCCAAGGCTGATCTCGAACAGCACCTGCTTGCTGCCGTAAAAGAAGTTCAGCCTGGAAATCTTCATCCTCACAGCAAGGTCCGCGGGCTGATTCTCCCGCTGCCACTCTTGCAGTTTGTTCTTGGCCGGCACAAATGTGACCGATGTGTGCATGACCTACGTCCTCGGGACCGAGACTCTGCGCGACAGCACGGTGCGTGCGATAACGTTTGTCGCCAGCACCAGGCCTAGCAGAACCAACCCCGCGGCCCACGCCTGCCTGTGCCAGTCCTCGTAGGGAGCGATGGCGTAGGTGTAGATCATAACCGGCAGCGACGCGGTGGGCTGATTCCAACCGGGGCTCCAGAAGCGGTTGCTGAAGGCGGTGAAGAGCAACGGCGCCGTTTCCCCCGCCACTCTCGCCAGGGCCAGCAAAACGGCGGTCAAGACACCCCGGTAGGCGGCTGGGATCACCACCGTGGCAATTGTCTTCCATTTGCTCGCCCCCAGCGCCATGGCCCCCTCGCGCAGCGGGCGTGGCACAAGGCGCAGAAAATCCTCCGTGCTGCGGAGTGTGGCGGGAACCATCATCAAGCCAAGCGCCACTGCGCCCGCGAAGGTGGAAAAGTGGCGCATCCGCAGGACCACTATGCCATAGGCAAAAATCCCGATGACGATCGAGGGCACTCCATTCAGCAGGTCGGTGGTGTACCGCACCAAGAAGGGAAAGGTGCGGCCGCCGAACTCGGCCAGATACACCCCGCCGAAGAAGCCGATCGGCACACCAATCAGCGACGCCAACAGCAACAGCTTGGCGCTGCCCACAATGGCGTTGGCCATGCCTCCGCCGGCCTCCCCCACGGGCTTAGGAAGTTTGGTGAAGAAGTCCCAGTTCAGGGCCCTCCCGCCGTGCCACGCCAGATAGCCCAGGATAAATAAGAGGACCGAGACCGCCGCGAGAGCACAGAGGCCGCTGAGGCCGAGCATCGCGGCGTTGACCGCCTTTCGCCAAATCAGCCGGTAGGTCATTCGTGGGCAGTCCCCCGTTGCGTGGTAAGCAGGATCAACAAGCGTGCCAGGCCGTTCAGGATGAAGGTCAGAAAGAAGAGCACCAGGCCCAACTCGATCAGAGCATGGAGATAAAGATCGCCCGTGGCCTCGCTGAATTCGTTGGCAATCACGGCAGCAATCGAATAGCCAGGGGCAAACAGGGACGCGCTGATCTGGGGGTTATTTCCAATCACCATCGTCACGGCCATGGTTTCTCCGAGTGCCCGAGCCAGCGCCAGAAAGATCGATCCCAGGATTCCGGCGCGCGCGAAGGGCACCGCCACCTTCCAGGTGGCCTCCCAGCGCGTAGCCCCCAGCGCCAATGCAGCTTCCCGCTGGTCACCCGGCACAGCTAGAAGCATCTCGCGGGAAACGGAAATGATGAACGGCAGAACCATAACGGCGAGGACCAGACCGCCTGCGAGAAAGCCGACTCCATACGCGGGACCCTGGAACAACGGGAGAAAACCAAACAGTGCGCCAAGCCCCGGCTCGACTCGCTCACGCAGCAGCGGGACCAGCGTGAAAATGGCCATCAACCCATAGATGACGCTGGGCACCGCCGCCAACAGGTCGATCACGAATGCCAGGCCATCGGAAAGCCGGGGCGGAGCCAACTCGGCTAGAAAGATCGCAGCGCCTAAACCCACGGGCACCGCGATGAGAAGGGCCACGGCCGAAGTGACCAACGTGCCGTAGATGAAAGGCAGCGCGCCAAACTGCTCGAAGACGGGATCCCAGACGCGAGAGAACAGAAAACTCCAGCCAAATCGGTGCCGCGAAAGCACGGAATTCGCCCAAAGCTCATAGACCAGCAGACTCGTGATCAGGATGACACTGCCTGCAAACAGCGCCGTAATCAGATGGGCCGCCTCGTCCCCGCTGCGCAGGCGTTGCAACAGCGCGCGTGGCCCCCGGCTTGGATGTCCGTGCCGGACCGCAATGGGAGCAGTCGCCATGCTAGTGAATCTGGGCGATGGCCTTCAATTCCTTTTCCACCACCTCGCGCGGCAGCCGCGCGCAAGCCAACGGCTCGGCGTACTTCTGGCCCTCGGTCAGCATCCAGCGGAGGAACTCCTTGAGCACCGCCTTCTTGTTGCCATCCTGGATGCTGGCGGGCACCAGCAGCCAGGTGAAGCTGGCGATGGGGTAAACGCTGTTTCCTGGGGGGTTGGTGATGGACACGCGGAAATCATCCGGCATCGACTTGGCAGCTCCGGCCGCTGCCGCGCTGACGCCAGCCAAGTCCGCCTTGACGAAGGCGCCGGCGGAGTTCCGCACCCGGCCGTAGGGCAGGTTGTTCTGGATGGCGTAGATCAACTCGACGTAGCCGAGAGAGTTCGGGGTCTGCTTGACCAAACCGGCGACACCCTCGTTGCCTTTACCCCCCAAGCCCACCGGCCAGTTGACCGATGTGCCCTTGCCCACTTTCTTCTTCCAACCCTCGCTCACCTTGGAAAGATAGTCCGTCCAGATATACGTTGTGCCGCTTCCGTCGGAGCGGTGCACCACCACGATGTCCTTTGCGGGCAGGGTCACGCCCGGGTTGGCGCCGGCGATGGCCGGGTCATTCCACTTCGTGATCGTGCCCAGGAAAATGCCGGCCAGGGCTTCGGGGGTGAACTTTAGTTCTTGCGCGACGCCGGGAATGTTATAGGTCGGGACATCCGCGCCAAGCACTGTTGGAAAATGGAGGACCTTTACTTTCGCTTGGGCCAGTTGCTCATCGCTCATCGGCCCGTCCGAGGCCCCGAAGTCCACCGTGCCGGAAAGCAATTGCCGGATCCCCGCACCCGAACCCACCGACTGATAATTGATTTGGATGTTTGGATGCAGCTTGTGATACTCGTCAAACCACTTGGAGTAAATGGGATAGGGGAATGTGGCCCCGGCCCCGTTTACCAGGATCGGGCCGAAGCTTTGCCCCTTGGCCGACCCGCCCGGCGCCACCAGCAAACCCAGGACTGCGAGACTTCTGATGACCTTCATTCCTTTTCCCCTGCTTAAGTCTCCGCTTCGATTGTTACAATCCTGTTACAACCCGGTTACAGTTCTCTGAAATCTGCCCCGCCGCTATCACATGTCTGCCTCGCGTGAAATTTCTCCAGTGGGACTTCTCCTCTCGGAATCCAGCCGCCGTGAACACATTGCCGCGTGCAACCGAGGCACACTAGGCGAGGCACTTCAATGCTAGATAAATCGCGTATGAAACTCTGCTCTCAGCCAGGGAAGGCTAGGGCTGGTTGGAAATGGGGAGGGCAAAGTGGAAATCCGAGCCCTGACCGACCGCGCTTTCCACCCAGATGCGCCCGCTGTGCGCTTCCACGATGTGACGGGAGATAGCGAGACCTAGTCCGGTGCCCCCAACTGCGCGCGAGCGAGCGGCATCGACTCGGTAGAACCTTTCAAAGATTCGCGCTTGGTCGGCCAGTGGAATGCCAATGCCGGTGTCGGAGACCGTGATCACCACCGTCCCGTTGACGGCCTGGGCGCGCACGGCGATGCGGCCGCCGGCGGGCGTGTACTGCACGGCGTTGTCGAGCAGGTTCTGCAACACCTCTTGCAGGCGGCGGAAATCGCCGCGCGCGGGTGGCAACCCAGCCGGGCATTCCACAAGCAGCGCGTGTTGCTTTTCCTCAGCCTTGAGCCGCGTCGTTTCGATGCACGAGTCAATCAACTCCGCCACGGCAACCGGTCGAAGTTCCAGGTCCAGCTTGCCCGCCTCGATCAGGGCAAGCTTTAGCAAGTCGTCGGTCAGCCGCGCGAGGCGCCGGGCATGATCGCGGATAATCTCGAGGAAGCGCTGGCGATTCTGCCGGTCGTCGAGCGCTCCGGCGAGCAGGGTTTCGGCGAAGCCCTGGATGGCGGTCAGCGGGGTCTTGAACTCGTGCGAGACGTTGGCCACAAAGTCGCGTCGCACCCGTTCCAACCGCCTCAGTTCGCTGATGTCGTGCAGCACCAACACGGCGCCGGTCGTCCCATCGGCGCGCACGGGCGCTGCCGTGACGGCAAAGCTCCGCGGGCGCACTGTTCCCATGACCATTTCGCTGTGCACCGTCTCATGCCCCGCCAGCACCCGTTGGACCGCCGCCAGCAGCTCCGGCTGGCGAATCACCTCCACGGGTCGCCGGCCTTCGCATGTCGCGGCATCGACACCAAGAATCTGCGCGAACGCGGCGTTCGAGAACAGGATGTGTTCGTCAGCCCCGATGACCGCCACACCCTCCACCATGCTCCGCAGGATGGCCGAGGAGCGGTTGCGCTCGTCGGTGAGCGAGCGGATGGTCCGATCCAACTGCGCCGCAGTCTCGTTCAGCGCTCGCGTCAGGTCCGTTAGCTCGTCGCTGGCCCGCTCGACCGGCAAGGAGCCAAAATCACCGCTGGCCACGCGCCGGGAGAAGGCTTGCAGGCGCTTGATGCGCGCGGAAAAGGAACGGGAGATCAGCAGCGAAACGCCTCCACCCGCGAGAAGGATGACCAGCGAGGCCGCCCACAGCCGCCAGCGAAACTCCGCGAGCGTCTCATCAATGTGTCTGAGCGGGAGAGCGAGCCGTAGCACCACGGGCTCGGGGCCGGCAGGCTGGTATCGCAGGGCGAGATAAACCAGATCGCGCCCGAGCGTGGCGCTGTGGCGGACGGCGCGCCCTTCGCCCTCCCCGAACGCCTGCCGGATTTCCGGCCGGCCGGCGTGGTTCTCCATTGTTTCTGGGTCGTGCGCGGAGTCGGCGAGCACCCGGCCATCCGCCGCAATCACGGTGACGCGCGCGCCGCTGCGGGCCATTGTGTTGACCCACGAGCCGAACGCGCCGGGGTCTTCGAGCTCCGGCGGCCGCGCTTGCGCGACCCGCCCGAGTGCATCGAGCTGCTCGAAGCCCGCGCGCAGGTACTCGCCCCGCAGCGCCCGGGCCGTGTACAGATCCACAGCCAGCAGGACCGCCAGCAGCAGGGCCGGATAGATCAGCCCAAGCTTCCAGAAAAGCCTAAGACGCACGGGGCCCTCGGCCGGACTCAGGACCTGTTTCAAACAGATAGCCGGCGCCGCGCACGGTCTTCAAGTGAACAGGGTTCTCAGGGTCGGCTTCGATCTTTTCCCGCAGGCGGCGTATGTAAACGTCCACGCTGCGCGGCGTGACAAAACGCTCGGTGCCCCAGACCGCGTCCAGCAACTGGTCGCGCGTGAAAACCTTGTTGGGCCGCGAGGCAAAATAATACAGCAGGCGAAATTCCAGCGTGCTCAGGGTCACTGGCTTGCCTGCCGACGTCACCTTGTACGCCGAGGGATCGATCACCAGCCGCCCCGCTTCAATTGTCCGCGCGGCTTCGCCGGGCGGTTCGGCGCGGCGGAGCAACGCCTTCACCCGCGCGACCAGTTCGCGCGGGCTGAACGGCTTGGTGACGTAGTCGTCAGCGCCGATTTCCAGGCCCACCACACGGTCGGCCTCGTCCCCGCGAGCGGTCAGCATCAGGATCGGCAGCCGGTTGAGCCTCTCATCGCGCCGGATTGCCTTGCAGATTTCCAGGCCGGATAGCTTTGGCAGCATCAAGTCAAGCAGGAGCAGGTCCGGCGGCAGCTTCCGCACTTGTGCTAGGCCCGCGCTGCCTTCATTGGCCGCGCTGACCTGGAAACCTTCATTCGCCAGGTTATAACGCACCAGCTCGACGATGTCGCGGTCGTCTTCGATGATCAGGATGCGCTTCATCTGGACCAAGGCTACCTTAACCAAACTGGCGCCCACCGGCAAGCCGTGCGCGCGCATGGCTGCACCGCACGGGCTGCGCCTTCGGCGCCGGGCGCTTTCTCCGCCGCAGAAGGCGATAGCGACAACCAGCGCAGTGGGGTCTCCTGAGGCCCCGTCGAGACGGGGCACCGGACTCGCGAAATCGGAGATGACGACGCTCGATAGTCGAAAGTTGCAAGTTGAGAGCGAAAGGCCAGAGAGAGCGCGGCGGGGCGAAGAGCGGGCACAGCGTGGTTCGGTTCCGCTCACCACAAGTGCCGTGCACCTACAAAGCGAGGCGGCGGGGCGGGTTAATTGTCCGCGGGGAGGGAGGCGGCTTTAACGAGGACGCGGTCGAAGAAGTCACCAGCGGCTTTGTAGCCGCGGACCCAGGAGCGCCACAGCAGAAAATCGTGGATTTCGTCGGGGAAGACAATCTGCTCGAAAGGCACTTTCTGCGCGCGGAGGCGCTGGACAAGGTCCACCATCTGGCGGAAGTCCACGTTGCGGTCGTCATCGCCCTGAATCAGGAGCACGGGTGATTTCCAGGAGCTGATCGAAGCGTTGGGAGAAGACTCGAACGCGAGGCGCAGGGCTTCGGCCCGGTCGGGAGGGCCGCCCGGCTCCTGCGCGCCGGAGCCGCGGAAGATGCCGCGCGCGGACCAATCATGCACGCCGTGGAAGTCCACGCCGGCGGCGAAAATATCCGAATTGCGCGCCAAGCCCATGGCTGTCAAGTAGCCGCCATACGAACCGCCCCAGAGGCCGATTTTTTTCGCGTCCACAATCGGAAGCGTTTGCAGATATCTTGCGGCGGCGACGATGTCCTGATACTCCTCGGCGCCGCGCGGGCCGCCTTTTTCGCGCTCGCGGAAAGCGCGGCCGTACATGATGCCCGTGCGGTAGTTGACGGAGAGCACGACGAGCCCGCGGGAGGCGAGGTACTGATTTTCGGCGTAGGCATTGTGGTAGTACTGCATGTAATGAAAGCCGAGCATCATCTGACGGCGTGAGCCGCCGTGCATGAAGAGCAGAGCGGGGCCGGGCGAGGTGCGGCCGCGAGGAACGAAAAGCTGGCCGTGAATCGTCAGGCCGTCTTCAGCGGGGAAAGTGACCTGCTTGGGAACGACGAGCTGCGCGGCCGGAAATTCGGCGGGAAGCTGGGAGGCGGCGAGCATCTCGCGTCCGGAGGAAGTGAGGCGATAGGGCATGGCCGGGGAGGTCGCGGTCGAGCCGAGACAGACAATGGTGCGGCCGTCAGCGAGTTCGGCGGGAGACCACTCCATGGTTTCGCCTTTGCTGAGAGCTTCGGGCTTGCCGCCATCGGCGCGAACGCGCCAGAGGTGGCGGCGGTCGATGTCGTCCTGGTTCGAGGAGTAAATGACCGAGCGGGCATCGCGCGAGATGGCGACGTCTTCGACTTCAAAGTTGCCGGGAGTGAGAAGAACGGCGCTGCCGCCGGAGGAAGGAATGGAGTAGAGATGGTTCCAGCCGTCCTGCTCGGAAACGAAAATGATGCGGTTGCCGGCGAAGTGGAAGGATTTATTTTCGGTGAGATTGGGGAGCGAGCCGGTGAGTTCTTCGGTGCTGCGCCAGATGGCATGCGCCTCGCCGGTTGAGGCGTCAGCGGCGTAAATGGCCCAGGGATTGGGGCGAATCTGAAGAATCGGGAGACGCTCCTCAAGGCCGTGAATGCGGACGAAAGCGATCTGCTTGCCGTCGGGTGACCAGCGCGGCATCGCGTCGCGGTCCACGGAGGGAGCGAGGTAGCGCAGCGATTCGCGGCCGAAATTATAAATGGCGATGAAGTTGTGATCGCCGCGATGCGAGACGAAAGCGATTTCGGCACCGTCGGGCGACCACTGCGGCGAATCGTTTTCGCCGCGCACGAAGGCGAGCTGATGCGCGGGCACGGCGCCGGAAACCGGCGCGATCCAAAGCTGGCCCCGCGCGGCCCAAACGGCCATCGCGCCATCGGGTGAAAGCTTGATGTCCTCGCAGCCTTCGCGCGTGCAATTCAATTCGCCCAGATAACGCGGCTCGCCCTTGTCCGCGTCCACGGCCCAGACTTGCTGGTTCGGGCGCCTGACGTTGCTGGTGGGATCGGCGACTTCGCCGGCGGAGTTGAGTTCGCTGCCGCGGGAGTAGACGGCGGTGCGGCCGTCGGGAGTGAGACGGAGGCTTGCGAGGGCCATGCCGTCGTCTTCGGAATAGTGCTTGACCTGGCGCGCGGCGAAGCCGGGCGCGTCGGCGACCCAAACGTTGCGCACGCCCCTCGAGTCAAAGACCCACGCGACACGCGGTGCGCGCGCGGCGACCGTAAGATTGTCAGGGAACGGCGAGCTCATGACCTGCTCGACGGTAAAGCCTTGCGCGGCGGCGGTGTGCGCGCCGAGCAAGGCGCACGCAAAGAGCGGGGCCAATCGCGCGAGGCATTGCAGCGGAGATGGGATGGCGATTGTTTTCATGGTGAGCCTCCGGCGAAGGAAGCAGAGATTTTTCGAGCAAAGAAAGGGATCGGTGCAAAGCTCGATGGGCGGCGCGTGCGAGAGCGTTCTGCGAGCGGCGGCTGCGGTGGCGGACATAGGCAGAGGCCGCTCATTTTGTGCGCTCGAGGGAGCAATTTCAAGCGGCTTTAGACGCGAGCGAATGCTGGTCTGCGGGCGAACTGGCGGGCGTTGAGCGGGGCGCCAAGGGGGCTGAGCGGTCGAACTCGGCGCTGCCAGCGAACGGAGAGACTGCTCTCGGAGGCGCGTTCCGGTGTACAATGAGGCCAACTCCGCAAGTTCAGACGGGAGATAGGCTGGATGAGGGAAGACAAGGCGCCTCCCGGTGCAGATGCGGACCTCGTTCAGAGCATCCAGGGTGGGCACACCGAGGCAGAGGCGGCTCTCTACGAAAAGTACTCTGCGCGCGTGTATTACCTGGCGTTACGGGAGTCCCGTTGCCACGCGGATGCGGAGGACGTCCGCGCCGAGACCTTTCTGCGGGTTCTGCGAGCTATTCGCAACAACCACGTGCGCTCCTCGGCGGCGTTGGCGTCTTTTATCCTCAGCACTGCGCGCAACGTTCTGCACGAATTGTTCCGCCGGCGGCAAACTGAACAGAGAGCCGCGGCGGACCCTGCCGACGAGCCCGCCCTGCCCTCACAGGAGGAGTTGTTCCTGGACTCCGGCGTGCGCCGCGCCATCCAGCAGACCATTCTCCGGCTGAGGCCGCGAGAGCAGGATGTGCTGCGCATGCACTATTACGAGGAATTGCCCAAAGACGAGATTGCCCGGCGCACCGGCATCGCCGCAGAGCGGATTCGCCTGGTAAAGTCGCGCGCGTTGAAGCGTTTCCGCGAAGCCTACCTCCATGTCTGTGCGCAAAACAGGGGCAATTATCTTGATACAAAAGCGGGGGCCAAGCTCACTTAGTTTATGATGCATCCGCAGATCGAGAAGGACGATATCATTGAGCGCTACGCGCGACACCAGCTCGCCCCGGAAGAGCAGCGCGCCTTCGAGGACCACTTCTTCGCTTGCGACGAGTGCTTTGAGAAGCTGCAGGCCGCCGAGCGCTTCCTCGCTGGCGTGCGCGATGCCGCCGAGCGCGGCCTGTTGCGCGGCGGGCAGCCCGCGTCCGCGGCGCGCGCTTGGCCGCGCTGGCTGCTTCCGGCCTTCGCAGTGAGCGCGTGCGCCGCGCTGGCCTTGGCCGCTGTGTCCGGATGGATGTTTTTTGCCGAGCTGCCGCGCCTGCGCCGCCACCTCGACCAGACTGCGGCCGAACTTTACACTAGGCAACGAGCCCAGGCCGCGCTGGAGGGGCAGCTTGGGCGTGGCAGCGCCGCCGAGCCAAACCTGCCCTTCGTCATGCTCCAGGCCACGCGGGACGTGCAGGCGCCCCCCAACGAAGTGGCCGTGCCTCCCGGCGCGCAGCGCGTGGTGCTCTGGGCCGAACTGGGGCCGGCGGGCCGCTTTCGCACTTTTCGCCTCCAGGTGTACACGGCGGACAACAAGCTGGTGGAAACGCTCGAGGACCTGAAACGCAACTCCTATGGTGCGATCGCCCTCAGCCTCCCCGCCGAGCGCTTGCCACCCGGAGATTACCTGGTTAAGCTTGCAGGTGAAGAACCGCCTCCTTCGTCCGTCGTGGGAGAGTACCGGCTGAGAGTCCGCAGGCCGTAGCCAACAGCGAGGCCGTTCATGTCTTCTCATCGTGTGGTTCCATTGGCCGTTTCATTTGCGGGCTGGCTCCTGCTGGCGTGTCCGTCCGCGGCAGCAGCCCAACAGCCGCCCGCCGCGCCGCCTCTCCCGCAGGCGCAACCGGCTGCGCCGCCTGACACCGCAGCGCAAATCGATCAGCTTCTCAAGAGAGCTTGGGAGGAAATGAACACGCAGGGCCGCAACAAGCAGGCCGAGGAAACGGCCAAGCAGGCCCTCGAGCTCAGTCAAAAACTAGGGGATAAGTCGCGCATCGTGCAGTCGATGCTCTTTCTCAGCTCTGCATATTATTACGTGGGCCGGATGCAGGAATCGCTGGAAATGTGCGAACAAACGGTCGCTCTGGCGCGAGAAGCTGGCAATCGCAAAGCTCTGGCCCGGGCGCTTAACAATATCGCCACCGTGCTGCGAGATCTAGGACGATACGAGGACTCCCTCAACTATTACCATCAGGTTGTGGCTCTGGGCCGCGAACTGAACGACCTGCCGGGACTCTGGACTGCCTATCGGAATATCGGCCACCTCTACGCGCAGATGGGAGACACCGACCGGGCCGAGGCTCCCCTTCAGGAATCTCTGCGAATCGCCCCTCAACTCCCGGCCAATAGCAAGATAGCTCAGGAGGCCTCCCTGCTTAGCCTTGGCGTCTTGGAAGCCCTGCGCGAACATTATCAAGCCGCGCTGAATTATTACGAGCGGAGCCGTTCGACCAAACCGGAAAACCCGCTCTTTATGGCCGAACTGCTCACCAACATGGCTTCGGCTCACGAGAAGCTCGGCGAGTCTCAGAAGTCCGTTGAACTTCTCCAGCAGGCACTGAAGATCCAGGAATCCACCGGAACAGGCATCAACGGCGCCACGCTGAGCGATCTTGGATACAGCCAGGAATCGCTCGGGCAATTGAACCAGGCGTTGGCATCGCAGGAGCGGGCCCTAGCGCTCGTTCGTCACTTCGGAGGAAATCCCGAGTGGGAATGGCAATTTGAGAGCCGGATCGCCCACGTCGAACGTGCCCTGGGAAGGAACGCAGAAGCGCTGCGGCATTACCAGGATTCTATCAACGGGCTTGAGCTCCTTCGCGCTGGCGCCCTCAATACCGAATTCGGCCGTGCGAGCCTTCTGGCAAGGAGCCGCGCAGTTTATGCGGAAACCGCCGATCTGCTTTATGACATGCACCGGGAAGCCCAGGCCCTGGAAATAGCCGAACACGGCCGCGCCCGGGCGTTCCTGGACATACTGGCGCAATCCAAAATTGGTCTTGCGGACGAACTGACTCCGCAGCAGCGCGCGCGCGAAGAAGCCTTGCTGGCGCGCATCTCGGCGATTCAAAAAGAGCTCTGGAAGGAGAACCTGCCGCCCAAGGAAGAGCAGCGGCGCAAGACTGAGCTGGCCGCGGCCGAGGACGACCTCGAAGCGTTTCACCTCGAAGTACGCCGCGCCAACCCCCGCTACGCCAGCGTCGGTTACCCCGAGCCGATGAGCACCAGCCGCATCCAAAACGACCTGCTCGACCCGCAGACCATGCTGGTGGAATTTCTCCTCGGGGAAAAGCGCTCGCTCGTTTGGGCTGTCTCGAAAGACCGCCTCGCGGTGGCCGTCCTGCCGCCGCGCAAGGAAATCGAGGAGCAAGTCTTGGCCTACCGCAAGCTGCTGGCCGAGAAGGCCTCCGCGCTGACCCTGCACCAGTCGCTGCCCCAGCTTGAGCAGCGCGGCCGCAAACTCTACGCCATGCTCTTGCAGCCGCTCGAGAGCTCTCTGGCCTCAAGCCGCAGATTAATCGTCGTGCCCGACGGCGCGCTCGGCTATCTGCCGTTTGAGACCCTGGTTGCCCGGACACGCCGCTCTGCGCGGGCCGATGCCGCGCGGCCGGAGTATTTGCTCGAGCGCTTCGCCATTGTCTACGCGCCATCGGCTTCCGCGCTGGCTGCAATTCATGCCCCCCGTCGCGAGCCGCCGCAGCCGCCCAAGGCCCTTCTGGCATTCGGCGATCCGATCGTGGCTTCGCCGTCGAGCAGCGCCGCGCTGCCGGCCGGAGACGCCGTGCGGTCCGCTGCTGCGGGACCGGCCGCGGCCCTCAAGGATGAGTATGCGGAGCGCGGCTTCGCCGTCACCCGGCTCCCTTACACGCGGGCCGAGGTGCTCGCCATCGCCCGTCTCTTTCCGGCCCTACAGCGCCGCATCTACCTGGGCGAGCAGGCGCGCGAAGAAACCGTCAAGACGGAAAAGCTCGAGGACTATCGCTTCATCCATTTCGCCAGCCACGGCTTCATTGACGAGAACGTGCCGGCGCGCTCCGGCATCCTCTTCTCGCAGGACCCCCATTCCACCGAAGACGGCGTGCTGCAAATGGGCGAAATCATGCGCCTGAAGATGAACGCCGATCTGGTGACGCTCTCGGCGTGCGGCACCGGCTTGGGCAAGCTCGTCAGCGGCGAAGGCATCCTGGGTTTGACGCGTGCCTTCTTCTACGCCGGGGCGCGCAACGTCGCCGTCAGTCTCTGGAACGTGAATGATTCCGCCACGGCCGAGCTGATGAAAGCCTTCTACCAGAACCTCAATCGCGGCCTCCCCAAGGCCGAGGCGCTGCGCAAAGCGAAGCTCGCGCTCCTCTCAAGCGAACAGCAGTCCTGGCGGCATCCCTACTTCTGGGCCGCATTTGTCTTGGTCGGGGAAGGGAAATGAGCCAGTCTGAAGTTTTCCACTGCCGGAACAAACTTTAACAAAACTTTGCCTTGACATCGTTTCGCCTCCAGGAGCAGAATCCGCTCCTCACCGCCTAGCAAAACTCCGGCTCCGGCTGGAGCACGTCCCCCAGCGGCGTGTGAGACACGGCTTCCCGAGCACGCGACAGATAAATCTGAAGCAAGGCAAACCCGCGCAGGCGGCAGCGGCACCTACGCGCTATGAAGCTGTCGCCGGGCCGCAGACGCAGGCTGTCATTCTGGGCGCAGCACTGCCCCAACGGTCGACAGGAGACGCCAGTACGGTCCGGTCAAGTTGCGGCAACGAGCTCCCGCTTTTGTGCAAAATTATGCAGATGCAAGCGTTCAGAGGGAAGGCAGGACTTCGCGCGAGACCTCTGCAGACATTAAGTGCTATGAAGACAATAAATCGCGGCATGTGGAAATCTGGTAAGGAGCATCGCCTTTTGGAACCCAGGTTGCTCCTGCAAACAGGGGGATTTTCCATCCATAGAGGTCGGGTACGGGCCAGCTCCAGCTAGTACGCACGTTCGAAGCGAGCTGAGGCTGACGGGACACGGGCCTCTAAGGCAACACGCGACAGATAAATCTGAAGCCAGGCAAACCCGCGCAGGCGGCAGCGACAGCTACGGGCTATGAAGCTGTCGCCGGGCCGCAGACGCAGGCCAGCGTAATGGGCGCAGCACTGCCTCAACGGTCGAGAGGAGAAGCCATGACAATCCAGACGGAGAGCAAGCATTCCAATCTCGGCAGGAATTGGTCTCGCTGGGCGCTGATTCTCATTGCCGTTGTGGGTGTCGCTGGGGCTGCTCATGCGCAGCAGCAGCCCCCGCCGGGCTATCTCGGCCCCCCGCAGCCCATCCCGACCGGGCCGGCGGCGCCCAGCCCCCCAGGGGCTATTACTCCGCTGGCCGGGCCGGTGCTGCCCAACGTCCTTGTCAACGACAAGGTGGGCGACGCGCCGAATCAATCGCAGAGTGAAACATCGATGGGCGTGGACCCGACCAATCCTCTCCGGCTGGTGGGCGGCTTCAACGATTGTCGCGGCTTCTTCGTTCCCAGCCGAAACGGCATCTCCGGCTGGGGGTTTTCTTTGGACGGAGGAACCACGTGGACTGGCGTGCAGACCGGGCTGCCGAAGGGCGCACCGGGCGACTTCGGCGCGCGGGGCGACCCCTCGATTGACGTCGATGCGGACGGCAACTTCTACTATGCCAACCTGTACTCGGTAGCTGCCGGCGGCGGGACGCCCATCAACGTCAGCGTGCACAAGGGGAAGTTCGTGGGCACGAACTTCGTGTGGAACCCGCCGACATTTGCCACCACCTTCACCAGCGGCTTCGGCGCCGACAAGGTTCACATCGGCGTGGACAAGCGCCCGGGCTCGAACACCATTTACGTCTCCTACACCAATTTCAACGCCGGGGGCAACGGCCAGGTCGAAGTCGCCCGTTCGACGGACGGCGGGCAAACCTGGAGTGCGGCAGTGGTCATCGCCACGGCCTCCGGGACCGTCCATCAAGGCTCGCTGCCGCGTGTTGGGCCCGACGGAGAAGTGTATGTAGTCTGGGAGGATGGCTTCGTTCAGCCGACGCGGTCGATCCATATCCGCAAGTCCACCACCTGGCCGAACTTCGGTTCGGACATCACTGTTTCCAGCGTGACCCCGGTGGCCAATCCGCCCTTCAACAGCCGCACGAATGAGTTTCCGACCATGGATATCGATCGCTCAAGCGGCACTAATCGGGGCCGCGTGTACGTGGCCTGGAATGATGGGCGGGACGGAGGGCCGGGAGCCATTGGCGAGATCCTGCTCTCCCACTCGGCCGACGGAACCACCTGGAGCACGCCGGTAAGGGTGAACGACGACGGCCTGCCCTCGGCGACCGGCACGCACCACTGGTTTGCGTGGGTGGCGGTGGACCTGCGCGGCGTGGCGAATCTGGGTTGGTACGACCGGCGCCTGCGCGGCACTCAAGCAGATCTCACCGACGTGTTCGCAGCGCAGTTCACCGTCAGCGGCGGCGTCAGCCCCAATCAACGCCTGACCAGCCAATCCTTTTCCATGAATGTTCCCAGCGCCTGTACACCGAATTTCGGCGATTATAACGGCGCAGCCGCCGGCACGACGCGATTCCATTTCATTTACGGCGACGGGCGCTTGGGCAATCCCGACACCTTCTCCGCGGGAGTGACCACCAGCCCCATCCTGGCCAATCCCAGCAGCGCCGAAGCTTGCCGTCCCACCCCGACCACTACGACCATCACCGTGCTCGGCGGTCAGGGCTTGTTTCAGGATAATGTGGCCTTATCCTTGACAGCCGTGAGCCCGGCGCCGCCCCCGGGCGGGGAAATCACTGCGGACTTCAATCCCAATCCGGTGCCCGCGCCCCCGCCGGCAGGCAACACGTCCATCATGACGATCAACACCACTGCGGCAACGCCGCCCAACTCCTACATCTTGACTGTGCAAGGCAGTGACGGAACAACCTCAGCGGCCACACCCGTGAGCCTCGTGGTGCGCTCGCAAGCCCCGGATGCGCCCAACCTGCTCACCCCGCCGGACGGAGCGGATGGCCTAGTGGAAACACCTTCGTTTACGTGGTCGGCCGCCGATCAGGCGACCGCTTATCGCCTGCAGATCTTCTCGAGCCCCGATTGCAGCGGCGACCCGCTGCGCGACTTCGACAATATCAGTGGCACGGGATTCACCGTGCCGCAGCCGCAGGCCCTGCCGTTCTTCCAGACGTTCTCCTGGAGAGTGACCGCGAAGAACTCCTGCGGCCCTACCCCCTCCGCGCAGTGCTTCACCTTCAGAACGCGGTCGTGCGTCTCCACGCCCCACGATGCTGTCGCCAACGGCGGCTTCGAGCAGGGCCTGACCAACTGGATCGTGGATGCCTCCACCCCCAAGCCGCTGGTCGTCCCCGATCAGAAGCACTCCGGGCTGAACTCCCTCCGGCTGGGTGTGATCGGTGAACCGGGCACTCAAACGCAACCGGGCGCCTCGGAAGTCCATCAGACCATCACCATCCCGGCGGCCGCGCTGGCCACGCAGTTGAGTTTCTGGGTCTATGAACAGTCTTCTGACTCGGTCGCGAACGACCAGCAGGAAGCGTTCATCGTCCCGATTAATCCGCCAGGTCCGCCCGTATCGCTGATGAAGGAAGCCAACAACGGCCGCGTTTTCCTCAACCGCACCTTTGACTTGGCCTCGTTCATCGGCAAGACGATTGAGATCCATTTCCGCGTACGCAATGACGGAAACGACCAACCCACGGGCATGTTTGTGGACGACGTCAGCGTGACGTTCATCAGTTGCGGTGGGCCCGATTTCCTGGTTACTGCTGCGGCGCCCACTTTCAACGAAGTCTGCTCCGGCAACTCAATCGGCTTTAGCGTGGGTGTGCAGTCCCTTAACGGGCTCAACTTCGTTTCACCCGTGATGTTGAGCGCCGCGAATCTACCCTCAGGCGTGACGGCCAGCTTTGCCGACAACCCCATCCTGCCGGGGGGCACTACAACCATGACGCTGGCAACTGCGCAGCCCAGCGATAGCGGGCGGCGGTTCTTTTCCGTGATCGGGACGGCAGTCGAAGGCCCGCCGAACGATCCGCGCGCCACGACGGCCGATACGACCATTGACAACAATCCGCCAGGCTCACCCGAAGAAATTGCCCCGCTCAATGGTCAGGTCAACGTGCCGCGTCGTCCGACGCTGAGCTGGACCGAGCCGTTTGTCCCAGCTACACCGCAAACGGCTTCCACAACTAACTTCTTCGATCTCACCCTCGAGCAACAGGTTGCCAATGCGCCCCCGGGCGGCGATCCCGACGGGAACCTTTCTGCGCCCGCCAGCGATCCGGGAATCACCGGCTTTGGCGCACCGCGCTACCACATCCAGGTATCGAGGGACAGCGGATTCGGCAACCCGCTGGTGGATACGGACACGCCCGACACCGTCTTTACCCTACCGGCAGACTTGGCTGCTGCCACGCAGTACTTCTGGCATGTCAACGCCACCAATGCCTGCGGCAGCAGCGCGTTTTCCGCCGCAGGAAGCTTTGTCACCGGCGCCTGCTCTGAAGGTTGGGCCGTGAATCCCGCCGTTCCCATCACCAACGGACCTTCGCAGCCTTCTGTGGTTGCTGCGGCGGGCAAGATCTACGTGATCGGCGGCGGCGTGGGTCCTGGTCCGGATACGCGCATCAATCAGGTGTGGGAATTCGACCCGGCCACCGGCAACTGGACACGCAAGGCCGACGTCCCGACTCCCGGCCCGGGCAGCAACTATGGCTCGGCCGCGGAGTTCGGAGGGAAGATCTATGTGTTCGGCGGGGTGATGGGTCCTCCGGGCCCGATCACGATTCTGCAAACCCTGTGGATCTACAATGTGGCCGCCAACAGCTGGAGCCGGGGCAAAGATTTGCCCAGCGCGAACTTTGGCATTGCCGTCGGGGTGATCGGCACCAAGATCATCCTGGCCACGGGCAGCGGCTTCGGCAACCAGACCTGGCAGTACGACCCCGCGTCCGACACTTACACGCGGCTGGCCGACGCGCCCGCGTTTCAGGCCCGGATGCACGCCACCGTGGCCAACAATGAACTGCGCGCCTTTGCCGGCGGCTTCAACGGTACCAACCACTTCATTTACAACGCCTCGACCGACACTTGGCGGGTCGGGCCGCAGTTGCCCATTGGAGTTACCGACCCTGCGGTCGGCTTCATCTCCGGCAAGATCTATGTCGTGGCCGGACGTCCCACGGCGCGCACGCAGATCTTCGATCTGACCGCAAACACGTGGAGTCAGGGCCCCCCGGTGCCGGGGCTGCCGACCGGCTTGGATAACACCAGCGGCGCAGTGCTGGGATCCAAACTCTATGTCGCGGGCGGGTTTGACGGCGTCAACGGCAGCAATGCGCATCGTGTGTTTACTGTCTGCGGTGCCGACAGTGCCCAGTTCGTTTCTTTGGCGGTCGATGGCGATGGCAGCGTTTCCGGAGTCTCCAACGAGAGAACGTCGCTCATCCTGAGCAACGATCGTGCCGACTCCGCCACCTCGGCCACCGTCTTCTTCAACACTCCCGATGGAAGCGTGGATTCTTCACGCACGTTCTCGCTGGCCCCCAAGGAAACAAAGACCCTGACCCATATCATCCGGCAGGTGCGCGGCGCCGATGGCGTGCAGAACGTGAAGGGCAGCTTGGCCGTCTTGGCCACGCAGTCTATTGACGCTGTGGCCGTCGTCAGCAATAACACGACCAACGATCCGGCCCTTGCTGACGGACAGACCCTGGCCGGCACTCGCAATGGCTTTGTGCCCAGGATCGCGCTGAACGACGGTTTCCACACGCAGGTTGTGTTCAACAATGCCTCCAGCCGCGAGGCGAACGTGCAGCTCCTGGCGTATCCGCCGGAAGGCGGCGATGTCCCCGCCGCTTCCGCTTCGGTGAGCCTGGCGCCGCACGGCGTCTTGGACTTCCCCGACATCGTCAGCGCCCTCGGCTTGCCGGCGGGCTTTGCGGGCCAGCTCACCTGGAACTCCACTCAGCCGGTTACCGTGTTTGCGCGGACCGCAACTGCGGACGGTGGTTCCAGCGGAGCCCTGCCCGTGCACAACGTCGCCGACGGTTCAAACGCGCTGCTGGTCGCCTACGTGGAAGACACCGCTGCCTTCCGCACCGACCTCCAGCTCAACAATAATGGCCCGTTCACCGCGGACGTCGCCATTCAATTCATCGACGTCGCCGATCCAACCGGCGGCACTCCGGGCGTGAGCAACGGCCGCGAGATTCAGGTGCGCGTCAACAGCGCAACCTCGATCGCCAACATCATCCGCTGGGCCTTGGGCAGTGATAGCGGCGATCCAACAGGCAAGCGGGGCTTCCTGGTGATCAGCTCGCCGCAGACCATCACCGCTCTGGCGACCATCGTGAATGCGGCCAACTCGGACCCGGCGTCCATCGATGCCGCTGCCGGGATCGTAAAGGGCTTTAGCCCGTTGATCATCCGCGTCGAACCACTCGATCCCGCTCCGACAGTCAGCTCACGGGTGGCGATCGCCAACCCGGGCACCGCCGCAGCGAACGTGGACTTGCTGCCGTTCAATCCCAACGGCACCCCGGCCCTGGCGGCTCCGGTGCGCGTGAAGGTGGCCGGTGGCGGCCAACTGTTCACCGCCGACATCGTCGGCCTTTTGGGCTTGCCGCCGACTTTCGCCGGCTCGTTGGCTGTCAGTTCGGATGCGCCTGTGGTAGTGTTTAACCAGGAGCTGGGAGCCGATAACAACGGCGCGGTGATTCCGGTGCATTCGCGGTAGGGAGGTGCAGCCGCGAGCCCGGGCTCGCGGCGCGCCAAGAGAAGAACAAAGCGAATGCAAATGGGAAAGGTGATACCCGGGTTTCTGCTGCTGACCGTGCTGGGCGCGCAGCCCGGTGCGGCCCAGTCCAGCGATGAGCTGAAGGCCCTGCGAAAAGATGTGGAGGAGCTGAAAGCGGGCCAGAAAGCGATTCAGAAAGAGCTGGAGGGTATCAAGGCTCTCGTGCGCGCGCAGCAGACCGCGCCGCAGCAGCCCCGCGAGATCACCCTCAGGGTCGAAGGCGCTCCGTTTCTGGGCGAAAAGAACGCGCCGCTTACCCTGGTCGAGTTCACCGATTTCCAGTGTCCGTATTGCGCCCGCCACTTCGCCCAGACCATGCCGCAGATCGTCGCCGAGTACGTCAAGACCGGCAAGGTCAAATACGTGGTTCGCAATTTCCCCCTGGAATCCCTGCACCCTCGGGCGTTCCAGGCCGCTGAGGCGGCCCGCTGCGCCAGCGAGCAGAAGAAATACTGGGAGATGCACCAGCGGTTGATGAGCAGCCAGAACGCCCTGGACGCGAAAAGCATGCCGGTGCATGCCCAGGCCTTGGGACTCGACTTGACCGCCTTCCAGCAGTGCCTGGACGGGGGGAAAGAAGCGGCCAAAGTCCGCGAAGACATTGCCGAGGGGGAGAAAGCCGGGGTTGAAGGCACGCCCGCCTTTTTCCTCGGCCTAACCCAGCCCAATGAGCCCACGATCAAAGTCACGCGAGCGATGGGCGGCGCTTTGCCCTACCCCTATTTCAAGCGCGCCATCGAGAGCCTGCTCGCCGCGCAAGTCCCCGGGCCGTCGAACTCGCAGCAGCCCGCTGGACCTCCTCACTGACCTGTCTCTGGCAGAGGCCGCAGCAGCCGCTCCCCAGTCTGAAAGCCGATGCCTTTCCTCGTGGCGCTGGCGGGTCTGCGGCTTGGGCTAACCCTCCCTGTGCCGTTTCGAGCGGCCGACCTTGGCCTCCAGCTCGCGCACCCTGTTCAGCAGCTCCGGGAGGCGATTGAGCGCGGCCATGGTTTTCAGCCACTGCTTGTTTTCGACCGACGGATAACCGGAGTAAACACCGCCGGCGGGCACATCGTTTGGAACGCCGCTTTGTGAGGTGATCACAGCGCCGTCGCCGATCATCAAATGTCCCGCGGCTCCCACTTGCCCGGCGAGGATGCAGCGGTTGCCCACCGTGGTCGAACCCGCCAGCCCGACTTGGCCGCAGAGCAGCGTGTCTTCGCCCACCGTGCAGGCGTGGCCGACCAGGACTAGGTCGTCGAGCTTGGCGCCGCGCCGGATGCGCGTCTCGCCGACCGTCGCGCGGTCCACGCAGGCGTTGGCCTGGATCTCCACGTCATCTTCGACGACGGCAGGGCCCGCCTGCTGCATTTTGTACCAGCGCCCGTCGGCTTGCTTGGCGAACCCGAAGCCGTCGCCGCCCACCACTGCGCCGTTTTGCAGGATCACGCGATGCCCCACCACGCAGCCTTCGCGCACAACGGCGTGCGAATGGGCGAAGAAGTCGTCGCCAATGCGTGCGCCGCGGTAGATGGCGACAAAGCTGTGCAGCACGGCATTGCGCCCGAGCTGGACGCCTTCGTCCACAAAGCAGTACGGCCCGATATGCGCGCCCGGTCCGATGCGCGCTGATGCCGCCACCACGGCGGTGGGATGAGTCCCGGAGGCATAGCGCGGCGGTTGGTAGAACAACTCAATAGCCCGTGCAAGATCCAGATAAGGATTTTCCGAGCGCAGCGCAGCCAATGCCGGCCGCCCCGGGCGCGGCTTGAGTTCCACTTCTTTGCCGAGGATGATGGCCGAAGCCCGCGTCGTTCCGACAGCTCGCCGATAGCGCGGGTTCGAAAGAAACGTCAATTGGCCCGCCTGCGCCGCCTCGATGCCGGCCACGCCGGTGATCTCGACGCCGGGGTCGCCCTCGAGCCGGCAGTTCAGCCGCTCCGCAATCTCCCCAAGTTTCATGGCTGCGTCTCCTTTCCCCGCGAAAGTATAGCCACAGACGCAGCCAGCCACAGAGAAAAAGCAGTCGAGAGAGGAAAAGCGGTCGGACGTCCGCAGTTGACGGTCGCGCGGGGAGCACAAAGGGAAAAGACAAAGATGGGCCGGGCCTGAGCGCGGCCTCGAGACCGTTGAATTTGGATTCCCCGACTGTCAGCTCAGCTATTCGTGGAAAAGTTTTGGCTGCGCGGCGACCGCTGGCGGGGCGGCCTTGCGCCGCGCTATGCCCACCACCCCGAGCACGGTCATCTCGGCGAGCGCTGTGCGCGGGATGAAGATGCGCAGGGTTGAGCCGTGCAGGTCCGGCGGAGTGATCTGCACGCCCTGGTCGAGCAGGCCCAGCAGGTCGTTGGGCACCACGCCCTCGATGGTTTCGTTATCCTGGAACTTCAGCCGCACCCACAGACCATCCAGCTTGGGCCGGCTCAGGAAGGCCTTGCGTTCGGGCTCGAAATTGTCGCTGAACTCGCGCACGAAATAGACGCTGCGCACATTCTTGAGCGGCACTTCGTGGTGTTCGCCCTCGGGGGTGAGCAGGTCGAGACTCTCCGCATTCCTGAGCTTGACCGGGTTCAGGTAGCCGCGCATGGCCCGCCGCGGCGGGTCCAGCAACTGCACCACCACCTTCTTGTGCGTAGAGGCTGGGGCGCGGTTTTTCACTGAGCCTTTTTCACAAACCGAAGGTCCCGACCCCGCGTATTGCAAAACCCTCCACAGTATGTTATGTTAAGCAAAGCTTCACTGTCAAGTGTTGCTTTTTCAGAGGCTTAGGCTGGGGGCGCCGGCGCTTGACCGAGAAGAAGCAGATCCTCAAGTCGGCCTCAATCATTACCCTGGTCACGATTGCCAGCCGCATCCTGGGCTACATCCGCGACCAGCGCTTGACCCTTCTGCTGGGCACGAGCCTGACGGCGGACTCTTTCGTCCTCGCCTACCGCATTCCCAACCTGCTGCGCCGGCTGGTGGGCGAAGGCTCCATGACGGCCTCGTTCATCCCTGTGTTCACCGGCTACATGAGGGACAAGTCACGGGAGGAGGTCTGGGAGTTTGCTCATCGGGTGTTCTGGACGTTGGCCGTGGTGCTGGCCATCCTCACTGTGCTCGGCATGGTGTTTTCACCCACCGTGGTGCACCTGTTCACTCTTTCGGGCAAGGGCCCTTCGCACTGGGACGAAGCCGTCTACCTGAACCGCCTCATCTTCCCCTACATCTTCTTCATCGGCTTGGCGGCGTTGGCCATGGCCATTTTGAATTGCTTCCATATCTTCGGCCTGCCCGCAGCGACGCCGGTCCTGCTGAACATCACGATTATCGTCTTTTCGCTCGGGGCCGTCTGGCGGCATTTCCCGGGCGCGGCGACCAACCCGCTGACCCCGGCGATCGCGCTCGCCGTTGGCGTTGTCGTGGGCGGTGCGTTGCAGTTTCTGATGCAGGTGCCGACGCTGGTGCGGCAGGGGATGCGGTTTCCCTTCGGCATTTCTTTCAGCCATCCCGGCGTGCGCGCCGTGGGGCGGCTGATGGTGCCGGCCTTCTTCGGCATCGGCATCTCCCAGGTAAACCTTTACGTGGACTTTGTTTTCGCCACGGCCAGCAAGATGCCTGAAGGCAGCGTCATCGCCCTCTATGTGGCTGACCGCGTGATGGAGCTGGTGCTGGGCGGCTACGCCATTGCCGTGGCCACGGCCATCCTGCCGATGATGTCCCACCAGGCGGCGGCGGGCGATTACGACGCAATGAAGAAAACGTTCGCCTTTTCGCTGCGCATCGTGTCATTCATCACCGTCCCGGCGGCGGTGGGGCTGATGGTGCTGCGCGAGCCGATCATCCGGGTGCTGTTTCAGCATGGGCGGTTTGTGGCGGAGTCTACGCACCTGACGGCGCGGGCCTTGCTCTTCTACGCCACCGGCCTCCCGGCGTTTGCGGCCATCAAACTCATTGTGCCGGCGTTCTATTCGACCAAGGACACGCGCACCCCGGTGCGCATCGCCGCCTATACCCTGGTGCTCAACATCGCACTCAACACTCTGTTCCTGATTTCTTTCTTTCAAACGTTCAAGAACGGCGGCCCGGCGTTTGCCACTTCCGTGGCCGCCTATTTCAATTTCCTGATGCTCTTTACGATCTTCCGGCTGCGCTTTGGCCGTCTGGGCACGATGGAAATTCTCGGTTCGATGGCGAAGATCGGCCTTTGCTCGGCCTTGATGGGCGTGCTGTGCTGGGTGATGCTGCGGCTCTCCCACTTTTTCAGCTACCGCCACTTCCTGCCGCAACTCGCGGTCTTCGCTGCGCTCATTCTGGGCGCTACGGCCGTGTACCTGGGGCTGGCCTGGGTGTTCCGTTGCCCGGAAATCGAAGAGGTGTATGGTATCGCTGTGCGGCGCGAGCGAGTGGAACCCGGGCCGCCGGCGATGATGGAGTGACTCCCGTGGAAAGCTTGATTCGCGTATTCTTGAACTGCCTGAAGGTGGAGAAAGGTCTGGCGGAGAACACCGTCGCGGCCTACAAACGCGACCTCGCGAAGTTCGCCGCCTTTGCCGACAAGCGCGGCCGGGTCCTGACCGACATCCAGCGCGACGACGTCGTGGATTTCCTCGCCAGCCTTTACCGGCAGAAGCTCGACAGCCGCTCGGTGGCCCGCAACCTGGTCGCCCTGCGCAACTTCTTTCGCTTTGCCCTGACCGAGGGTGTGCTCCAGACCGATCCCACGCTCAATCTCGAGTCGCCCAAGGTCCGGCAGAGCCTGCCGGGCTTCCTCCGCCTGGAGGAAATCGATAAATTGCTCGAGCAGCCCGACCTGCGCAAGCCGCTCGGCGTGCGCGATAAAGCCATGCTCGAGCTGCTCTATTCCACCGGCCTGCGCGTGACCGAGCTGGTCAATCTGCGCGTCGGCGACCTGGAGATGCGCACGGGCTGCTTGCGCTGCATCGGCAAGGGAGACAAGGAGCGCCTGGTGCCGGTGGGACGCAAGGCGCTGGCGGCGGTCGAGCAATACCTCAGTGAGGTGCGGCCGCAGTTGCTGCGCGCGCGGCGCCAGGCGCCCGCTGTCCCGTTTCTGTTCGTCAACCGTCTGGGGGGCAAGTTCAGCCGCGTGGGTATCTGGAAGATCCTGGTGAATTATGGGCGGCGCGCGGGCCTGCGCACCCGGCTCACGCCGCACAAGCTGCGGCACAGCTTTGCCACGCATCTGCTCGAACGCGGCGCCGATCTGCGCTCCGTGCAGCTGATGCTCGGCCACGCCGATATTTCCACCACGCAAATCTATACGCACGTGATTGAGGAGCGGCTCAAGCAGATCTACAAAGCGCATCACCCCCGCGCCTGAGGCGGGCGGGAGCTTAGCAACCGGCTGGGCGGTTCAGTTCAGCCTGGGGGACGGACAAGCGAATGCCTGATTACATATACTTGCTGGAAAGCCGGCTATCGCCCGAGCAGCGCGCGGTGGTGACGCGCGTGCAAGAGCTTGCCGCCGAAGCCGGGGCCAACATTTATCTGGTCGGCGGCGCCGTGCGCGACCTGATCTCCGGCATGGCCCTCCGCGACCTCGACTTCACCCTCGAGGGCAGCCCGCTTCGCATGGCGCGCGAGCTCGAAAAGGGCGGCGCGCGCATCCTCTTCGAAGACGAACGGCTGCGCCACGTCGAATTGATTTTTGCCGGCGACGTGGACGGCAGCATCGCCGCCGCCCGCGACGATGTCTATCCCCGCCCGGGCGCCAAGCCCGAAATCCGCTGGGCTACGGTGATGGAAGACCTTCGCCGGCGCGATTTCTCCCTCAACGCCATCGCCATCTCGCTGAACCCCGCCTCGCGAGGCCTCCTGCTGGATCCCACCAACGGCCTGGCCGATCTCGAAAACCGCGAGGTGCGCGCCCTTTCCATCCACAGCTTCACCAATCAGCCCGTGCGTCTGCTGCGCGTCCTGCGCTACGCCGCGCGCATGGGCTTCCGGATGGAGACGCGCACCGCGGAATGGTTTGCGCTGGCCATCGAACGCGGCCTGCACCGCGCCATCCCCCCGGAGGACGTGGGCAGGGAAGTGCGCCAGCTCGCGCGGGAAGAGAAGCCGGCCGCCATCCTCAAGTCCTGGGAAGCTCACGGACTGATTGCCGCGGTTCACCCTCAGCTGGCCCGGCGGCACCCGCACTACGACGCGCTCCACCGCATCGTGCGCGTGCGGGACGACATGGTCGCTCTGGGCCACCGCCCGCGCCTGTTCGCCCCGGTCACCAGCGCCCTGCTCGGCCGGCTGAAATCGCGCGAACGCAGCGCCGCGCTCCATCGCCTGGGATTCCGTTCGCCCGAAGTGGACGCCGTGCTGGACCTCGAAACAGAAGCGAAAAAAATCGTCAAGGTGCTTGGCAGTCGCAAGACCGCCGCGCCGCGAGACGCTTTTGCGTTTCTGGAAATGGTGCCGCTGGATGGGCTGGCGTTCATTGTCGCGGAGATCGGAAACGCCAAGGCAGT
>Ga0099828_10000408_pt1 | contig 26117 bp, 27 predicted proteins | sample CZO8metaG_2_FD_79338 | JGI IMG/M metagenome (GOLD analysis project Ga0099828, IMG submission 79338) | Vadose zone soil microbial communities from the Eel River Critical Zone Observatory, Northern California, USA - CZOApr15con2H1.8 metaG | ecosystem: Environmental > Terrestrial > Soil > Vadose... | reverse complement strand
GGGTCTCTTCCTGGTTAGGGAGTCCAAAGCCCATCATTGGCCGGGTCATTGTTTTCGACCCTTGCTAGTCCACTACACCACCGGGCTACAAGAGACCCGGGTCCCCGGCCAAGACCCAATAAGCCTTATTCGATTCTTGATGTTTTAAGTCGGTTCTTAGGTCTTACGCCGACGGATTCTGGAAACAGGCATTTCGGTTGGTGGATAATTCATGACGAGTGTGGCTAGTTTTCTGATTATGCTTGGCATCTGTGCCCAATATTTGACATCGATCAGGTAACGCGTCCGATTATACCACGCTTCGACATCAACAGGTCTACCATTTCCAGGCTGAATATTCGTGAATCCAATCCGTCGAAGGATTTGAGGGGCTATCTCTTTCTCAATTTTCTGAGCCCAAGCCATTCGAGCTTTCGCGTTAGAGCTACGAATCGAACGAGCTTCAATCAAGAAACTTGCTTCTGGTGATACGGATCGAATCTTCCCGATTGAAACGCCTGGCGTTTCTGGCGGGACATCCTGGATTTTTTCAATGGGAATGTCTGGAGCTTCAGGCATTGGTTGATAGTTTGGTGGTGATAATTTGATACCGTGGAGGCCTTGGACCTCGAGAGGCAAAAAGGCGAAAGTATCGGAAGTGACGTACAGCAGAGCTGCTTTCGTGGCAGGCTGCATTACTACAAGCTCGCTTCAAGAACTCGTCTAGTTCCCAATGCTTTTGTCGTAACTTCGACCCTCCAACAGAGGGTAGAATGCTGGATGTGGCAGACCCTTCTGCGGTAGCTCTAAGCCAGCAGTTTCGTTCTCGTGTCTGAGCAATAACAGAAAGATAACTCAACCTGCCAGATGTCGAGTCAGCGGAGCAACTGGCGCGAACGCTTGTACGCCAACCCCTCACGGATGGAACAGGAACTAGCAATCAAACTACAAGACAACGGAATACACTACCAGACACAGGTCGAGATACCAGTAACCACGGCAGACTTCTACTTCCGGCTGGAGTCCAGGCCGTTGCTTGTGTTTGTCGACGGCCGGGTCCATCTTGGAACAGCGCAGATGGTGAAGGACGAAGAGCTGCGGACGCTCTTACGGAAGAGAGGATACAGAATCCTGGAATTATGCTACGACAGCTACTCGGACAAGAAAAGAGACGAGCCATACAGCGAATTGCTAGAAAGCCTAGGCATAGAGCAGGTCTGTGTCGAGACGTTTTACTAGGGTGGTGTCTTGCCTCGTAGTCTCAGGGTGGATTTCTTCCAGTGACTATTTAGGCTGGAGAAGATCTCTTGCGCCTCTTTATCGGTCATCTTCCATGCTCCGAGGGAGTCGCTGAGCCTTCCCCGATCCTTGGTGAGCCTCTTTATGACTTCGGAGAAGCTTTCGTCTTCCTTCTTCTCCCTCGCCAGCATCTTGTACGCTTCCTCTGTGACGGTTATCGTCTTGCCGCCCAAGGCTCTGTTTATGTTTTCGTACACTCATAACAACTTGTTGTTTCAGGAGGGCGCTTGCCCGGTTGAAATACACTAGGCTCGAGTTACGACGACGCGCCAACGGAATGGATGAAGCCACGGAAAGCCGGTAACGACCCAGCCTCCAATGGATTATGGCCTGCGGCCTGATTGTCCCCTGCAAAACGCCCTAGAATCGCCTTAGAATCAAAAACCTGTCCATTGTCATGCTAATCCTCCTACATCCTCGGCGGAGAGCCAGCCGTCAAACCTAACATCTTCCAGTAAGATCTCTCTAGGTCCAAGAATCTAGAATATTTTTGAAATCGATCGATCCTCGCGTGACAGATCCCGGTTTTCCAGCGGGGTTAGAATTTCATGACCTGGACGTGCGGGACCCCGGCTATTGTTATCACCGCGTCCGGATGAACCAGCCCATTAGCAACCGCCGCATCCACAACCCTCCGCCCGACAAGGTTCAGCATGTCCGCACCAACCATCAATACTACCGCCTCTGTCAAGCCTACAACCGCGCTCCCGTAGAACTTCGACTCGGGCGCCAGCTTCAACCGTCCCTCCTTGAACGTCCGGCCTAGACACTCCTCGTCGCAGCACGCCACCAGCAAGCCCTTCTCCGTCTTGTAAGACGTGGTGTAGACGAGATCCAAGAGACACCCCTTAGGTCGTCAATATTGACGATCGCGCACCGCACGCTTCACAGACCAGGAAGGACAACCGCCCCTCTCTGACAACCCGAGTATCAGGCCGATGACATACGGGACAGATGACAAACCTGTTCGAGTAGACACTGATCAGTCGGTTAATCGTCTCACGTGAAAACCTGCCCTGGAAGTAGCCGCGACCACCCTCATATGACCCCGCAGTGGCCATCTCCTTCGCCAAATACTTCAACACATGATGCGGATCACGGTTCAACCGATCGACAACATCAGAGAAATTCACAACAATCGTCCTTTGTCCGATTATCTGTACCATAGCGATTGGCAGCTCGAAACGCTCCCCCGTGCCAGTGGACTGTGTTATCTTCGATAATGCTCGATCCAGCAAGCCGTCATAGTCGTTCATCGATAGTGACATTACTAGTAATACCGGGGATGTCCTATTTCAACGATATTCTACCCGCAAACGCTTATCAAAAACGAGACCACCCAAGAACAATCGCAACCTTAGCGGAGGATGACAGTCGACTGGGAAGATGGGTAGTCTGCAGCGCCTGGCCCTACGTCAACGACAGACCCCATCTAGGAACATTCACACACCTGCTCTCCGCAGACGTCTACGCGCGCTACCTACGCCTCAAAGGCGAAGACGTGGTTATGGTATCAGGCAGCGACGAACACGGCGCACCCATAGAAGTTGAAGCGATAAAACGCAAGATCACGCCCCGCCAGCTAACCAACCAGTATCACCGAGTCTTCACACGCAGCATCAAAGCTTTCAACATCCAATTCGACAATTATACTCGGACAGAGAGTCCTGTTCACAAGAGGTTCGTCCAGGAATTCTATAGGATCCTGGACAAGAACGGGTATGTTTTCAAACAGAATATTATCCTCCCGTATTGCGAGAACGACAAACGCTTCCTGCCGGACCGGTTCGTAGAAGGCGAATGTCCATACTGCCACTACATTCCCGCCCGCGGAGACCAGTGCGACAACTGCGGCAGAGTACTCGACCCGAGAGACTTGATCAACCCATACTGCGTACTAGACCACAGCACACCCGTAATGAAGGAATCAGCCAGCTGGTTCTTCGACCTCCCCAGACTATCAGATCAATTGAGGAAGTACGTTGAGGAGAACCCGAACCTTCCCGATAATGCTAGAAACTTCAGCCTGAGCTGGATCAGAGACGGACTAAAACCCCGCTCATTAACCCGCGACCTAACCTGGGGAATCCCCGCGCCCTTCAAGGGCGCCCAAGACAAGACCATCTACGTCTGGATGGAAGCAGTCCTCGGCTACATCAGCGCCGTCAAAGAATGGGCAGAAAAGAACGAGAAACCCAGCCAATGGAAAAAGTACTGGCTCGATCCCGGCAGCCGCAATATCCACTTCATAGGTAAAGACAACATTCCCTTCCACGTCATAGTATTCCCCGGCCTACTTCTAGCCAGCCAGGAAGGCTACAACCTACCATGGGAAGTAGCATCTACGGAATACATAGAGTTCGAAGGACAACGATTCTCGAAGAGCCAGAAGATAGGCGTCTGGATAGACGAAGCGCTTGAGCTGGAAGACGCTGAATACTGGCGGTACGCACTCATCAGCCTCCGCCCCGAACAGAGAGATACGAACTTCACCTGGGAAGAATTTGAACGGAAAATCAATACCGAACTCAACGATGTCCTAGGCAACTTCATCCATCGCACGATCACTTTCATCAGCACCAGATTCAAGAACAAGATCCCGAAGTTCAACACAGACCGGGAAAGAGACCGAGCTATCGTTAAGATCCTTCACGAGTCGCCGAAACGGCTCGACGAGAAGTTTGAACGTTTCCGATTGAAAGAAGCCCTCGAACAAGTAGTGCAATTGGCAAGAGAAGGCAACCGCTATCTCAACGAGACCGCCCCATGGCACTCGTTGAAGACAGATCCCGCAGAGGCAGGTCAAACCCTAGGCGTAGCCGCCCAGATCGTGGGCACGATTGCAATACAGCTCCAACCCTTCCTCCCAGTAACGGCAACACGAATCCATCGAAGCCTCTTTCTCGGAAAGCGGCCAAGCTGGAAACTCGCTGGCGGAATCAGCGCGAAACCTGGTGCTAGGATCAAGCCAATGCAACCGCTGTTCCACAAAGTGTCAGCTCAGAATCTCCGAACCAGACTCGAAGAAATACGGAGCGGGACAACTACTGAAGCTGAAGCTTGACTTTCACGTCCACACAACTGCCTCTTCAGATGCGCATACTCGACCAGACGAACTCATCCCGAGGTGTAAGGAGAGAGGCCTCGACGGTCTTGCGATAACTGATCATAACGTGTTAGCAAGAGATGTTCCTTCTGAGCTAATGATCATTCCTGGAATAGAAGTCTCCAGCCGTGATGGACACATTATCGGCCTAGGCGTATCAGACGCCATCCCGAGAGGATTGTCTGCCGATGAAACAATCCTACAAATCAAGCGGCTAGGGGGCGTCTCGATCGTAGCGCATCCCTATGACTTTCTTCGCTCAGCGCTGAACCCAGAAATTCTAACTACGATACCGGACGCGATCGAAGTGATCAACTCGGCCAGCATACTCCACTCCATCACCTGGAAACGAGCGAGAACCTTCGCTGAGAAAAGGAAGCTCCCGCAAACCGCCGGCAGCGATTCGCACATTCCTGAAACGATAGGAAAAGCCTACACGATCGTTGAAGTCGAATCGAGAGACATAGCCTCAGTTCTAGACGCGATAAGAAACGGACAAGTGGCTCCTGAAGGACGACCTTATCATTTCAGTGATAGAATGAGAAAAATTATCAGATGAGAAGCTGCTCTAAGCCAGCTCCATCTCATACAGTGGCATTCGCACCGCGACTCTAGTCGGCGTTGATTCGAGTCCATATTCCATATCGTACAAGTCTTCGATCAGATCGTCGACCGTTCCCAGTGCCATGTCGTAGGTGTATCCCGAGAGGAATATTGACAAGCTCGATTTCGCTTGACACTTTGTACTCACATGAACAAAGTCTACATCATGACCCACCAGCGACGCAATTGCTTCGTAGGCTTGCGCCGCTTGACCATTATTGAGCGATTCGATTCCTCGGAACAGAAGAACTGCGCCCTTCGCTTTAGACAATGGAAGACTAGCGGAGGGAGTCGTAAGAGCATCAACCACAGCAGACTGAACTCTTTCTCTCGATTCAACCGGAGCAATACAGACAGTCGCAACTGTTCCTAAGGAGAGAATATTCAGGATCTGCTGACTAATCATCGGGCTGCTCTTAACAACAACCTCTGAAAGTCCCCTCACGGCGAGAGCAGCCGTCTCGTCTGCAACTCTCTCCGAATCTAATAGAGCCGGTTTCTGGACTGAGTTATCGACAATCACTGTGCAATCGCAGGCTTCCACCATCTTCTTCAGACCGCGGAGAGCCACGAAACGTCTCTCGCGCTCATGGATGAAAGGCAAAGCCACCACCGAAACCACAGGTCTAACCCGCTCCCGGTGCCATTGGGCAATGAGAGGTGCGGCCTTTGTACCGGTCGCGCCTCCGAGACCTGCCAATAGAATTGTGAAATCGGATTCCTGGGTGAAAGGTGCAACCCTGTAAGCCAACAATTGACCCTGTGCACCTCGCTGCCTTGAGAGTTGAGAACTAGTCTCCGAGGAATCTGCCAAGAGGACCTTGTTCTGTGCTCTCGACTCTGATAGCTGGCTTCGATCGGTGTTAACAGCCACGCAGTTTCGCGGACTGATTCCTCCATCGATTGCCTGGCTCAGAAGGCTGTTTCCTGCTCCGCCGATTCCCACAATGGCCACTTGTGATGGGTGAGACGATATCGGTTGATGAGAGACTATTTCCTCAGTAGACAAAGGTAAGGGCAGTGAAACTACTGATTATGATATATACGAATCCTAAGCAGAGGTATTACGATTTGAATACGAAATAGCCTATGGCTTGTATCCATTTATAAAATAGTAGGGTCTTGTGAAGCACGCACTTGTCCAAATAGGAGACTCGGGTGTTCACTATCTGCTAGGCGGAGATGTCAATCCCGACTTTGATTCATGGGAAGACATCTCTCCGTTCGAGACTTCACGATTCTTCGAAACCGATGGATTGTTCCAATGCAGTGTCAGAGTCTTCGGATGAGATGCTTTCACATCATCTATACGTCTGACAGAAGCATAGTGCGGCGCATCCTTCACTAATTCTGGATTAGTCTGAGCTTCACGATACACTCCGAGAAGAGCCTCAACTAGTTGATCCAGATCAGCAAGACTCTCGGTCTCTGGAACCTCCACCATCAAAGCCTCGTCCACAATCTGCGGAAAATATGTCGTCGGAGAGTGGACGCCCTTGTCCAGCATTCGCTTCGCAAGGTCCATCGCTCTGACCCCTGTTGAATCGTAGAGCTTCTTTGCACTAAGAACAAACTCGTGCTTCCTGGCTCGGGCGAAAGGAAGATCGTAGGTGCCGCTTTCTAGAATCCGAGACAGGATGTAGTTAGTGTTGAGAACGGCAGTCTCCGCAACCGTCTTGAGTCCCGCGGCACCCAGGCTCGTAATGTAGGTATAGGCGCGGACCAGAATTCCAATGTTGCCATGGAAAGCCCTAATCTTTCCGACCGTGTCTGGAACATCATAATCGTAGAAATACTTCTTTCCATCAAATCCTATCAGAGGAACTGGCAAGTAACGTTCTAGCTCTTTCGTCACACCAACAGGACCCGCGCCCGGGCCTCCACCCCCGTGAGGAGTCGCGAAAGTTTTGTGAAGATTCAGGTGCACGATGTCGAAGCCCATGTCGCCAGGTCTGACTTTTCCGAGCAACGGATTGAAGTTCGCCCCGTCGTAATAGAGCAATCCACCGGCCTCGTGTACGATCTTTGCGATTTCGAGAATGTTCTTCTCGAAGATTCCAAGAGTGTTAGGATTTGTAATCATCAGTCCCGCCGTGTTCGGACCTGTTAACTTCCTCAGCTCATCGAGGTCCACCATTCCTTCAGAGTTCGACGGAACGACCATCACCTTGAACCCGGCCATCGCAGCACTAGCAGGGTTGGTGCCGTGAGACGAGTCCGGAACAATCATTTCCGTTCTTTTCTCTAGTTCCCCCCTTGACCTGTGATAGGACCGGACGATCAGGCAGCCCAAATATTCCCCGTGAGCACCAGCGGCAGGCTGAAGGGACATGCGGCTCATCCCGGTGATCTCTGCCAGGATTCTGTCCAATCGATACAGCAGGGCGAGCATTCCTTGAACGGTCGACTCGTCTTGTTCAGGATGAAGCTTCTCCAGTTTGTGAGTCTGGACTGCCAGCTCTGCCGATTTTGGATTATACTTCATGGTACAACTACCCAACGGATAGATTCCTAGATCTGGAGAATAGTTCTCTTGAGAGAGCCGGACAAAGTGACGAATTACTTCGGGCTCTGAGACTTCAGGGAGCGGCGGGAGGCCGTTTCTACGCAGAGCGCTCGGCACAGCATCCCCAAGATCACCAGCAATCTTTCTCTCAATATCACCGGGCCTCGCTGGGTTATGGCCCCTCTTACCGGGCTGTGATCTCTCGATAATGAGCGGCTCGTCCCAGCTTGCTTGATGATACATGATCTAACCCCTCAGAAGTTTCGTCATTAGACCCGAGAACCGGTCGATGGCTTCGGCCGTGTGGATTTCCGTCACGCAGAGGAGAGAGCTCTCGCCAAGTTCGGGAAAATCCTTGACAAGGCTCTTTCCACCATGCATCCCCGCAGCGAGGAGTTTGTGATTAATCCTAGCGGTGATGCCTCGAGCCCGTTTGTATGTGACGACAAATTCTTGGTAATATTGTGATTCAAATCTCGGGACCGAGGATTTTGGTAATTCTTGGAGCCTCCTGATCGCGTACCTTGTCTTTACTAGGATCGATTCGAACAAGTCATGTAATCCTCTAGGTCCGAGTAAGGAGAGGTAGGCGGCTGCTCCAATGCCGAGGAGGGCTTCGTTCGTGCAGATGTTTGAGGTGGCTCTCTCTCGACGAATATGCTGTTCTCTCGTTTGAAGAACCATACTGAACGCCTTGTCCGTGCCGTCAATAGTGGTCGTCATTCCGATGAGTCGACCCGGTATCTGACGCAGAAGATTCTCTCCCTTACAACCAATTATTCCGAGGCCCGGACCTCCGAAGTTCATCTCGGACGAGATAGACTGACCTTCCGCCACGACAATGTCCGCTCCATACTCGCCGGGTGGCTTGAGTCCGCCGAGAGAAATTGGATCGAATCCAATAATCGAGAGAGCTCCCTTCTCATGACATAGTGACGGGACCCTGACAACCTCGGCGTCCAATGTTCCAAAGAATGAAGGCACTTCGCAGTAGACCGCTGCCGTCTCGTGATCAAGCTTTGACTGAAGATCGTCCATGTCCGGACCGCCTGTCTCCTTATCGTATCCGAAGGCTTCGACCCTGATTCCAACGGGCTCAGTGTAGTTTCGAAGTACCGACAGTTTGTCCGGGTGCAGACATCTTGGGACGATAATCTTGTATTTTCCTGTCGCGCGAACCGCCATTCTCGCGGCCTCTCCTAAGGCGGTCGACCCATCGTAGAGGGACGAGTTTACCGCGTCTACGGCGGTCAAGTCGCGGATCATGGATTCGAATTCAAAGAGCGATTGCAGAAGACCCTGGGAAATTTCCGCCTGGTAGGGTGTGTATGAGGTCTGAAATTCAGTCCTAGAAACTATGGCCTTAACCGCGGCAGGAATGTAATGGTTGTAGACGCCCGCTCCGAGGAAAGAGTTGTAGTCTGAGGCTGATTTATTCTCCTTGAGGAGTTGCTCGACATTTGAGCGGACTTCCTGTTCAGAACTGAATCCATCCACCTTTAGCGGCCGGTTCAAACGGACTTCTCGTGGAATGTCAGAATAGAGTTCGTCTAGCGAGCTGATTCCGATCGTCTTCAGCATGCTTGTTCGAAGCTGATCGCTCGAGTTGGGAATGAACGGATGGCCAGTTTGAGCCAAGACTATCTCGGGTGCGCGGGTTCAAAACCACTGATAACCCTTCGTTCAGCACACTGTTGCTTTATACTGCACATGTCCGGGGTTTTCCGATATGGCATCGCTTGGGGCGAACACGATTGCAATCCTAATCGCCCTAGGCTCATTCCCTGTCTCCTTGGCTCTCACTAGATTCTTCATGTACTGGAATTCAAAACATGGAATAATCGGAATCGATGTCCACAAACTCAACCGACCCAAGGTACCAGAGATGGTCGGAGTGGCAGTTCCGATAACCCTCGTCTTGTTTGCCGCGATGTACGCGATGATTGGCGGAGCAAGTTCGATACCGCTCCTTGCCTACTCTCTTGTTGTCGGGCTTGATGCGCTTGTCGGCGCCCTCGATGATCGTCTCAAGATGCGGGGAATCTTCAAGCCTCTTCTGACACTTCTTTGCGGCTTGCCCCTCTTGATTCTGGGACTAGCGTTTCCGGGTCAAGTCTATACCTCGACGCTACACGTACCTCTGTTCGGGGGTTACCACCTCCCAGTAATCTACCCCCTCACAATACTAGTTGCAGTCTCAGTGACATCGAACACGGTCAACATGCTGGACCCTCTCAACGGTTCGATGGCTGGGGGCATCTCGATAGTTGCTGGGGGCTTACTTATCGGATCAATCCTCATTGGAGCAGGCTCTACGCCTATCTTCCTCTATGCCAGCTTGATGTTCTCACTGTTAGGATTCCTATACTTCAATCGTTTTCCAGCACGGGCATTTGCGGGGAATGTCGGTCAATTGTCAATTGGTGCGTCTGTAGGGGCACTGGCAATTCTAGGAAGAACTGAGATCGCAAGCATAGTTGCGATTTTCCCCAACATCCAGAATTCCTTCTTCTTCCTCTCGAGGATTCGACGGTTCACAGAACACAGAGAATTAACCTCTAAACCAACAAAGCTCCTCCCGGACGGTAGGCTCGCTGACTCCGAAGATCCGCGTGCCCCATTGACCTTGGTCAGGACTCTACTCATAGGTCGTCCCGCCACCGAGAATGAAATCGTGTCCACCATATGGATGCTCTTCCTAACCTCGACGAGCCTGGCCGTAATCTCTCTCCTACTCACAGGAGTTTTACTATGAACACTCGCGCCGTTGGCTACGAGCTAGTCGTCTTTGTGACTCAGTGGGGCCTAATGCTCCTCGGGTTTGGCATGCTCACAAAATTCGTTGCTCCACTGAACCTTCTGAACCCGGGCTTGTCACTTGGGCTATATTTCGATGCGGGGGCGAAGGCACTCGTCGCCCTGGTCCTATCGGTGACTTGGCTTTTCATATGGGATCGTCAGGTAAGACTCTACTTCCACAGAAGAGCAAGATAGAGATCCGCCATCAGAAAACTTCCGCAGCCTTCCAATGATTTCCTCGAACCATCGTGAAACCCATGTCCGTATTTTTCGTGAACCACAGATCATCTGGCAAAGCATCAGTCTTGGAGCAATCAGGTACGTCCTCCTCTAGGGCCAATTTGGCTGCGATCCAAGGGAAATTCCATTCCGGTCGTCCAAGCTTTATCGACGCAAGCGAGAGGTAGTGAACATTGGTTGTAAATCGACAGTTAATCTCGGTCGGACAAGGGACACCTTTCTCGTCCTCTTTCAGATCCACACAGAAAATCCCATGAGGCTTCTTCGAAATCGCTCTTATCGCTTCTAACGCTCTGTTGTTGACTGTGTCAGAGTGAACAACCCGGTTAAGCTTCGATGTGCCTCCGGACCCTACTACACGATGACCGACCCAACTGAGCCTCTCGCGAATCATAGAGGTGACAAGACCGCCGCTATTCCAGAGAGACATGAAGCAATAATCCCGTCCCCGAAGATACTCCTCGGCGACAAAGTTCGCTTTGATTCCTTGATCCCAGTAGAAGCTGACCCAATGCTCCGCTATACTGGGGGCAGTTGCCTTACAACTCATTAGACCACCCGCTCCTTCTCGCGCGCGAATCCAGCATGGATAATCGAGCTGACGGACCTTCCGCGTCCGAGAGGGATCATCGTGAGAGATAGGGACTGGTTTCTTCCGAAGTCCCGCTTCGTGCCATCGAGACAACGCTGCGAATTTGTCGAGACAAGTAGAAACCGTCTCATTGTCCGGAAGAAACACCTGCGCCTGGATCCTTGAGCGGTCTGCTGAGACCCGCTCAACCTCCGGGTCCGGTTGTGGCATGACCAGCTCAACCTTCTCCTTCTCGATGACTTTGTTCAATGCGGCAACATAGCCGCGCTCATGAGCGCCTGGAAGATGAAAGGAATAATCTAGCCACATGTTGAGTTCGAGACTCGTCCTATCTACATCAGAGCCAACGAGTACTAGTGGGCGTCCGTCTTTGCTGACTCTCAGACTCCAACAAACATTGTGGCCTGCACTTCCCCCTGCTCCTGTAACTAGAATGCTTTTCATCCACAGACCTTGAGCAGGCGTTCAAGAATCGGGGCAACTAATAAGTAGGGAAGTCATGCCTCGCACTCCAAATTCGAGCTCGGCTAATGGTCTCAACTGATGAGAGCGCTCTTCGCTGTACTTCTTTTGCTCGCTTTGTCCGTCGTTTTTCTTCCCCACCCTGCTACAGCCGCCGGTGACTGCCAAAACAGCACCTGCTCCGCATCCTTCCAGCGAACGATCTCAACTAATGCCTGGGGCGTCACTACAGTCAATGACTACGTGAACCTAAACAGTACGGTCCCAGTTACCCACCTCGCGTTCGGCATACCCGCCAGCATCAGCGATGATCTTCGACTCACAATCGCGACAGCCCAAGGGGTCAGTCTTCAAGTTTCCAAGCAAGACCCAACCCCGAGCCAAAACTACACTACTCTAAACGTTCAATTTCCAGCGAGCCAGACAAAGTACACTTTCAACGTGACCACAGTTTTCACGAGCCTCTTATCATTCAGTCCAGGTTTGAACAGCTTCACATTCGAAGCAAACCCATTCCCACTCGTTGACGGCACGTACAACGTTACCAGCGCCAAGGTGATACTCCAGACTGGCGATTGGCAGTCTCCCAAGATTCCGCCGCCCCTCAACCAGACAATCACTGGAGGAACCTTCACTTGTACACTGCCCAGCACTGGCTCCGATAATTGTCCAAAATCGGCACCGCTCAACTTATCCAACAGCACCGTGTGGAAAGTTACGTTCGCCTCCTCGGCCACTCAGAACGTGTTCGCAGTCTCAGCGGGTAGACTGATCCAGATATCCCAAACAGGGTCCTTGCAGGTGACTGACAGCTACAACATCACAAACTTAGGCCCAACGCTATCCTCGGTGACATTCAAAGTGCCCAAAGGAGTATCGAGCATCACTGAGAGGTACGTCCTCGGTCTCCAAATCGAGCAGCCCGCGACGAGTCCCACGATTACGGCGAACTCTGATGGCACGAGCACTGTGACGTTCTCCCCTTTCTTCGGCTCTGTTCCGTTCAACCAGTCGTTCAGGGCTAAGGTATTCTATGCGCTATCCCCCAGCACGTACCTCTCTTCTAATTCTCTAGGAATCTTCACGGTAAACTTTGCGCTGTTCAACAATGTCCAGTTTTATGCGCCGACTCTTCTGACAAAGATTGTCACCCCCTCAGGTTTCAGACTGAACTCGCTTACTGGACAAGTGCCTCAGATTTCTGGCAACCAGATCTCCCTCTTAGCCTCACCCGTCACTCCCGTCAGTAGCCTAGGCTTTTCCATGACGTACCAACTGGATCCTTTCTGGTCGAGCCTAAGCCCACTTAGCTGGGTTGGCCTGGTAGAAGCAGCCCTCGCTGCCGGCGCTTTGGCAGTTTTGAGCAGACCTAGCGCTGAAGGAGGAATAACTGGGGCTCCATCTCAACTCATCACTAAGTTCGTGGAGTTATACGACGAGAAGTCGTCAATGAGACTTGAGTCCGCCAAGATGGAGGAAGACCTGGCAAGGGGTGCGTTGAACAGGTATGATTACAAGCAACGGCGGCGGATGTTGGATCGTCGAATGACTGAAGTCGACAAGGCGCTAGCGCCAATCGAAGACCAACTGGCTGCGGCTCAAGGACGATACTCGGATATGATAAAACGGATTGAGAGGGCTGAGGTGGAGCTTAACGTCATTAAGACGACAGCCAATGATCTAAGAAACCAGTACCGTAGTGGTAAGATCTCGAAGGATCTCTACGAGTCTCTAAATGCCGATCTGGTACGCCGCAAACAGAAGGCGGAGCAGACTATCGATACAGTAATCATTAACCTACGAGAGGAGATCAGGTAGACTCCTCCGGTTAGCTCAAATTGAGACTTACGATTGAAGAATATGGACCTTGGATTTCTAAAGAATTAGACGACCAATTACGCTCCACCAGAACTAAAGCCGAGAAACTGGTCGGCGAGGCCAAGAGGGCTGTGAGCGAGGCGGGAGGTCTCTACGAGGACTTGGCGAGAAAAGGAGAAAGGGACATGGCGTCGAAAAAGGACGCTGCGTCTTACCGAGCGGCACGGCTCATAGGACATGGTGCCCACGAGGCTGCCGCCAGAGTGAAGGAAATAGTCATTCCTAGCGATACGAACTGGGAGTCTCTAAAGATTGTGAAGGATAGTCTCTCTGTCGCAAGCAGGTCGATTCGGGACCTACGAGACTCGACGGCACGCGAACTCTCAGGCTTCTACATTCTTGATATGCGATCGTTCGGTGGAGCGTTAGATCGGATAGCAAAGAGCGGCGAACGGCTTGCCTCATTCCTGGAAGGTGAGGGCTCTAAACTCCAGAGAGCAAGAACGATGACGGGAATCGTCGAAAGCATAGAGACCGCTAGAAAGGAACTCGAAGAGAAAACCCGGGAACTCGGGGCAGTAAAGAGAGAACTAGAAGGACTGGCTCGTTCCCAATCAGAACTGACGTCTAAGATCAACCAGCTAGAGGCAAATAGTAATCTCCGAGAAATCTTGGACAGCGAGAGAGAACTTCGTAAAGAGAGTCGCGCATTTCGCGCCGAGACCCTCGCGCACCTTCAAAGACCCCTCCGAAGGCTTTCGGACCTGTCCCAGCGTGGCGAGTACCCGTTAAGCACCGACGAACGAGACGCCCTGTCATTATTTGTCAACTCTCCCTACAAGAGTTTCCTATCAAAGTCGACAGGAGAATACTTGACGAAGATACTGGAGAACATGAAGAACGCGATTGATTCTGGCAAGATGGAGTTCAAGCCGAAGAAAACTGGTCGCGTCTCGGCGCAGTTAAACCAGTTAATCGGGACGACCCATCTTGCGGAGAAACAAGAGAAGGGTAGACGATTGTTAGCGCGGCGACGAGAGCTTCTTCGGAGTCCGGATTGCAAGGACATTTACGAGCGACGGAAGGGGCTGCTGTCGAAGATTGAAGAGATTCGGAAAGAAGAACTAGACCTTCAGGAGAGGATGAAGTCTGCTACGTCGATGACAGAGGCGGTGAGTAGACGCCTGGAAGAGCTTTTGAAACAGGCTGAGATGAAGACCCGTGATTATGTTGGACAAGCAGTAGAACTTGAAGGAGTCTCACTCTAGTCGTTTGAATAGACTCTGCATGAATCTTATCGGAACAGGCTTACCACTCATACTCGCCTCATAGTAAGTCTTGCAGACGTCGCACTGCCAGACCTCCATGTCCCGAATCTGTGCAGGGGCACCTGCTTCGAAATCCTCTCGAACAATGTATCGGCCCACGAAGTCAAGTTGCAGGTCGCATTTCGTGCACTTCAACGGGTCCCAACGACTCTAATTCTTCTGGTGCTCCGCAAGGAACCGGTCCGCGTCAATAGCGGCCTTGCACCCATCCGCAGCCGCCGTGACCGCTTGCCTGTACTTGTGGTCTCGCACATCGCCCGCGGCGAAAACTCCAGGGACGCTCGTCTCAGTATCCCTTCTGGTCACAACATATCCTTGAGAGTCGAGTTCGACCTTGCCCTTCAGGAAGGCAGTGTTTGGATCGTAGCCTATTGCCACGAAAACCCCTTCAGCCTTAACGTGACTATCCTTTCCACTCTTCAAATTGTGTAGCTGAACACCCGTCACCTTATCGTCACCAGTAATTTCCTTGACAGTCGAATCCCAGACAAAATGGATCTTCGGATTCGTTGTCGCTCTCTCCTGCATTATCTTGCTGGCTCGTAACGCGTCTCGCCGGTGAACAACGGTGACGCTGTTCGTGATGTTTGCCAGGAAAGAAGCTTCCTCCATTGCTGTATCTCCACCACCCACCGTCACGACGTCTTTTCCTTTAAAGAAGAATCCGTCACAAGTCGCGCAACTAGATACTCCCTTTCCTCTAAACTTGGTCTCCGAGGGTAGTCCAAGCCACTTAGCATTGGCACCAGTCGCGATGATCACACTCTTTCCCTCGTACGACTTACCGCCAGCTACGACCTTGAACGGTCTCGATGAAAAGTCCACGAACGAAACGTCGTCGTAGATAATTTCGGGTCCGAATTTCTCCGCCTGCCGCCGGAGTTTCTCCATGAATTCTGGTCCCAACACTCCCTCTGGAAAACCAGGGAAATTCTCAACATCCGAAGTAATCATCAGTTGACCACCTGGAATTGACCCGGCTAGGATCAGCGTCTTTCGTCCAGCTCTACAAGCATAGATTGCCGAAGTGTATCCTGCGGACCCGGAACCTATGATTATTACATCATGCATGGACGATTACTAGATTAACAGACTCGGAGCGATTTATGAGTATTCTTGAACAGAAGAGGAAACCCAAACCATTCTTGCAAGACTTAATTATCGAAAACCTCAAGATCCACTAGATCGTACCGACTTGTACGAATATCACGGACTAAAAATAAGCTGGCTCGGACACGACTCTTTCCGAATCAAGAACGGGAAGACCATAGTCATCGACCCCTTCAAAATCCGCCAAACGTCCGAAAAAGCCGATATTCTACTAATAACTCACGAGCACTACGATCATCTCTCCATAGATGATATCAAGAAAGTCGTCAACGAGAACACGACCATCGTAACCATCCCAGCAGTCAAGAAAGAACTGTCCAGCCTCAAGGTCAAAGAGGTAAAAGTGGTGAAACCGGGCGACAAGCTCAAGCTGGGAGATGTCTCAATTGACGTTGTACCGGCCTACAACTTGAACAAGTTCCGCGAGCCCGGAAAGGTCTTCCATCCCAAAGAGGATGGGAAAGCAGGCTACATCATTGGAATCAAAGGTGTCAGAGTCTACCATGCTGGGGACACTGATGCAATCCCAGAGATGAAGGGACTCAAACCAGACGTAGCCCTCCTCCCGGTAAGCGGGACCTATGTCATGACGCCAGAGGAAGCAGTCCAAGCGGCGAAAATGATTGAGCCCAAGCTGGCAATTCCAATGCACTACGGGGTAATAGTGGGAACAGAGCAGGACGCTCAGAAGTTCAAACAGCTGGCAACGGTCGAAGTCCAAATCTTGAAGCCAGAATAATCGAGGAGCGAAGGCACTGAAAGTCAGCGTCACCGCAGACTGGCTAAACAGTCACCGACGCTCGAAAAACCTAACAGTCCTAGATGCTAGATCAAGACACTCGTACGCTAGATCCCATATTCCCGGAGCCATTCACGCAGACCTGTTCCATTACTTCGTTCCCGGAACAGACCGTAAGGGCCTCCGGCAATTCCAGAACGATCTCGCTAAGCGACTCGGAGACATGGGACTTACGGGAAAGGAGACCATTGTCGTCTATGAATCTGGCTTCGGAATGCGAGCTGCGCGGGTGGGGTGGATGCTCGAATACGCAGGCGCGCCCAGGGTCTTTCTCCTCGAAGGAGGATTCAATGCTTGGCGCAAGTCCCAGCTTCCGGTTCAAAACAAGCGCGTAAAACCAGATCAGAAGGCCTTCCGAATCAGACCTAATTCAAGACTCCTCGCGACTGCCGACGAGATTCGCGTAGGTAGGTCATCTCTAGTCTTGGACGTGAGGAGCGAAGGAGAATTCACAGGCAAGGAGGGACGAGACTGCGACAAACGCCGGGGGCGAATCCCCCGTGCTCGGTGGCTTGAATGGAGCTATTTCCTCCAAGACGGGAAGAGGTTCAAGACCAGATCCGAGCTCGCCAATGCCCTGAAGGAGAAAGGATTGACCAAGAACCGACCCGTAGTTACTTATTGTCATCGCGGAGCCCGTGCCGCGGCCGCATACTATGCCCTTCGGTCACTTGGATATGGAGATGTCAAGAACTACGTCGGATCGTGGCACGAATGGTCTGCTCGAAGGAATCTTCCAGTGGAGAAATGAGACTACTGACTCTCGGGAATTGGAGCTTACTGGCTTCGAAGTTCCGTCATCAGATCCTCTAAGCTGTTGAATTCTCCCTCTGGCAGTTTCTCTAGAACAGTCGAGATCTTCCTCACTTCGTCGGTATCTTGGAAGACTTTCCATCCCTGATCCTTCAGGAGGCGGGACTTGGTGGTAGGAAATCGGGCATCCTCGCTCAACACCTCTCGGATCGAATCTGTCCCGACACCGCCTGTTATCTTGGGAAAGTATCCTTTCTCGATGAATGATTTTACCCGACCCGCATCTCGGTACATCCGGACTCCGTGGAAGGCAAGAATGGTCTTCTCGAACTTTGGGGCAGAAGCTTTCTGGGCAATCTCCTTCAACTCTCGGTCGTCAAATTCGTAGATGTTCTCCTCTCCCTTACCAAACAATCGACTATACAACACTCTTCCATTGTACTGAGGCTCGCTATTCGATAGATCGACAGAGTGAATCGCTCCAGACTCTTTCATAATGTCGAAAACCTCGTCTGAGGGTTTCATCCCTCTGAATTCGACCGCTACAACAGTCCCTTCTGAACTGAATGTTCCAAGAAAGTCTCTAACCCTAGCGGCAATTTCGCTTTCCTTGATCCGCGAGTTGGCACTAATCAGAATCGTCATGACCTCTGCTTCAAGTTGTTTGCAGACTTCTCCGAGTCTCTCAACAAGCCCGCGAGCTCCAGGGAGAAGGTTCAGGCCATAGTGATCAACGATGACCCTGGGACATCTTACCGAGAAACAGAATTCGTCTGGGACCCTCTTGCGCCATTCAGAAGCCGAGGAAAGGGCCGGCAGTTCATAGTAGCTGCTGTTCAATTCGACAAAGTCGAAGGCCTGAGAATACGCTTCGAGGCTAGATGTTTCAGGAACCTGGAAGTAGACCCAGCCTCCCGCTCCAACAAGGAGTTGAGACATATCTTCAAGAATCCATTCCATTCCAGTTACTAAGGATAGAGGTTGGCGAACACGAACGGTCTCCTCTTGGGGACATCCGGCTGGTCGTATGCAGAATGGGTCGCCGTCTTCTACCCCACATCGAGCGAGAGCAAACTCCAATTCTATAGCAAGATATTCCCAACCGCAGAGATCGACTCAACATTCTACGCCTTCCCGAAAGAGGGCATGGTAACAGGATGGGACAGATACTCCCCCCGCAACTTCGTATTCAACGCCAAACTTCCCCAGACCATAACCCATGAGCTACTAGAAACACTCGGAAAGCCGCTGGAGGAAGAACTCGACAAGTTCGCCAACCTGATGCTTCCGCTAAACAATAGTGGAAAACTCGGTTGTCTACTCATTCAACTTCCACCGAAATACAAGTATGATTCTGCACATCTCGAAGAATTCCTCTCGCTGCTCCCACACGGTTTCAAGTACGCCATAGAATTTCGTCACAAATCCTGGCTCCGAGACGAGACCTGGAGGACTCTTTCCAAGTACAACGTTGCGTACACAATCGTGGACGAGCCACTTCTGCCTCCAGAGGTGCATGTGACTGCCGACTTCGCTTACATCCGGTGGCACGGCCGTGGCCAGAGACCCTGGTACGACTATCATTACACCGAGAACGAATTGACAGATTGGTTGCCCAAGGTGAAAGAAGTCGAAGGTTCGGTCAAAATCACCTACGGCTACTTCAACAATCACTTTCACGGATACGCAGTAGAGAACGCGCTCAGTATCCTCAAGATGCTTGACAAGCTCACGCCGGCGCAGGAGGAAGCACTCAAACGCGCAAGAACTCATCTAAAGCAAGCGAAGGAAAAACCAGTGGGGCTAGGAGAATTTACCAGGGGAGGCGAAGACCGAGCAAAACTTGTGGACCTTCTAGGGACAGTGATGGGCGAGACACGACTGGCTAGATCATTTACAATTCCAGATGACGACGTGAAGATCAGAGAGGCGAACCTGAAAACCATTATCGCGAAGATCAGAGATTACAACCTCAAGATGGACATGGCTTCCAAGACGATCCTTCACGATTGCGGCGATTGGGAACGCGCGATCGAGACTCGGCAGATGTGCAAGCATATCGGAAAGGTTCTCTTGACCATTCCGGAACAGGTAGCGCTGGCATGGGTTTCATCCATTCATGAGAATCTTGACACGTGGAAGTTCGAACAACCCAAGAAATAGCGGGTCCGAGTCTGTCCTCCGCGAATCTACTCCTCAAAATTAGGAACCAAGTGGTTGATTGTCAGCGATGCCCGCGCCTTGTTGAGTATCGTGAACGGGTTGCTCATGACAAGAGAAAAGAGTTCTTGGATTGGAATTATTGGGGGAGGCCTGTTCCAGGGTTCGGGGATCCGAACGCATCCTTGTTGATTGTTGGGCTGGCTCCTGCGGCGCATGGTGGGAACCGGACGGGCAGGGTCTTCACTGGAGATCGAAGTGGAGACTTTCTCTACAAGGCTCTGTACAAGTCAGGATTAGCAAACCAGCCCACGTCAAAAAGCACAGACGACGGATTGACTCTGAAGGGTGCGTATGTGACTGCAGCGGTGAAGTGTGCTCCTCCGGACAATAAGCCTGCACCAGACGAGACATCAAACTGCGCCGCCTATCTCGCTAGCGAAATGGACTCATTGAAGGATCTGAGAACGATTCTCTGCTTGGGACAGTTTGCCTTCAACGCTGTGATGAGGATGATTCGGAGCAAGTACAATCCCCCGCGATCGTCTGGGTCATTCGGGCATGGAAAGGTGTTGAGGCTGGGCGAGGGAATCCCTCTGATCATTTGTTCCTATCATCCGAGTCCGCGGAATACTCAGACGGGTAAGCTGACTGAGAAGATGTTCCTCGCCGTTCTGAGGAAAGCCCGAGAGTTTGGAAAAATCGCACGAAACAAGCCCTGATCCGGAATCGGGGCAGGCGATTTCTAACTGCGAGATCTTCACGCTGATTCTAGCGGATAACTTGCACCTCGGAAATCAATCGACCATTCTTTTCTGCGCCCTGAATCACAAGACTCGCCCGGACCGGTTTCAACTGGGGAGAGGCCCCTCTGGAAAATCTCAAAAGTAGTTGCTCCTCACGACACAAAACCGGGATCTTGGAAGGAATTAACAAGAAGTAATCCATTCCATTTGTAGCTGTTCGGAGAAGAGAAAGAAATCCGCAGACTTGTTCTGTTCCGAACGTGACAGGGCGCAGAACAAGCCCCGATCACAAATATGGGCAGGCGATTCTGTGACCCAAGTCTTTCACCCTTGCCCCTAGGGGAGAATCCGTTATGAAAGATCAGGATTCAAACCTATTCTACGTTCCAAACTAGAATCCTCGCCGAGAAACGTTCCAGCTGGCGAGAGCCCTCAGAAAAAAAGGGGCCAAGAATTTTTTTCTCGCGATGCGAGAGTGCTGTTTGGAGAAGCCGTTTGGCTACGATTTGGCGCTCGTCAAGCGCTTCAATCCTCGGGTCTTGTCACTCATCATCCTCCTCTTATCTAGGCGCTGATCTATTCGTAGAGTAGACGAGATGCGTTTCGCCCCCATGGATCGTAGAACGCGATGTGAGACCTCGACCGCCCTCAGTATCGTCCCGATACTCTCCGCCTCTAAGAGACTCGACATCGGTGAAATATCAAGAGTCAGACCGGGAATCTCCGACATGGCTTTTACCGCGGCTTTAACGTACCGGCCGACGCTTGTCCCGATTCCTATCGGATGGATGCTGAACTCGGCAATCACAACAATCCGTCTATTTGCCCTCGGCTGCACAGACAACCGACCGGCAGAGAAGGAGAGTTTAGTCTTTACGGACTTAGCTGACTAGCCGGTTCTCTCGTACACCCGGCTTCTGGCGTAGACCGTGCGACTCCTCGTACTTCGAAGTCTTGTCAATGTCAAGCTCCATCAGCTGGACTGTCGCCTTTTTGATTATTCCGAAGATCTCCTCTAGCTCCCGCTGCTCGAAATCTTTCAGCGAGAGATTTCCGATCCACTGCATCCATCCTTGCATGCTCTTCGCTAGAGTAGAGCAGCAGAGACCAATACCATATACGATGTCTAACCTGTCCCTCGGATCTAGGTCAGAGATTCGTTTGACTCTATTACGGGCTTCTTCAACCCACGACTTCGGTTCATCCGACAATTCCATTTTTTGTTTTCACACTCTCTTTTTTTGGCTAGCGACCCACTGCCCACCGGCCCCAAGACTGCATAGAACCGACCTACAATTGATCGCGTTAAGAATCCACGCAAGAGTCAATATTAACGTTTGGTGAAACCTTCGGCTCAAAGACCCCAGAACAAGAACACTACAGTTGCTGTGGCAATCACAGAGACAGATCGACGTCTAACTAGTTCGGAAGCTCGCGCAAAATGCCATCAACTGAACGGATGGACAACGAGTAGCTGATCCGCGCAAAGATCAATCCTAGCATTCCTCCCAGAAAGAACGATAGTTGAAGAGAGAAGGGCAGCAGCAGAAAAACTCTAGCAAGAAGCAGAAACAGAAGCGGCAGAGACATCAACAGCATCATTACGACTCCGAGAAATGCTCCTAAGATCGACCCCCTTATCGTCACAAACCGTGGCCGTGGACCGTCTGAAAAATCCGGGTAGCGACTGCCGATAGCGACACCGAGACTCGCTTCTGCAAGCACTAGCGTGATGCCTACGGCAATGAACGTCAGCGCGTCTAGAATCGAGACTTGAAAGAAGAAGACTGTAAGCCCGAGCCCGAGGACCAGCCCGATCGTCGAGATTAGCGATGTGAAGAGAATCTTGCTCGTCACAATCGTCCCCGCCTCGATGGGGAGAGAACTCAAGTTCCACAGCCTCTTCCCCTCTTGACCTATCGAAGTCATTCCGAGGAACAGCGTCCCGAGACCCACTCCGAAAAGAAGTGGGACTGCAAGGAACAGTGGACTGATCAGGCTAGATTGTGCGCCCGTGGTTGGCGCGGGGGAGAAGATTGCAGGGAAAGAGATCATCACTGGGAGAATTATTGGAATCGCCATGAGGCGAACCACCTCTTTTCTCCGTGTAGCCGAACGGATCTCACGCCTCACGAGCGCGAGTGAGACTACGCTGACCCCTATCTTCCTAAGCCTGCTAACGCCGGGTATCCTTCCCTTGTTTGAGAAGTGAAAGGACGGTGGCGTGGAGACCCAGAATTTCGAGCGGAGGGCGAGTGCGGTAGAGGCCAGAGCTGCGAGAAATCCTAAGCTTAGAGTGAGGAAGAAGACCGAGCTCAGCGTATTGGACCTTAGAATGCTTGTAATGCTCAGGGTCGGCCAGAGCAATGGCACGAGAATCGTCGCAGCATTCGCACTTGAGACAGAGTTAATGATCCGTATGATTAGGAATCCGCTGAATAGGGTCTGAGTGAAAAGCAAGATCAGTATTATGCCGAGGATTCGAAGAACGATCATTGAACGTCCGCCGACTTTGTTGAAGGCTGTGCTAGCACGCGCGAGAAGAGATCTTAGAATCTCCACTGTGACTGATCCGATAAAAGCTGCGATGACGCTAGCGACGACTAGTATCAAGAATGCTGACGTGTTGCCGGTAAGGATTCCGATGGGCAGACTGTAGCCGACGGTGACAAGTACGAGAGGAGAGTAGGTGTAGGTGGTTGAGAGAGTAGAAGCGAAGACGTATTCCGAAGGAGAGATTGGAAGCCAGTTTATCGCATCCGCGGACTCGGACTCTGAGGAGGCGTTCAGCTCCCAGAGGAGACCCATTGTGAAGAAGAACCCGATCAGAAAGATCGGGATTCCGCCGAATATCGTCTCGACGATCTGGCCGATGTCCGCAGGACTTGCACCTGCACTCCTCAGGAAGGAGATAGTGGCGGTTCCGAACCCGACGCCCGCGGCGAACATTATCAGGCCGATCAGCGCGATGAGGATTGGTCGGTTGGTTATGCTGTTTGAGAGAAAGCTGCGTCTGGTGTTGCGGAGGCGTGAGAGCGTTAGGATCTTGGCAAACTTGAGCAGGACGCGGACTCTCATCTCCGGAGAGCCTCAACAATATCCTCAACACCTTTCGTCCCAGTCAGTTTGAGAAAGACGTCCTCAAGCCCGGACTGATAGAGGCCGGCCTTTTCTCGCAACTCTTGGGCTGTGCCTTCCGCGAGGACGCGCCCGTTCTGGAGTATGGTCAGACGGTCACATACCGCTTCAGCAATCTCAAGCACATGCGTACTGAAGATCGTCGCAACTCCATCTCTTGCGAGACTATGAATGAGTTCCTTGATTACTCGGGCAGATTTCGGATCTAGTCCGTTTAACGGCTCGTCCATTAACAGTATCTTCGGGTGGTGAAGAATAGCACCCATGATGGCGACTTTCTGCTTCATGCCTTGCGAGTAGCCGGTGATCGTCTCGCCTTGCTTTCCTTCAAGATCAAGCGACTCGACGAGACGATTGATCCGTTCCTTCTTCTCCTCATAACCGAGCCCCCTAACGTCCGCGACGAAATCTAGGTATTCCGTCGCCGTCAAGAACTCGTAGAGCCTCGGAGACTCCGGAACATACCCGACCAGGCGTCGGACCACCATCGGAGCCTTCTGCACATCAACCCCTAGAACTCTCACCCAACCTGATGATGGATGAATCAAGCCGAGCAGCGTCCTCAGTAGCGTTGACTTCCCGGATCCGTTCTGTCCCAAGAGCCCTCGCACCTCCCCGGTATCGACTCTCAGCGAGAGATCGTTGAGGCCGAGAACCTGTCCGTAGAACTTGATAAGATGCTGGGCTTCTATTGCTAGGCCGGGAGAATCCATGTTCCCAGGTTGTGAGAGGTCGCGGAGAAGTTTAGCCTGTTGTCTCCTGACTCGGCGAAAAAAGGGAAAAGGAAGTGACTGAAAAGTTGGCTTATTGCGTCGGCCCGGGCGGACCCGTAACTGGTCCGGGTGGCTGGTCTGGGGCTGGGCCAGTCGTTCCGGCTATGGCTATGCTTGCTGTGCGTCGGCGTCTGAATAGGAATGCGAAGACTCCCCCAATTCCAGCGGCAACTGCGACTGCAAGGAATATCGCTGTAAGGAACCCGGTCGTGCTGGTGGGTTGGAAGTATGCGGTGTAGGCGGGATCGTTTACGATCCGGTATCCGTTCCATGTTGGATAGCTGATGATGTACAGGTAGTCAGTGACTGTAATACTAGCCATTCCGGTTTTGACCTGCTGGATAAGTGCCGGGTCGACATGGGCCACGAATAGTGGCAGGAAGCCCATGAACGTGTTCTGGAACCAGAAGAGCGGGTTTCCGCCCCAGCCATTCCGGTTGACTGTCCGGGTTGCGACGTTGTAGGTTGCATAACTGGCCTCAGTAGGATCTTTAGTGTAGTTGTATGATTTGTATTGTGGTTTGACGCCAAAGTCCGCTCTGAAGGCTCGTTCCCCATCACCTGCTGCGGTATTGACTGCAGTGTGGGTTACGTCTGTTGAATTGTCATTGTCGACGCTGGCCCCGGAGTCGTCCTTGTTGGTAGTGGCTGTCCCGGCTATGATCGCCTTTTGGGAGAGCACGACTGACAATTTGAACTGTTTTGCTGTTAGATACTGGTAGATTGTCTGGGTGTTGTTCAGCGTTCCGCTCAGATTGTAGGTTCCGGTCGAGTTAAGATGGATAGTGGGCCGTGTGGTTAGAATGTAAAGATCTGTCATCCGTCCGATAGTATAGCTCGCGGTAAGAGTCGCTGTCTTTGCGCCGGGGTCAATTGCCAACGCGTAGTTGAATGTCAATTCAGAATATTGAGCGAACCCTCGCGGTGTGAACGCGTCATAACTGGGGAAGAGCGGATCTGGATTTACCTTCCACCATATCGCGTTGAGAGTGTTGTACTTGAGTCCCCAAGACCAGTGATTACTATCCTGCATGTACAATGGTATGGTCTGAGACGTTGCCACGTAGGGCTTGTGGTTCGGGAGCGCTGTCAGGTTAACTCCGAGGCTGAAGGACGCATAGACCTCGTCTCCCCTATCTGGAGAGTTAGGATACACGTCAGTGGTGCTGTTTTCTTTGAATGCGACGAGGCTGATGAAGCTGGAGGCGGTTACGACGTCTTTGCCTCCGGGGGTCTTGAAGTGTTCAAAGAACGTCTGGAGTGGGATAGTCACGAACTGGCCGTTGTGGGTTGCGTTGACGAGACCTGCTGAGAAGGGTTGGAAGCCTCCGACATTGACGTAGTTGGCGTAGATGTATGCGTGTTCGTTCTGGATTGCTGTAGCATTGTAGCCATTGGCGGCTGCGTACTGTCGCACGTAATCGTACCAGTCAACGACCTTGCTGAAGCTCTGCGACTGGAAATCAGTGCTTGTTATCGTTGCCGCATGAGTGGTTTTGGGTACGAAGGCGAATGCCATCATGAGTCCGAGTACGAGTATGGAGATTGCTCTGACTTTTCGAAGTTGAACTTTCACTTTCAATCCTGCTAGGACCCTCCCGCATGGACGGGACGGTCATAGAATTCGTGTTACCTAGCAAGCTACAGGATAGAAACACGGGTACCCCGAAAATCGGCACGGTTTCGAGAACTGGTCGTCTAGTAACACGTCAACGGAGCGTTAGTTGTCTTCGCCGCCGCCATCGTCCCCGCCACCCCAGTCGTCATCCTCACCCCATTCATCATCGCCACCCCAGTCCTCGTCTTCACCCCATTCCTCGCTCGCAGTAATGGGCCAGTGAATATTGGTCATGTGAAAACTGGGTTCGCGCGAAACGATGGCTGCTTAAAAGCCTTCCCAGAAGCT
>Ga0099828_10000406_pt1 | contig 26204 bp, 23 predicted proteins | sample CZO8metaG_2_FD_79338 | JGI IMG/M metagenome (GOLD analysis project Ga0099828, IMG submission 79338) | Vadose zone soil microbial communities from the Eel River Critical Zone Observatory, Northern California, USA - CZOApr15con2H1.8 metaG | ecosystem: Environmental > Terrestrial > Soil > Vadose... | reverse complement strand
GAATCGCAACCTTCTGATCGAGGATGCCCATGTCGTTGGACCGGATGTTCGCCTTGTCGAGATCGAAGTGGATCATCGCGGCCAACGTGTTGCGCACTTCTTCAGACGCGCGAGCGAGCGCCGCGATCGAGTCGGCCGCCCGCTGCCGTGCGACGCGGTCCGCTTCCTCGCGGGCCTGCCGATCGCGTTCGGCCTGCGCCGCGGTTGCCGAGTCCTGCCGCGCCCGCTCGGCGGCCGCCGCCGAATCGGCATTGGGCGTCGGGGTCGGGGGGGGCGGATTACCACCGCAAGACGCGGCCGCAATAACCGCAGCGCCCAAGCCGAGCGCGAGGAGCAACGATACCGATTTCATCCTGTCTCTCCGATCAGGGGGTGGAAGAAGGAGCCTCCGAAAGCCGTGGAGACCAAGCCGGCAAACGCGCTCCGCTCTGCTGCAGCAGTGGCCGGATTCGGCCGGTGTCGAGATCGATGATCCACAACTGGCGGTAGCCCGACCGGTCAGAAACAAAGGCGAGATGACGGCTGTCGGGAGCCCAGGTCGGATCCTCGTTGCGCCCCACCGAGGTGAGCTGTCGGACCGTGCGTGTACGCACGTCCAGCACAAACACCTGCAGTGTGCCAGCCACGTCCCGGTGAAATGCCACCGACTGCCCGTCGGGCGACCACTCGGGCGCGTTGGACGCCCCGGTCACGCCATAGTCGAATGGTGCGAACAACTGCTGGTCCGTTCCATCCGCCGCCATCACATAGATCTGCGGCAGACCCGGGCGCGTCGAGACAAACGCCATGCGCTGCCCGTCAGGGCTGAACGTCGGGGACAAGTTGTCAGAAAAGCGCCCCACGGTCAAGCGGCGTAAGCAACAGTTATTCTTGATGTTAATCGTGTAGAGATCGGTCCCTTCCTCCGTCGCACGGCTAAAGGCGAGGGTCTGTCCGTCCGGTGAAAATGCCGGTGTGAAATCGAGGGCGGTCCCGGTCGTCGAGACGGCGGTGCGCTTGCCCGTCGCCATCTCTTGCAGGTAGAGCCAGCCCTTCCCGGCCTGGAATTCCATGTATGCGAAGTGCTGGCCGTCCGCTCCCCAGGCGGGCGACATCGCCTGCCGATCCGTCGAGGAGACGAGCTTTTGCTCGGCGCCGTCCTGGTCGATCTGATACACCTTCCCGTCTTTCACGAACAAGATCCGGGTGGCCGCGATTCCCGGGGTGCCGAGCGCAGCCTGGAGCGCCTGATCAGCGAGCCGGTGGACAGCCTGGCGAAAGTCGGGATCGCCGAGCCGCGGCAGTTTGGCGCGTACGGTGCGGCGAATGCCGGCCGCCGCAATGTCGTGCAGCGTCGCGACGATCGTATCGCCCGCGGCTGTGATGTCGAGCGCGAAATCGGCGCCCAGCGCCTGATACAGCGGATAGTTGAGCGCACCCCCGGCCTGGGCGCCGCCTGTTGCGGCCGTTCCAGATCCGGAACGCCGTGTTCCTGCGCCTCGCGTACCGGTAGACGGGTTCGCGAGACGGATCGAGTCGCCGCCGGGAAGCGTGATCACTTCGAAGCGGTCGCTGTAGTCGAGATCGCGCGTCACAATCGCGCGGACGGAATCGAGACCCGTACCGGCGCGCGGTAACATCACCAATCCCGGGCGCACGCCCGGCCGGTAGACGATCCCGATGCGCACGCCGCGGTCGATCGTCGAGGTGTCCTGGGCGGTTAGCCGGTTAAGCGGTTCGGCGGTTAGAAGAATCGCTAACACGCCGAGCATTCGAACCGCCCAACCGTCCAACCGCTCAACCGCCATCATTGACGTTGCCCTGAGAAATAGAATCGCACGAACAACACGTCGCTCTGCCAACCGTCAGGCAGCGTTCCAAATGCGTGAAACCGTCCGGCTTCCTCGACCGCGCCTTGAGCCTCGAGATCGAACGCGAAGTTGCCCGAACGCCGGATGAACTGCAGATCGGTCACCGAGCCGTCGCGGTGCACGAAGAACGACACCTCGGCCTCGAGCGGGGTGCTCTGCGCGGGGCGCTGCCAGCGGCGGAGCACCTGCGAGACGATGTTCTGCAGATACTCGGGGAACGGAAATGCTATACCCTCGGTGCTCACGGTGGCGACATCGTTGCCCGTCGAAGGCTTCTCTCCCGGCAATGGCTGCGTCGTCGGCGTGGTCCGCGGCGCTGCTTCGCGCCGCGTCTGGTCGCGCGTCGGCGGCGGTGTCGCGCGCGAGACGGTACTCTGCGGTCGCTTGGCAGCGGGACTCGGCGCCGGTTTTTCCTCCGCCGGACGCTCGAACGCCTCGGGCGCCTTGCGGGCCTCGAGATCGGCCGCCGGGGCGGCGATCAGCCGCACGCGATACGTCGGCGGGAGCCGCGTTCGGCCGGTGGGCGTGCCGAACAGCAACACGACCACCAAGCCGTGAACGACGAGCGTTCCCGTCACCGCCATACCTACAGGGGCCGGAGTGCGGCCGCGTCCTCTCATCGATTGATCGTCTCCGGTTCGGCTACGAGTCCCACGTCCTGCACGCCTGCCCCGCGAATCACCGCCAGCACCTGCACCACGCGAGCGTAGGCGACTCGACCATCGGCCCGCAGATACACCCCCGTGGGCCGTTTCGTTCGCACAAAGGCGGGAAAAGTGGCCTGGAAATCATCATACGAGAGTCCCGCCTGGTCGAGATAGATCTTGCCGTCCATGTCCACCGTGACGACGAGTCCCTCCTTCGGCTCGATGGCGCGGACCTGCGCGCGCGGCAATCGCACATCCACCCCGCCCTGCATGATCGGCGCGGTGATCATGAAAATGATGAGCAAGACGAACGCGACGTCCACGAGCGACGTCACATTGATGTCAGCGTTGAGCGGCAGCTCTCCATGTCCGCGGAGACCACCGCCACCGCCGCCGAGGAGTCCCCCCCCTCCACCTGCCATTAGATCCGTCCTTCCCGGGCCAGCGTGCCGACGATCTCCTGCGCGAAGCCCTCGAGCTCGCCAGCGAACAGGCCGAGCCGGTTGACGAAGAGGTTGTAGGCCATCACGGCCGGGACGGCCACGGCCAGGCCGCCGACCGTCGTGGTCAGTGCTTCCGCGACGCCTGGCGCGACCGCGGCGATGTTCCCGGAGCCGCCGACCGCGATGCCGATAAAGGCGTCCATGACGCCGAGCACGGTGCCGAGCAGGCCGAGCAACGGGCTGACCGAGCCGAAGGTCGCGAGCCACGGGATGAAGCGCGCGGCGGTGTCCCGCTCCCCCGCCACTTCCTTGGCGAGCACCATGCGGAACGCCTCGAGCTGCGTCGTGGTCAGCATTGCGGAGGACGCCGCCGTGGCCGGGTTGGGGGTTCCGCCGGTGCCTTTCAGGCTTCCCGGTTTCAGCTCCGAGAAGAAATGGACGGCCTCGCGTAGCAAGCGGTTGTAGGGCGACGGCGGCAGCCGCATCGCGGCGTGATAGGCTTCCTCGAGGCGCGGGGCTTTCTCCACCTCGGCGAGAAAGCGGTCGCCGAGCTGTCGCATGCGGCGGAATTGCCACCACTTGAGGACGATCAAATACCACGACACCAGCGAAAAGACGGCGAGCACGCCCAGCACGAACTGCGTTTCGCGGCTGGACGTGAGCACCAGCTCCCACGGCGTCGTGGGGATCGCCCCGCGTACCTGAAAGAGCACCTAACCTCCTCGATATCCCTGCGGGTGTGCCTGATGCCAGCGCCACGCGCTGCCTAAAATCTCCTCGAGACTCGAATGCGATGCGCGCCAGCCGAGCACGGTTGCCGCGCGGCCGACCGCCGCGACCAACTCCGGCGGATCGCCGGGCCGGCGCGGCCGCTCGACCGTCGGCACCGCGCGCCCGGTCACGCGGCGCGCGGCGTCCACCACTTCGCGAACGGAGCGCCCGGTGCCCGTGCCCAGGTTCACAGCGACGGCCGAGCCTGTGTCGAGCTTGACGTCCAGGGCGCGCAGATGCGCATCCGCGATGTCGGCCACGTGGACATAGTCCCGAACCGCAGTGCCGTCGGCTGTCGGATAAGCGGTGCCGTAGACCTCGAGCGCCGCGCGCTTGCCAAGGGCAGCAGCCAGCACATTCGGGATGAAATGGGTCTCCGGGTCGTGGTCCTCTCCCAGCCGCTCCGTGGCGCCCGACGCATTGAAGTAGCGCAGGCTCACCACCCCCATACCCTGCTTTGCCCCGACTTCCACGAGCAGCCGCTCGAAATCGCGCTTCGTCTCGCCGTACGGATTCACCGGCGCTTGCGGCGAGTCTTCCGTGATCGGAATGGTCGCCGGATGGCCGTACACCGCGCAGGACGACGAGAAGACGAAGCGGCGGATTTTGGCCCGGACTGCCGCCTCCAACAGTACACGGGCGGCCGTCACATTGTTGGTCACATACTTCTGAGGCTGTGCGACCGACTCCGGGACCAGCGCAAACGCGGCTAGATGGATGATCGCCTCGATGCGCTCACGCTCGAGCAGCGACTCGACCAGCTCGCGGTTCCCCACCCCTCCCTGGACGAAGCCCGCGCCCCTGGCGACCGCCTGGCGGTGCCCCGTGCTCAGGTCATCCAGCACAACGACCTTGAAACCCCGCTCCAGGAGTTGTGCTACGACGACACTGCCGATGTACCCTGCCCCCCCGGTGACGAGGATCCGTGTCACGCGGGTGGCTCCATTCCGAAGAGGCGGCGGACCGCCTGGAGCAGGCCGTACCCGCGGCCCTCTTCAGCCGCCTGCTTCAGAGCGATGGTGGGCTGGTGCAGCAATTTATTCAGCAACGCCTGGCTGAATTGCTCGATCTGGGCGCGATCGTCGGGACTCAGATGATCGAGCTGGCGCAGCGCGCGCTCGAGCTCGGCCGCGCGCACATCATCCATGCGGGCGCGCAGCTCCTTGATGGTCGGCACGACACCCAGCCCGCCGTACCAGGCCCAGAAGAGATCGGTCTCTTCTTCGACGATCCGCTCGGCGGCGGGGATCTCGTCGCGCCGCCGCGCCGTCGCCTGCGCGGCGACCGTCTGCAAATCGTCGACGTCGTACAGGAACACGTTCTCGAGCTGAGCGATCGCCGGATCGACGTCGCGCGGCACCGCCAGATCCAGAATGCACAGCGGCTTCCCGCGACGCGCGCCAATCACCGCGCCCACGCGCTCCCAGGTGACCACTGCGTGCGGCGCGGCGGTCGAGCACAGGGCGATGTCCGTCGTGGCGAAGTGCGGCCACGCTTCCTCCAGTGACACCGCCTTGCCGCCGAGCCGCTCGGCGATGGCTCGGGCGCGCTCCTGCGTGCGATTTGCGACCAGCGTGATATGCACTCCCTGATCGCTGAGACACGTGGCCGCGAGCTCGGCCATGTCACCGGCGCCGAGGATGAGCGCGCTGCGGCCGGCGAGATCGCCGAAGATCTTGCCCGCGACGGCGACACCCGCCGATGCGGCGGACGCCGTCCCCATCCCCAGGCTGGTTTCGGTTCGCACACGTGATCCGACGTGGAGTGCCGTCTGGAACAGCCGATGCAGCACGGGACCCGCTTGCGCGCGCGATGCTTCCCACGCCTCTCGTACCTGTCCCTGGATCTGCGACTCGCCCAGGATCATCGAATCGAGTCCCGACGATACCCGATACAGGTGGCGAACGGCGTCACGGTCGCGGGCGATGTACCCGTACTCGCGGGCACCGGCCTCGGGGGAGGGACCAGTTGGCAGCCGCTCACCCAGCAGTGACCACACCGCCTCCAGCGCCGGCTCGTCGTCGGCGACCAGATAGAACTCGGTGCGATTGCAGGTGGAGAGCAGAACCCCGCCGCTGGCGCCCGCCGCCATGACGCGCGCAAGGGCGCCCGGCACCTCGTGCGCGCCATGCGCCAGCCGCTCGCGCACGTCGAGCGGTGCGGTCCGGTGGTTCACCCCCACGACCTTGATCCCCATCTCTGTATGACCCGTCACAGGAACCGTTCGGCGCCGGGCTGGGTCAACTTCAGCGCGACGTAGACCAGCAGGACGGCGCTGAAGCCGGCGATGCTCGCGAGGGCCGCGCGGCGGCCCGCCCAATGGCGGACGACCCGGACCCACACCGCCCATCCGAGCACCACCCAGGTAAAGATCCCCCACACGATCTGCGCCTTGGCGACATGGAGGCCGCCCGAGAACTGCGCGCCGTACCCGAGCGCGAGCAGGACGCCGAGTGTCAGCGCGGGAAAACCCGCGACGAGCGCGAAACGGTTCAGCTGATCGAGCCGTTCGAGCGGCGGAAAGAGCTGGAAGATCTGACCAAAGCGGCGGGCTTTGAGCTCGCGGAACTGCAGCAGGTAGAGCGCCGCGGCGATGAAAGCCAGCGCCAGCAATGCGAGGCCGAGGACGCTGAGCGCGACGTGCAGAATGAACCAGGTGTTGCGGCCGGCGGCCACTTCCGCCCCAGGCGTCAGCCCGCTGAGGATCGCGAGTCCCACGAGTCCGGTGGCGAGCGGGCCGGCAAAGAACGAGACCGCTGAGCCGCGTAACAATCGCTCGCTGGCGAGCTGCAGCAGCACCAGACACAGCGCCAGCATCGACAGCGCGGGGCCCAGACCGATCAGCGTCAGCTGCGAAATCGCGACGACGTGCACCGCCGCCCCGGCGCACGGGAGCGCAATCGTCAGCGCACGCGGGGCCGACCGGAAACCCATGAAGGGCGCCAACGTCAGCGCCGTGGCCAAAGCGTACAGTGCCAGAGCGACGAGATGCAGAGTGACAATCACGGCAGATGCGGTCCAGGCCCACCAGCGCGATGGGCCCGGCCGCCTATCAGGAGGGCATCTTCTTGATCAGCCGTACCGGAAGACCGCGCTCCAGCCCGGGATGCGTGATCTGTAGCAAGAGCCCGGTCGCCGAGCGCTCGCGGACGTGCACGATCATGAGAACCCCGCGCACCTCTTCCGAGGCGGATCCCAAAAAGCCTTGCGCCGGATTGACGATCTCGAAGACGTCGCCCAGGGTGACGCCGTCGTGGCGGCCCTTGTCGATGAAGAAGTACTGTTGCGCGCCTGCGATCGCATGCGGATCCCGCGGCTCGATCAGCTTGCCGGTCAGCCCCTTTTCGACAGGCGTGGGCCGCACTCGACCGGGGTCTCGGAACGGCTCGAGCGGCATCGCGAGCTGGGCGTCATGAACGAGGCTGTACTGCGCCACGACCTGCGCAAGCACCTGCTGCTCCTGGATCGACGTGACCCGCGCGATCCCGACAGGGACCACGACGTCGCCCCAGCGCCCCTCCGCGGTGCGATCGATGCGCGCGAGCAGCAGCGAATCGCCGACGTGATACGACGCGTTGCCTGGCGGCCGGATGGCGATCTCTTGGAATGTGGTCGCGGATGTGCGCTCGGAGAGACGCGGAATCGCCGACGTTGCGGTCGCGCCGACCACTCGACCCCACGGCAACCGCTCCTCCTCGCTCAGGAAGCCGGCGGCGTAGAACTCCCCGGCACGAAGCGGCCGGTAGGGCTGGTGCGTGTAGGCGCGCAACACGTCCTGGACGACCTGCTGATTCGTGGGGCGGCGATCGAATATCGTCTCGCGGCTCTCTACGACGTTGGTGGGCGGCAGCGGCTCCACGATCAACTGCGCGGTGTCCGCAGGAATCGTGTCGATGGGCGCCGTGGCGGTATCGAGCGGTACCCGGGCGGCGACCGTGTCTACGGGAGTGGGAGCCGCACGTACGGTATCCGCGGCCGCCGACGTTGCGGTCGTATCCCGTGGAGCCGCAACGACGGTGTCGTTTCCCTGCGCGACGGTCACCATCTCCGAGAGATTCAGGACCTCACCGGGATAGATCCAGTGCGGGTCCTCGATGACGGCGGTATTGAGGCGGTAGATCTCCGGCCACAGCAGCGGATCGTTGAAATACATCTGGGCGATAGACCAAAGGGTCTCCCCGCGAGAGACCGTGTGGCTGGCGGGAACCTGTCCCTGAAAAGCGGCGGCCGCTTGCGTCGTGTCCTGTTGTTGCGCCGTTTGCGTGGTGTCCTGCGCCGGCAGGACTCGCCACAGGAGCGGCAACGCCGCCAGGGCCAGTAGTACGGCGCGGTCAGAACGGCAGATCGTCGTCCTCCTCATCCAGCGCCTCCGGGAACGCGTCGAGCGATTCTGGGGCTTTACCGCCAGCTTCCGAGGCCCCCTTCACAGCCCCCGCTCCCACAGGAGCGGCTCCGCCTCTCGACCCCAGCATGATCAGCTCACGCGCGATGATCTCGGTGACGTAGCGCGTCTGCTTCTCGCGATCTTCCCACGTGCGGTACTCAATCCGCCCTTCGATATAGACCTTGTCGCCCTTCTTGAGGTACTTCTCGCACACGTCGGCCAGACCGGATCCAGTCTTGTTATTCCAGCAGATCACCCGATGCCAGTCCGTCTTTTCCTGCTTCTCCCCACCGGTGCCGGTCCACTGTCTGCTGGTTGCCACTGACAGCGTCGCTACGCGGGAGCCGTTATTCGTGCTGCGCACCTCGGGATCGGCACCCAAGTTCCCGATCAGGATGACTCTATTGAGACTGCGGCTCACAACAACCTCCGACGATTATGCAGGTCTGGGTCCAAGGGGTGCCCAACACTATATAAATCGCAAGTCATTCTGTCAATCAAAGATACGCCACTTGTACCGAAGTTATGCATCAAGTCTCAGGACGATGGCATCCTCCGCCGGCCGACGGTAGTACTGCTTCCGGCGACCCGCCTCCTTGAACCCATGGGCGGCATAGAGCGCGCGAGCCGGTGCGTTCGACTCGCGCACCTCGAGGTAGACCTGCCGAACGTCGCGTTCGGTTAGTGCCTCGAGAATGCTGTGCACGAGCGCACGTCCCAAGCCGTGACGCCGCCACCCGGGCGCCACGGCGAGATTGAGGATCTCGCCCTCGTCGGCGGCGTCGAACGCGACCACGTAGCCGGCGATCTCCCCGGTGCCTCCCGCCTCGACGACCAAAAAGATCGCGTCGGACGTCACGCAGTCGCGAAAATCCTGTGTGGACCACGGATCGGCGAAGACCTCCTGCTCAATCGCGTGGACCGCGGGGACATCGTTGAGCTTAGCGGGGCGAATTTGGAAGGGGTCGGCCGTAGCGCGCCTCCCATTTCACTTGTGCTTCGGCGGGCCGGCCATATACCGGCTCCGCGAGTTCGGCATCGTCGAGCTGTCGTCGCGCCCCTTCGTACGAGGAAAGGATGAGCAGTGATTCGGCGATTGGCGGTAGCGTCTCCAGTCCGACCGGCGGTCGCCCGATCCAACTCACGATCTCCTCTCGATAGCGCTCCGCTCCTTCCCCCAGCGCCAGAACGGGTCGCTCGGGCGCGACGCGCGCGAGCTCGGCCAGCGTGAACAGCCCGGGGGGGACGAGTGTCTCGACGCGCCCCGCGGCGAATTCGTACATCGCGCCGAATACTTGCCCGCGCAGCGCGTCAAAGCAGGCGACGACCGGACCCGCTGTTTGTCCGTGTGCAGCGTGCGCCGCACCCAGTAATGATGGAATCGCGACCAGAGGCAGCTCTCGTTCGTGCGCGAGACCTTTTGCCACCGCCCATCCAATGCGCAGACCGGTGAAGCTTCCCGGTCCATCGCCGACGATGATTCCGGCGATTGCGTCGAGTCGCGTCTTCGCCCGCGCGAGCACGTCCTGGATGAGCGGCACGATCTGCGCGGCATGCTGGCGCGCGCCCCGCATCGAGCGTACGGCCGCCACGTGCTCGGCGGAGCCTATCGCGACGCTGGCGACCTCGGTTGCCGTGTCGATCGCGATCCAGGGCTCATTCTTCAACGACGCGGCTCCACGGATCGGAATCGTAAGACAGCCTGAAGTGCCGATCGAGCGGGGGTACCCAAGCGCCCGCGCGCTCGGGCCATTCGATCAGGATGATGGCGCGCTCCCGCACCATGTCGTCGAAGCCGAGATCGCGCGCTTCGTTGGGGTGGTGCAGGCGGTAGCAGTCTACGTGGTAGACAGAAACCGGACCGGCGTCGTAATGATGAACCAGCGCATAGGTGGGACTGGTCGCACGTGCCTGCGCTCCCAGGCCGCGGCAAATGGCCTGGACGAGGGTCGTCTTCCCGGTCCCCAGCTCTCCCGACAACCCGATGACAACGGGGGCGCGGAGCTGGTGGCCCAGGTCCTCACCGAACCGACTGAGCTCGCTCGCGGAGAGGCGCATCGGCCTTGAGCTCCAGGAGCTGATCGCGCAGCACCGCCGCCAGCTCGAAATCGAGGTCTTCGGCGGCGGCCTGCATCTGCTGCTCCAGCATGCGGATGAGGGTCTCACGCTCGCCGGCATCGGCGGGGCGGCGGATCTCGCCGGGAGCAGGCTTCCCAACCCGCGCGTCAGCGACGCGGGTGACGAAGCGGATGTCACCCACCGATTTCACGATGGACCGTGGCGTGATGCCGTGCTCGACATTGTAGGCGAGCTGCGTTTCGCGGCGCCGGTTCATCTCGTTCAGCGCGCGCTCCATCGAGCCGGTAACGCGATCGGCGTACAGAATCGCTGTGCCGCTGAGATGGCGCGCCGCGCGTCCGACGGTCTGGATCAGCGACCGGTCCGATCGCAGGAAGCCCTCCTGGTCGGCGTCCAGCACGGCGACGAGGGAGACCTCCGGCAGGTCCAACCCTTCGCGCAGCAGGTTGATTCCCACCAGGACGTCGAACTCGCCGAGGCGGAGTCCCCGAATGATCTCGACGCGCTCGATCGCGTCGATCTCGGAATGCAGGTATCGCACGCGCACGCCATGCTGCTGCAAATAGTCGGTCAGGTCTTCCGCCATCCGTTTGGTCAGCGTGGTGACCAGCACGCGCTCGTTCTTCTTTTCGCGCAGGCGGATTTCGCTGAGCAGGTCATCTACCTGCCCGGCGACCGGCCGGATGTCGACGGTGGGATCGACCAGCCCGGTCGGCCGGATGATCTGTTCGACGATGACGCCGCCCGAGAGCTGTAGCTCGTCCTGCCCCGGCGTCGCCGAGACAAACACCATGCGCGGCACCAGCTCCATGAACTCGTCGAACCGCAGCGGCCGGTTGTCGAGGGCCGACGGAAGCCGGAAGCCGTAGTCCACCAGGGTCTGTTTGCGAGAGCGGTCGCCTTCGTACATCGCGCCGAGCTGCGGCAGCGTCTGGTGCGACTCATCGAGGATGCAGAGATAGTCGTCCGGGAAATAGTCGAGCAGGCACGCCGGTCGCTCGCCCGGCTGGCGGCCACTGAACAGCCGCGAGTAGTTCTCAATGCCGGCGCACCGCCCCACCTCCATCAGCATGTCGATATCGAAGTGCGTTCGGGACTCGAGGCGCTGCGCTTCGAGGAGCTTGTTCTGGGCCCGCAGCTCGGTCAGGCGCTCCGCCAGCTCGGCGCGGATTCGCGAGACGGCGCGCTCGATGGTGGCTCGCTGTGTGACGAAGTGCGTTGCGGGATAGATCGCGGAGCGGTCCATCGGCTTGATGACGTTGCCGGTCAGCGGGTCGATCTTCGCGATGCGCTCGATCTCATCGCCCCAGAACTCGATGCGGACCGCCTGCTCGTCGTACGCCGGGAAGACTTCCACCGTATCGCCACGCACGCGGAAGGTCCCGCGCTCGAAGCCGACGTCGTTACGCTGATACTGGATGGCGACAAGATCGGCAAGCAGTGCGTCCCGGCCGCGCGTCTCGCCCTTCTGGGCGGTCACCAGCAGCTCGCGATAGAGTTCGGGGTCGCCGAGGCCGTAGATCGCGGAGACACTCGCGACGATGATGACGTCATCGCGCTCCATCAGACTCGAGGTCGCACGCAGCCGCAGACGCTCGATGTCGTCATTGATGGACGAGTCCTTGGCGATGTACGTGTCGGTCGACGGCACGTAGGCCTCGGGCTGGTAGTAGTCGTAGTAGGAAATGAAGAATTCGACGGCGTTGGACGGGAAAAACGTCTTGAGCTCGCCGTACAACTGCGCCGCCAGCGTCTTGTTGTGCGACAGCACCAACGTGGGCTTTCCGAAATCGGCGACGACGTGCGCCATTGTCATCGTCTTGCCCGAGCCGGTGACGCCAAGGAGGGTCTGATACTTGTCGCCGCGGCGCAGTCCGGCGCTCAACTCGCGAATCGCGCGTGGTTGATCACCCGCTGGGGGCGGTGCGTTTCCGAGCTCAAAAGGCATAGGAGGGAAAACTAACCGACGACGACTTCGGCGGGACCGCTCGAGTCCCGTCGCGCAATCTCCGTCACACCCTTCACCTTGCGGACCGCCTTCAAGACCTTGTGCAGATGGGTGTGGTTCTCGACCTCGACCAGGATCGACCCGAACACGATGCCGTCTTTGGATGCGAGCTCGGCACTGCGGATGTTAGTGCCCGTGCCGCTGATCGCTTCGCAGATGTCGGCGTAGAGACCCCGGCGGTCCTCGCCGCTCACGGCGAGCCGCACCTCGAACGTCTGTCCCTCCACCTCCTGCCAGTCGATCTCCACCCGTCGCTCCACGTCGCCAGACAGGGTGAGGAGATTCGGGCAGTCGGTGCGATGAACCGAGATCCCTCGTCCCTGTGTCACATAGCCAACGACGGGATCGCCGGGCACCGGCTGGCAACATTGCGCATAGCGGACCATGAGGCCTTCGACGCCGTGAATCTTGATGCCCCGGCCCAGGCGCAGCCGCTCGATAACGCGCCCGAACGCCGTCGGCTTGGCGGGCTGGTTCTCCTCGGTGGGCAAGTCGGGATAGAGCGCCTTCATGACCTGCCCGAGCTGGACGTCGCCGCTCCCGATCGCCGCTTCCACCTGCTCGGCCTCGGCGAGCGAGAGCTTGGACGCCGCCTGGGCGAGCTGCTCCGGCGTGGGCGGATCGAGGCGCCGGCGCCGGACTTCGCGCGCGAGGATCTCCCGTCCCAGCGTCACGCTGCGCTCCTGCTCCTCCTGCTTGATCCACTGCCGGATCTTCTGGCGGGCCCGCCCTGTCTGCACGTGTGCCAACCAATCGCGAGACGGCTTGGCCTGCGGTGAGGTGAGGACCTCGATCGTGTCGCCGTTGCGCAGGGGCCGATGCAGCGGGGCGATGCGCCCGTTGACGCGGGCGCCGTTGCAGTGCTGGCCGACTTCAGTGTGCACCATGAACGCGAAATCGATCGGCGTGGCGCCCTTCGGCAGCCGCTTCACGTCGCCGCGCGGCGTAAAGACGAAGATCTCGTCTTGATAGAGGTCGATCTTCAGGAACTCGAGGAATTCCTCAGGCGTGTGCGCGTCCTGCTGCAGCTCGATCAATTGCCGGAACCACGACAGATGGTGATCGAGCTCGTCGGCGCTCTTGCCGTTTTCCTTATAGAGCCAGTGGGCCGCGATACCGTACTCCGCCGTGCGATGCATGTCGCGCGTACGGATCTGGATCTCGTACAGCTGCCCGCCCGGACCGAAGACGGTGGTATGCAGCGACTGATAGCCGTTCGATTTGGGGCTCGCGATGTAGTCCTTGATCCGCTCCTGCAACGGCGTCCAGGTGTGATGAATGATGCCGAGCACGTGGTAGCAGTCGGTGATGCTGTTGACCAGGACGCGGACGGCGAGCAGGTCGTAAATCTCTTCGAACGGCTTGCCGCGCTTCTTCATCTTCTTGAAGATCGACCAGAGGTTCTTGGGCCGGCCCACGATCTCCCAGCCCACGATCCCGGCGCGGCGCAGCTCGTCGGCGAGCGGCGCGCGCATCCGCTCGATCGTGCGGTCGCGCTCCACACGCCGCGCCTTCACCTGGCGCGCCAGCTGCTTGTAGTCGTCGGGCTCGAGGTACTTGAAGGACAGGTCCTCGAGCTCCGCCTTCACGCCCGCCATGCCAAAGCGATGCGCGAGCGGCGCGTACAGCTCGCGCGTTTCCAGGGCGATCCGTTTGCGCTTCTCCGGCGGCAACGGGTCGAGCGTGCGCATGTTGTGCAGCCGGTCGGCCAGCTTGATGATGATGACACGCGCGTCGCGCGCCACCGACATCAGCAGCTTGCGGTAGTTCTCCGCCTGCTCCTCGGCGGTGGAGCGGAAGTTGAGCGTGGAGATCTTGGTGAGGCCGTCCACCAGATCGGCGACTTCGTTGCCGAAATCGCGGCGCAGATGGTCCAGCGTGACATCGGAATCTTCGACCACGTCGTGCAACAGTGCGGCGGCGATCGTCGTGGTATCCATCTGCTGTTCGGCGAGGATGGTCGCGACCGCGACGCTGTGGGACACGAAGTCATCGCCCGACAGGCGCTTTTGCCCCTGATGCGCCTGCGCGCTGATGCGATAGGCGCGCGACAGCACCTCGAGGTCGAGGCGGTCGCGCTGCGCGGCGACGGCCTTCGCCAGCTCGGGCGCGAGAATCGGCGCCGTACTCGTCACAACAGCCCTGCCTCCGCGAAACTCACGTACCGCTCTCCCCCGCCCCCCCCGATCACGACGTGATCGTACACCGGCACGTCAAGCAGGCGCCCGGCATCCACCAGCTGGCGCGTCACCGTCCGATCGTCCGCCGAGGGCGTCGGATCGCCGCTCGGATGATTGTGCACCACGATGATGCCTGCCGCCGCCTCGGCAATCGCCGCCCGAAACACCTCTCGCGGGTGCACCAACGAGCTGTTCAGAATGCCCCGCGTGATGAGTAGATCCGCCAATATCTGGCTCTGGCAACCCAGGGCGAGGACATGAAACTCCTCGACCGCGAGGTCCCGCAGGCGTAGCCCATAGTAGCGCTGGACGTCGCCGGGTCCCCGAATCCGCTCGGGCGGCGGCTCCGTCTCCGTCCCGATGCGGCGTCCCAACTCGATGGCTGCCGCCAGCCGGGCCGCTTTCGCCCGGCCAACCCCCGGAATGCGAGCCAATTCCGCCCATGGCCGCGTGGCCAGCCGCCTGAGCGAGCCATCTCCCCGCGCCAAAATCTCGCCCGCCACGGCGAGGGCGTCCTGCCCGCGTATCCCTGTTCCAAGGAGAATGGCCAGAAGCTCTTGCCCCGTCAACGCGCCAGGCCCAACGGCCCAGAAACGCTCGCGCGGACGGTCGTGTTCGAGGTGCTCGGAGAGACGCAGCGGCATGGGCGCAAACCTTACCCATGCCGCGGTCAGATCAGGTACCGAAATGGGCCGCTAGGAGCCGAATCGTTGCCGCATCGACTCCGCCATGATTTCGATGTCGGCGCGCAGCAGCGCCAGCCAGGTGTTCCCCTGGCGCTTGAAGGTGACGACGTCGGGCTTTGAGACGCTCACGGGACCGAGTCCGATCCGCAACGAGTAGACGACGTGCGCCAGATCCGGCGCCTCGGGGACATGACCGAGGATTTTGACGTGCGCGCTGTCCATGAACCGCTGCAGATCGGGCTCGTCTGCCATTGCGGCGGCGATGAACTGCGCATAGAAGTCGTGATCGTTCAGACTGTCGAGTTTGGCGATGCTGGCGCTGCCGAACAGGTGCTGGCGCAACTCGCCGCCGGACGGCGAATGCATCGCCGCGCCGAGCAGCGTGTGAAACTTGGCGAGCGCGAGCGGATGCATGAGGTCCGCCAGCCCCTTCCAGTTGTGTGCCCGCATCGCCGCGACGTAGCGCTGCGCCACCGCTTCGACGTCTTCCTGGGGCGCCTGTTGTGCTGTAACGGACGTGGTGGCTAACAGCAGGACTGCAAGAACAACACGCAGGCGCATAGTCACCTCTTCAGGCTGTCGCTCCGTGGCACTTCTTGAATTTCTTGCCGCTGCCGCACGGGCAGGGATCGTTGCGCCCCACGCCGGCATAGGGATTCGGGGGTGCCATACCAACTGTTGGCGGCACCGGTCTCGCAGACACGGGCCCATTCGACGCCGCCGCCGGGCTGACCAATCCATCCGCCGCTGGTTTGGTCGCGACCATGGGCGTCGGCTTCTTCGGCCCACTGCCTAGCCCGCCGGTTGTGCTGGTCTGGCTCGGACCGCCACGCGGAGGTCCAATCTCGATCTGCAGCTTGAGCCACCGCTCCGCGAACGTGGCCTCCAGGTCGCGCATCAAGCCGACGAACATCTCGTAGGCTTCCTGCTTGTATTCGACCAGCGGGTCCTTCTGCCCCCAGGCGCGATAGTAGATGCCTTCGCGCAGCTGGTCGAGATCGTAGAGGTGATCCTTCCACTTTTCGTCGATCACGCCGAGCGTGACGTGCGACAACGCCTGCTCGGCCAGGTTTGTCGCGCCGACCTTCGCTTCGACGTCGCGCAGATAGCCGAGCTTCTGCTGGAATGCGTCGCGCACCGCTTGTTGAGCCGCGCGCACGAGCTCGTCGCGCGTCTTGATCACCGCGGGATCGGTGACACCCGGGATCGTCGTCAGGAACTTCTGCAGAAACTCCGTGTCGATCAGTGAGCGGTCCCACTGGCCGGGATCGTCATAGTCCGCGAGGAGCGTGTCGACGAGGTGCTCGACGGCGCTGTCGATCAAGCGCTGCGCCTCGGCCTTCAGCTCCTCCGCGCCTTCGAGCGCGTACAAACGCTGGGAGTAGATGACCTCGCGCTGCTTGTTCATGACGTCGTCGAACTGCAGCAGCTTCTTGCGCGCCTGGAAATTCTGGAGCTCCACGCGCTTCTGGGCCTGGCCGATGGCGGCGGTTACCCAGGGGTGGGTAATGACCTCGCCTTCTTCGGCGCCCGTACGGTCCATGATGCGCGCGATGCGATCGGACCCGAAGAGACGCATGAGGTCGTCTTCGAGCGACATATAGAAGACGCTCTGCCCCGGATCGCCCTGCCGCCCGGACCGTCCCCGCAGCTGGCGGTCGATGCGCCGCGCCTCGTGGCGCTCTGTCCCGATGATGACGAGGCCACACGGCGGATCCTCGTTGCACTTGAGCTCTTTGATCTGCTGGGGACTCAGGTCGGGCTTCTCCACCAGCTGTCCGAACGGTGCCTCGCGCGACTTGATCCCGCACACCTGACACTTCTTGACGCCAGGGCCGAGCTTGATGTCGGTGCCGCGGCCCGCCATGTTGGTCGCGATCGTGATCGAGCCGGGCTGCCCTGCCTGCGCGACAATCTCGGCTTCGCGCTGGTGGTACTTGGCGTTCAACACTTCGTGCTTGAGCCCGCGCCGCTTCAGCAGACGGGCCAGCGTCTCTGAGACCTCGACGTTGGTCGTCCCGACCAGCACCGGCAGGCCCCGTTTGTGCTGGCGTTCGACCTCTTCCATGATCGCGTCGTACTTCTCTTTGCGCGTCTTGTACACGAGATCGTGCTTGTCGATGCGCCGCACGGGACGATTCGTGGGGATCACCACGACCACGAGCTTGTAGATGTCGTGAAACTCGGTCTCTTCCGTCTCGGCCGTGCCCGTCATGCCCGAGAGCTTCTCGTACATGCGGAAGTAGTTCTGGATCGTGATCGTCGCGAGGGTCTGTGACTCTTCGCGGACCACCACACCTTCCTTTGCCTCGACCGCCTGGTGCAGACCGTCCGACCAGCGCCGCCCCGGCATCAACCGACCGGTGAACTCGTCGACGATAAAGACCTGGCCATCCTGCACGACATATTCGACGTCCTTCTCGTACAGCGCATGCGCCTGCAGCAGCTTATGGATGATGTGCAGCGTCTCGCTCTTGGCGGCGTACTCCCCCTCCACCGCGCGCCGCCGCTCGATCTTCTCGGCCGGCGAGAGCTCCGTGTCGTGCTCCAGCTCGTGGATGGCGTGCGAGATGTCGGGCACCACGAACAGCGTGGGATCCTGCGGGGACATCGTCTCCACGCCCTTGTCGGTCAGGTGCACCGAGCGGCCGCGCTCATCCATGACAAAGTACAAATCATCTTCGATGTCGCGCATCTTCTGGTCGCGCGCCGGCAGCTTGCGGTCGGCAAGGCGGTCGAGCTCGACCCGCTGCACCTGCTGCTTGACACCCTGCTCGTTCAGCAGCTTCAGCAGCTTCTTGTTCTTCGGCATGCCGAGCTGTGCCTTATACAGGAATTTCGCGCCCTGGTAACTGGTGTCCGGATTGTCGAGCAGCGGTTCGGCTCTGGCGATCAAGTCGTTCGCGATCGCGGTCTGCTTGCGTACCAGCTGCACGACCTGAGCATTGTACAGGGCGTACTTTTCATCCGACTCCGCGCCCACGACCCCGGAGATGATCAGGGGCGTGCGGGCTTCGTCGATCAGAATCGAGTCAACCTCGTCGATGATTGCGTACACGTGCCCGCGCTGGACCCGGTGCTCCAGGCTGCCCACCATGTTGTCGCGCAGGTAGTCGAAGCCGAACTCGTTGTTGGTGCCGTACGTGATGTCGCACTGGTAGGCGGCGCGGCGCTCGGGGGTCGACGGCTGCGTGTCGTCGATGCAGCCCACGGTCAGGCCGAGCCACTTGAAGAGATGGCCCATCCACTGCGAGTCGCGTCGCGCCAGGTAGTTGTTCACCGTGACGAGATGGGCGCCCCGACCCGCCAGCGCGTTGAGATACAACGGCAGCGTGGCGACGAGAGTCTTCCCCTCGCCGGTCGCCATTTCGGCAATTTTGCCCTGATGCAGCACGATGCCGCCGATGAGCTGCACGTCGTAGGGCACCATGTCCCACTTCATCGCGTGCCCGGTGACGACGACCTCGCTGCCCAGCAGCCGGCGCGCCGCCTCGCGCACCGTCGCGAACGCCTCGGGCAGCAGATCGTCGAGCGTGCGCTGCAGCTCGGACACGAACTCCTGCTCCGCTTTTCTCAACTGGTCGGTGAGATTGGCACGCTCGGCAGGATCGGGGCAGTCGTGCTTCGCCTGTTTGAGACGCTCGACCTCCGCGTGCAGCGCGCCGGTGCGCTGCGCAATCGCTTCGCGGAACTTCGCGGTCTGTGCCTGCAGCTCGCTGTCGCCGATCGCTTTGAGGCGCACTTCGTGCTTGAGAATCGCATCCACGATCGGTTGGATGCGTTTCAGCTCGCGGTTGAACCGCGTCCCGAAGACTTTGGTGAACCAACGATTAGCCATTACACTCCTAGCGATACAGCCCGTGAGTCCCGATGTATTCGCGCACCGGATCGGGCACTAAATATCGAATGGAAAGCCCCTGTTTGACGCGCTCCCGCACTTGCGTCGCGGAGAGGTCGATCATGGGCACCGGGATGACCCGCTTGATCAGGGGGTGACGCAGTACGCTCGCTCCGGGTCGGGCGAAAACGACGATGTCGGCAAGTCCCGGAAGGGCTTCGACTTCCCACCACGCCGCGAGATCCGAGGCGGCGTCCGCCCCTAGCAATAACGTGAACCGGTTCCCCGGCTCTCGATCGCCCAAGGCCCGCAGGGTCCGGACGGTGTAGGAGGGCGTCGGTAAGCCCAACTCGACGCGCTCCACGCGAAGGCGGGGATTGTCCCCGACCGCCAGGTCCAGCATCTCGGCCCGCTGCTCCGGCGTCGCCTGATGGGCCGTGCGTTTGAACGGCTGCTCCCGCGCGGGCAGAAACCGCACGCTGCAGCCCAACGCGTCTGTCGCTGCTTCTGCCACGATCAGATGTGCGAGATGCACGGGGTCGAACGAGCCGCCGAACAGCGCCCCCCCTCCCCCGGCCACGCCGCTCAGGGTGTGGAGGGGGTCGACGGGGTCGCGCTGGAATCGGCCGCGGCGGGACACGTGCGGCCGAGCCCGGTCGCGTTGGGATAAAAGCGCCGCAGGTGTTCGCAGGTCTCCTGCAGCTCCTGCTTGTAGCCGATCGCGCGATAGCTGTCCACCAATCGTAGCAGCGCGTCGGCCGCCCGCTGCGTGGTGGGATAGTTCGCGATCACGTCCTTGAAATAGATGATCGCCGAGTCCCAAGCCTTGCGGCGCAGATAGAATATGCCCGTCTTGTATATCTTTTCCGCGAACTGGTTCTCCAGGCGACGCACATGCGCCCGTGCCCGCGCGGCTGCGTCGTTGTCGGGAAAACGGCCCGCCAGCTCCTGATAAATCGCCAACGCCGTCTCACCGTACGCGGGGTCGAGCTCGGGGCGGTGCCAGAGGCGGAGGTTCGCGTCTCCCGCTCGCAGCAGGGCCAGCGGCGCGTACTCCGTGGTGGAGAATTCGTCGGCAACCTTCCGGAACTCGCTTGCCGCCTGAACATAGTCCCCTACCTGGAACCAGGACTCCGCGACGTAATACCGCGCCTGCGCCAACTCGGGACTACCAGGTGGGAACTCGAAGCTGACGCGTTGCAGGATCACTTGCGCACGGCGAAAATCGCCGTGCCGGAACAGGTCCATGGCACGGGCAAGATCGACATCGGGCTGGACTACGGGAGCCGCACGCGGCGCACGGCCACGAGGGTGACAGGCCGCCATCCCACTCAGTGCCGCCGCGAGCGCCAGCACCCCGATCTTCTGTTGCATCGTCATTCCGGTTCAGCCTTTCCTAACGCGTTGAGCTTTTCCTGTGCGCGCTGCGAAATCGTGTCACCCGGCGTCCCCCCGACGAGCGCCTGTCGATAGCTCTCCATGGCACCGGGTATGTCGCCCTGCGCCAGACGCACATCGCCGAGACCGAGGAAGGCACCCCGCACGACATCGGGCGAGGCGCCTGGCGACGTCGCCCGCCGAAACCATCCTTCCGCGTCGCCCGGTCGTCCCTGCGCGAGCGCGCTTTGCCCTTCGACCAGCGCGCACAACCCCAGGCCTTCGCGCGCCGATTCGACCACCGCGGCCGCCCGCTGCCTCCGAACGACGCCCTCGAACACGCGCACCGCCGTACTACAATCCCGGACCCGGACCAGGGTCATCCCGTAGACGAACAGTAGCGAGTCGGCGCGGGGGGCGTCGACCGCCGAAGCCGCTGCAACCGGCAACAGGGCCTTTGCCTCGGCCGTGTCGCCCCGGCCGACCGCATCGAGGGCGGCGAGCACGACATACCGTCCCAGAGGCCGCTGCGGCGCGACTTCCCGCAATCCGGTCAAGGCACTCGCCAGCGCCGTGCGGTCGTTGGCCGCGAGCGCAGCCCGCGCCACTCGATCCAGTCCGTCGGCGGCTTCGTCAGCGCGCGAGCGGTCGCGTTTGGCGAGCGCGCGGTAGGAATCGGCCGCCAGCTCATAGTCCTCAGAATGCATCGCCGCGGCGGCTACCTTGGCGAGCAGTGCGGCGCTGCCGGCGTTCGCCTTGAGACCCAACTGGTATTCCGCCAGAGCGTCGGCAAACAACCCCGCGGCATAGGCGCGATCGCCGAGCTCCTCGTGATTGGCGGCGGAACGGGTGCAGGCGAGCAAGAGGACCAGCGGCACCGCCCAAAGCCGCCTCACTTCCTTTTCTTCTTTCGCTCAGGTTTCGTGTCGGCGCCAACGGGTGCTACGTCCGAGCGGGAGAGCAGCGCCAGATAGGCCTCCACCCTCGGGTCTTCCGGCCGCCGCGCCCGCAGCTCTTCCCAGACCGCGCGCGCCGCCAACCCATCACCGGCGAGGTAGCAGGCCAGTCCCAACATGGCGGCGGCGTCGTGGAAGGACGGCCGCTCGCGCACGATGATCTGGAACTGCTCGTGCGCGTCCAACGCGCGACCGGCCTCGAGCAACAGCCGGCCCAGCTTGTACCGCAGGTCATGGAATGCCGGCCCCAGCGTCAGCGCCGCTTCGTACTGCGCGATCGCTTCGTTGAGGCCGCCCGCCTCGAGGTATGCCTGGCCCAACGCGGCGTGCTGGTTTGCCAGTTTCGCCGCGATGTGACCATGGAAGCCGGCGCGCCGCTCCGAGGTGACCTGACGGGCACGCCGCAGCACCGCGTCGGCCTCCTCTTCGCGACCCAGCTCGTTCAGCACCAGCGCGCGATGGATCAAGGCCTCGATGTAATCGGGATTGAGCGCCAGGGCACGATCGAGCTGCTCCAGCGCCTTGTCGGGCTGTCCGGCAAGCGAGTACGAGAGGCCGAGCAGATGATGCGCGTCCGCAAACGCGCGGCCGCTCGCGATGACCTCCTCGAGGAGGTGAATCGCGCCGTAGTAATCCTGCAGCTGAAACCGCTCGTTAGCCTGCTCGACCAGACGCTCGGGACTGACGTCCATGAATCTCCTCATACCAGTCAACGAATTTGCGGATACCTTCCTCGATCCCGACGCGCGGCTTGAAGCCCAGCACACGTCCGGCGTGCACCAGATCGGCATCCGTCAACCGCACGTCGCCCGGCTGGTCGGGGTGTCGCTCGATCCGCGCTTCCTGGCCCAGGGCCTTGGCGATGAGCGCGATGAGGCGGTCGAGGCGCACGCGTTCGCCGCCGCCCAGATTGACCGTCTCCACCGTGCCGGGAGCCGCGCGAGCGGTCCATTCCAGCGCGGCGAGAATGCCGTCCAGGCAGTCGGTAATATAGGTGTAGTCGCGCTCACTCGACCCGTCCCCATGCATCCGCACCGGACGTCCGCGGGCGATCAGGTCCGTGAACTTGTGGATCGCCAGATCGGGGCGTTGGCGTGGGCCGTACACCGTGAAGAACCGCAGGCAGATGATCTTGAGTGGATAGAGGTGCGCGAATGCATGCGCGAGCAGCTCCCCTGCCCGCTTGCTGGCGGCGTACGGCGAGATCGGCAAGACGGCGGGTTTATCCTCGGCAAATGGCGCGGGCGTCGCGTTTCCGTAGACGGACGACGACGAGCCGAACACGATCCGCGTCAACCCCACCCGGCGGGCCGCATCGATCAACCGCGCCGTCGCGGTGACGTTCGCTTCCATGTAGGCGCCGGGATCCTCGAGCGACGGACGTACACCCGGCTTTGCCGCTAGATGGATGACCGCCTCGACGCCGTCCAAGGGCACAGCATCGCGGGCGACATCGGCCTCCACGAACCGGAACCCGGGAAGTTTGCGCAGGCCGGACAGGTTGCGCTCTTTGACGTCCCGCGCGTAGAACGGATCGAAGTTATCGACGCCTATCACCTCGTGGCCGCGCCGCATGAGCGCCTCGCTCACGTGTGATCCGATGAACCCGGCGGCGCCGGTGACCAGAAAGCGATGCGTCACGACTCTCATGCTCCTTCGCGCTTCACGACATCACGGAAATGCTCGATCGTGCGGCGCAGGCCTTCGTCGAGCGACACCGTCGGCTCCCATCCCAGTGTCTGGCGGGCGCGCGAGATGTCCGGCTGGCGCACCTGCGGATCGTCCACCGGCAGCGGCCGTGCGACCATCTTGCTCTTGCTACCCGTCAACGCCAGCACGCGCTCCGCGAGCTGCCGGACGGTGAACTCGTGCGGGTTACCGATGTTGGTCGGCTCGGCGCCGCCGCGCTCGAATAGCCGCATGATGCCCTCGATCAGATCGTCTACATAGCAGAACGAGCGCGTCTGCGAGCCGTCGCCGTAGACGGTGAGGGGGTCGCCGCGCAGCGCCTGCACGATGAAGTTCGACACCACCCGCCCGTCGTGCGGGCGCATGCGCGGACCATAGGTATTGAAGATCCGCACGATGCGCGTGTCGAGCCCGTGATAGCGATGATAGGCCATGGTCAGTGCCTCCGCGAACCGCTTGGCCTCGTCGTAGACGCCGCGCGGGCCCACCGGATTCACGTTCCCCCAGTAGGACTCGGGTTGCGGATGCACCAGCGGATCGCCGTAGACCTCCGACGTGGACGCAAGCAGGAACCGCGCCTGCGTCGCCATCGCGAGTCCCAGCGCCTTGTGGGTGCCGAGAGCGCCAACTTTGAGCGTCTGGATCGGGAGCTTGAGGTAATCGACGGGGCTCGCCGGGCTCGCGAAATGCAGGACGCCGTCGAGGGCCCCGTCGACGTCAATGAAGGTTGTGACGTCCTGATGCCGAAATTCGAAGTTGGGATGGTGGGCGACGTGGGCGAGATTGGCGGGATTACCGGTGAGCTGATTGTCCATTCCCAGGACCCGGTGCCCTGCGGCGAGGAACCGGTCCACGAGATGCGATCCTAAGAACCCAGCCGCCCCCGTTACGAGGACGCGCATCCGAGCGGGCGGCCGATGCTGTCGTAGGTGAATCCCAGCCGGCCGAGCTTGTGCGGATCGTACAAGTTGCGTCCATCGACGATCAGCGGCCGCTTCAAGAGCTGCTTCATCCTGGCGAAATCGGGATTGCGATACTCCAACCACTCCGTCACGATCACGAGCGCATCCGCGCCGGCGAGCGCGTCGAAGCCGTGGCCGGCGTAGGTGACGCGGCTGCCGAGGTGATGCCGCGCGGTTTCCATGGCGGCGGGGTCGTGCGCCTGCACCTTCGCGCCGGCGCTGAGCAGCTCCTCGATGAGCACGAGCGCCGGGCTCTCGCGGACGTCATCGGTCTCGGCCTTGAAGGCGAGGCCCCAAACGGCAACGACCTTGCCGCTGAGCGATCCGAGATGCCGCTGCAGCTTTTCAAACAACATTTTTTTTTGACGGTGATTCGCAGCTTCCACCGCGGACAGAATATCCAGCGGCAGCTCGTTCTCGGAACCGGTGCGGATCAGTGCCTTGACGTCTTTGGGAAAGCAGGATCCGCCGTAACCCGGGCCGGGAAACAGGAACGCCTGTCCGATGCGCCGGTCCGAGCCGATGCCGCGCCGGACCTGGGTCACGTCGGCTCCTACCGCCTCGCACAGCTGCGCGATCTGGTTCATGAACGAGATGCGCGTGGCGAGCATGGCGTTGGCGGCGTACTTCGTCATCTCGGCCGACGGGATGTCCATCACGATCAGCGGGTTGCCGGTGCGCACGAACGGGGCGTAGAGCTCCTCGATCACTTTGGCCGCGTCGGGTGAGTCGACCCCGACGACCACGCGGTCGGGCTTCATGAAGTCTTCGACCGCGGCGCCTTCCTTGAGGAATTCCGGATTCGAGCAGACGTGAAACGGCGTCGTCGTCTCACGCGCGATCTGCGCCCGCACCTTCTCGGCCGTGCCCACCGGGACGGTGCTCTTCGTCACGACGACCTTGGGCGCATTCATATGTTTGCCGATCGTCGTGGCGACGGCGAGCACATGCTGCAGGTCGGCGGATCCGTCCTCGTCGGGCGGCGTCCCCACCGCGATGAATACGACTTCGGCGCGCTCGACCGCGCTGCCGACGTCGGTCGTGAAGGTGAGCCGGCCCTCGCGCTGATTGCGGATGACAATCGGCTCGAGTCCGGGCTCGTAGATCGGGAGCTTATTCGCGTTGAGACTCTTGATCTTGGCCGCATCGACGTCCGCGCACAGGACGTCGTTCCCTGTCTCGGCGAGACAGGCACCCACGACCAGACCCACATATCCGGTGCCGACGACGGCGACCTTCACGCGCGGCTGCCCGCCCCGCCCGTCTTGGGCAATACATGCCGCGTGTCCACGGTCGCGCGGGAGTGCCGCGCGATCAATTTGTAGTCAATCGCCGCGTGATCGGTCACAATGATGACGCAGTCGGCCTGCTTGAGCGTTTCCGCGGTGAGCGGCACGGAACTGAGCACGATGCCGTCTTCCTTCAGGACCGGCACGTGCGGATCGTGATAGGACACGTCGGCGCGACGCTGATGCAGCAGGCGGATTACATCCAGCGCCGGACTCTCGCGGATGTCGTCGATGTTTTTCTTGTAGGCAACACCCACGAGCAGGACACGGCTGTTGCGGACCGCCTTCCCCTGCTCGTTGAGCGCGTCCACGACCTTCCCGACCCAGAACTCCGGCATCTCGGCGTTCAGCTCACCCGCCAGCTCGATGAACCGGGTCTTGTAGTTGAGCGTCCGCATCTTCCAGGCGAGATAGTGCGGATCGAGCGGTATGCAGTGACCGCCCACGCCGGGGCCGGGCGTGAATTTCATGAACCCGAACGGCTTAGTCGACGCGGCCTCGATCACCTCCCACACATCCACGCCGAGCTTGTCGCAGACGATCGCCATCTCGTTGACGAGCCCGATGTTGACGCTGCGGAATGTGTTCTCGAGGATCTTCACCAGCTCGGCCGCTTCGGGCGACGAGACCGGCACGAGCGTATCGATAGCTCCCTGATATAACGCCATGGCGACTTTCAGGCACGCGGGCGTGATGCCGCCGATCACCTTGGGCGTGTTGCGGGTGTTGAAGCGCTCGTTGCCCGGATCGACGCGCTCCGGAGAGAACGCGAGGAAGAAGTCCTCACCGACCTTGAGACCGGTAGACTCGAGCGCGGGCAGCATCAGCTCGCGGGTGGTGCCGGGGTAGGTCGTCGACTCCAGCACCACGAGCTGACCCTTTCGCAGCGCGCGCTTCACCGACTCGGTGGCCGCCAGCACGTAGCTCACATCGGGATCTTTGGTCTTGGAGAGCGGCGTCGGGACGCAGATGGACACCACGTCGGGTTCGCGCAGGCGGGCGAGCTCGGCGGTAGCAGTGAACTTCCCGGCGGCGTGGAACCGCG
>Ga0099828_10000405_pt1 | contig 26218 bp, 28 predicted proteins | sample CZO8metaG_2_FD_79338 | JGI IMG/M metagenome (GOLD analysis project Ga0099828, IMG submission 79338) | Vadose zone soil microbial communities from the Eel River Critical Zone Observatory, Northern California, USA - CZOApr15con2H1.8 metaG | ecosystem: Environmental > Terrestrial > Soil > Vadose... | reverse complement strand
GTCCGGGAATCAGTCAACGTGCCTCACGAACCCGCCCCTCGACCATGTTCTGCAACGGGTTCCAATGGACGCCAAATGTGCCGTCTGCCCACCCGGCCCTCTAAATAAACGGCATTGCGGCTAGGCCTCGGCTAGGCCTCGGCTAGGCCGGGCTTGCCCAACGAGCGAATGGGGCCGGCAACGCCGGCCCAGTAGCGCTGAGCGCGGTCAGGGGTTTCCACGGCAGCACGGGAAGCTGACGCTAGAAGTAAGTAAAGATGGAATCAGATGTGCTAGCCCTGATAGAGATGCCCTGATACAATCGGACCGCTATGAGGCTGGACCGGAGAACTGTCCGCTCCGGTACGATTGTTGAGGGGATATGGCCGTACGACCGCAGCCTCACCTTTTCACCGTCGAGCAGTACTACCGGATGGCCCAGACCGGTATCCTCGGCGAGGACGACCGCGTCGAGCTCATCAAAGGCGAAGTCGTCGAGATGACGCCGATCAGCAGCCGACATGCAGCAACCGTGGACCGGCTTACGGCTCTGTTCTCTCGCCTGGTGATCGACCTCGCCGTTGTGCGAGTGCAGGGGCCGATCCGTCTCGGAGAGCACTCAGAGCCGCAGCCGGACGTCACTCTGCTGCGTCTCAGGCGTGACTTCTACGCCGAGGCCCATCCGGGGCCTGAGGATGCCCTGCTCGTTGTCGAGGTGGCCGAGAGTTCTGCTGCGTACGACCGCAGTATCAAGGCATCCCTCTACAGCGTTGCTGGAGTTCCCGAGTTGTGGATTGTTGACCTTGCCCGAGCGCAGATTGCCACGTATCGGTCTCCTGGTCCTGATGGCTATGGGGAACTGGGCCAGGTCGTGTCGGGCGGGCGGCTGTCCCCCCTGGCCTTCCCCGATCTTGTCATCGACCCGCGAGACGTCCTGGGTCTCTAGCGTCTGGCACAAACGTCTACGGAAGGTCGCACCTATCGAGACTCCCCCCGGCCCACCCGGCCCTGGTGAGCCTGGCCCGACCAGGGGATGGTGGCGCTCGCCGCCCAGGCGCTCCGGCCCAGCGTCGAGCGGACGTCGAGGATCCCGCCGCGGCGGGCCGCGAGACGGCCGGCCAGCGTCCATGCCGAACAGGCGTGCCCGGCCAACGTACCCGGTCCTTGCTGCTCGCGGCCCAGAAAGGCTTCGAGGGCGAGGAGGATGGCGGTCTCCTCCTCGGGCGACGGGTTGCCCCGGATGTGGGAAACCTCGAAGCCGGCGGCGTCCTGGGACTCGCTCACGCCACGGTCACCTGCCGCACTACAGCGGCATGTTGCCGTGCTTGCGCGGCGGCAGCGTCTCCCGCTTCGTCTTGAGCATCTCGAGCGCCGCGATGAGCCGGGGCCGGGTCTCCTCCGGCTCGATCACGTCGTCGACGTAGCCTCGCTCCGCAGCGATGAACGGGTTGGAGAATTTGGCCTGGTACTCGCCGATGAGCTCCGCCTTGCGGGCCACGGGGTCGGGTGCCCTTTCGAGCTCCCGCCGGAAGATGATGTTGACCGCCCCTTCGGGTCCCATCACGGCGATCTCGGCGGTGGGCCACGCGTACGAGATGTCCGCCCGGATGTGCTTGGAGTTCATGACGAGGTAGGCCCCCCCGTAGGCCTTGCGCACGATCACGGTCAGACGGGGCACCGTCGCCTCGGTGAAGGCGTAGAGCAGCTTCGCACCATGGCGGATGATCCCGCCGTACTCCTGGTTCGTCCCCGGCAGGAAGCCCGGCACGTCGACGAAGGTGATCAGCGGGATGTTGAAGGCGTCGCAGAAGCGGACGAACCGCGCCCCCTTGGTGGAGGAGTCGATGTCGAGCGTTCCGGCGAGGATCTTGGGCTGGTTGGCGACGATCCCAACGGGGTGCCCGTTCAGGCGGGCGAAGCCAGTGAGGATGTTGCCCGCATAATGGGCGTGCACTTCGAACAGCTCCTCGTCGTCGACGACGAGGCGGATGAGCTCCCCCATGTCGTATGCCTTGTTCGGGGTGTCCGGCAGCAGCTCCCGCAGGCGGGCCTCGCGGCGCTCGGGATCGTCGCTCGGCGCAAAGTAGGGAGGGTCCTCGAGGTTGTTGGACGGGAGGAACGACATCAGGAAGCGCACCATGCGCAGGGTGTGCTCCTCGTCGGTGCCGACGAAGTGGGCCACCCCCGACTTGGTGGCGTGCGTCATGGCTCCCCCGAGTTCCTCGTGGGTCACCTCCTCGCCGGTCACCGCCCGGATCACCTCCGGGCCGGTGATGAACATGTGGGCGGTGTCCTCGCACATGAACACGAAGTCGGTGATGGCCGGTGAGTAGACGGCCCCGCCGGCGCAGGGACCGAGGATGACGGAGATCTGCGGGATGACGCCCGAGGCTCGGACGTTGCGGTCGAAGATGTAGGCGTAGCCGGCCAGGGACGGCGCTCCTTCCTGGATACGGGCGCCGCCCGAATCGTTGAGCCCGATCACCGGGGCGCCCGTCTCGAGGGCCAGGTCGAGGATCTTGCAGATCTTCTCGGCGTGTACCTCGCCGAGCGACCCGCCGAAGACCGTGAAGTCCTGGGCGAAGACGAAGACCTTCCGCCCCCCGAGGGTGCCCCACCCGGTGACGACCCCGTCCCCGTACGGCCGCTTCCCTTCGATGCCGAAGCCGTGTGAGCGGTGTCTCGCCAGCATGTCGGTCTCGTGGAACGTGCCGGGGTCGAGCAGCTTCTCCAGCCGTTCCCTCGCGGTCAGCTTGCCCCGCTGCTTCTGGCGGTCGATGGCGTCCTCGCCGCCGCCAAGCTCCGCCTCCGCCTTGCGCTGCCGGACCTCGGCGATGCGTTCTTCGATGCGAGACAACGTCGGCGAGGGGGGCTGCGGCGGGCCGTCGGAGCTATCCATGGCGGACATCCTATGTCCTATGTCGTAGCGGGATCGGGGTTGACGCATCCGATTCTGAGGGCTACTATCTTGTGAAAGTGACTGTCAAAAGGAGGTGGTTAGCATGAAGAGCGCACCGGCTCCGGCTGGACAGGTGCAGCGGCCGGAAGGCTACGAGCGGCGCTGGTGGGTCCTTGCGGTCCTCTGCCTCAGCCTGCTCGTCATCGGGATCGACAACACGATCCTGAACGTCGCCCTGCCGACCCTCTCCCGCACCCTCCACGCCACCAACAGCCAGCTCCAGTGGATCGTCGACGCCTACGTCCTCGTCTTCGCGAGCCTCCTCCTCACCACCGGAAGCCTGTCCGATCGCTTCGGGCGCCGGTCCGCCCTGGCAGGTGGCCTGGTCATCTTCGGGGTCGGCTCGGTGGCGTCCGCGTTTGCGGGCACGGCAAACGTCCTCACCGCCACCCGGGCCCTCATGGGCATCGGCGGGGCACTGATCATGCCATCCACGCTGTCGATCCTCACCAACGTCTTCCCTCCCGAGGAGCGAGGTCGTGCCATCGGGATCTGGGCCGGCGTGTCGGGGCTCGGCATCGCCATCGGCCCGGTCGTGGGTGGTGCCCTGCTCGGTCACTTCTGGTGGGGTTCGGTGTTCCTCGTCAACGTGCCGGTCGTGTTGATCGGCCTCATCGCCGGCCGGATCATCGTGCCGAACACCAAGGACCCGTCCTCGCCCAAGGTGGACCCCGTCGGCGCCACGCTGTCGGTCCTCGGCCTGGTGACCCTCGTCTACGGGATTATCGAGGTCCCGAGCTACGGGTGGGGGAATGGCCGCATCCTGCTTGCCTTCGCTCTGGCCGCCGTGGTGCTGGCGGCCTTCGTCGCCTGGGAACTGCACACCGACCATCCCATGCTGAAGATCCAGTTCTTCCGCAACCCCAGGTTCAGCGCCGCCAGCATCGGCGTCATGCTCGTGTTCTTCGCCCTGTTCGGCTCCTTCTTCTTCGTGACCCAGGAGCTGCAGTTCATCCTCGGCTACACGCCGCTGCAGGCGGGCCTGCGCCTCGCCCCCATCGCACTCGTGATGGCGCTGGCCGCACCGACCGCCGGGCGGCTGGTCGAGAAGATCGGCAACAAGGCCATGGTGTCGATGGGCATGGGGCTCACCGCGCTCGGGCTCGCCTACCTGGGCACGACGACCGCGGGCTCGGGCTACGGCCACATCTTCACCTCGCTGCTGTTCCTGGGCGTGGGGATCGGCTTCGCCATCGCCCCGGCGACCGAGTCGATCATGGGGTCGCTGCCGGTCGAGAAGGCGGGAGTGGGCTCCGCCATGAACGACACGACCCGCCAGGTCGGGGGCGCCCTCGGCGTCGCCATCCTCGGCAGTGTCTTCTCGTCGGCTTATATCGCCGGGCTCGCCCCGGCACTGCGCTCGATGCCAGTGTTGGCGGCGAAGGCTGCCGGGCAGTCCGTCGGGGTCGCCCTGGCGCAGGCCCAGCGGCTCGGGGGGGCCGCCGGTCAGGCCCTCGCGGCGGCAGCGAAGACGTCGTTCGTCCACGCCATGGACCGTGCCCTGTTCGTGGGCGCGGGCTTCGCCCTGGTGGGAGGGTTGATCGTCCTCTTCTGGCTGCCGAACCGGGCCGCCCCCCCGGCCGGGGACCCCTTGCCCGGAGTCATCGACGAGGCGCCGGACGAGGAGCCGGAGGGAGAGATGGACGTTGCCGTCGCTCACTGACGTCCCTGCAGACCTCCCTGCCCGGCTCCCTGCCGGCCTTCCTGCCCGGCTCCCTGGCGGCCTCCCTGCTCGGCTCCCTGCTGGCCTCCCTCCCGGCCTCAGGGAGCGCAAGAAGGCCAAGACCCGGGCGGCCATCCGCCAGCACGCCATGCGTCTCTTCCGCGAGCAGGGCTACGACGAGACGACCGTCGAGCAGATTGCCGACGCCGCCGAGGTGTCGCAGAGCACGTTCTTCCGGTACTTCCCGACCAAGGAGGACGTCGTCCTGCGGGACGACTACGACGATCTCCTGGTCGAGGCCTTCCGTACCCAGCCGCCCGAGTTGTCGCCGCTGCAGGCGCTCCGGGCTGCGATCCGGGAGGTCGTCAGCGGCCTGTCGCCCCAGGAGCTGGCCGACGAGGCCGAGCGCCTTGCGCTCGCCCGTTCCGTCCCCCAGCTCCGGGCGGCGACGCTGGACGAGCTCATGCGGACGATGCAACTGGTGGCCGACATCGTGGCCGAGCGGGTGGGGCGGCCAGGCGATGATCCCGCCGTGCGGGCCTTCGCGGGGGCGCTGATCGGCGTGGCGATGTCGACGATGCTTCGCCCGACCAACGAGCCGCTCAGTCTCGACTACGAAAGCATCGACGCAGCCCTGGCGCTCTTGGAGGCCGGCCTGCCGCTGTAGCCGTCAGCCTTCTCGTTGCTGTGAGGTACCGAGGCGGTACTCCAGAGCAACAAGAAGCTTCACCGCTTTCTCGGCCACCTGGACCACGGTATCCGTGGCTGAAGTGACCCAGAAGGGAGAGCGTCGCCCGCCGGGTCAGAGGACCGCCCCGTTTCCCCGGGACAGGGCGGTCCCCTTCCCTGGCGCCCCCCGGTCCAGACGACTTGAATCGAGGCAGAAGAGCTGCCGGCTCACGCTCGAATCCCGCCGGAGACTCGCTCGACTCGCCCATCGTTGCGCACCTCCTTGCCCTGTGAGTCAAAGCGGTCCCGGCCCGAGGAGGAAGGGGCGCAACTGTCACATCTTGAGTCGAATACAACCCGTGACAGATAAGAGGGAACTGAACGCGCTGTAGGCTGCTGACGCCCGCACCCGGCATCACATGGATCGCCAATGCAGCCAGAACCGCTTGAAGAGCTTCCTCTCGCAACGTTGATCGCCGAACAACGCCAGCAGATGGAGTTGTCCCTAAATGCGGTGGCCAGAGGCATGCACAAGGCCGTCCAGGATGAAGGGACCTACTCGCTGGCCACCCGGCAGGCGATCCACGGCTACGAACGAGGGCGCATTCCCAACAAGGACTCCCTGCGCTGGCTGGCTACCGCCCTCCGGCTACCCGCAGAGGACGTGCTTGCGGCGGCCAGACGACAACGGGCCGCCCGGGACGTGGCCCGAGCCGCGACCGCGCTCGCCAGCACCATGACGACGGTGGCCGCACCGACTGGTCCTGTGGACCGGCATGTGATCGAGTCATTGCGTCAAGGGCTCAGCGACGCCATAACCGAAGGGGCGATGACCGAGGCCGGACTCGACGACTGGGAGCAAACGATGCTGCGCTATGGAAAGGCGACTCGGGATCGCCCAGCGGGCTTGCTCCTCGTGCACCTGACCATCGACCTGGCGGAGCTGAAGCGAGCTTTCCTGCGTTACCGCTCAGCATCTGCCCTGCGGCGTCTCACCAGGGTGACCGCCCAAATGTCAGGGCTCATGTGTCTGACCCTGATCAAGATGGACGAACGCAGGGCTTTTCGGGGTTGGGCACGCGTGGCTCGGACGGCGGCCCTCAAGGCGGGAGACCCTCTCACGCACTCATGGGTGCTCGCGCAGGAAGCCTACGGCCAGTACTACGCGGGCGACCTGGACGACGCGGTGGACCTGGCCCGTCACGCCCAAGATGTCGTCCGCAACGCCCGTGTGTCGGTGCTGCCCTTGCGGCGCCGCTCGAAGCCCGCGCATGCGCCGCCCTTGGTCGCCATCAAGAAACAAGGGACGCCGTTCAGCGAGCCGAAGAGATTCTGGAGAGCCTGGATGGCGATTCGGTCGCAGCGTCTGCGTTTGGGTACAACCAGGCACAGCTTCGGTTCCACGAGGGTAACGCCTACACCCATCTCCACGACACGCGGGCGGCTTGGGAGGCGCAGGAACGGGCGCTGGAGCTTTGTCCCCCCTACCGACTTCATGGACCGGGCCTTGACTCGGCTCGATCGGGCGAGCTGTCTTGCCCATGACGGCGATACGTCCACCGGCATGAGGTACGCGACTGGAACGCTCGTCAATCTCAGTAACCAGCAGCGCCGAGGCCTTATCACGCTCCGCGCTCATGAGATAGTTGCCGCACTTCCGGCGGAGCAACAAGCACATACAGCGGTACGAGAGCTCCGCGATCTCCTCAGCGAGGACCGAGACGAAGGCGCAGAGGGCTCGTGGTCGTCGTGAGACCTGCTGAGCCGAGCAGCATCGATGCGATTGCTGCTCTCCTCGAGGAGATGAACCGCTTCTATGGCGCCACGGAGGTAGAGCCGCTGGAAGACCGGGTGCGTCAGATCAATGGCGCACTCTTCGGGAGTCTTCCGGCTGCTCATGTGCTGTTGGCATGGGACGAGGCGCGCCTTGTCGGGCTCGCCACCTATTCGTTCCTGTGGCCCGCCATCGGCCTGACACGGTCGCTGTACATCAAAGAGCTCTACGTTGCCCAGGAGGACCGACGGAGAGGTGTCGGCAAGCTCCTGATGCAGAGCATTATCGAGGTGGCCGCTCAACACGAATGCAGCCGTGTCGAGTGGACGACCGACGACGACAATGTCAACGCTCAGCGCTTCTACGACGTGCTTGGGCTTGGCAAGCATCCGTCCAAGGTCTTCTACCGGCTGGAGGGTCGGACCCTTCTGTAGGCAAGGCGCATTCGGTAGGGCCAGCAACTTTGAGCCGTGACGCCGCAAAATGAGTGGTTTTGGTTCAGAGTTCAGGGCCCTGGAGGGTGGTACCAAGTCGGGCGGCGCGACGGAGGAGTTCAGCTCCGTGCCTGGGAGCCGGGCCACCTACGACTCCGAATTCGACGGCAACCTCGAGCAACGCTTTGATCGTCCGAAGCTCGCGGCTGGCCGCTGCCTGCCGAAGGCCCATCGCCATGAGGAGCGGGCCGAGGCAGTCCTGCTGAGGCGGGTCCAGCGCGCCGAAGCACTCTCTCCAGCGGGGGGGAGGGTTCGCGCTGCCGATGATGTCCAGGATCCGAGCTGCAGCACCGCGGGCGCGCGAGGCGTGTGGCACCTCCCGAGCCGGAAGCCACCCTGAGCCCAAGGCCGCGGCGCAGAGCAAACCCATGACGTAGACGGTGTGGTATGCGGAGGCAAGCGCGTACCTGGTGCGCGCCTCGCCTACGAGTGCTCGGTACCGGTCAAGACGTATGGAGAGGGCCGGAAGGAAGCCAGCTTCATCCTCGACGGATGTCAGGACACGAAAGCCGAAGGTCGCAGCAGGCGTCCAGCGCGCTCCCAGCATCGGCCACGCCAGAAGCACCTCGGCGCCGAGGTCGTAGTCGTCCTCGGCGAGGGACTGGGCCAGGGCTGCCTCGGCATCGCCAACAATGTTGCCCTGGGAGCGGGGCAGTCTCGGCTTGAGCGAGCCGAGGTCTGTGACGTACATCAGCGCGTGCGTGAAGGCGTACACGTCGTCGCGGCTGGAGGAGAAGGGGTCCAGGCCGGTGCACAGCGCACAACGGCGCAGCAGTGAACGCTCATCCGGGTCCCGGATGTTGGCGGAGCCCCGATGCAGCTGGCGGAGCCAATGCTGCTCGAGTTCACGGTGGGGGAGTCGCTCCCGCGCAGCTGCCGCCCCAGAGGTGAGGCTCTGAGCCAGCAGGCCGTCGAGATCCTCATCCAGGTAGCCGAGTTGGGTGAGGCATACGTGGGCCATGCAGTGGTCGAGCGCCAGTGCGGGCTCCATGCAGACGAGCGCCCGTACCCGATCTCCCTGGGCATGCGGACGCAGCAGCTGGGCGACGTTGGCGACCCGCTCCAACACGGACTTGCACGCCGGGGTTGCTCGCGCCGCCGCAAGGAGGAGCACTGCCGTCTCGGCAACGACCTTCGCCGGCCTCAGGACTTCCTCGGGGTTGGAGACGTCGGAGTACGCTTCGACCGCGAGCACAGGAACAGCCCGGGCCGCGACATCCAGGGCCTTGCAGAGACGCCGCTCTAGGTCGCGAGCATCCCATCTGCCCGACGCGCTACCGCCGACCATGGGCGAAGCTGCTCAAACTGCGTATGCCACCGGTTGTGCCGTCATAAGTGCCAAGAACGGCTCTGCTGCGGTTAGCCCCCCAACTCGCCCGCGATCTCACCCCTCAATGCCTGTGGGTTCTCAACGATGGGTCCTTGGGGGCCGAAGACGCGGTATACGCGGACATAGGTCCGCATCGTTCCGCAGAAGACATCCTCGAAGTCCAGATTGAGAACCGCAGATGGGCCGTACCTGGCGAGTGCTGATCCCACGGCCTCGAAATCAACGGCCTTACTCTCGATAAGGGCACTGACGATTTCCCGCTCCGCTTCGGTCAGCTTGCTCATGTCCCGCACCTCCTGTTGGATCCCGCGTCGCTCCACTCGGCTGCCGAGCCTGAGATTCCCCCCGATCACCCTCCGTCTACACAGATTCCCTGTATCGCCCCTTCTAGCCGGATCCAGGAGATCTGTCAATACCTTGAAGGGTGTTGTTCAGGCATCCCCGAAGCAGCCGCAGTCGCCTGTACGCCTCTCCGAGACAAGAGGCCGGCTCTCAGGAACCTGAAGCTGCGGACGTGCCGGCAAGGCGCTGGACCGGTGCCTCCATCTCAGCGCGGAGCCTGGCAAGGCAGCGTCCCCGGGACGGGCCGATGCTCCCCACCCGCATGCCCGTCGCCGCTCCGATCTCCTGGTAGCTCAAGGGCGGGTCCGCGAAGAGCAGCCTGAGCAGGAGCTGCGAGGCCGGCGGCAGACTGCAGAACGCCCGCCACAGCTTGTCCTGCTCCTCACGGAACAACAGGCCGGCTCCCGGTAGGCATTGGTCCCCCAGGTCCGGGTTTCCCGGGTCGAGGTCGGGAACCGCCACCTGCCGGTGACGCTGTCGCAGCATGGCGAGGCTCTCGCGCCGGGCGGTGGTGACAAGCCAACCCCCGAAAGCCTCGGGGTTTCGCAGCCGGTGGATGTGCTCCGCCGCGCGCAGCCACGTCGTCTGGCTGACATCGGCGGCATCCTCCCGGCTGAGCCGGAACGCCCTCGTAACCGACCACACCAAGGCACCGAAGCAATCCACCAGCGCCAGCCAGGCCGTACGGTCTCCGCTCGCAGCCGCTTGGACCCACCTAGCCACCTGTGGACCCCGGTGACTTCCGGCGGGGACCGGTTCGTCCGCTTCCAACCCCGGCTCTCTCTGCTCCGCCACGTCGACAACCCCCCAAGGGACACGTCTCCCGAAGCCACAGGCTACGACGTGCCGAGCCGCCTGGGAACCGGGTCAACCCCCGATTCCTTTCCGGATGGCCTCTGCGATGGGTAGGGAAAACCCCCCCACGGTGCGGAGGTTGGCCGGATTCTCCGGCGGGCACGATGCTGACGCCGGGTCGAGGTTTCGTAACTTTTCGTTCGCTGCGAACGAATTCCCACCAAACGTCGCGGGCACGGCGCCACATACCTATCGAACCTCGAAGGCTCCGACCCTGAGGACAGACGTCCTGAGGACCGCGGGGGCGGAGCGAGGGCCGGGGCGGCCCTCAGCGCGGCACGCGCAAGCGGGGCAGCGCCTCGCCCCGGCGGGACAGCTCATCGCGCATCGTCGCCCGCAGGATGCCCGCCCGGGGGAGTTGCGAGAGGGGGAAGATCGAGAGGAACGCAGGCCGGCTGTCCGCCTCCCGGCCCAGGAAGCCGACCACCCGGCGGGCGATGAAGCGCAAGTCGTTGCCGGACGACACCACCCACCCGCGGGCCATCAGGGCGTCCAGCCGCACCCCCCCGAGGCCGTGGGAGTGGAACGTCAGGGCCGCCGGCCCGGTCCCTGGCGAACCCTCCAGCTCGACGGACCCCTCCGGCCCCGGCGCCACCCGGACGCGTGCCACGGACGGGTACCCCTCCGCCCCGGCCAGGGCGACCACGCCCTCGCCACGCCCTGCCCATCGCAGCAACGCGTGAAGCTCCGGGCCCGCTACCCGGCCGGTGGGCAGGCCGTCGGAGGGCGACTGCTGATCGAAGCCCGGCCCGGTTGCCCCGGCTCCCTCGGTCACCAGGCGTTTGGGCGTGACCTCGATCCACAACCGGGGGAGGTAGAAGTCGAACAGCCGCACCGACAGCGGGTTCAGCCCGAACCGGGCTGAGAGGAACTTCCTGCGCATCTCCCGGATGTAGCGGTCCGTGTTGGCCTGCAGATCGTCGTCGAGCACGACGGCATCGCCTTGCACCAGCGTGGAGCCGAAGAGGGCGGCGACCCGAGGGTGGCGCCGGGCGTAGTAGGCCTTGTTCGGGTACCCGAGCCCGGTCGAGATGCCGAGCACCTCGCGGTCGGGATACCAGTACGGCGTCACCGGCCAGCACAGGGGCTCACCCCGAGGCGTGAGGTAGGCGAACTCGGTGATCGACGCGGCATGGAATTGGGCGGAGAGAGGCCCGGGGATCTGGATGGCCCCGGCGCCGCCCCCAGCCGGCGGGGCGGTCATTCCGAGACGTACTCGGCGTTCGCTTCTTTCAGGTCCTTGACGGTATCGATGCCCCGCCAGTACCCCTCGATCTTGAAGCCCCCGAGGCGCCCCGCCAGCGCCAGCTCCGGGAACGTCGTGTCCTCGTGGTCGCCCTTGTCCGGCAGCATGTCCACGATCTGGTGCTCCATGCAGTAGATGCCGCCGTTGATCCAGTAGGGGAGGTGCGGGCTCTGGACGAAGCCGAGCACGAAGTCGCCCTCCAGGGTGGCGAGTCCCCAGTTGGAGCGGTAGGGGGCCAGAGCGATGGTGGCGTGGGCCGAGATCCGCCGGTGGTGGTTGGCGAGGTCCGTGAGGGAGAACTTGGCGAGCACGTCGCCGTTCATCGCGAACCACCCCTCGTCCTTGTAGGGGAGCTGTTTGGCCGCCAGCTTCATGCCGCCGCCCCGCCCGAGCGGCGTCTCCTCGATGGCGTAGTCGACGGCGATCCCGATCCGGCTCCCGTCGCCGATGCGGTCCTGGATGACCTCGGCCCGGTAGCCGACGGACATGACGGCGTGCTCCACGCCCGCCGCGGCGAGCCAGACGAGTTGGTGCTCGCACACGGGGATCCCGGCCACCTCGACCATGGCCTTGGGGCGGTCCTCCGTGTATGGGCGGAGCCGGGTTGCCTGGCCGCCCGCCAGAATCACTGCCTGTCGCATCGCGCTCAGCTTACGGGATCGGTGGCGATACCGGGTGGGATTTCGACCAGTTCGACGAGGACGCCGTGGTTGGTCTTCGGGTGGACGAACGCCACCCGCGTGTTGCGCGAGCCCGCCCTCGGCTCGTCGTCCACCAGGGCCAGGTCGTGGGCGCGCGCCGATGCGAGCGCAGTTTCGATATCATCGACCTGGTAAGCCATGTGGTGCAGGCCCTCGCCGCGGCGCTCGATGAACCGGCCAACCGGGGTGTCCGCCGACAGTGGGGCGACGAGCTGGAGGTACGTGTCGCCGAGGCGGAACATCGCCTCTTCCACCCCTTGGTCGGCCACGATCTCCCGGTGGGCGAGGGTCAGCCCCCAAACCCGCTGGTAATGTTCGATAGAGGCCTCTAAGTCAGAGACCGCCAGGGCAACGTGATCCACACGCCTGAGCACCGCCCGATCCTACCGTGGAGGTAAACATGAGCGAATCGGTCATCGTCGCCGGGGCACGCACCCCCATCGGCAAGTTCCTCGGCGCATTCTCCAGCATGTCCGCAACCGACCTCGGGGGGGTTGCGATCGCGGAAGCGGTCAAGCGCGCCGCCGTGGACCCCGCATCCGTCGACTACGTGATCATGGGCCACGTCCTCCAGGGCGGCCAGGGCCAGATCACGGCCCGCCAGGCCGCCGTCAAGGGCGGCATCGGCATGGACATCCCCGCCCTCACCGTCAACAAGGTGTGCCTCTCGGGCCTGAATGCGATCGCCCTCGCCGATCAGCTCATCCGGGCGGGCGAGGTCGAGACGGTGGTCGCCGGCGGCATGGAGTCCATGAGCGGTGCCCCCTATGCCATCCCGAAGGCCCGCCAGGGCGCCCGCATGGGCAACGCGGAGATGGTCGACCTGATGATCCACGACGGCCTGTGGTGCGCCTTCGACCACTGCCACATGGGCGAGAGCACCGACGCCGTCAATGCCGCCCTCGGCATCGGCCGCACCGAGCAGGACGAGTGGTCGGCCCGGTCGCATGAGCGGGCGGCCGAGGCCACCAAGGCCGGCCGCCTCGGCGACGAGATCGTGCCCGTCGACGCCCCCGGCCGCAAGGGCGAGGGCAACCGCGTGGAGACCGACGAGGGCATCCGCCCGGGCATGACCGCCGAGAGTATCGGCAAGATGCGCGCGGCGTTCACGAAGGAGGGCACGATCACGGCCGCCAACGCCTCCCAGATCTCCGACGGCGCCGCGGCCGTCATCGTCACCACCCGGGAGCGGGCCGAGCGCGAGGGCCTGACGATCCTCGCCACCATCGCCGGCCACGGCATGGTGGCCGGCCCGGACCCGTCCCTGCCCGCCCAACCCTCCAACGCCATCGCCAAGGCGGCGTCGAAGCTCGGCGTCGACCCCGCATCCTTCGACCTCTACGAGATCAACGAAGCCTTCGCCGCCGTGGCCCTGTGGTCCACCAAGCAGCTCGGCGTCTCCGAGGACAAGGTCAACGTCAACGGCGGCGCCGTCGCGCTCGGCCACCCCATCGGCGCCTCCGGGGCACGCCTCGTCCTCAGCCTGGCGATGGAGCTGCGCCGTCGCGGGGGCGGGACCGGGGCGGCTGCCCTGTGCGGTGGCGGGGGCCAGGGCGACGCCCTGGTCATCCAGGTCGACTAAACGAGGTCGACTAGACGAGGTCGACTAGACGAGTCCACGAGCCAATGAACGCCGGCCGCCTGGCTAGCAGGGGATGAAGAAGGGTATGCCCGTTGAAAAGGTGAGGTTCACGGCGGTCCGTGCTGGCACGGTCGTGCCCTGCGCTGGCGACTGGCCCACGACGGTGCCGGACGGGCTGGAGCAAGGCTTGGGAACCTGGGCAGCAACTTGCAGGCCAGCGGCGTTGAGATTGGCCACCGCCTGACCAAGCTGCTGCCCGATCACTGCCGGCACGGTGACGTTCACCGAGAGGGTCACGGCGGAACCCGGCGTCACCTGGGTACCCGCCGCCGGCGCCTGCGTCGCCACGACCCCGCCCGTGAAGTTGGCGGTGGGCTTCAGGCCGGCCTGGGTTGCCGCTGCCACTGCGGCGGCAGTTCCCTGGCCCACGAAGTTCGGGAGTGGGATGCGCACCGTGAGCGTCACCGCCGATCCCGGCGACGCGCTGGCGCCCGGGCTCGGATTCTGGCTCGCCACGACGCCGGTGCTGAAGTCGGGCTTCGGGGAGAGGCTTGCCTGGACCAGCGCTGAAACCGCCGGGCTCTCGGACTGGCCGACCACGTTCGGGACCTTGACGGTTGTCGTCCCCCCCGACAGCAGCTTCCACGTGACAAGCCCGCCGATGACCACGATGGCCGCCACGGCCACGATCCACCACGGGAAGGGTTTCTTGGGGGCCTTCGACGCCGGCACCACGAAGCTGACCGCCTGCCCCGTCGAATCCTCGTCGGGGTCTGCGTCGTTCTTCACGAGGATGGTCCCGCTGTAGGTGCCCGCCGCCGTCCCCGCCGGGCAGTTGATCTGGACGCTGCACTGGGCCGTGCCCTGCGGCGGCAGCGTGAACGAGGCGGGACCCATGAGCGCAAGCCACGCCTTCGAGGCGGGCTCCTTGGCGGAGACGCCCACCACGGCCGTCACGGTTTGGCTGCTCGTGTTGCTGACCGTGTACGAGGCCTGCCCGGTGAAGCCCGTGGGCTCCTTCTTGCCCTCGGGCACGACTGCTTTCAGCGTGACGGTCTCAGAAACGGCGGTGACGGCGAACGTGGTCATGTGGCCGGGCTCCTCTCATCGATCACGATGGCGGGGTCGAGGGTGACGTGCGCGGGCTTCTCGTGGGCGACGATGCGCCGCACCAGGTCGAGGTACGGGGCAGCCTCGGGGGGCGCGTGGACCCGGATGTGGTACGGGATCGGTACGCCTGCTGGGTCCGCGACGTTCTCGTCGATGCTGAAGCCGCTGAGCCCGGTCGCCGTCTCCAGGAAGTGCAACATCCCCTGGGCCGTTCCTCGCCACCGCGCATGGAAGGCGGCGTGGGCGACAAGCTCACGCAGGCGGCCGACTCCCGGGGCATAGGGCCGCACGGGCTGCGACGAGGGGTCGTCGGGTGCGCTGAGCAGCACCCAGGACAGGTCGACCCACGAGCCAAGGTAGGGGACGAACGCCGCCGGCGCCCGCCTCGGGTCGAAGAACTCGTCCAGATGCCCGAGCACCTCCTCCGAAGGCTCGTGCAGCATCTCCATCACCCCGAGGAGTGCGCCAAGGGGATTGACGCTGGCCGCGGCGGTCCTCTGGAAGACCCCGGGGAGCAACTCGGCGATCTCAGCTTGCTTCGTCTTCGCTCACCACCTGGATGTCGTGCTCGCCGGAGGTGAAGAGCCACGTGTCCGGCAATGTCACGGTCTCGGGGAACTCCTTGCGGGACGCCGGCTCAAACCGCACTCCCTGGTCGGTGCTGCGGTAGACGCCCTGCTTGCCCCCGGCGAGCACAAGCCCCGCCTGAGGGTCGGCGGCGACCTCCGCCACCTGGGCGAACAGGAACTTGCCGGGATCCCTGAGCGGCAGCCCCGAATTGACGCCGGGGGCCTGCCAAGCGGCGCCGGATTTCGTTGGGTCGAGCCGGAGCACACCCCCGTGATGGGAGGCCGCGAAGACGAAGTTGCCAAGGAAGGCCAAGCCCCAACAGCTCCCGGCCTTCCAGTTCCCGGCGAAGGGCACCCACCCGTCGGGAGAGCCGGCCGAGCCCCGCAGCTCCCACCGGAAACATCCCTTGCCGGGGTCGTCCTCACCGCCGGCTGCGGTCCCCGCCCAGAGGAACGACCGCGGTCCGTCGCGCTGGACCTCCAGGACGCGGATGTCCTCGCCGACGAGCCCGATCGACCGGAACGTCCGCGGAGCCCCTCCCTGGCTCGATAGGTAGACACCGCTGAGGCCCTGACCAGCGAGTGCCACGCTGACCTCGCCCCGGGGGTCCACGGAGATCACAACGCTGTAGAATCCCTTCGCCTGCTCCTCCTGCGTGACGAGCACCTGGACCGGAGTAGCGCCGGGCTCCCAGGCGAGCTCGTAGAGGCCGACCGCCGATGCCATGAGGACGATGGGCATGTCGTCGCGGGTTGTCCAAGCGACGTCGTCGATATGGAAGGAGGTCGTCGGGGCATTCGGCTCCCAGGTCTCGCCGGCGTCGAGCGAGATGTGCAGCTTCGAGCCGCCGTCGCTGAGGGCAGTGACCACCGCCACCATCCCCGGCCGCTCGGTGTGCACCCGGACCCTGCGGATCTCTTCGTCTGGGAAGCGGCCGGCGGGTTCCCAGCCCTGGCCATCGTTGAGAGAGCGGAACAGTGTGGATCCCGAGCCGGCGTACCACGTGTGGGGCTGAAAGACGTCGGCGACGATGGACCGCACGTTGGTCTCCGGGACCTCGTCGATGAGGAGCCGGACCTGGTCAGCGAAACGGACCCCCGGCTCGCGCAGGATCATGTCGAAGACGTTGGAGGCCCGGAGGGCCTGCCCGAACGCCCAACCCCGCGGGCTCACCTCGGTCGGCAGCGGGGTGATGGTCTTAGAGACGCTGCTCGACCCGGGTGCGGACCGCCTCGAGGTTCTCCTCCCGGCGCACCACCACCCGGGCTGCGACCTTCACGGTCTTGTACCGGGCCCAGTTGGCGGTGCAGGTGGTGCCCAGCGGCCGCCGCTGGTCGAGGGCGGTTTGGATCTGGGACCTGGCCGCCTCGGTTTCGTGCTCGGCGATGAGCGTCCGGGGGACATGCCCCGGTCCCTGCTCCTCGGCCGAGAGGAACGGCACCAGCAGCACCTGCACCGTGCCCGGCCGGGCGTGGCGCCACAACTCCGCCATCGTGAACGCCCGGGCTCGCACGACGGCGCCCGAGCTGCGCTTCGCCACCGCCTCGTAGTCGTGTGCGGTGATGGCCCGCTCGACGGCGTGCACCTCCTGGGGCCCCCGGATGAGGGCGTTCTCGAGGTCCTCGGCCGGCCGGCCACCCATGGCGGGGGCGGGGTTCGTGACCTTCACGGCAGGGATCGGGTCCCTCAGGACCGTCAGCGTCCCGGCGGCAACGTTGCCCGCCGGGCCCCCGCCGCGGCGGTACCAGAGGCGGATCGTGCGGCCGGCCGGAGGGACGGCTGCCATCGCTTGCGCGATGTCGGAAAGCTCGCCGCTTGCGTCCGGCATCCGCACGGCGGGGGCGAAGGTGATCAGGCCGGCAAGCCGATCGACAACGTATACGTAGTCGGTCGGCCCGAGGTTGACGAAGCTGGTGGCCTCCTGCCAGACGCGGTACGCGGTGCCGGCAAGCTGGATTGCCGGTGCCCGGTCGCCCAGCTCGGCCGCCGTGGACTCCACCCCCACGATGAGATCGAGTTCGTCCCCCGTCGGGGCGACCACCGGTGGCCGCTGGGCGGTCACGGTCTGGCCCGGCTGGCCCGTCCCGACTCCCGCCAGCTCCCCCTGGATCAGATCGCAGTGGTGTGCGAGCACCTCGACTGACCCCGCCCCGGCGGGGATCGTCGCAGCCTTGGCGGTTACGAAGACGGGGGGTTCGCCGCCCGCCGCCGGGCGGTTCGCCGCGACACGGGTCCCCTGCGGGACCTCGATGGGCTGGTCCGATGCGGGGTCCACCTGGAGGCGCAGCGTCACGGCCGCCGCCGCCGGGGGCCGGAGGGTGAGGCCCGTCAGGCGGAGGAACTCCATATACGCCTTTTCGGGGAGGCGGTTGAGGCGGTAGATCATGAGGTCGGTGAGGTAGGCGAAGAGCTCGACCACCACCATGCCCGGATCGCTCGGGCTGAGGTCGGTCCACCCGGGGGCATGCTGCTCGATCCACTGGCGGGCCTCGCTGAGCAGCGCCGGGAAATCCCGGTCATCGAGGTTCGGGACCGGGATGGTCACGCGACCGGCTCCCCGCCGAGCGCGACGGGCAGCACCAGCCGCTGGGCGGCCTGGGTGGCCCGCACCCGGTAGTCCAGGGTGATCTCCAGCACGTCCGGCTTCTCGTCGCTGCGGCCCGCATCGAGGCCGAGCACGTCGATGCGGGGCTCCCAGCGATCGACCGCCCTGCGCACATAGTGGATGGCGAGCCCGGCCGTGGTGTCGTCGTTCGGCGAGAACACGAGCCGGTGGAGGTGGCACCCGTAGTCGGGCCGCATGACGCGTTCCCCCGGGATCGTCGAGACCAGCAGCAGGATGGCCTGCCGGACCGAGTCCTCCTCCTGCACCATGTCGAGGCCCCCCGTCGCCGAGTACTGGAGCCCGGCGAACTCGTCGGAGGCTTCCAGCTCCGGGATGAGGAACCGCCAGGCGCGGTAGCGGCGCTCGGTCACATCGCCCCCGAGACGAGGTCCTGGCCTGGCTGGCGCACGACGTAGGCCACCGTGCCCGGCGGCGTGCCGTCGGTCAGCCCGGTCAGGTTGCTGAGGCAGACACGCTGGGAGTCCACACGGATGAACCCGGAGTAGCCGACGGCGACTTTGAGGGAGTGGCCACATTTCTTGATCGTCGGGCCCCGGTTCGGGCAACGGTCGATGTCCTTGCCCTCGGGGTCGGTCTCCACGAGGACCCGGCGGCCGTTCACCGTCACCAGCGATTGGCTCGGGGGGATCCTCACGATGCCCTGGTGCAGGCAGACGACGGTCGCATCCTCGGTCAGGAACTTCATCTATGCCGTCTCGAAGTCGACGCTCTTGCCCCGGACGATCACTGCGCGACCGGGGGCGTCCAGCGTCAGGTCGACCGCCGCGTGGACGGTGACCTGCTTGGGCGACAGCTCCAGGTAGCTGCCGGTGGCGTCTTCCAGACGGATGGACGTCTTGCCGTCGTCGAGGGTCACGCGCTGGCCGCCCGGCGTCAGGAACGTGTAGCGGCGGATCGCCCCGCCGCTCATGCCGGGATCCGGCGGAGCCTGCATCCCGTAGAGGCCGCCGAGCACCATCCCCTCCCCGGGGTCGTCGTGGGCCAGGAGCACGAGCACCTGGTCGCCCACGTCCGGCATGGCGATCAGGCCTTTGTTCCGCCCGGCCCCCGCCGTCAGCACGCCCATCCAGGCGGTTTCCACGCCGCCGAAGGCCGGGAGTTTCGCCTTCACCCTGCCGAGGCCGTCGGGGTCGTCGACGCTGGTCACCTCGCCGAGGGCGATGCCCGCCCCCCGGTCGCGAGGCACCATCGCCGGGGGTTCCGTCGAGATCTCCGAGACGAAGCCCGTCCGGATGTCCACGGTGTGGGTCACGGCCGTGAGGACGTAGCGTCCGGCGAGCTCGGCCTGCAGACCCGACACCTCGACCGGGGTCCCGGGGCGCAGTTCCGGATCACCCTGGGCGACGCCCCAGAGCACAACCTCGCTGGCGACCCTCCAGTCGAGCTCGATCTGGGCGATGGCCTGGGCCTGGGCCTCGTCGGGGGCCGATTCGTTGAGGAGCGCGATCTCGCCGGTGCCTCCGACCAGGTCCGGGGGCACCTCGGCGGCAACCTCGCGCCCCACGCTGGGGATCGAGGCCCTTCCCTCGTGGACCTTCGCCTGCAGGGGGTCCCACCCCGCAGCCGACACAGACCGGCAGGCCGGATCCCCGTTGGTCTCGACCCGTGCTTCGAGGAGCGTGTCGCCGAGTCCGAGCTGGGCAGGGTCACCGACCCCCTCCAACGTGATCAGATGCAGGGCGCCGTCGCGAACCGTCACGTACAGGCCCGACCGCTCTGCGAGCGAGGCAAGGAGTTCCAGGTCGGACTGGCGGTGCTGGATGAGGCGTGGCCAGGTCGGCCCGGGCGGGGGCCCGTCGACACGGAGCCCCAGGCCCGGTGCCAGCTCCCGGGCCAGGCTCATAGCGCTGATGCTCTCATGGGCCTTCACCTGCTGGCTCTTGCGGAGCCGGTGGAGCTCGTCGTAGGCCCGGACCCTGACTTCCCGGCCGTTGCCGGGTCCGTAGATGCGTTCCACCGCCGTGACCTCGCCCTCAAACAAGGGGACCGGGTTGCCGTCCACAACCACCCGGAGGCTTTGTCCCGGTGCCGGAAGGTCGGCCCCGCCCGCCGCCTGACCCGACAGGTCGAAGAAGGACAGTTCACACAACGTTGGGACCGAAAGGCGCTGCTGGACGCGGACGGCCTCCAGGCAGCGGGCTGCCCCGGCGGCCAGCGCCCCCCCGTCCACGTCGACGGCGACGCGCGGCATCGTGGCAACCGACTTCACTGGCGGGCCCCCAACGCCGACGCAGGCGGCAGGCGCAGGACGGTGCCGGGTGGCACGCGGGCCGGGTCCTGGATCTCGTTGAAGGCGGCAATGATCCGCCAGGCAGACGGGTCGCCGTAGTGCGTGAACGCGATGTCCTCCAGCCGTTCGCCACGGGCGGTGGGTCCGCCGGTCCCTCCCGCAGTCCCACCCCCCAGCATCCGGTGCATGGTCACCTGTTCCTCCGGTATGGACGGCCCATCCGGGTCAGGCGCCATGAGGCCTCGGTCGATCGGGGCCTCCTGGGACTGGGCCTCCTCCTCGCCGACCCGCAGGAGCCGCATGCGCAGCCACGAGCGCATGGGCGCTCCCGCGGGCGTGAACTGCTCGAGGCGCTCCGCGATGGCGGCCACGATCCCCGGGACGTTCCACGCCTTCCCCCAGACGAAGCGAACCAGCGGCGGCTGGCGGAAACCCTCGTCGTCTCTGGCGTTCTCGGCGAGCCGCCACAGGGGCCGGGTCAGGTCGCGCACGTCGTCGGTCTGGATGGTGGAGCCGGCGATCTGCACGTCGAAGAGAAGGTCCACGAGCAGCTCCGTCCGACCGCCGCCCGTGTAGAGCAAGGGATCGTCGGCGAGGCCCACACCCGAGAGCCTGCCCCCGGCAGTTGCCCTCGACCGGACCCCGGCGGACCGCCGCACCACAAGGTTGTCGGGGTTCAGCAGGCAGCCCAGGCGCTTGCCGGTAGCTTCGATCAAGAACGCCACCCGCTCCATCAGCGGCCCGCCTGCTCGCGGTCGATGCGCGCCCGGTGTTCGAGGTCCCGGAGCGTCAATGCCAGATCGAGTTCGGCCTCCGGCGTCGCCTCATCGGATGGGAGCGACGGCCACGGGTAGCCGGCATCGGGCTCGAGCACCGGGTCCCAGCCGCGTGGCGCCCGCACCGAGGCCCGGTCGGCGGGGCGGATCCGGCGCTGGGCGCCGGCCGGTGGAGGGGTCTCGGCCCAGCCATCCGTGGGTCGTTCCGGGGTCGCCCGGGGAGCCGGGGTGGCTCGGCGAGTGGGGTTCGCCCGGGGCGCCGGGGGCCTGGACGACTCGCGCTCCATGATGCGGCCCGATCCCGCTGGTACGGGTCCCGGGCCGTCGGGGGGCGGCGGCGGTGGGGCCTCCCCGGGGGGTGTGGTGTGCCGGAGGGCCGGCCTCCCTCGGTGGTCGCCTCGCAGCCGCAAGAGGCCGGGCCGGGCGGCGGCGGCCGCCGGTGGCTCCGCAGCCTCGATGAGACCTGCGACCGGGGGCCTCGGCACCTCGGCGTCGGGGCGGTTGGGCGAGGGCGGCACCGAGGCCTCGCCAGTGCGGGCCGCTGCGGGACGGTCCACGCGTGGCGCGTGGGCCTTGGTGTTCGACGGTGTCGGGCCGGCCGGGGGCACGGGCTCCGGCGGGAGCGGCTTCGGCTGGCCGGGGGTCCGGCGACGCTCCGGCGAGGGAGGTCGCGAGTTGGCTCCGGCCTGCCCCTGAGCTTCCCGCGCCGGGGCCTGGCCGCTCTCTGGGCGCTCGTCGTCAGCGAGGGCGGGGGCGAGCCGAGGTCCGCGGTGTCGGCGTCCCGGGGGCGCGTCCGTGCGTGGTTGCCCGGGTTGCGGCGCTCCGGCTTCCGGCGCCAGCCCCGCTTCTGGCTCCTGCGGGACTGGAGCCTCCTCCGTGCGACCCCGGCTGGGCACGGTCGGGGCTGGCATCGTGCCCGGCCCCACTTCTGCGGTGTCGCGGGGTGCCAGCAAGCCCGGGGCTGCCTGGCGTACCCGCTCCAGCCAGTGCTCGGGCGGCCCTCCGGACCGGGCGGGGCTGGCACCACCGTGCGCCGGGGTGGGTTGGTCCGGGGCTGGCTCGGCGGCGCCGGCCCCCTCGGCGCGCCGCGCGCGAGCGTCCAGGGCGCCGGCCCACCGTTGCAGGCGGCGGGCGGCCGCTCTCAGGAGCGGCGTGGGGATACGCATCGTTCGAAGGCCCCCCCGGAGTGCCGGTTACGCCCGATCGAGGGTTTCGAAGACGAGCGTCAGGCTCTCGATCGCCACCTCGTGGTTCATTGCATCCAGCGGCGCACCACGCCACCCCGACGGCCAGGCGTTCGTCAGGTCCCACCGCATGACCTCGGTGGTATCGGAGCTGTCCAGCATGAGGATGGAGACGTTCTTGCGCTCGACCCGGCCCTTCACGCCAGACATGAGCCACTGCCAGAGCTCCGTCGAGGCGGTGAGGCCGTAGTGCAGCGTGACGTCGCCGTAGGCTACGGGGCCCGGGATGACGTGCACGACCTGCCCGGCGCCGCCCTCCCGGTAGCGGATGGGGCGGACCTGCACCTCCAGGCCGGTGCACTCGGTGAAGTGTCCCTCGGTCACCCCCTGGATCTGGAGCTTGAAGTTGTACGCCCGGTAGGGGTCGACGAACGTGCCGGGCTGGGCTCCGGCGGGGGCTGCCGCCTCGCTCGGCGGTGGTGTTGCGGCGACTGCGTCGGGCATCTAGATCCCTCCTCCAGCGGTTATCTCCGCCCCGGCAGCGGACTGGCTGATCCGGAAGATGATGAATTCGGCGGGCTTCACGGGTGCCATTCCGATGACGGTGACCACCTGGCCGGCGTCGATCACGTCCGGAGGGTTGGTCTCTTCGTCGCACTTCACGAAGAACGCCTCCTCGGGGGTTCGGCCCATGAGTGCCGTCGCGCCACACCAGCGTGAGGAAGGCGCCGACGTCGCGCCGGATGTTCTTCCACAGCGTGCGGTCGTTCGGTTCGAAGACGATCCAGTTGGTGCTGCGGGCGATCGACTCCTCGACCATGTTGAAGAGCCGGCGCACATTCAGGTACCGCCACTCGCTGCTGCCATCGGCAACCGTGCGGGCGCCCCAGACCCGGATCCCCTCCCGCACGAACAGGCGGAGGCAGTTGACGCCGGCCTGGTTGAGTTCCCCCTGCTCCTGGCTCGTGAGCCGGTAGGTGAGGTTGAGCGCCCCACGCACCGACTCGTTGGCGGGGGCCTTGTGGACCCCCCGCGTGGCGTCGGTGCGCGCCCAGATGCCCGCCATGTGCCCGGAGGGGGCGACATTGACGAGATCGTCGCCCAGGGGATCCCGGACGGTGATCCAGGGGAAGTAGAAGGCGCCGTAGCCCCCGTCGGACTGGCGTGGACGAAGGCCAACCGGGCTGGCAGCCGCAGCCGTGCTGGTACCCGCAGCCGTGCCGGCAGCAGGCGGGGGAGAACCCTGGTCGGTGCCCTTGCGGGATGCCGCAGCCGTCTCCACCTCCACGAGGAGGCCGATGTCTGCGACGTCCTCGGGGGAGTCCAGGATCGCAACGCGGTCCTTCGCCGTCTCGCAATGGGTGAGGAGGGCATCGTGCGAGGTGGCGTCGGTGTAGCCGGGGGCGGCGACGATGGCCACCTCGTCGACCGGGGCGAGGACATCCACCCCGCGGCGTTCCCTCCCGCCACCCGCCACGGTGCCGCCGGCCCCGACGTTGACCACGAAGCAACGCCGCCCTCCGTTGGCGAAGAACCCGTAGACGGCGTGGGAGAGGGGAGTGCTGAGGTCGCCGTCGTCCACGAACTCCCGGATGAACTGGGACCAGTTGTTGATGGCAACCGCCTCGTCGACGCGAGCATCGCGGTTCGGGGCCTCCCCGACGAAGCCGGCGGTACTGGTTCCGACGGCCTGGATCGGCCGCGGGCCGCCAGGGATCTCCTCAACGTAGATCCCTGGCGTCTGGTACGTCGAGAGCGCCATGTCATGCCTCCCCTAGGTCAAGCCTGATGAGCATCGGGTCCTGCTCGGATGCGGGTTGCTGGGCAGAGACGGGAAAGACCCGGCCCTTCGTCCGGATCGAAAACTTCTTGGTGGGAGGGTGCTCGGGTACCGCCGGAAACTCGAAGAGGCCCCGCCAATCCGTCCGGGCATAGAGCCGCAAGCTCGGCAGCTCCACGAAGGCGTTGGCGATGGGCGTGTCACCGGGCCCGACGACCAGGCCCTTCAGGCGCCGGATCGTTCCGAGTTCCATGACGAGCGGCTCGCGCACCGGCGGTGCCGCGTCGGCGGGCCGTTCGAGGCGCAGCGGCACGCGCAGGACGAAATGCGGGCGGGGGGCGACGTTCAACCCTGCCCAGAGGGCGGGTGCGACCGGCTGCAGCTCCACCTCGACCTCGGCATCCTCCATGGCCGCGAACACGAGCGCCCCCAGGAGGCGGTGCGCTGCCGGGACGTCCGGGCCCCACGTGCTCACCAGGTAGCGGAGCGAGATCTGCAGGGGTGGCTTTGTGAGACCCCGGGACGGGGGGTTGTCGGCGAGGTCGAGCAGATGCAGGCTGACGCCGATGCCCGCCGCGCCATCGGTCGGGGGGTCGAGCGACACTGTTGCGTCCGGGGCGACCCGCGTCGCCCATTGAACAAGCCGGTCGTCCGATTCGTCGATCATCCCGCTCCCCCCACTCCCATGATGGACCGACGTGATCGGCCGAAATCTATCAATGTGAGTATCCCGACGCCAGAGGGAACCAGCGTTTTCCCCGGAATCGCAGCAAGCGCGAGAATCCCCCGAGTCTTGCCAGAGGGGAGCCCGGACAGCCGTGAACGCTCAGAAGGTGGTCATCGTCGTCCTCGTGGCCGTCGGGATGCTGTTCGTGATCACGCTTGGCATGACCAGGCGTTCCCAGCAATCGGGCGGCACCAGTTCGTCGCTCATCTCCTCGCTGAAGGGTCTGCAGCACAAGAAGATCCTCAAGCCCTCCGACGTGACGGGGCCATGCGTGACCGCCACCGGCTTCTCGATCAACAAGGGTTCGTCGTGTGAGGTCCGCATCCCGGCTGCCAGCAGGTTCACGCCCGTCGACGCTGCCAAACTCCTCCTGACGAAGGGGGACCGCGTCGATGCCAAGCTCTCCTCCCCGGATCTGGCAGACATCACCGCAACGTTGGATCCGGGCACGGCGTCCGACGCCGTCAAGGAGTTGGACAGCGGTCGGAAGGGCGGGACGCTCGTGTTGGTGTGCAGCGGATCGGCCCCCTGCCTCGTGGCGTTGGAGACGTAGCCGCTCAGCGCGTCACGACAGCCATCCCGACGGAGATGATGGCTCCGACGAGCAGGACCACCGCCCAGATGACTGCCAGGATCCCCACGATGATCGCTGCCACGGCGTCGGTGATGCTCACGAGGAAGAACGGCACGATGCCGTGCAGGAAGCTGACGATGATCGAGGCGACCAGCGAGGTCAGCACCAGCAGCACGAGGCCCTTGTTCTGCAGGAACCGCTGCTGGGCAATGATCAGCGCGATGACGAAGAGGATCTTGAGCGCCATGATCAGGGCCAGTGCGGCGGATGCGCCGCCGGTGTTGAAGAATCCCCAGACGATCAGGTACACCAGCGTGCCGAACGGGACGGAGAGCAGCAGCGAGATCATCAGGATCAGCAGGGCCAGGGCACCGAAGATCAGCCCGATGCCGAGCAGGATGACGATGATCGAGAAGATGAGGGTCACGACGCCCTGAACCTTGCCTTGGAGCCGTTCCGGCATCACGAGGCCGATCCCCACCAGCGCGATGGTGAAGACGAGGATGGCGTCGAGGAGGCCCAGGGAGGGGATCCCCAGCCCGGGAGGGCGGCCCTTCTGGTTGGCCGCGCTGCTCATCGTCCCGAGGAGCTGGTTCTGCTGGTCGCCGGTCAGACCCTTGGTGGCATCGAGGAACGCCTGCGTGCCACTGACCTTCTGCTCGAACACCGCAGGGTTGACCGGCGTTCCCTTGATGAGGCCCGTGCCCCCGATCTCCACAAGGAGGGCCAAGACGATCAGGGCGAGCCCAACGATGAACGGCAGCTTGCGAAGGCCCTCCATGTCCGCTCGCCAAGCCTCCCGTCCGCCGCAGCACCCCGAGTGCAGGCAGAGCCTACAATCCCGCTCCTGTTTCGTGAAACTGGAGTGTTCTGAGCTTCTCGTTGCTGGTTACAGTGGCTGGCCGGCTTCCCCCAGCGACCCGGGCCCTACAATGGCGCCCATGACGCAGGACGGTTTCGCACTGAGCGAGGAGCAGGAGGAATTCCGCAAGGTCGTGCGCGCCTTCGCCGAGGAGGTCATCGGCCCCCGGGCCGCCGAGATCGATG
>Ga0099828_10000401_pt1 | contig 26308 bp, 25 predicted proteins | sample CZO8metaG_2_FD_79338 | JGI IMG/M metagenome (GOLD analysis project Ga0099828, IMG submission 79338) | Vadose zone soil microbial communities from the Eel River Critical Zone Observatory, Northern California, USA - CZOApr15con2H1.8 metaG | ecosystem: Environmental > Terrestrial > Soil > Vadose... | reverse complement strand
TGGGGGTTCCTCTTCTCTCTGAGCAGCACGGCGATCGTGTTGAAGACCTTGGCCGAACGGGGGGACAGCGACTCGATCCATGGCCGAGCCACGATCGGAATTCTCGTCTTTCAGGATTTGGCCGTCGTACCCATGATGTTGTTGACGCCGATTCTTGCCAGCCAGTCGGATGGAGGCGGGCTGGCGATTCTGTTCACCTTGGGGAAGTCGGTTCTTGTCGTCTTGCTCGTCATTGCAGCCGCCTGGTATCTGGTCCCCAAGCTGTTGGGACATATCGTCCGCAGCCGCAGCCGCGAGCTGTTCTTGCTGACGATCATCGTCTCCTGTCTCGGCATCGCGTGGCTTACCTCGCTTGGCGGTCTCTCGCTGGCATTGGGCGCGTTCATCGCCGGGTTGGTCATTTCTGAATCGGAATACAGCCATCAGGCCATGGCCGAAGTGCTGCCGTTCCGCGACAGTTTCAACAGTCTCTTCTTCGTGTCGATCGGCATCCTCATGGACTGGCGGGTGTTATTCGAGCATCCGCTGCCGGTGGCCGGACTACTAGTGACGATTCTGTTGGTGAAGTTTGTCGCCGGAGCCGGAGCGGTCTTGTTGGCGCGGGTCCCCCCGCGTTCGGCGATTATGGTGGGCATCGCCCTGGCTCAGGTCGGAGAGTTTAGTTTCTTGCTGGCGCAGCAAGGGCAGGAGAGCGGTTTCTTGCGGGGTGACCCGTATCAGGTCTTTCTCGCTGTCTCGGTGCTTTCCATGATCGTGACGCCCTTTCTCATGCAGTGGTCGCCGCACCTGGCCCGCCGCGCGGAGGCGTGGCAGCGGCTTCGCCATTGGCTGCCTAGTCGCACCACCGCCCATGTCCTCCAGACAGAAGGGAAGCAGATTCGGATGAAGGACCACGTCATTATTGCGGGGTATGGGTTGAACGGGAGGAATCTCGCCCGCGTCCTCGGCGACACGGAGATCCCGTACCTTGCCTTGGATCTCGACGGCGATACCGTCAGCCGCGAAGCGAAACACGGAGTGCCCGTCTACTACGGCGATGCCACGAATCCGAATGTGCTGCGGCACATGAGGATCGAGGACGCGAAGGTGTTGGTGGTTGCCCTTTCGGATCCGTTTATCACCCGGCGGACAGTGCAGGTCGCTAAGGGACTCAACCCGAAGCTGCACGTTGTCGTGCGGACTCGCTATCTGCGCGAATTGGAGGAGCTGCACCAACTCGGAGCGGATGATGTGGTGCCGGAGGAATTCGAAACCTCCATCGAGATCTTTGCCTTGGTGCTCCGCACCTACAAACTGCCGCAGGATTTTGTGATGCAAAAGGCTGAACAAGTTCGCCGTGAGGGGTACGCCTTGCTTCGTCGCAGCGAATTGCCGGAACTCGCACATCATCTTCACGGCGGGACCTTGACCGATGCGGAGGTCGAAACCTGCCGCATCGACGACGATTCGCCTGCGCAGGGGAAGACGTTGGCTGAGATTGCTCTCCGTCCACGCACGGGCGCTTCGGTGATTGCCTGGACGCGTGCTGGGGTGACGCAAGCGAATCCGTCGGAGAAGACTCAGTTGATAGCGGGTGATATTGTGGTGTTACTCGGTTCGCGTGCCCAGATTCGGCAGGCAATGGGGCTTTTAGTGCAGATGGGTGCGAAATGAGCCGCTAGCAGGGTATTAAAAAACTGTAGTGGATCCGGAGCAATACAGAGCTGAAGTAAATCACGGACGGCTAAGCAAGCCCACAGGCTGTTCAAAAAGGCCGTCCAGCAAGCCCGCGGCAAGCGAAGAGGCGAAGGCGTACGCTTCGGTACGTTGAGCCTCTGAGCGATGCGAGAACGCAGCTGGCGGACTTTTTCAACAGCCTGCTACCGTCCTGCCGTCGTCATGAGCTGATAGGCCTCCTCCAGCGTTGCCACTTCAATGACTTTGATGTTCCATCGGGTTGCCAGCTGGGAGAGATCCCAGTCAGCCGTGTCTAGTTGCCCGCGAGGCACCAGTATGGTTTTAAACTGTGCTCGGGCCCGCCGCTTCGACTTTGATGAGAAGTGCACCCACCGACTCGATCTGACCGTCCGGAGTGATTTTTCCGGTCAGGGCGACGTCTGACTTGACGTCGTCACCTCGCCAGGCTGCGACGATGCCGACCGCGACGGCGCTGCTGGCGCTCATTCCCTCGGTCAACGCACTGTATGACCGGTTGTTGATCGTGATCACCCATTCTCGTCCGTCCTCTCCCACTGCCTTCGTGGCAGCCGCGACGGCTTGCTTGACGCCTTCTTTCCAATCCTCGCTGACGATTGAACCGCCGCCCAGTTTCATCTCATTGAATTGGACTGTCTGTCCCTCTTGTCGAGGGTCGTTGTCGATTTGGAGCACGATGTAGTGGATGATTCCGGTCTGCCCGCCGGCGAGCACACCCAGTGCCGGCACCGTTGCAAAACGACGGCTGTCCGCTGACCAGAGCGGGAAGGCTTGCGTGCAATGAATGATCGCCGGGGGAGGAGAACAAGATGAGGTGTTTTCCGATTTGCGCTTGTGTCCGCCATGCGGGCTACGTGCGCTCAACTCTTCCAGCGAAGCGTGACTCTTTCTTTGAGCGGATGGTCGAGGGGCTGTCCGGTTTGTGCCGACGCAAGATGTGCGGCTTTCAACTTGTAGTACCATTTAGCCGGCGTATCGGCATCGTCGATGAGCATCAAGGCCGGTTTGTAGCGTAATCCCACCGCCTGGCGTTCCATCGCCTCTCGATCCTGCGTCATGAAAATGTTAGCGAAATAGCGAAAGATGGTCTTGGAAAATGGAACCCAGCTGAGGCAGTTCCACGCTGCGGTAAAGTCGATGCGGCATTGCTGTTCACTGATCGGCGTGACCGTGGCGCGGCTAGACACGAAGAGCGATCCGCACTGGACGAATTCGAATCGCTGGTTGGGCAGCACAAAATCGATGGTCGTAGTTAGTGGCCCGCCGTAAAACAGGTTCAGGAGCTTGTACGGTCCGCTGTTCGTTGAGGGAGCGTGCGACACCATGCGGAAGCCGTTGGGAATCGGTTCAAAGGTCTTGGCCTTTTCGTGTATGCTTGCCTGGGTGCGCCACCAGGAGCTTTGATGCACAAAGGGGCCGTGAGCCGGGTCCATCAAGCCGACGATGCCGTCGTCCAGTGCGCAATCCAACAATGTCGAGATGTGAATCATTCGATAGGGAGATGAGGGGAGCGGCAGCGGCGGCACGTCCGAAGTGATCTGGTTCGGTTGTTGAGGGTCGGGGATGAACACCCACACGTAGCCGTCCCGTTCGCGGCAGGCATAGGTGGTAATGCTAATTTTGTCGACGTGAATGGGGGAGTTTTCGACCAGCGCAGGAATGCCCCGGCAACGGCCTGTCTGATCGAACTGCCAGCCATGGTAGGCACATTTGACACAGTCGCCTTCCATTTTGCCGAAGGACAGCGGCATCCCGCGATGGGGACAAATGTCGCGCATGGCCGCAACCGCACCCTGTGAGGTCTTGCAGACGAGGATCGGGAGGCCCAACAGGACGGTCCCTTTCAGGCTGCCGGGAGCGAGTTCACTGCTCAGACAAGCGGGATACCAAAAGCCGAAGAGCGGTGCGCTCTTAGATGGCTTGATCTCAGTGATGAGGTCGCTGTTCATGAAAAGAATGGGATGGCAGATGACATCGGTTCGTCTGGGACTATATCCGGCGTGCTGAGTGGGGTCAAGGTCATTGCCTTGACAAGAAAAAGAAGCGGGGACTATAGTTAAAATCCCCTTGAAATCGCCAAATTCATGCGGACCTGACAGAAAAGAGGGCGTCATGACAATCGCGCAGATGGATCCAGCGGTGACGTTGGATAACCTACGGTCCTCCAAGCCTGACAAGGTGACGATCGTGCTGCTGAGCGGCGACATGGACCGAGCGATGGCGGCATTCATTATCGCCACCGGGGCCGCTGCCATGGGCATGCAGGTCACCGTCTTTTTCACCTTCTGGGGTCTCAATACCATTCGCCGGAAAGGCGCGACCAGCTCTGCCAAGGACTGGCTTCGTCAGATGTTCGGCCTGCTGAATAAAGGGGGTGCAGACAGCCTTCCCCTCTCGCGGTTCCATTTCTGGGGGCTGGGCACGAAGATGATGCAAAAAGTCATGAAGCAAAACCGGATGCCGGGTGTGCCGGAACTCATGGAGACGGCGCTGGACCTCGGTGTGCACTTTATTGCCTGCACAACGACCATGGGGCTGATGGGGATCACGAAAGATACGCTCATCGATGGTATCGATCAGTTCGCGGGGGTGACCACCTATCTCGCGGAGGCCAAACAGGGCAGTGTGAACTTGTTCATTTGAATGAGCGAGCCAAGCGCGAAGGGCGTGAAAGGCGAGACGCGTAGTGACCAAGTCGCCCGAGTCCCGAACCTCTCTTGTGGAGTAAAGAAATGATTCAAGCCGATGTGAAGCTCGATACGCTCGGGTACTTTTGCCCGATGCCGATTATCATGACCTTGAAGAAGATCAAGGTCATGACGTTGGGCCAGGTCCTTGAAGTCGTCTCAGACGACGAAGGCATCAAGCAAGACATGCCGGCCTGGTGCGACACGACCGGTCATCAGATGGTCGGGCTCGAAGAAGAACAGACGAAGTCGGGAACTATCTATAAAGCGTTTGTAAAAAAGACGAAGTAACCGCACAGACAGGGACTCAGTGGAGAGAGAGAAGCCGGAGGGATGATGATCAGACCTCCGGCTTCGTTGTTTTGATTCTTGATGGGGCAGGACGTGGATCGAATCGTCGAATGTGTGCCGAACTTCAGTGAGGGACGAAACCAGACGACGGTGCGTGCGCTGGTGCATGCCGTGGAATCGGTGCCAGGGGTCTGGCTGTTGGACCAGACGATGGATCGGGATCACCATCGCTCCGTCTTGAGCTTTGCCGGCGAACCGGACGCCGTCGTTGAAGCGGCCTTTCGCGCGCTTCGTGTGGCGACCGATCTCATCGATCTTCGGAAGCACAAGGGCGTCCATCCGCGGGTGGGAGCAACGGATGTCGTGCCCTTCGTGCCGTTGCGCGGCGCGACGATGCAGGATTGTATCCATCTGGCGAAGCGATTGGGGCAGCAGGTTGGAACAGAACTGGAGATCCCGGTATTCCTCTACGAACAAGCGTCCCTGCACCGCGATCATGCTCCGCTCGAATCGGTCCGTCGGGGAGGGCTTCAAGGCCTTGCCTTCCGCATGGCCTCCGATCCGGACTGGACACCGGATTTTGGTCCCCCCCACCTCCATAAGACGGCCGGCGCCATGGTGATCGGTGCGCGACCTCCCTTGATCTCCTTTAATGTGAATCTCCGCTCGACGGATCTGGCGCTGGCCCGATCCATAGCGAAAGACATTCGCCAATCGAACGGAGGGCTGCCCCATCTCAAAGCGATCGGCGTGGAGTTGGCCAGTCGTCAGCTGGTTCAGGTCGCAATGAATCTAACCGATTACATCATCACCCCTATCCATGTCGCATTTGAAGCGGTCCGAACCCGCGCAGCCGAGCAAGGCGTCGCGGTAGCGGGGAGCGAAGTGATCGGGCTTGTGCCCCAAGCAGCGCTGCTTCAGGCCGCCGGGCATAGCCTGGCGCTCGAACGGTTCGATTCAACGCAGGTACTGGAAATGAGATTGGAGACTCGGCTGTTCGGTGAGCCGGCACGACACGCCCCGTCTCGCGAACAGGAGCCGGTTGATTTGCACGCGCAATCGCTCACGGACTTTTTGGACTCGGTGGCCGCGGCGACACCGATTCCGGCCGGCGGCACGGTCGCGGCCTTGGTGGGCGCACTCGCGGCCTCGCTGGGGATCATGGGGGCGCGCCTCAGTCAGCAACCAGGAGTGGAACATCGGCTGAGTGAGATTGGCCGGCGGCTTCGCGAGCTCATGCAAGCGGATGGCGATGCCTATCAGCGATTTATCCAGGCAACGAGGCTCGCGAAGACAGACCGGACTCGTCCCGCCGTCTTGTCGTCCGCGCTCCATTTGGCGACGGAGATTCCGCTTGAAATCGCCGAACAGGCGACAAAGGCCGGAGCCCTTCTTCATGCCTGCTCGGCAGAGGTGAAGCCACGCGTTCGGTCTGATCTAGCTGTTGGACTGGTGCTGGCGATCGCCGCAGCCGATGCGGGACGTCATACGGTTGTAGAAAACGTAAGTATTCAGCAGAATCATAAGCTTAAGAAATCACTTATCGACAGGATTCAGCAAATGACAAACCGTCTTGAGGAACTTAGGGGGCTATGTTACACTGTATCTCTTGGTCAGGGTCAGGCTGGCACAAGAAAAAAACTTGTACAGGCATCGCCTAGGAAAGTACACAAACGGGAAGAATGGAAATCAAAGTCTTCAATAATAACGTCGAGAAAGCCCTCAAAGTTGCCAAGAAGAAACTCGCGGGGGAAGGACTCTTCCGCGAACTGAAGCGCCGGCGGTTTTACGAGAAGCCGAGTGTCAGGAAGAAAGCCAAGCAGCGCGAGGCGCAGCGGCGGCGTCAAAAGTGGTTGTCGAAGCGTAAGCCAGAGTAAGTATCCTTCCACGGGCTCGCCTGTTCGGTTGATCGCATTCCTCCCAAGGCCTTCATATCCCGTCCTTGTCCATGCGCCAGGATCAGATTACTGCCGCGCTTCGAATCGTGAAGCGCGAGATTCAGCAGTGGGGGGAGCCGGTCCTCGGCGTAGTGGCGCGCGAGTCGAACCGAGATCCCTTTCGCATCCTCATGTCGTGCCTCCTCAGCCTCCGGACCAAAGACAAGACGACAAGTGAAGCCAGTGCCAGGCTCTTCGCGTTGGCACATCAGCCTGCCACGATGCTGACCCTCCCGCTCCGGAAGGTCGAACGCGCCATCTATCCCGTCGGGTTCTACCGGACGAAAGCCAAATCCATTCATGCAATTTGCCGTCGCCTTCTGGACGTCTATGGAGGCACAGTTCCCGACTCCATCGAGGAGTTGGTCACTCTGTCCGGGGTCGGCCGGAAAACGGCGAACTTGGTGGTGACGGTCGGTTATGGCAAGCCTGGCATCTGCGTGGATATCCACGTGCATCGGATCAGCAATCGCTGGGGCTACGTGAAGACGAAGACGCCGGAAGAAACTGAGCAGGCGCTACGCCGGAAATTGCCAACGCCGCATTGGATTACCTTCAACGATTTGCTTGTCCCCTACGGGCAGAACCTCTGCCAACCAGTCTCGCCCCTCTGCAGCAAGTGCAAACTCACCGAATACTGCGATCGGGTAGGGGTGACGCGCTCGCGATGAACGAGCGCAAGCGGGACGGGCGAGAAAAGCGACCGGCAATTCGCGCCTGTCTCGCTTTTCGCGCGAGTCTCGCGCTAGCATCCTGCTAGATGAACAGCTTCGTTTCCGCGTCAGAGGTGAGTGCAATAATGGCAGGTAGTCCCATGACTTCGTCAACGTTCTTTTCGACGACGGCACTGTCCACGCCCATGTATTCCAGGCCGGCACTGCAGGCGATTAGACGAAACTTCCCGACGTGTTTTGCGTCCTGAAACATTTCCGAAATCTTCGGTACCTTCTTTTCGTTCAAGAGCCGCGCCACTTCGCCGGCTGAGGCGGCATACTCAAGGGGAAAGTCCACCTGATCAATCTTTCCCTCGGCCAGCTTCTTGATCGTCCAGAACAATAAGATCACGATCACGTCCTTTCCCATCGCCGCGGCAGTGAGGCCAAGGGTCGCGACCTGGTGCAGCGTATCGTAGGTGGCGTGATGGGCGAAGATGACGAATTTGGGTTGAGCCGGCATGGTCGGTGGCTACTCCTTCGTGGCGCGCGTCTTGACGCTGTTCACATAATCGGTAATGGCCGCATCGATTTCGCCCGTGGTCATGGGACGGTCGTGCGTTTCACTTTCGTCCACGAGATACGTACCGTGCTCCTTTTCCTGCCGCAGGACCACGGAATTCTCCGGCGTCACCTCGATCAACATGAACCACTCGCGTGCCCCCTGCGTGATGACGACCTCCTTGCCCAGGCCTTTCTTCGTAATCTCGATATGAAGATCATCGGATGCGCCGACCATGGAGGGACATGCGAGGAGTCCCATGCCAAGGCCCGCGATCCCTAGCAAGGTGCTGATCCGAAGTGTGAAGGGCGAACGACGCGACATAGGAAAGAGATTATAGCCCGTTGAGAAACGTGCCGTAAACACTCGATGCCGCTCGGCCGTTGGCTTGAGTGCCCTCAGGTCGCATGTTAGGATGCGCGGCGCATGGATGACTTACTCGCAACAGTCCAGCAATGGATTCCGGTCGATGTGCTCATCGGTCTCACCGTGGCCTCAGCCATCGGATTTATCGGTACCCTGATTGCCATCCCAATGATTCTGGTCCGCCTGCCGGCCGACTACTTTGACACGCGCACTCCCCGCCATTGGATGAAAGACCATCATCCCGCGCTGCGCCTGTCGGGGTTGGTCGTCAAGAACGTCGTCGGCATCGTGTTCCTCTTGGCCGGCTTTGCCATGCTCTTTTTGCCGGGGCAGGGCGTGCTGACTATGCTAATTGGGGTCTCGCTGATGGATTTCCCCAAAAAGCGTGAGCTGGGAGCCAAAATGGTAGGCCAGCCGACCTTGCTGGGCGTGATTAATGCCATGCGCCACAAATATGGTAAACCGCCGCTGACATTGGCCCCCGGTCCCTAGCCCCATGCCGACCACCGAGTCCAGCCGCAAGACGCTCTACCTGATCGACGGGAGCGCCTATATCTATCGTGCGTTCTTCGCCCTGCCGGCTCTGAATAATTCCAAAGGCCTCCAGACCAACGCCATCCTCGGTTTTACGACGACGTTGTTGAAGATTCTTCGTGAGCGGAAGCCGGATGGTCTCGTGGTGGCGTTTGACGAAAAGGGTCCGACGTTGCGCCACGCGGAGTTCAAGGCATACAAGGCGCAGCGGCCGCCGATGCCGGAAGGCATGAGCGCCCAGATTCCCTACATCCATCGCGTAGTGGAGGCCCTCAACATTCCCGCCGTCCGGCAAGCCGGCTACGAGGCGGACGATTTGATCGGCGCGTTCGCCCACCAGGCGGAACAGGCCGGCTTCGACGTCGTCATCGTCACCGGCGATAAGGACATGTTCCAGCTCCTGACGCCCCACGTGCGCATCTACGATCCGGTGAAAGACAAGTGGTTCGGCGAAGCGGAATGCCGCGAACGTTTCAGCGTGGAGCCGGCGCGCGTCGTGGAGATCATGGGACTCATGGGCGATGCGACGGACAATATTCCCGGCGTGAAGGGCATCGGTGAGAAGACGGCGATGAAGCTGATCGCCCAGTTCGGCACGATAGAGGAACTCTTACGCCGTGTGGAGGAGGTCACGCCGCCTCGGATCAAAGCCCTGTTGATCGAACAGGCCGAGAACGCCCGCCTCAGTCGGCGGCTGGCGACCATCCAACTGGATAGTCCCGTGGCCTTCGATGCCGCGACCTATCACATGAAGCCTCCCCATCAGGACCAGCTCATCGAGTTGTTGCGTGAGCTGGAGTTCACCACACTCCTAAAATCATTTCAGCCGGCGTTCAAACAAGCTGAGGCGAATGCAGTTGAGACGGAGCTCGTTCAGGATGAACCGTCCGCACAGCAATTTGTGGAGGGATTGCCGAAGGGCGGCGCCCTCGGCCTGCAGTGTCTGCTCTCCCCTGGGCCAGGTGTGCAGGTGGATGTGCAGGGGATGGCGCTGTCTACGGGAGACAAGACCGCGTTCATACCGCTCGACGTCCGAACCTACATGCGGCCCATCACGGCGTTGCTGCACGACCCCACAAGAACCAAGGTTGTCCATGACCTGAAGGCGACCTTGTTGGTTTTTCACCGCATCGGACTGACCCTCGCAGGCCCCTACCTGGATACCATGGTGGCGGACTATCTGCTCAATCCCAATCGCCGCGATCACCAGCTTGAGACCATCGCGCTGGAAGTGCTGGACCATCGGCTTGGGACCGGGCAGAAGGCCAACGCCGCACCGCATTCCCTTTTCGACGAGGACCGCGGATCACGAGAAGAGGCCGCGTCGGCCGCGTCGGTGCTGGCTAAGCTCGCCCCGCCCATCACGGAACGACTGTCGGAACAGGGAAGTCTCACGCTCTTCACCGACGTTGAAATGCCGCTGGTGCCGGTGTTGGCCGAAATCGAACGGAACGGATTCTTATTGGATGTCGAGAGCCTGCGCGCGCTCAGCAAAGAATTAGAACGGGAACTCGACCGGATGATCAAGACGATCGAAGGATTGGCCGGCGGCGAGTTCAACATCAATTCGCCGAAGCAGCTCGCCACCGTGCTCTTCGAGAAGTTGGGACTCAAACCGATCAGGAAAACCAAGACCGGGTACTCGACCGACGAAGACACGCTGACGCAGCTTGCCACACAACACGAATTGCCCGCGCAGATTGTGAACTATCGGAGCCTCAGTAAACTCAAGTCCACCTATGTGGATGCACTACCAGAATTGGTGAATCCGGAAACCAAGCGGCTCCATACGTCGCTCAATCAGACCGTCGCGGCGACCGGACGTCTCTCCTCCACCGAGCCGAATTTACAAAATATTCCGGTGAAGGGCGAGTACGGATTACGAATCAGAGAAGCGTTTATCGCACCGACAGGCCACACCTTACTCTGCGCCGACTACAGCCAGATCGAACCGCGTATCCTCGCGCACTTGTCGCAAGATCCGCGCTTGCTCGCCGTGTTTGCGAAGGGCGAGGATATCCACATGGCGACGGCCATGGAGATTTTCAGTCTGCCCTCCAGTCAGATCACGCGAGACATGCGACGCGTGGCCAAAACGGTCGTCTTCGGAATTGTGTATGGGATCAGTCCGTTCGGTCTGGCCTCGAATATCGGCGTGTCGCAGGCGGACGCGAAGAAGTACATCGAGACGTTCTTTGAAAGGTTTGCAGCAGTGCGCGTATTGATGGATCGGAATATCGAAGAAGGAAAAACGAAAGGCTACACGACGACGATTCTCGGTCGGCGGCGTCCGATTCCCGAGCTGCAGAGCGGCGATCCCATGCAGCGTGGCTTCGGCGAACGCATGGCCGTGAACAGCCCGATCCAGGGCTCAGCCGCAGACTTGATCAAAGTGGCGATGATCAACGTGAATCAGCGGCTGCACCATGAGCTGCCGCATACCAAGATGATTCTCCAAGTTCACGACGAGTTAATCTTCGAAGTGCCGGAGAAGGAATTGGACGAGGCGAAGCAACTCGTGAAGACAGAGATGGAAGCGACGGGGAAGAAGCTGGGATTGTCGGTGTCCTTAAAAGTCGATCTAGGGACAGGCCACAACTGGCGGGTGGCGCATCCGTAATAGAGAGCAAAGGAGGTGAGAGGTGCAGAACGTACGTCTTTCGATAGCGTGGTTGATAGCGGGCGTCAGTCTTTGTGCGTTGGGGTTCCTGCTTCTCATGGGGCAGCCGTTCACAGCGAAGGCTCAAGAGTCGAAACGGATTCAGTACAAAATCGTCGAGGTCCTTCCTGACACCCAGAATATGCAAACCATGCTGAACGAGTTTGGAGCGAGCGGGTGGGAGTTGGTGGCGGTCTCGATGGGGAATATGACGGAGCCGAGGCTGATCTTTAAGAAGTGAGGGAAGGGGGTGGCTGGGACGATCCCTTTGCTCGCGGAACGCGCACGGTGAAGCTGTGCTCGTTCGACGCGCGCAGTTGGGATCATCCCAGCCACCGCCAAGTGAAAAGGTGGGGAGAGAAGCGCATCGGACTCTCGTTGGCGTTGAGAGGGGATCCTGGCACTGGCCGCAACTGGCTGGTGCATATCCGTAATAGAAGAGCCGGTCCCGTCGTCGGCCAGCCCGACCGTCCTCGCACCCTGCCCGGTATAGGAAGAAGAGGGATGGCCCGCTCGTCTCCTTTGCTCGCGCAACGCGCGCCCTTAGAAGGGCCTCGTTGAACGCGCGCAGTTGGAGACCAAACGGGCCACCCTTCAGGAATAATGAAATCCCAAGTGGTCGGGCTCCCAGGTCGACGCCACCTGCAGAAGAAAGACAACTCTTTTAAGCTGTGAACTTATTCTTCTGATGCGAGTTGATCGAACCTATCCTGAAAGGTCCTGAGTGTTGTACGACGTCTTTATCTGCCATGCCTCTGAGGACAAAGATTCTTTTGTCCGCCCTCTAGCTCAAGCATTGCAGACCGAACATGTTGAAGTCTGGTTCGATGAATTTTCCCTAAAGTTGGGTGATAGCATTCGCCGCTCCATTGACAAAGGGCTTAGCCAGTCACGATTTGGTATCGTGGTGCTCAGCCCAGCTTTCTTTGAAAAGAACTGGCCGCAATATGAATTGGATGGTCTTGTTGAACGAGAGATGAAAGGAAACGATAAAGTCATACTGCCGCTATGGCATGGGGTTACTCATGATCATGTTATGCAGTACTCTCCTACTCTTGCAGGTCGGAAGGCTGTGTCATCAGAGCGAGGAATTCAAAAGGTTGTGGATAAGATCCTCGAAGTGATCCGTCCACAGGGCAGTCCATTAATTGTCGCCAGAGATATGCTGCTGGAGTGGGGAGTCACCCCTCCAGTGATCACGGATCGGTACTGGCTTGAAGTGGTTGAAGCTTCCAATCGTGTGCCAGGTTTTGGATCTGTCATACCAGAGGATTCAGGGTGGAATAGGTGGAGTTTCCCGTTGCCGCCAAAGGACTCAGGGGCGGTGCATTGGGGGGAGCGACTTGCATGGACTGCAATGCAGATGAACTGGGTAAAGATAGCAGACAAGGTGCCCATTACTCCTTTGACTCCACCCAAGGATGTCTTGGATTTCATTCATGGTCACCCCGGACTTTTTGAGACATGTCGTGATTACCCTGACTTGCTCATCGAATATGCTCCGCAACTCAGCATCCCAGGTTTTGGGGGCGATCTTGAAGACGTAATTGAACAAGGGTACAGAAAGTCTTGTTCCGAAGCAGAGCAGCGACGGATGTACAATTCTCGCTCTGGTTCTGCGCTTACCATCAGTAGGGAATCCCCCTTGTGCGATGAAGAATGGGCTTTGCGGCATCCTGCGCTTGGCAATTACGAACCAGCTTACGTTGCCAACGCGTATTTCAGCGGAGGCATTTTTGGCCCTTCCGTCTCACCCTATAGTCATACTGATCACGCTTTTTGGTTGCTGTCCTCGGCTAGCTCGTGGCTCCCGAAGAAAATCCACTCATTTCTGCTTGAAGGCATGATGAGTTGGCATGTGTGGCCATGGGGTGATCTTGGACTGGATAGGAGCGGAGACTGGAAGAGCAACGGCACACTTTCTCGCGCTCTTTATGAAGTGATAGAGGGGAAGCCATTCAGGTGGTCAAGACTAATCAAAGACGACATACAGCACAGAGTCAAACTAGCTATTGAAACGTTAAACCTACCGGACTCCCCAGAAGACATTCTGAATCGATTCATTGCTTGCGATTTTCCTGGAAAGTGGATCAAGGCAGAAAAAAGAAGGAGGACGGCACAGTCGTCCGGTCAGCAACGGTCAGAAAAGTCAAAGCCAAAGAGGAAGGCGAAATCATCGCGCAAGTCTGGTTAATGGCCTTGCGTGAGGGTGAAACGGTGCCAGGAAACATTTTTGTGCGGAGTAGAGATTCTCTATTCGCCTGAATACTAATTTGCAAGGAACCCCTCACGGAGGTGATGCCATGCCAAGGGAGGCAACATTGTTTGACAGCGCAGGCGGGAGCGTATTGAAAGGCTATCGGCTTCTCCAGCGAGGCGGGGCAAATATCCCGCCGATGTGGATACAGCGGGCCTCCCAGTCGAGATGTCGGCTTCACAAGGATGTTGCGCAGGCGCTTCGCCGAAAGAGTAAATCGGGGCAGAGCACTCTCAAGGAATGGGAAAAGCGTTACAACAAAGAATGTTTCTATTACGGGTTGCGCGTGCTCCTCGAACTGGCGAGAAAGGGCAAGACAAGACTGACCAAGGCCCCTCGTTCCTAGGTCTTATAGAGCGCCTGCACGATTTCCATCGTATTGACCAGCATCGCGCTCAGGCTAGTGTCGACGGCATAGTCGATCTCGTTTCGACATCGCTGTTCGAGTTAACCCCACAGGTTCAGTAACTCCCCCCTCGTAATTCGCCGCTTCCATCTATAGACATTTTGCACCCGGCCCCCTCTTGACAGCCCTTGCTGCGGCATGTAACATTTTGTGACATGACTGCCAAACAATTCAGACAGGCAAGGATTCGGTTGGGGTACACGCAGGCGAAGTTGGCGGAAGTGTTGCAACTGAGCCGGATGACGATCAGCCGCTATGAGGCCGGCACGTGGGAAGTGCCCTTGTCGGTGGAGATGGCGTTGGACCAGTTGGGGTCGGCGCAGATCCCTATGTTGGGGATGGTGGCGGCCGGGGCGCCGATCGAACCGATCACGCAAGCTGAATTGGTGGCGGTGCTGCCGCCGTTGTTGCGCGGGGGAGAGACCTTCGCGCTACGGGTGAAAGGCGAGTCGATGAAGGACGACGGCATTTTCCCCGGCGATTTGGTGGTGGTGCGGAAGCAGGGTACTGCGCGGAACGGGCAGACGGTGGTGGCGCTTGTCAACAACGAAGCGACGATCAAGAAGTACTACCACAAGGACGGTCGGATTGAACTGCATCCGGCGAATGCAGCGATGAAGCCGATCCTCGTGTCGTCACAGGACGAGTTTTGCATTCAGGGAATTGTCGCAGGCGTGATCCGCCACTTCAACGAATCGTGAGGTGTTCTATGGCTCTGGTGCAGCAACAGGCGATTGAGTTTTTGTTTCGCACAGAAGATCGCGGCGCGGTCATCGATGCGCCTCGCCATCTGTTGGCGGCGTTGCGGCGGAGTGCGGTGTCGACCGATCAGCCGAAGGGGTTGGTGCTATTGTCCGGACCGCCGTCGGTCTATCGACTGGGCCTCTGTGCCGCGGTCGATCGCGCGTTGGCCGGCGAACCGGTGCTGTATCTGGCCGGCGCCAATGTCTTCGACCCGTTCTTGGTGGGGCGGCTGGCTCGGGCAAGTCGGGTGGCGCCGGCTCAGGTGCTGCAACAGATTCACGTCTCACGGGCCTTCACCTGTCATCAGATGGTCCGGTTGGTCACGGATTGTCTCCTGTCGGCGTTGCGCACCTATGATGCGCGATTCGTCATTCTCGCCGGTCCGCTCGACACGTTGTACGATCAGTCGGTGCCGGAGCCTGAAGCGATGCGCCTCTTTCGTGCCATGACAGAGGCCCTGCAGGACATGGCCTACCAGGGTGTGCAGGTGCTGTGCGTGAGCCCGCTCGCGCCGCCTGAATCCGGCGGACGCAGCCGATTTGTGGCGGCACTCCGTGCGCAGGCGCGTCGGGCGATCGATTTGTGCGAGGCCGAGGATGGACTGTGGCTCCATGAAGAGGGAGGGCCTGAGCCCAAACGCTGGATGATTCCGCGTCCGCTCTGGAATCGGTTGTAAGCATGGGGCGCACGCTTGCCACGTTCACGCAATTGGTTCAGCAGGAAATTGACTCGTGGAGCCGCTACCGGCGTGCGTTGCGGCGTGAGGATCAGCAGGCGCTCGATATGTTGTTCGCCGTCGCCCGCCACCATGCGTCGGCCGGCGCCTATCTCGCGCGTGAGACACCGTTCGAAGTGATGCTGCTGTCCATGTTAATCGAACAACAGAAACACGTCGTCACGTTGCAACAGAAAGTGATGACTCTTGAAACCCGCATGCCCCACGACTCGACTCCGGGGATGGCTTCTTGATGTCTACCCGGCACAAGAGGGCATGGTCGTCTGGCTCGTCGGCGAGGACGGTCGCCGCATCAGAGCCGTCGATCCCTTTGTGCCGACGTGCTATCTGGCGGCTCCGCCGTCCATCCGCGAGCACGTGTTCAGGTTACTCCGCCGTGCCTCCTGTCGTATCAGCACCAGAGAGGTAGAGCGATATGAACTTGGCGCGCCTCGTCCGATCTCGGTGCTGGAAGTTTCGGTTCACGCTCCCGCGCAATTCTCGTCCCTCACGCAACATATGATCCGCGCCTGTCCCGACGCGCAGTTCTTTCACGTGGATGTGTCCCTACCGCAGCGCTACTTCTACGACCGGGAACTCTTCCCTCTGGTCCATTGCGAGGCTGACCTTACCGTCGAAGGTCAGATTCAGTCGATTCAGGCGCTGGAGTCGCCCTGGGACACGGACTATGGTTTCCCACCGCTCACGATCATGGAGCTGTCGCCGGACAGTCCGTCGCCCAACCTGAATCATGGCGGGCGTGGCTCGCTCGTGGTGCGGATGGATGGGGAGGAGCGTCTGTTGGAAGGCGATGATGCCGACGTGATCCAACGTCTCAACCAGCTGCTCGTGCGACAGGACCCCGATATTCTATTGACGGACTGGGGTGATTCCTATCTTCTGCCGCGTGTCATGATCATGGCGGATCGGCTGCGCATGCCGCTCGCGCTCAATCGCGATCCCCATCGATCCATCGGCACCAGGAAACCCCGTTCGTATTTTTCGTACGGCCGTATCCTGTCCCATGCTGGTGCCCGTATTCTGTCGGGACGGTTGCACCTCGATCGGCACAATTCCTTTGCGCTGGCGGAAACGGGCCTGGCCGGGCTCATCGAGCAGGCCCGTATCGCGAAGGTCGACTTGCAGCAGATGGCCCGCACGACGACAGGGACGGGGATCACCTCAATGCAGCTTGAAACGGCTTGTCGCGACGGTCTGCTGATTCCCTATCGGAAACAGGAGCCGGAAGCCTTCAAATCCGCGCTCGAGTTGCTGCAGACCGATCAGGGCGGATTGGTGTTCGCGCCGATCGTCGGCTATCACGAGCAGGTCGGTGAGCTGGATTTCTCCTCGATGTATCCCTCCATCATGACACGCTTCAACATCTCGCCCGAAACGGTCAATTGCCGGTGCTGCCGCGATGAGCCGGCCGCGCGGGTGCCGGAGATCGGCCATCACACTTGCCGCCATCGCCAGGGATTGGTGCCTCGCACGCTGGCCCCGTTGCTCGACAAGCGCGTGCGGTACAAACGGCTCATGGCCGCGGCGACACAGCCGGCGGCGAGGGCCGTGCTCGATCAACGGCAAACGGCGCTCAAGTGGCTGCTCGTCGTCTCGTTCGGTTATTTGGGGTACAAGAATGCCCGGTTCGGCCGGATCGAAGCACACGAATCCGTGACCGCCTACAGCCGTGATCTGCTGCTGCAGGCCAAGGAGGTTGCCGAGCGGCAGGGCTATCGCATGCTGCATGCGATTGTGGATTCGCTCTGGTTCGTCAAACCCGGCGCAGTCAGGGCAGACTACGACAGACTTGCGCAGGAGATCACCGAGCGGACGGGGCTCTCGATCGGCCTGGAAGGGCTCTATCACTGGATTGGGTTTCTTCCGTCACGAGTCAATCCGCTCATGCCGGTGCCGAATCAGTTCGTGGGCCTGTTTGACCATGGAGCCATGAAAATCCGCGGCATCGAAATCCGTCGCAGCGATGCGCCGTTTCTCGTCAAACGGGCACAGGCAGAGGTGTTGCGCTGTCTGAGTCAGGCACGGACGTTGGCCGAGTTGCGTGAGCAGATTCGGCAGGCATTAGAGATCGTCCGTACCTATCGGCGCTATCTCCAAGATGGTCACGCCACCGTTGAGGAACTGGCCATTACCAAATCCCTCTCGAAAGAGCCGCAGGCCTATCGCCAGCAGACCTTGTCGATGATTGCGGCGCAGGAACTGCTCGCGCGCGGCGTGTTGCTCCAAGCCGGCGACACGATTCACTACATCATTACGGATGCCGACGCGGCCTATCTGCCAGACCGGGCGCGTGCGGTGGCAGGACTCGATGGGGCCTGGAGCTACGATGTCTCGGCCTATGACAGCCTGCTCCTGAAGGCCGCCCTCGTGCTGTTGACGCCCCTAGGCGTGACGGCGACCTCGTTGAACGAATCTACCGATCCTACCAGCCGCGCTGCACATGGCTCGGTCGATGGCAACCAAGCCAGCCTGTCATCGGAAGCCTAGCAGGCACGTTCAAACCTGTCCTCATAGTCGGTCCTTGCCTTCGGTTCACCCTTATCCAGAACCAATTTGCGCGTGGTTAGGAGGGCATCCATCTTGCTGATCTCTCCTTGGTTTCCATGTGCGGCGCAGAGGGCGTTACATGAGCATGAAAAGGGGGATCCGATGGCACCAGTGTTGGAACTCGATCGGCAGACAGCCTCGTTTGTGCGGCAACTCGAAGAACAACGGAAACTCGAAAAAACTCTTCTCGTCGAACGGGTTCGCGGAACGAAAGAAGGGCTGGAGTCGGTCTTCAGCGACATCAAGAGCCGTGTGGCGGTGCTGGAAAAGCTGAATGGGTCGGCGAGTGCCAGCTGCATTGCGCCGATCGGCTGGAGCAAGCTGATCTTTACCGGAGCGGATAGTGTCTCGGCGCCGAATACCATCGGATTCGGCGACCGGGATGAAACCCTGTGCAAGCTCGATCAGATCAAATACCTTGAAGACACGCACTATATCCGGCTTGCTGCGAATCCCCACTCCGTGGAGCATGTGCTGCCGAATAAATCGCTCCAGGCGCGCGTCGGGGCAAATCCTTCGCTCTGGGATACGCTCGGATATGTCCACGCGGGCTACACGACCCTGCTGCAGATTCTCCCCTCGTTGGAACCGACGACGGTGTCGATCATGTCGCGGGTGAACACCCTGTTTAATTGGGTCGAACGAACGCGGTCGGAGACGAGTGGTACGCCCATGTGTCGGCCGTCGCGCGCCTGTGGGTGACCTATGATGGCGAGTTTCGTCAGGTGCCGCCCGCCCAGTTCGTGAATCTTCTCGCCTCGCCAAAACAATTGCGGACGCATCAGGACATTGCGTCACCCGCGCCGAGCGCGGCCCTCGCGATGCAAGTCTCCGCCTCGGCCGGCAGCGGCACGACGATCAGCGTATACGAATCCATCGAACTCGTTGCCACCCCCCCGAACGGCCATGCCTACCTTGACGGCATATTTTCCTGGGAACCTCTTGCGGTGCAACTGCGCGAAGGGTAGCGGATGTTGAAAAGGGCTTCCAGCTGCGTTCTCGCGTCGCTCCCAAGAGCCGTGAAACGTGAGGCGTGAAACGAGGGTCAGCCTCGGAGCTGCGGCCTTGCTTGGGATAAGGCGCGTCTCGGCGCGCCAGGGCTGGGCGGGTGAGAAGTCTGGCCCTTTTGAACATCCTTGGAGAGATTAGTGGCCGAGGATGGTCCTCTATGAATAGAGGGTGCGAACGATTTCTGTCGTGTTGAACAGCATCGCGTTGAGACGAGTATAGGCTGCGTGGCCGTAGTAGTGGTCGCGCACATTCGTTGACCCGGTGGAATCTTTATAATCGGCAAGCAGGCATCGGCCCTCACTCGGAAAGCGCACGGCGCGCCGCGCACATTCCAGCCATCGTTCGAAGCCATCGTAGGGCTCGACCAGCTCCCACACCGCTTTGTTCGCAGCTTTGGCGGCTTCTGTCGTCGGCATGGCGTCGCTTCCTGCCACCGCTAATTCCTGCACATAGTCGCCACCCCACGCGATCGGCATTTCCATCGTGATCTGGGGCAACTCCATCTTCGAGAGCCAGGTCTTGCCGTCGGTCCGCATGTTTCGGTGGTTGACGATGTGCAGCAGTTTTTCCAATCCAGAGGGATCCCACCCGTAGCGTACCGGCATGCCAAACGTGACGACGTCCAGCGCCGCCCCATTGAGGAGGGTGCCATTCGACAGCAACGGAGCGACACGTTGGATCGTCGAGGTGATGTCTGGTCGATTGACCTGCGAGGCAAAAGCCGACAACAAGTCGAGCAGTCGTGTCCGGCTACTAGTCGAGGCCATACATAAGAGGTTCGAGACGAGGGCGAGGACCAACCCTGCCTGTCCATGAGCCTGCACGAGGATCCGATCTCCTTGGCCCAGCTTGTGGGTCTCGCCCCAGCCGCGAAGACGACCGAGCATCGAGACGGCCGCCATGGCACGGCCCAGGTGATTGTGTTCACAGGGCCAGAGCTCGCGGACGCAATGGATCGGACGATCCAGGCCTCGGTTGAGCGACTGTCTCATCAGTTCCAGGTAGGTGTTTGTGAAGTTGCCGGCATCCCCGATCTGTTCATCGAGCAGCCTCTTGGTGGCGTCATCATTTGCGAGAGGTGGCTTCAACCCGCCGGGCAGTGGTGAGATGCCATTGCTGCTTTCGCGCATCAGGGCCAATAAGGCATCGAGGCCCGCTACGCCGCGCGAGTAGCCACGTTTGAGCCCGCCCAGCTCATCCAACCGTTGTACCCCAAAGATGTCGGTCCCCATGATGGAGCCGTGCAGCAAGACGATCATGCGGACACCAGCGTGCGAAAGGCGCTTGCCGAGGGCGGCCATCGCGTCCTGCCCGGAGGACGACTCTGATAGGGCAGTCGGGGCGACCTCACGAACGGTGAGGCGTTCGCCGGGATTCTTTCGTGACATCTCGTCGTGTTGAAAGCTGTTCTCGATCGGCATGGGGGAGTTACATATCCGATGTTGGTGACGGACTGCAACGGAGGATTAGCCGGATGCTGAAAAAGTCCGCCAGCTTCGTTCTCGCTTCGCTCAGAGGCTCAACGTACCGAAGCGTACGCCTCGCCACATCGCTCGCTGCGGCCTTGCTGGACGGCCTTTTTGAGCATCCTCATGCTACTCTGGTACCAGCACCATACTAGGATTCCAACGGTATATAAACCGAGTTTTTCTGCAGCCTGTCATAGGGAAGATTGTTTACCGAATGACCGCCGGGGTGGGCTCGAGGCGGTCGGGTGTTGGATTGGGCTGGATCTGGCTTTTGGGCATAACGGCGGTGGCGCTACAAGTTTTGTTTTTTTCGTCGATCTGGCGATCGACGATCTTCACGCCCTGTAGATATTCCTGGACGATTTCTTCACGCGTGAGTTCGATGTCCTGTTCCGCCTCTCGGCCTGTCCGCTCGCGAGCTCGGTCGACCATATGTTCTTTCACCAGAATACGAATCTGTTTGGCCAGATCGGTACGGGCAGACAGTTCCGATACCCGTTGGCAGACGATCTGTCCTTTCGTCATGTCGCCCTGACCTTTGCCGACGAGGTACTGGTCCGGTGAATAGCTGTTGCGATCTTCAACCTTGTGGTGCAACCCGGACGGCGATTTCGAGGAGTCTTGTTGTCCTGTTTGCTGCTTGAGTTGATCAAAGGATTGCTCCGCGTGGGTACGAACATCGCCTGAATCCGCAGCAAATGAATGCAGCGGCAGCAAGACTGAACAGCCCGCAGCGATCAACGCAACAATCAACAACTGGCTACTTCTGCTCCTCACGCGCTACCTCCCCCGTCCTCCGCCCCCACCATGATGCCCTCCGCCACCAAACCCCCTCGGGGCGATCTGATAAGGCACGCGCGGGACTTGTTGCGGGAGCGGAGGATGGATCTGGTTAATCGTCGGAGGTAATTGTCTTGCCGCAGGTGGTACGCCCGCCGCCGCTTGCGGGGGCTGTAAAAACTGCTGAAGTGCGCGAGCTGACCGTGAGCCGGGAATCGGAGTCTGTTGCGATACGGGTGGAGCAGCGCTTGGTGGCGGCAAGAAGGGATTCAACTGGCGGACATCGGTCAACGTTCTCGATCCCGTCGAGGGCGGCACTTGATATATGACGCCGGGTTGATTGCCGATGTGCGGTGGTGCTGTTGGTGTGTTGTGCGTGATTTCGTTCAACGTTCGCAGAACAGTCTGCGATCCCGGCGCCGGTGTGATCTGATGGCTAGGCATGGTTGGCTGCGTCGTTCCTGGTGCAGGGGGAACGGGCGGTTGTGGCGGCGCCGGCGGCTGTCTTGTGGTAATCACCTGTTGTGCCACTTGGACATGCGGGCTTGTGGGATATAAGCCTTGTGCGACGTTCAGGAGAGCTTGGATCTGGGCCGGCCCTACCCAGCGAGACGGATAGACAGCTGGCGAGACGAGCACCCAATCCGTCCAGGCTTGCGAGACCATGGCATTCGATTGCACCCGATTCAAGATGTCTTGGCGTTGTTGGGCTGCCTGCTGAGTCTGCTCTGCAGTCGAAGCTTGTGCCAAGGCTTGATTCGCCGCATCGAGGTCCTGTTGTAGTTGTTCATTTTCCTGTTGCAGCGCGACGAGCTGATGTCTGGCGTCCTCGTTCTCCCGCAAGGCCGCGATGGCCTGTCGCACTTCTTCCGTATCGATCTGGGCTACCAGATCCGTGCTGACAACGATGGTGTCCCCATCGAGCGTTGTGTTGGTCTCTTGCTCCAGGACAAGGACCAAACCGGCGGTATAGGTTCGAATTTCGTCTTTCGTCACATCTAGGCCGTCCACAATTGTGATGCTTTCGAGGTAGACGGCGACCTGTTCCAGGGCATTTCGTTTGGCCGCTTCGGTGGCCAGACGGATGGCGTCTTCTCTGGTGTCACGGTCTCCCATCCGGTGTTCACCCTGACCAGTCACGACTCGGACTTCTGCCAGAGTCACTGCGGGCCAAACAGACAGGATGACGAACAGCGCAAAGAGGCTCAGGCTCGGCAATGTGATGAGCGGGAATGCCAGTTGGGCGAGAGTATGCGGAGTAGAGATCTGTGGCATCGCCCTCACCTTCTGGATAGGACTGACGCGCCAGGGGCCGATTCGTTGACAGCCACGAGACCACATCTAAGCATAGCACCGACATCGACCGTTGTGCCAGGAGCCGTCCCACCCGCATGAACCCTGATGGATCGTGCGGGTGAGGCCTTGCCTCCCTTGCCTTGGCGGAAAACGCTATGGTAGCGTAGAAGCCCCCTTGGAATCGAATAGAAAGGACTGATCTGTGCACACGTCAATCAGCCTTGATCGCGTATGGTCGATTCGGATAATGGCCGTATCCCTTTTCTTTCTCTGTCTGATCCTTCCGAGAGACCCGGCGGTTGCCACTGTATCGGCGCCGGCTCCTGCCTCAATGGCTCCGACCGAGCACGTGATTCTCTTTGTCCTCGAAGGATTCGGCCAAGACTCCTTGAAAGGCGGCACGATGCCGACCCTCAGCCGGTTGATCAAGGAAGGGGCTGTCACCTGGTCTGCCACGGCGGTGAAGCCTGCGTTACGGCTTCCGACGATGGCGTCATTGATTACGGGGATGCCGGTCGAGAAACACGGCATTACCTGGAACACCTTCGAATTCAGCCGCGGCTACCCACGCGCCCCGAGCGTGTTCGACTACCTTGATCTCAGCGGGGGGCGCGACAGCGCGATTTTCTTCATGGACGAGTCGCTCTATCAGTTGGCGAGACCTGAACCCTACACGGACTATCAGATGTGCGGGCCGCTGAAGCCCGAGTGCAGCACGGATCGAATCGTGTCCTACATCCGTCAATACTTCAAGAAAGCGACCAGCGGCCATGGCTACGGGCATGCCGTACTTTCGCTGCCGCATTTTTTGGTCGTGCATCTTCCTGAGGCGGGTCGAGTGGGCGCGTCACGAGGCTGGACTTCGAAAGAGTACCGTGACGCCCTTCGCACGGTGGATAAGGCCATACATTCCGTGTTGGACATCTATCAAGAGCAGGGGCTGACTAAACGGACGACCTTGTTCGTAACGTCGCTCAGTGCCGAAGGCAGGGATGCGAACCAGGAACAGGCTGACGCAGCCGTTCCGATGGTTCCATGGATTGCCTCGGGGGTGGGGATTAAACCTGGTCACGCGATTCACCAGCCGGTCTCCATTTTGGATACCGGTGCGACGGTGATGCGGACGTTGGGATTACAGACACATACCGAATGGGAGAGTCATGCCGTGGAAGAAATCTTTCAGGCTGCCTTTGCCGAGGCCCCACATGGATCCAGCCTGCAATAGGCCACGTGATGCGGAATGTTAAAAGTTACATGATCCGTTGTCTGGTCGGAGGGTTGCTGGGCTCTGCTATGGTCATCCAGGCGGCCGCGGCTGGTCAGCCGGCTGCCTACACCCAGGAACATGCGATCACCGTCGATGCCACCACCATTAATCCTCAGTCCTGGTGGCAAGTGCCCGGCATCACCCCGTCCATCTATGCGTCGGACCCCGAGTCCATGGATGCCTACAAGACGACCGAGTCTCGTGCCCTCAAACTAAAGCCCGGGAAATATAAGTTCGGAACCTTCACGTTTGATTTTCCTTTCACGGTAAACTTAGAAGGGAAGTTGGAATTCGCCCAGTCGCTCGACCAATGTGTGGAGGGACGAGGGACCCAGACCTTAACCATCCGCTGCAGTCGGACCTATCCGCATGGCGGCCAGCGCGATTACCAGTATCAGTAGAGGAGCGGTACCAATGGCCCAGGCGCTTGATGATCTGTTAGAAGCACTCGAGGATGTCGACGACGCGACCCGCGAGGAGGCGTCCAAGGCACTCGCCGAACTCGCCGATTCTACCACGTTGGACGCGCTTGTCGGTGCCTGTGCGGACGAATATTGGACTGTGCGGGCCCATGCGGGCTGGGGCGTGGCCAGGATCGGCGGGGCTAAAGCGGTGGAAGCGCTCATCGTCCTGTTTAATGATTCCATCATGAATGTGCGGAACGATGCCGTGGCGGCCATGGCCTCGATGGGAGCTGCAGTCGTTGATCGCCTGATCACCGCATTGAAGGATGAGCGGTGGCGTGTCCGCGAACATGCGGCGAAAACTTGTGGTGAAATAAAGGATCGGAGCGCCGTGGCGGCCCTCATGCTCGTCTGTCGAGATCGTGATGGTGCCGTGAAGAGTGCGGCGGCAGAGGCACTGGGCAAGATCGGCGATCCGAGGGCGATCCCAGTCCTGGTCAAGCTCTTCCGTGATCCTTCGAAAACGGTGCGAGAAACAGCCGGAACCGCACTCGTTTCTATCGGCCAGCCCTCCGTCGATCCGCTGATTGAGTGTCTGAAGGATAAAGATTTTGTGGTCCGGTGCCACGCTGCCCGCGCACTTGGTGGGATGACCACCGACTATCAAATCGGCCGAACTTGGGTGCGGGACGCAAAAGTTGTCGACGGCTTGATTGCCGCGCTGAAAGATCCGGATCGGGCCGTCCGCGAGGATGCCACGATCGCCCTGGGCCAGATTGGAGATCCACGGGCCATCGATGCCTTGATCGAGGCGATGAAAGATGGCGTGGTGAAGCGGCATGCTATAGCGTCGCTCGGCATGATCGGCGATCCTCGCGCCTTGCCTCCGGTGCTGGACGCGTTGAAGGGCAAGGGCATTCGACAGGATGGGACCCCGACCCCCGGCTGTATCGTCAGCGAAGACGCCTTTATCAAGGAAGCGGCGGCGACGGCGCTTGGCCAGTTCCGTGATCCCCGCGTCATTCCCGACTTGATCATGCTGTTGAAGGACGGCGTCCTGCGCGAAAAGGCCGGTGCCGCCCTGGCCACCATCGGTGATACGGCGATCGAGCCTTTGATTGCCTTTCTCTATGACCCGAAAGCGTCCGAAGTCGTCGCAGAAGGGGAGCGGGTGCTCTCCTATGCGTCGGTCCGACTTACGGCGAAAGATGCCTTGCGACAATTGGCGCTTGAAACACTCGAAAAATTGGGGTGGATGCCGGCGCCGGAAGACGTCACCGTCAATTCGAGTGTGGTCGACAATGCCAGGGTGGACATGCCTCTTGGCGACACAGGCCGATTTGGTCCGTCGGGAGATTTCGCCCAACGGGGTTAGCAGGCTGCGGAAAAACTATTTTGGCAAGGCTAGAGCTTCGATGGTCTGTACGTGTGGCACAACAGGAGAACACTCCATCAGGATAGCTGAGCGAGACTGGCGGGATGGGCGAGACGAGGTGGAAATCCAATCTGTCCACGTCGGGCCTTTCTCGCATGTCTCGCGCTTCACGCGCCACGGCCTGTGGCGCTGGCGGACTTTTTCAGTATCCAGTTGGGATTGAGGTCAGGCATGGCAGACGCGGTAGCCGAACAGATTGCTGCGCTCAAAGACGAGGATTGGGCTATTCGCGAAGAGGCCGCCACTATGCTGGGCACGCTACGAGATCCGAGGGCTGTGGCGCCGTTGGTCTCAGTGCTTCGTGACGGCGATCGCGCGGTTCGCGATGCGGCTATCGGCGCTCTCTTGGCCATCGGAGAGCCCGCCGTGACAACGCTGGGTGTCTGCCTTTCCGATCCGGTGCTCACGGTTCAGGAATTGGCCTCGTCTGTGTTGGCGACCATTGCCGATGCGCGGGTGCTCGCGCCGCTCGTCAAGGCGCTCGCGAGCCCCGATTGGATTGTGCGGATGCATGCGGCCAAGGCGCTGGGTCGGATTCAAGATCCTGAAGCGGTGGCGCCGTTGGTGCCGCT